>JAABUM010004295.1_pt1 | contig 16285 bp, 16 predicted proteins | sample 5559161 | NCBI WGS metagenome assembly JAABUM01 (sample SAMN10711868, study PRJNA513369) | rock metagenome | isolation source: Antarctica rocks | place: Antarctica: Victoria Land, Siegfried Peak nord
CTTCATCTGCGAGGTGCCTTCCACTCGAGCCTACTGAACCGTCAACAAGTCCAGTATCTCGTTGTGCGACAGGCACTTTCGCGTTCTCAGGCCGCGTGTCGGATCAAAGTTCGATGAACGGGCGAGGTTAGTGGGAACCTGACTGCGCCCGTCGGCATCAACCTTATTCGACGTCCACAAGGGGCGGCGGCCGACGAGCCACACACCGACCGGCCGTCAGCACGTTGACGGGGAATTTAGTGGATTGACAGGCACCTCCTCTCACTCACTCGTCGCGCCGCACCCCGGAACAAGTCAAGCGGAAGGAATAGGGCCCCTCAATGGCTGTCCCCTTGTGCGCTAGAGGGACGCTAAAGGCTGCCGGCAACGCGGTTCCGCCTGGAACGCAAAGGAGCGCGACGCAAGGCCGCCGCGACGGCAGCAAGGCCCTTTCAACGCCGATTACACGGTTCGTCCCGCACCGCCCGCCACCCGACCAGGCAACCTCATCGGATTGTGTAGCCGCCGTCGACAAGCAGGTCGGCGCCGTTGATCATGTCCGAGGCGTCGGAGCAGAGAAAAAGCACGGCGGCGGCGATTTCCTCGGGGAGAGCGAAGCGCCCGGTCGGTATCTGCGCTTTGTGTGCGTCGCCCTTGGGCCCCTCCCACGCCTTGCGCCCTAGGTCCGTTAGGACGACCGTGGGAGAGACGGTGTTGGCGGTCACTCCCCGGCCGCCCCATTCCGAGGCCAGCACCTTGGTGAGGCCGATGACCGCAAACTTCGAGGCGCAGTAGGCCGCGTGATCGGCCAGGGCGACGCTACCGGCCTGTGAGGCGAGGTTGACGATCTTCCCTCGCCCGGCTCCCAGCATGTGGCGCCCGACGGCCTGGCTGACGAGAAAGGTACCGGTAACGTTGACCGCCATTGTCTTGGTGAAGGCCGCTGCGCTTAGATCTTCCGCCGGACCGAGGAGCGCGATACCCGCGCTGTTAACCAGGAGGTCGATCCGCCCGTAGGCCGTGTACACGGCGTCAATCGCCTCAGTGACTGATGCAGGATTGGAGACATCACACCCGAATCCGCGGCTGTCGGAACCGAGCGTCTTGGCGGTCACCTTCGCTGCCCCCTCGTCGAGGTCGACCACGGCGACCGTGGCCCCTTTGGCCACGAACGTCGCCGCGACCGCGGCGCCGATCCCTGAGGCGCCCCCGGTGACGACCGCGACGCGGCCGCCAAGGCCGAACGTTAGGTCGATGCTGGGTGGGGCCTCAGGCATGGCGGTCCTTGGTGTTGTGGGGTGCGGGCGAATGGTGCGAGTCGACTGTCGCGATGTGGGCGGGTTGAACGAGGCCTGCCGCCGCAGTTTGGTGTGGTTCGCTCGACCTCACGAGTTCCTCATTGTCCATGATCGTCTGCGCCAGGTCCGCCTGACCGCTTTCGTTCTCGTAGGAGTTGAGGACCCGCACCTTCGCCGCCGAACCCGAGTTGTGGTCGAAGTGGTAGCCGAGCCACTCGCGGGCCAGGCGGCGAGCCAACTCGATCCCCACCACCCGCTGACCGAAGCAGAGAATCTGCGCGTCGTTGCTGAGGACCGCTCGCTCCACCGAGAAGCTGTCGTGGGCCGTCACGGCGCGGATGCCGTGGACTTTGTTCGCGCTGATCGCGACGCCCAACCCGGTGCCGCAGACCAGGAGCGCCCGGTCCGCTTCCCCCGAGGCCACGAGCCTCGCGGCGGCAACCGCGACGTGCGGGTAGGCGGTCGACTCGTCGACACCGACCCCAACGTCGAGGACCTCGGCCACCCGCTCGTCGGCCTGGAGGTCGTGCTTGAGGATCGTCTTGTAGTCGAGGCCGGCGTCGTCGGATCCGATGACGATTCGCCAGGGTCGCTGGGCGGCTCCGCCCGTCTCAGCGACGCTCATCGCCGACTCCCCAGGACCTTGGCGACGGCGTGGGCGCAAAGGGCGAAGGAGGTGGCGCCAGCGTCGACGGAGCCGATGCTGCGGGCGGCGAGCGGCCGAGCCCGCCCGAGCTTGGGAGTAAGCGACGCGGTGGCCTCGGCCGCGGAGGCGCTGGCCTGCGCGGCGGCAGACCATGCTGCCGACAGGCGTGCGCCGGAACTCGCCTCGCTGTTCAACTTCTCGGAGAAGGGCGCGTATGCGTCCACCATTGTCTTGTCACCGACGTTCGCGCCACCCAGCTTTTGGAGTGTCTCGAGCCCGGCTGCCACCCCCTGGGCCACGACCGAATCGGATGGGGCGGCGGTGTCACCCCATCGTGTGCCGATGGCGCCGAGGACGGCACCCCATAGCACGCCGGACGTCCCGCCGGCGCGGTCGGCGAAGGCGTCACCGGCCGCGACGAGGGTTGAGCCGGCCCCAGCGCCCGCGTCCGCCGCCGTGCGTGCAGCCGTTACGGCCGCTGCGACACCCTTCACCATGCCGCGGCCGTGGTCGCCGTCACCTGCGACGGCGTCGATGCGCCCGAGCTCGTCCTCCGCATCCACCACCGCCGCGCTCATCTCCTCGAGGGCCGACACGACGACCGCGGCGCACCGGCGCGAGGCCTCGGTGCTCGGCGCGACCGCGACCAGGTCGTCGGTCACGGCGCTAGCCGACCGGCGCGGGCCGACCTTGGTGGTCGACCCCGCTCCCTTCCTGAAGGCCGGAGTGTCGGCCGGGGCGCGCCAGAGACGTTCCAGCTCGTCATCGAGGAAGACGAGTGTCAGGGAGCATCCTGACATGTCAAGACTGGTAACGAGTTCGCCCACCTCCGGGTCGACGACGTCGATCCCTGCTGCTGCTAGGAGAGTGGCGACCCTGCTCCACAGGACGAAGAGTTCTTCGTACTTGGTCGTGCCCAGCCCGTTGAGGATGGCTCCTACACGAGCGCCGTCACCTGGCGGACGCTCCTCGAGCAAACCGTGTACGAGGCGACGGGCGAGGTCCGTGGCGGAAGACAGCGGCGCGTCCTCCACTCCGGGCTCCCCGTGGATCCCCAGTCCGACCCCCATGTGGCCCTCCGGGACGGAGAACAGGGGCGTGCTGGCACCGGGCATCGTGCAGCCACCGAACGCGACGCCGAGGGTGCGCGTCCGGTCGTTGGCGTGACGGGCGAGCCGCTCGACGTCGTCGAGGTCCATGCCCTCCTCGGCCGCCGCTCCGGCGACCTTGAAGACGACGAAGTCACCGGCGATTCCCCGCCGCATGGTGATCTGGCTGACCGGCGCGCTGGCGATGTCATCGGTGACAAAAACGACTCTCGCGTCGACTCCATCGCGCTTGAGCCGCTCCTGCGCGAGGGTGAAGTTCATGACGTCCCCCGCGTAGTTTCCGGTCATAAGCAGGAGGCCGGCATCGGACGCCGCGGCCCGCCCCACCGAGTAGGCGTCTGCCGTTGAGGGGGACGTGAAGATGTTGCCCACCACGGCGCCGTCGGCGAAGCCGTTTCCAACCACCCCACAGAACGCCGGGTAGTGCCCCGACCCCCCACCGACGACGACAGCCACCTTCCCCACTGGGGTCTGGGCGGCTCGCACCACCCCGCCTGGGACGCCGACCACCCGTTCCCGGTGAACGTCGAGGAAGCCGACCAGCATGTCGTCGGTGAACGTGTGCGGGTCGTCAAATATGAAGGTCATGCTTGTCCTCTCGGAGGCGGAACGCTGCGGTCGTCGGTGGTGCTGGAGCTGCTCAGCCGCCGGGGTTGATGACCGCCTTGACCGAGCGTGGGTCCTGCTGGGCCGCGAGGAGCGCGTCAGTCGTCCGCTCAAGGGAGAAGTGACCCGTGACGAGCCGATCGACGTTGACGCGTCCGTCCGCGGCGAGGGCGATGGCCGTGGGCCAGGTGTTGGCGTAGCGGAACGTGCCGGTTACCTCGATCTCCCGGTTCTGCACGTGTGACACCGGCAGCGCGAGCTCCTCACCACCCATGCCGACCAGGACCACCCGTCCGGCACGGGCCACCGCAAGGATGCCGTCGCGCGCGGAGCCGGGGTGCCCGCTGCATTCGAGGAGGACGGTCGGCTCCACATGCGAGTCGGCAATAGTCGTCTCGTCGACCCGGATCACTGCGGTTGCCCCAAGTTCCAGCGCCAGCACCAGCCGGTGCGGGTTGACGTCCGCGACGACCACCTCCGTGGCCCCGAACGCCCGGGCGCACTGCGCGGCAACCAGGCCCACCGGACCGGCCCCGATGACTAGGACCCGGCTACCGGCTGTCGTGCCCGCTCGCCGATTGGCCCACACCCCGACCGAAAGCGGCTCCAACAGTGCGGCGGCATCGTCCGACATCGTGTCGGGCACCGAGTGGGCGAAGGCAGCGTGAACGACGACGAACTCGGCGAGCGAGCCGTCGATCGGAGGAGTCGCATGACATCGCATCGCCGGGCAGAGGTTGTAACGCCCAGCCAGACACTGTTCGCAGGTGAGGTCGGGCAGTCCGGGCTCGATCGACACCCGTTCACCTACGCGCTCCGCTGAAACGCCCTCACCCACGGCGACGATGACGCCGGATGACTCGTGACCCAGGACCATGGGCGCCTCAACCACGAAGTTGCCTATTCTCCCGTGCTCGTAGTAGTGCACGTCCGAGCCACAGACACCAACGGCGGCAACATGGACGAGGACTTCCCCGGCGTTGGCTTGGGGCACCGGCCGCTCCTCGATGAACAGGTCACGGACGCCCCTCAGCACCGCAGCACGCATCGTCCTCATGGGGGATCTCCTTTAGTCGGTGCACGTGGTCTCCGGCCGAAAAAGCGTGCGGCGTCCGGTAGCCCGGATTAGGGGCTCCGCCCCGGTCCTTCGCCAGGCCCGGGGCGGGGGGGCGAAGTCAGCTCGTGCCCTCGTCAGCGATCTTGCCGCTCTTGAGGTTGGCCTCGATGAGGGCAGGCAGCTTGGCCAGGAAGGCGTCCTTCTCTGTGACGATGTGCTTGGTGTAGAGCGCGACGTTCGCGGAGGTCACCGTGGGCATGAGGTAGACCGGATTCTTGTTAACGTCCTCCTTGCGCGCGATCTTGGCTGCAACCGCCAGCCCGGCGGCGAGTTCGACGGTGCCGTTCTGCAGGTTGGTGCCGATGAAGTCGCCGCTCGACACGGCCTTGAGCCCGTCTTCGATGCCGTCGACTCCGACGATGGGCAGCTTCACGCTGGCCTCCCGCGTCGCTTGGAGAGCTCCGAGGCCCATGTCGTCGTTCTCAGCCACGATGCCGCCGATCTGGTTACCGAAGCTGGAGAGCCAGTTCTTCGTCTTGTTGACCGCCTCGTCGCGCTTCCAGTTGGCGGTGTCCTTGGCGAGGATCTTCATGTCGGGGTACTTCGCGAGGACGTTCTGGATGCCCTTGGTGCGGTCCAGCTCGCCGGACTGCCCAAGGGGCCCCTGGAGGACGACAATGTTGCCCTTACCTCCCATTTTGTCCGCCATCATCTGCATCTCCTGCTCCCCCGCCTTGACATCGTCGGGCAGGACGGAGCCAGCGAGGTCCTTGCTGTTGAGGCTGGCGTTGACCGCGAGGAACGGGATCTTTTTCGCCTTAGCCGAGGCGACTTGCGGTGCAAGGGAGTCAGCCTGCACGGGGACGACGATGATGGCGTCAACGCCCGCGTTGATGAACTGGTCGACTTGGCTGGCCTGCGTGTTGACATCGAGGTTGGCCGAGTTGAAGAGGACGTCGATGTTGTTGGCCTTGGCGTACGCGTCGATCCCCGCCTTGCCCGCGGTGATGAAGGAGGACGTGTCGTAGACACTGATGCCGACGCGAATCGTCTTGGTGGCGCCGGTGGCGCCGCTGGCGCCGCCCGCGCCGCCGGCAGCGGTGTTGTTGGTGGGGTCGCCGGCGCCGCAGGCGGCCGCCGAGAGCAGGGCGATGCCGGTGAGGGGGACGGTGAGGGCGTGCAGAGGTCGGATGGACATGGGTGTTCTCCAATTCGGTGAGGTGGTGCGGAAGGGTGACGCAGAAGGTGAGGGTCGGACTGACCGCTCAGCTGCGACGTCGGGCGGACCACACGTCGACCGCGACCGCGGCGACGATGAGGACGCCCTTGATGACGCTCTGCCAGTAGGCCGGCACGATGAGGATGTCGAGACCGTTGTTGAGCGTTTGAATGAGCAGCAGTCCGAGGGCGGTCCCCCAGATGCTCCCGCGGCCTCCGAGCAGGCTGGCTCCGCCGATAACGACCGCAGCGATGGCGTCGAGCTCGTAACCCTGACCGAGGTTCGGCGGGCCGGAGATGACGCGAGAGGCGAGCATGACGCCGGAGAGGCCAGCGAGCATCCCGCTGATTGCGTAGACGCTGAAGAGGATCCGCTTGGTCTTTATCCCAGCAATCTGAGCGGCCACGGGGTTGCCACCGACGGCGTAGATCCGCATGCCGTAGGACGTGCGGCGCATGACGACGGCGAGCAGGATGACGCCGAGGATCATGACGATCACGGGGATCTGGAGACCGAAGACCGTGTTGTTGGCAATCTCTCCGAACTCGGGGGGCAGTCCGTTAATCGGCGCCCCTCCGCCCACGACATAGGCGAGGCCGGAGGCGGTGGTGAGCATACCGAGTGTGGCGATGAAGGGGGGGACGTTGACCCTGGAGACGAGGAAGCCGTTGACGGCGCCAGCCACCAGACCCACGACGATCGCGATGAACACGCTAAGCACGAGGCGTTCGGGATGGTCCTTGACCGTGGTCGCGGCCGACATCGCACTGAGGGCGATGATTGACCCGACGGACAGGTCGATCCCGCCGGTGAGGATGACAAGCGTCTGCCCGAGGGCGATGAGCGCGAACGGAGCCGCGGCGATCGCGATCGACTGGATATTGTCCAGCGTGCCGAAGCGGGCGCTCCGGTAGCTGAAGTAGGCGATGATCAGCACCATCACGATGACCATCGCGCGGCGAATCGCCTGGTCCCGGAACCAAGAGGCGGTGAAGCGGCGGTTCGGCTGCGTCTCGCGGGCGGAGGTGCCGGTCTCCGGCACGGGGGTTATCTGCTGGGTGCTCATCGGACATCCTCTAAAGAAGCGGGTGCGGGTGGGCCGACTTGGGGCAGTCCTGCCGATACGGTCTCGCTGCCCGTTGACTCGAGGCCGGCTGCGAGTCGGAATATCGTGTTTTGAGCCGTGGGGGAGCTCAGGCCTGCCCGGTCGAGCTCGCCCGCGATGTGGCCCGAGCGCATGACCAGCGCCCGGTGCGAGAGGGCCAGCACCTCAGGCATATCGGAGGAGGCCATGAGGACGGCCATGCCGGAGTCGGCGAGGTCGGAGATGATGCGGTAGATCTCGCTGCGGGCCCCGATGTCCACGCCACGGGTCGGTTCGTCGAGGAGGAGCACGTCGACGTGTCCGGTGAGCCAGCGAGCTAGGACGACCTTCTGCTGGTTGCCGCCCGAGAGCGTCTCCACATGCTGGGAGAGGCCCCGGCTGCGCAGCCGGACGGACGTCATCGCGTTCTTCACGACCTTCGACCGATGTCCCTGCCGCAGCCAGCCCCCCACGGTGAACTGGGGCAGTCTCGGGAGTGAGCCGTTGTCGAGCACGCTCATGGTCAGCACAGCCCCGGCTCCCTTGCGGTCCTCGGGAACCAGGGCCATGCCGCGGGTAATGGAGCCAGCCGGTTGGTTGCGGGTGACGGCCGCACCCCCTACCGTGATGGAGCCGCCGATCGACTTGCGCACGCCGAAGATCGCCTCGAGCAGCTCGGTGCGGCCTGCACCTACCAGACCGGCCAAACCGACAATCTCACCGCGACGGACGGTGAGGTCGATCGGCGCGGCGTAGCCCTGGACGTGCAGACCGCGGACGTCCAGGGCGACCTCGTTGCGGGGCTCGCTCACCAACGGAAAGAGCTCTTCAAGCTCGCGGCCGATCATTGCGTGGACGATGTTGTCGTCGGTGACGGAGGCGAGCGGCTGGTCGAGGACCAGACCTCCATCGCGCAGGACGACAATCCGGTCAGCGAGCGCTCGTATTTCCTCCATCTTGTGGGTCGTATACAACATGGCGACCCCGCGGTCACGCAAGCGGTTCACGACGGCATACAGCCGCTCGACCTCGCGGTCGGAGATGGCCGAACTCGGCTCGTCGAGGAGCAGCACGTTGGCACCGCCGCTGGAGTTCTTCACGATTTCGACGATCTGCCGCAAGCCCACTGAGAGGGTGCGCATCGTGGCCTGAGGGTCGATGTCGACGCCGAAGACCTCAAGCATGTCCTTGGCGTCGCGGGCCATACGCCGGCGGTCGAGGAGGCGCGACCTCCCCCGCAGCTCGCGTCCGAGGAAAAGGTTTTCGTAGACCTGCATGTCAAGGATCGGCGCGAGCTCCTGCGGAACTATCGCGACACCCTGACGGTGTGCAGCATGCGCGTCCCCAGCCGCCAGCGACGTCCCCGCGATGAGAACCTCCCCGGAGTCTGGGCGCAGCTGGCCCGACGCGATCTTCATCATCGTCGACTTGCCGGCCCCGTTCTCACCCGCGAGGGCCGTGACGCTGCCGGGAGCAAGCGACAAGGAGACGCCCTTGAGAACCGGTACGCCACCGAAGGCCTTGACCAAGTCGTGGCACTCGAGCGCGGGGCCTGTCACGGGATCTCCGACTTCGTCGTCGTTTCAAGGGGCGGGGGGCGAAACTCAATTACAGTAGTTCGTTCGTGTGAAGTTCACACTATTTCACATCCTTCTGTCAAGCCCCCCGTGGGGGGAAATTTGAGGGCACGCCTCCCGACCCCGGCTATGTGCAGCCCTAGCAACGGTTGTGCGCCTGAACTTCACGAAGCACCGCGGCTTGCTGAACGTTGTTCTCTGACCGTTGACAGCACCGAACCCCACCCGTCCCCTCTGATGTGTGAGAATTGGGCTCCGGGTCACAGTCGAGGGGATGTCGATGGTCACGAGGAGCAGCGTCGATCTGGAGAGCCGTCGACGGGCCCTCACTGACCTGTTGACCGTGGACGGGACGCTGCGCATCGAGGAGCTCGCTGACCGCTTCGGCGTGAGCACGATGACTATCCGCCGCGACCTGCAGGCCCTCGAGGACCACGGCGTGGTACGTCGGGTACGAGGCGGGGCCGTCAGTGGCGCCGAGCCCTTCGAGGCGCGGGAGCGTCGGGCGGGTGCGGCAAAGGAAGCCATTGCCCGTAAGCTCACCAGCCTCGTGCCCACCGGCGGTGTCGGCATCTGCATGGACGCCTCGTCGACGATCTCGGTCCTCGCCCGCGACCTCCCCCACTCCGAGAATCTCTCCGTCGTGACGGACGGGGTCGAGACCTTCCTCACCCTTCACCGTGACACCCGCGTCCACGCCTATCTCACCGGGGGACAAAAGGACCCGAACGCCGGTTCGCTCGTCGGACCCGTAGCCACCTCGACCCTTCGACAGTTTTCCTTCGCCCGCGCGTTTCTCTCCGCAGCCGCGATCGACGCACGCTTCGGCACGAGCGAGTTCTCCGCGGAGGAGACCGAAGTGAAGAAGCTCATGGCCCAGCTGTCCGAACACGTCGTCATGGCCGTCAACTCCGCGAAGTTCGAGACCGGCTCCGCTGCCCGCTGCCTCACATGGGACCAGATCGACCTCATGGTGACTGAGCTTGAGGTCTCTAATCCCCGCCTCGACCCCTACCGGGATCTCGTAGAGCTGCTCTGAACGGAAGAACCGGGCCCACCCCAACGGTGGCTGGGGCCGCACCCCAGCCATCACACACGAAGATTTCGGCTCTACGGCACCGGACAAGCGGGCTGCTCCCTCCGCAACTCCTGCAGATTCCGGCAGCCTGGACGTCCTGGCAGCAACCAGCAGCGCTGATGAGGTGCCGCGTCCCCGTCCAGGAGCACGTCCGCGGGCAGGCGCGCGTCAGCACCGGGACGAGGTCCGGGGACAGGGGCGTGAGGTCGGTGCCGCGGCGGGAGTACAGCCGGGCAACGCATTTATGACCCGGGTACGCGTCTCACTTCGGCTCCCAGACGGGTTGAACGACACCAGGGGTCAGCGAGTCAACCAGCCGCCCCACGCGACCGGCGCCGGCCCGTCGGTTCCCCCTGCTGGGTGTGTCACAGCGACGTCGGCGATACGCCTCGACGGCGAGCCATTGGACATCCGCCACCACGATGAGCCGGTCACCGTGCGCGTCGGACAGCCGGTGGCGCCCGCTCATCCCCCGTCCCGGTGCGCGAGCCTCCCGTGCAACCTCTGGGGCGAGCGCCGGCCCGTCGTCGCCCGGGGTGGGGCCAACCGCCCCGCTACCCGAGTACTAGCCGCCCAGTCCCGCTGGATGAGCCCAGTCGCGGACAAGCGAACGAGAACGAACCGGGCCTTTCAGAACTCCAATATCGCCACGTCGCTGGTCAGGGACGGAGCAGGTCGGCTAGCACGGCCGCCTCGCTGATCTCGGGTTCCTTGGTCGCGGTGAGCAGTGTGAGGTTCCGGCGCTCGGCCAGCTTCCGTAGGTGCGCCAATGCCTCTGCCTGTTCAGGGCCGGCCAGCTCGGTCTGGTAGCGGCGGGTGAACTCCTCGAAGCGGGACGGGTCGTGGTGGTACCACGTGCGCAGTTGCGTGGAGGGTGCCACCGCCTTGCACCACTCATCGAGGTCGGCCTTGGCCTTGGTCAGGCCGCGCGGCCAGATCCGGTCAACCAGGACCCGGTTACCGTCGCCCCGCACTCGCTGATCGTAGACCCGACCGACCCGGACCTTCTTCGCCGCGGTCATCAGTCCGGCCTTCGGGCCGACAGCAGCGACGCCGCGCGGTGCGCCGGGTTGTTAGGCACGGCCTCGGGTTGGCTCATGGCAGCTTGGCGACCGTCAGCAATACGGCCGAGTCCTCCAAAGCCTCCAGGCTGTGGCGCGCGTCGGGGACGATAATCAGGTCACCGGGCCGGCCTTCCCACGCCTGCCCACCGCTGGCCAACCGGACTCGTCCGCGCAACACGTGCACGGTCGCCTCCCCCGGGTTCTCGTGCTCGGCCAGGGAGGCGCCCTCGGCCAGGGCAATGACGGTCTGACGCAGCACCCGCTCATGACCGCCGACGACGGTCTCCGCAGTGTGACCACCGCCAGGGCCCGTCGCCACACGCTCCAGCAGCTCACGGCCCAGCGTGTCGAGGGAGAACCTCTGCATGTCCGATGCACTTCCAATCCGCCACACGACGACATTCGTTGGTCCACGAAGTGGTGCCGCGACAGGTTCGGGTCCGGAATCATCGAGCCCCGTCGCGCACGACGTCGATGACGGTTCGGCAGACACGCCTGTCTTGGGCCAGCATGGCACTTCCTCGCGCGAGGCGACACTCAGTGGGGCTGGGACGGAGTCTATCCGGCATCACATGCGGCCAGCCGATTCGAGGCGGCCATGCCACCGGGACGGGGGGATCGCTCGCGGACCGCTCGCCTGCGCGCTCCCTGCTGCCGGAACGGCGGAGCAGGTTGTGCCTTGCCGCCGTGAGGTGCGGGGCCTCTCGAGGCTCCGGAGGGACGCTGCGAAGGCGTATCGTGCCGAGCGTCCTGGCAGTCAAGGGAGCAGGTTATGGCGGTTCGTCAGACGTTCGTCATCGTCGTGCCGGGCTGGCCGGTGCGAAAGCGGCCGAGGCGTTGCGCGAGCAGGGGTTCGGGGGGCGCATCGTGCTCATCGGGGAGGAGGTGGAGCGCCCGTACGAGCGGCCGCCGCTGTCGTGGGCCGGTCGTCTACGACAAGCTGCTGCTGGCCACCGGGGCCTCCCCTCGGCTGCTGCCCGTGCCGGGCGCCGACCCGCACCGTGTCTTCTACCTGCGCCGGGTCGAGGACTGCGAGCAGCTGAAGGTGACCTGGAAGACCGCGTCACGGGTCGCCATCGTTGGAGCCGGCTGGATCGGGCTCGAGCTGGCCGCCGCGGCCCGCGCCGCTGGCCTGGACGTGATCGTCATGGAGACGGCGGAACATCCTCTGCTGCGGGTGATGGGTCGGGAAGCCGCCGCGCTGTTCGCCGCGCTGCACCGCCGCCACGGGGTGGATCTGCGGCTCGGGGTGCACGTGGAGCAGGTCACCGGAGACGATCCGCTGCGCGCGACCGGTGTGCGGCTCGGGGACGGCAGCCACGTCGGCGCCGACCTGGTGGTGGCCGGGTGGGCGCTGTCCCCAACGCCAGCCTCGCCCAGGCAGCGGGTCTGGTGATCGACAACGGGGTCAAGGTCGATGAGCACCTGCGGTCCTCCGACCCTGACATCTTTGCTGCCGGAGACGTCGCCAACGCCTTCCATCCCTTGTTGGGCAAGCACATACGTGTGGAGCACTGGGCCAACGCCCTCAACCAACCGGCTACTGCCGCTATCTCGATGCTCGGTGGAGGCGCCGTCTATGACCGGGTGCCGTACTTCTACAGCGACCAGTACGAGCTGGGAATGGAGTACTCCGGACACGTCGAGCCAGACGGATACGACGAGGTCGTCTTCCGCGGAGACCCGGAAGAGCTGGAGTTAATCATCTTCTGGCTCGAAGACCACACGGTCCTGGCCGGTATGAACGTCAACATCTGGGACCAGACCGACACCATCAACGCCCTGGTCCGCTCCCGTCAGCGCGTCGACAGCGCGAGGTTGGCCGACCGCAACACCCCGCTGGCCGACGTCGTCAACGAGACGGGCAAGGACGAGCGACCGTCGCCTGCAGAACCATGACAGCAGCCTCACCGTCACCGTCCACCTCAACGAGCAGCGCACAGCGGACACGACCGGCGCGCTCACCCGCCCGCCCAGACGAACCAGCATCGAAATCCCCGAGCCGTCTGACCGGAAGGGAGACATCGTGACCTCCGTGATCGGCGAGCCGTGCATCGACATCCTGGTCCGGGGGTGCGTCGAAGAATGCCCCGTCGACGGCATCTACGAAGGGTCCGGGCCTCGTACATACATCCCGACGAGTGCGTCGACTGTGGCGCGTACGAACCGGTCTGTCCGGTCGAGGCGATCTACGAGGACGATGCGCTTCCCCAGTTGCAGCCGTACCTGATAGACATCGAGATGTTCTTCACCGAGACACTGCCGGGGCGACCTGAGCCGCTGGCCTGCCCCGGTGGGGCGGCGAAACTCGGTCGACTCGGGGTGGACACACCGTTGGTCGCCTCCCAGCCCCAGCGGCCACAGCAGCCGTGACAGGCCGAGGCCTGCGATCGAACCCGCTGGAACGTCGTCCGGCGCGGCTCACGCCTCTGGTCAGCGGACCGGGCCGCCGCAACGGGAGGCCCGTTGCGTCGGATCGACAAGACGCCACCCGGGACGCCCGAACTCCAGGTCGGCCACCCGCATCTGTGAGGAACTCCCATGTCGCGCCATGAAACCTCCGTGCGGATGGCGGTCATCGGCTCCGGCCCGGCAGACGTCTACGCGACGCAGGCGCTGACCCGCCAGGGCGGTGTTGTCGTTGACGTCTTCGACGGGCTGCCGTGCCCGTTCGGCCTCGTCAGGTACGGCGTCGCACCCGATCACCCGAAGATCCGCTCTATCACCGGATCACTTCACGCCGTACTGGACCAGCCGAACGTGCGCTTCCTGCGTAACGTGCAGGTCGGTTTCGACCTGACGCTGCCGGACCTGCACCGGCACTACGACGCCGTGCTCGTCGCGAACGGGGCGGCGGTGGACCGACGCCTGGGCATCCCCGGCGAGGACCTGGCCGGCAGCTTCGACGTCATGGTCGACGCCCTGGACCTGAAGCTGGACGACGCCGGCCAGGCGATGGCCACCAGCCAGCTGATCGTCAGTCGCCATCTTGAGGTGCTGGCCGACTGGGCCCAGCGCACCCCCCAGGACCGGTCGCGTCGGCTGCACCTGCACTTCTGGTTGCGCCCGGTCAGGGCACTCGTCGAAGCGCAAGTGAGCGGCGTGAAGTGGGAGCGGATGCAGAACGACGACGGTCGGAACGCGCAGCCGACCGGGCACATAAGTAGCCAGGACGCATAGATGCTCGTGCGTGCCGTCGGCTACCGCGGCACGGCCCTGCCCGGCCTGCCATTCGATGAGACGACCGGGACCATTCCCAACGCGTCCGGACGAGTCCTGCGCGACGGCGCAGCGACGCCCGGGGAGTACGTTGCCGGGTGGACCAAACGCGGCCCGACCGGTGTCATCGGCACCAACCGGCGCGAAGCGGACGAGACGGTGGACGCTCTGCTGACCGACGCGCCAAAGCTGCCGCGGGCACCCGCCCGTGAACCCGGCGCGATCCTGGAGCTCTTCGTCAGCCGCGGCGTACCAGTGGTCACCTGGTCCGGTTGGCACGCGATCGACCGAGCCGAGACCGACCTCGGCAAGACCCACGGGCGCCCCAAGGTCCGCATCAGCGAACGGCCGGTGATGCTGCGGGCTGCCTCTCGCGGAACCACAGCGCAGCCGGACGGCCACCAGCCCCCGGAGGACTCGCCACCGCGCCGCCAGACGTGGCGACAGGATGAGTCATGACTGCCCGAAGCTGGCGCCGCAAGGAGCCGCCCCGTCAGCGCAACGGGAGGACGGCCTACCGGCACCGCTCGCCCGCGAACCGGGTTCGCCACGACGACCAGCCGTTGCCGGCGCGGATCGCTGACCGGGTGACCGCGGTCTTCGGATCCTGGCCGTTCATCCTCATCCAGACCCTGCTGATCATCCTGTGGATCGGCTACAACGGGTATGCCGCCGTGCGTTACCTGCACGGCGGCGTGTTCGACCCGTACCCGTTCATCCTGCTCAATCTGCTGTTCTCCACGCAGGCCGCCTACGCGGCGCCGTTGATCCTGTTGAGTCAGAACCGCACCGCTGAGCGGGACCGCGTCAAGGCCGAGCACGACTTCGACGTGAACGTCCTCGCGCTACGGGCTTTGGCCGAGCTGCTCGGCGATGTGCGAGATGACGACGCCCGGGAGGTGCTGGTGCGGCGTGTCGAGTCCCTGCTGGGCAAGCAGAGGTGAGCCACAGCACTGCGGGCACGCCATTCGATGCGGCAGTGTCAGCCGGCCGCAATCCCCGGCGACCAACCTTGCGGAGGGTCGACCCTCACCGCGGGGTACCGGCCAGGGTCGGCCCAGGACGGGCTCAGGGGTGCGCCACGTTCCTTGATCAGAGCGGCCAGTCGGTCAAGGGCATCGAGGCCGCTGCTGACCCCTTGTGGCTCCACGAGCGCGACGTCGTCTGGTGCCTCGAGGTCCTTCCACTGCGCCTGCCAGTTGCGGATCCGCCGGTATGCACCGGTCGTGATGGGCCCGCGGCTGAGGCTGACGGCATACCCGAACCGTTGCAGGGGATCCGACGTCGAGTGACCCCGCATGATCGCTCCGGCAATCAGGCGGCGCAGCACCTCAGGGTCACCGATGTTCGCCCCGCGGGTCCAGTAGGCGCCGATCAGGAGCCGACGCACATCGTCTGCCACTCCAGCTCCGTCTGCCTCAGCGAAGGCGGCCACCGCGGCCTGTGTGTGCGGCCGCAGGGCCGGCTTCTTCCACGACAGCAACTCTCCCGAAAGCAGCCGGCCGGCTACTGCCGACATCGCCTGGTCGACCGCGGCAGAGGCTGCCCCCTCGGGGGAGACGCCCATGACCGGCAGGTCAGGATGCACCTCAACCGCACGCCACTCGATGTCCACGCCGACGGCTTTGAGGGCGTCGATCCGATGACACGCCAGGAAGCAGCCTGGACAGGTGAAGTCCCCATAGACGAGGAGCTTGCCGGGTCTTTCAGGCTGCGCCGCCGCTGCTGACTGCGACCAGGTGGCGCGGTCCGCAATGTTCTGGTTGGCGGTCATCTGGGCCCATCCGGCGTGCACACGAAGTAGCCCACCGGGCCCATGCGGCCCGCCGTCTCAGCTGCGAGCCGGGTTGGCCCACCCACGCCAACCCACCGACCCGCATACATCAGAACCGGCCGCCTGCATCGGGTCTGGACCCTGCGGCGCCTCACGCGAGCTGCCCCGTCGGTAACACTCGGCGCATGCCGATCATGACCAGTCCTCCTGTCGCAAGCCGCCGCGCAGCGGCGGCGGCGGCGGTCCATTGCGTCGCGCCTCGGACCGACAGTTTCCACGAATCTTCCAGTTCGACCCCTTCGCCCCCGCTGAGAGCGCAGAGGCGGTGCCGGCCAGCACCAGCGGGCATGGAGCGCACGCCGGCCTTGTCCGACAGCAAGGACGCGCCGGCTAGGTGTTGAGCCCACAGAGGTTGGGTACGCGCTCGGCTGGCGAGGCGCCCTTGAGCGCGGTGTGGCCGCGGTGGTGATTGTAGGTGTGCAGGAACACGGGGAACGCGGCGACCCGCTCGGCTTCGGAGCGGTAGGGGCGGGCGTAGGCCCACTCCTGCTCAAGGGTGCGGTTGAACCGTTCGA
>JAABUM010004296.1_pt1 | contig 16281 bp, 26 predicted proteins | sample 5559161 | NCBI WGS metagenome assembly JAABUM01 (sample SAMN10711868, study PRJNA513369) | rock metagenome | isolation source: Antarctica rocks | place: Antarctica: Victoria Land, Siegfried Peak nord
TGAAGGAAGCGGCGTCTTTCTGGCGCACCTTTCTGCAGAATGGGCAGCCCTCGAACTCGTAGAGCTCCAATGGCTTCTGCGGGCGGTTAAATGTCGACAGCACGTCCGACCACTCAAACACCTTTCTGCCTGAAGTTGCATGCATCCCCTGTTGGCATTACGGCCCTTGAACACTCTGCGACGCTGTGCAGCGATGCTCCAGGATGCCAGCATCGACAAATGTGGCAGGTACGCCACTGCCAGCCAAAAATAACGATTTACATCGACTGATGCTTGCCTGCGACCTGGAAAATGGCGTATTCGCCATCGTCCTTCGGCAGCCCCGACCTGTAGCCGCTGACGAAGCCGCCGCAGCCGAGCCGCGTGAGGGCCACAAACGCCGCCGACGCCACCTGCCGGAGGAATAATGGCGTTACCAAGTGAGAAGGGAGCGACTTGAAATGACAAAACGTCGGACACAAGGCCTGTGAAACATGCTTGTTGTTTCTCCAACCATCTCCACCAATGACGCGAGCTTGATCTGACTGGCCATCGCCTCACGTTCAGGAGCTGGCCCGGCGCAACCCGAAATCGTTGCGGATTGGGACCAGTAAGCTTTGTCGACTCCGTCCGCTGCTGCTGCGCCCGCACGACCTGCAGAAATGGTGCGCATGGAAGATAACGAAGAGAATCAGTTGCGCGTGCGTGCGACAGGTTTGGTATGGCATCATTGCACGATGTGGCATATGCATGCCGTGGCGTGCATGCAGCACCCAGTGAAGCATGAGCAGCACCTGCGACCCGCAGGTGCGCGGGTGCCTGGAGGATCTGCAAACAATCTGCTGCCCCTGGAAGCTGGACTGGAGGCTCCCCGTTATCATGCTGCTTTTGCTGAGTGTCGGAGAACCCGGATTGATACGGTGCGCAACTGAGCTTGCGATCAGCTGCTTAGGCTGCGTGTGTGTCTTTGGTAGTGCTGATCAGGTTTGAGAGCGCTGACCAGGTGCGAACAAGGTGCGAAGAAAGAAGACTTCAATGGAATTGAGTTCTGACCGCAGAGACCAGCGTCGACGTGCCATCTCCCGGCAAAGTCCCGCCGGTTGCCGCAGCCCACCCTGGACCACGCAGCATTTAACCTCTCGACCCCAGCTACCCCTTGGAATTTTTGCAGGTGCGATGCCTGCATGGTTGCAGTTACAAGTCGCTTGAAAGTGCCGAACTTTGCATGCGCACTGCGAACCTTGTGTCGATATCAAGGTATTGTTGACGGCTTCGCGACACTCGTAGGAGTCAAGATCTTGACTTGAATTCCGAGGTATCGCTCGCCTGGAGGCATTTCAGATTGCGGACAAGTGTCGAGATGTTGAGTATGGATGCGCGATGAAGTCATGCAACGATTCAGAGTGAAGTCCCTCGCCAGTCCGAAGTAATTCGTGCCAGCTCAACCTAGGCCTCTGCAACATGGTGCGCTACCAAGCGGATGCTGCTTCACTGATGAACGTCAAACCGTTTCGCAGAGTCGCATGTTGTATGTCCCAGCAACTTGCCTGCTGCAAGTCCTCGCACGTACTCCGCTGATGCGTGCGCGGCGCACACATGGCGCGGTCTCTTGCAATGCATCTTGCGATTGCTCTGGTGTCAGGCGGTGCTTCGTGGGCCTCTTCCAGACAGACAGCGCTCAAGACTGTCTCAGTGAAAAGTGCAAGCCCTGCCGCAAGCGTTCAATGACAAAGCCAGAACCTCTACAACTTTTGCCACACGCAGAACATCTTCGGCGGGCTCGCGGGGCTGGGCAGCGTTGCCACGGTGCAGCTGGAGTGGCGGCGTGCGGACGGCAAGCCGCCACGCACGGCGAGTGTGCGGGGCCGCGGCACCGAGATGGAGACGCTGCCGCTGTTTACCAACAAAGACAGCATCGTCGGCGACGTGAGCACACTGTCCTGAAACACCTTCTGACAAAGAAGATTCTCAGAAGTTACGATATCGAAATGTCGGTGCGGGGGGCATGGCAACGAGACGAAAACGCTGCCAACATAGGCAGCATCATCGTCGATGTGAGAGCACTGAGATAAAATCGATTCAAGGCCAGCTTGTTGACAAGTCGGACTTGTCAACAAGCTGCGGCAATGCGGCAATGACATAGAGACGCTGCTGCCGTTCATCAACAAGGGCAGCACCGTTGTGTGCTAATCAAGACGATTGTCACATACCGCATCTAGCATGTTGGGGAGCGGCAGTGCGGCGACGAGGTGGCGTCGCCGCTGTTGACCATGTCATGGCAAAAAGAAGCAAAAGCTTGTTTTAACATGGGTGATGTGTGCCGCCCAGCCGCGTTAACAGCGACGCCGCTGGCACCGCCTCCATGTCAGTCTGCAGCGCGGGATGCCCTGCGGCAGCAAAAGAAGTGTTTTGTAAGGCTTTTTAGGATTTTCTTAAAGGGTTTGGAGCCGTCAAACCTCAGTCTCTCTGCTCACAAGTGCCGCTCAGCAAAATCGGTGCAGGGGCCGCCCGCATGCCTGCGAGCATTTTTCTGTGCACCAGGCAGCCCCGCTGCCGATGCCACACCTACGCTCCGCTCCTGGTTGTTGTTGCCTTGCCAATGTGTGCGATCCAAGCCCCAACCCTTCCACGTACCTGCGTCGCTGGTTTTCTCGGACTCCGTCGTTCAGTCGCCCGGCACGCCCTGCCAGCCGTGCCCCTCTGAGGCTGGCGCGGGAGCATGCCATAACCAAACGGAGACACTCCAAAGGCAGCCCTGTCACACCGTCAGGGACACTCTGTGGCAGCCGCATTTGTGATGGTGACATGACCACATGTCTGCCGTCACATCACATGCAGGTGCAGGCGACGCTGATCTTGGGAAGGGCCGGACAGCCAGGGCGTCCAGGTACAGGGTCCCTGAAGCAATGCCTATTGACTTGTGAACAGGTGAAGGCGACGCCAATTCCGGGGAAGCGGGCAGCCGCGTCTCATCGGCTCCTCTCCAGGCCGTATTCAATCTTCGCCAGTGCATGTACCTGGTCATGATACGGCTATTACCTCTAACAGGTGAAGGCGACACCGATTCCGGGCAAGCGGGCGGACCACCAGGGCATCCGCGTGCAGCTCATTGGGCAGATCGAGCTGGCGTCGGAACGGGGGCACCCGCACGACTTTGTATCCCTAGGTGAGCCGTTGACATTGAGACAAGCGCAATGCTCAACAAAGGAGCGCCCGAGGCGCAAGCTGGCTGTGCGGTGCAGTGCCACCTAACTAAACCCTATCGCTAAACCCTAAAACCAAAAACCACATGCTGCTGAGAATAGCCTCGTGGCGCCGGCCGCTCGGCCCTGGAATGTCCATTGCCGCTGCCCTGGGATGTCCATTGCCGCTGCCCTGGGATGTCCCTTGCCGCTGCCTGACTCTTGCAAAGTCTCCTCTATGCACCTGGCCGGCTGCTGACCTCTCTTGCGCTGGGACATCGATGTTTGACCTCCACTTCAGTGTTGAGTGTACCGTGGTCGATGCCATGCGAGCCAACCAGCCAGGCCTCGACCTCCCTGCCAGAAGGCTCAGACCAAACTGTCAGATCCTCAGACAGGACCTCGTGAGCATTTCTTCGCGTTCGCGTGCAGCGCGGGATCTGTCACCACCGGGGGAGCTGACGAGCCAGGTGTCGCTGCCGTTCGAATTCAACAGCGTGGAGATGGAGCACGACTCCTTCCGCGGCCTGCAAGTCCGCCTGCGGTGCGTCGGGATCCTGAATTGAAGTTTTATTCTCGTTGTGGCATCGTTTGTTTCACGCGTTCTGAGGTTCGAACAGCGTGGAGATAGAGCACGGCTCCGTCTGCGGCCTGCAAGTTCGCCTGCGGTGCGCCGCTTTCATTGCATTTCTTTCTTCCTGTTGTGCACCTTGTTCTAAGTGTTCTTCCACAGCGTGGGAGATGGAGCACGATTTCTTCTGCGGCCTGCACGTCCGCCTGCAGTGCGTGTACTAGCCGTCTGACGTGCCATTGGACACTTCGGCCCGTGAAATCGGGTGTCAAGGCGCCGGCAGCAGGCGTCTCCAGCCTGCGCCGCCGCACGCTGCTCGAACTGCTGCTGCAGGTGACGGCAGGCGCCGGTGGGCCCTAATCCTAAACCCTAAACCCTATGGTCCAACCTTCATCCAGCTCCACAGACTGTGCCGAAAGCCTGACACTGGCCACAGGTACCTGCTGCGGGTGACCATCGCGCGGCCGTATGGCGCGAGCGTGGTGCGCGACTTCCCTTTCTGGGTTCGCAACTACCAGCGGGAGGACCCAGTGCCCGACTTGCCGCCTGTGAAGGTGCGGCAGTTTCTTCCGGCTGATGCTGCGTTGCCATCGAGCACCTGAGTCTCTAATGCGACTGCACCTTCTCGGTACACAACATCCACGAAGGTGCGATGAAGTGTTGCTCCATAGCCGGCAAGCGCATTCATTACTGATTCATTACTGATTCATTACTGATGCATCTTGGCGTTGAACAGTGCTGCCTGCACAATGACCCCGACTTTATTTCTGCGATATGGTCCTCTGTTCAGTGACATGGATCATCGATACCACAAGATCGAGATGGGCACTATTTAGGGTTTAGGCCAAGGACTAGACCTGCACATCGAGTTCGAGTCCTCCAAGGGTCGATAGGCGCTGGCGGACACAATGTTCTCCTGCTAGTGCGAATATCTGCGCATTTCAATGAAAATCTGCCCACTTTGCAGATGGAGGTGGGCATCGAGGACTGCCTGCACATCGAGTTCGAGTACTCCAAGGGTCGATATGCGCTCGCGGACACGGTGGTGGGCAAGATCTACTTCCTGCTGGTGCGCATCCGCTTGAAGCACATGGAGATCGAGATCCGGCGGCGGGAGACCACAGGTGCGTCCCCTTTCCTGCGCCCTGCACCGCTCTGCAAGCCTGGCCTTTGTGGACAGCAGATGTGGGCAGCAGCTGTGCGCCGAAATCAAGTTGCACAGGTCATCAGGTTTGCGGGAGGGGTGATCATCCTGCGACTGTGTGCGATGCGCGACACGCTCGCAGACCTCATCTGCATCGTGAAAACAGACGTGCCGCCGGTTCACAGGCAGCGGCAGCACGTCGCACCACGAGACGGAGACGCTGGCGAAGTTCGAGATCATGGACGGAGCCCCCGTGCGCGGCGAAAACATCCCCATCAGGTGCGGTTCTTGGCGACACACAGGTTGTAGCGGTAGCATCCTCTTTTTCGTTTGAGGGATGTCAAGGGGTGTGCCCGTGCGATGCGAGATCATGCCCATCAGGCACTGCCCCCGGCGGCGCGTGCCTTTGGCCACGGCAATGCCTGTGAGGCTCGCGATGTCTGAGAGGCTGGCGCAAGACGCTGCCAGGACAGAACTGCGCCAGGGTGACTGAACCACGACCTCTTTTAAGTAGGTAGCCTACTTAGAACAGGACGTGGTTCAGTAGGTAGCCTTGGCCACTGCAGGCTGCCGTGACGTGTGCTGCCGACGCTGCATTAGGTCTGTTTTGAGACACCAATGTTGGTTCCAGAGACGTGAACGTTGCAGGCAAATGTTCACCGCCCTTTCTGCAGGCCGGAGCTGACGCCGTGCGACCTGACGCCAATGTACCACAACCTGGCGCGCCCTTCCTCGTTCACGAAAGCAATGCTCAGCATGCTTCCATCTGACTGCATGTTCGCGACTGCCTCGCAGGATGTACCTGACGCCGTACGACCTGACGCCGACGTACCGAAACGTGCACAACAAGTTCTCCGTGCGCTACAGCCTCAACCTTGTGCTCGTCGACCAGGCGCGCAAAACCCTAAACCCTAAACGCATTTAGGGGTTAGGGTTTATTTTCTTTTCTTTAATTTTTATTTTCCTGCTTGCTCGTTTCCATCGTGTTCAGGCTCAGTCGATGTGTGCCACCTCTTGATGCAGCGGAAAGCCGGGCAAACACGAGTTAAAGCCTGAACACGAGACAGGCTCGTTCGCCGCCCGAAAAACGGTGGCACACATCTTTCCTGATGTTGCATGTGCGACTATTTCCTTCACTCCAGGGGGGCATTGGCGGCTTCTCGAGCATGCAGCTGGATCATGACTGGGCCTGTTGGGGTGCACATTGTTTCTTCATGTCGTCGCTGCAGGAGGACCGACGGTACTTCAAGCAGCAGGAGATTGAGCTGTACCGGGCGCCAGAGCCGGAGGAGGGCACGGACGCGGCAGCGCCCACCGCGGCCGCCGCGCCGCCGCCGTCGCTGCCGCCGTCGCGCACGCCGGCACGGGATGCGGCGGCCGCCGCGGGCGCGGCCTCAACCTGATGCGGGGTTGAACGCTCAAGGGCGTTTCGCAAAGGGAGGGAAGTAAGGGCGCAAGCCCAGCAGTGGCGGTGGCGGTGGCGAATGTGCAACTTTTTTGCGCGCTTGCTGTGGGACCGGCATGCGGAAAGGCGCGCCAGCCGCTGGATGCAGCGAGGCTTATCGAAGGCTGACGTAGAGCGCGGCGGCCGGGTCGGCGAATAGACGATCGCTTTATGCCGTCTTCATAGGCAGCGCGCGCTGGGCTGCGCGCCAGATTTTAATATGCTTTAACTGGTTTCAAAGGCAGGATTTCAACGTCATACTTGTCAAGGTCACGCGAGGTTGGGGCCGATAGGTGGCAGCCGCCGTGCAGGTGCAAGTGGATGTCTAGAAGCATTGAGAGAGCTGAAGCCTCTATGAGCGAAGGCCACCCATATCTACAACCGCGAGACCGCCAGAAGGTGCAGGTGGCGGTACAGGGGTGCGAGCAAGGCAACTGCACACGGGGGTGCGTTCCCAGCGGCCTGCAGCTTTGCGCCATTGCCAATTTTGACAGTACTATCAAAACATCTTTCAATAGTATCTAGATTGCTGCTGGACTCCTTGTGCCTGAACTGCGCGGCGATCGTAGAGACTTGCTGGTACCGGAACTGTCATGCTGCAGGGAAGCTCGCCCAGCTTTGCACACTAGACCATCGACGCTATAAACGGTTTCCTCAATCCCTCTGACGTGACTGAACCCGCTGGACTTGGATGCACCAGCGATCGGGTCATTGTTTTCTTTGACCACGCAGTGCCGCCCAGCCGCATGCAGCCGGACATGCTAGCCCGACCGTGGCACAGGCTGATGCTGCGCGCGGATGTGGCGCGGTGTGCCTGCGAGTCGCGCAGGCTTCCGGCCGCCCGCAACCCAGAACCACAGGCGTCCTGCGCCGCGCAAGCCGTCAGGGCGGCAGGTTGGCGGCCATCTGGCGGTAGCGGTGTGGCAGCGCTGCACAGGCAGCGGGCGGCAGGCCTCGCTAGCGGTCCATGCTCCTCCTCTCTGTGTACCGGGCGGCGCGCCACGGCGATGGCGCTTGCGGTTGCCGATGCAGCTGCCGCCGGCGTCAGCAGCGGAGGCCCCAGCATGCCGCAGGCGGGCGCTGCAGCAGGCATTGCTGAAACAATCCTGTCGGTAGATCTCAGGTGAGCGTGTTTGGTCGCTGTCCATTGATGCAGTGCTGCGCTGTCGTGGATCGCTTCATCAAGGCTGCTTAGATTGACACAATTGGCATTGACGCCCTTTGGCAAGCGTGACATCAAGAGGGTCCATACAATCACGTCTCGTCCACAGGGAAGACCGTGGGGTTCCACTGCGGGCGGCGCTAATTCCGGGCATGCGCCTCATGCTGCAGCCGCTCTGCATCGGCGGCAAAGTCTTCAACTTGGTGGTGCCTGCTGACGTGGACGCCATAATGGACGCCTACATCGCCGCAGGTACGGGTCTTGCTGTCAAAAACATTCCTTCCTTTGCCAACTCCCACCTGCACGATGTGCACAGGCGACGAGGTTTCCAACCTGGCGGTGCCCGCTGACCATGGTCGCCTACATCGCAGCAGGTGCGCATCACTGGCCGCCTGTCGCTGTGCCTTCCGTTTCATGGACGGCGGATCAAACGCCCGGCGGCAGAGAGGGCTAGGAAGAGCTCAGCGATGCTGCTAGTGCATTTCAATGTACATCCTTCGCACTCACACCAAGGCATCGGAGGTATCCAAGGCATTGGCGGTTTTCCTTTTCATCTTGCCTTCCGCACCTAACGAATGTGCATCTGCATGCGCCTCTCTCTGCGTCTGCACGCACGTCTGCATGTGCGTCTGCGCTCTCTGCTACGAATGCGCCCGTAGAGGCCACCCGCATTCCTGTTGAAACATCAGTTTGGAATCCTTCTTCTACCCTTTCTGCATCCTGCGCGTGGACGATCGAAACCCCTACTGGGCGCGCCGCTCGCCATCCGGGCCGGACACCTGGTGATTTCTCCCAGTGCATGAGCTATATCATGGAGATCCTCCCTGTTCTTTCTCTCAGGGATGGACGAATGGGCGCCGCTGGCCGTCCAGGCCAGACATCCGGTGAGTTCTCCCGATCAAACAGCTGTGTCATGGACATCCTCACTGTTCTTTCTCGCAGGAATGGACGACCGAGACCCCTACTGGGCGCGCCCCTGGCCGTCAGCTGCGGCGCTGGCAGCGCAGCTGCTACAAGCACCCCAGCTCGTGCGCGGGCGCGCGGTTGCGGAGCTGGGCGCGGGGCTGGGCCTGGCGGGCCTCGCGGCCGCGCTTGCAGGTGGAACATTGAACGCGACTCCGACAGTCCGATGCGCATTTTCATCAGTGATAAGCATTCCGTGCGGCAGCGGCGGCGCGGCTGCCGGCGCGCCCCAGCTGGTGCGCCGGCGCACCGTTGCGGGCAGGCCTACCTGTTTTTAAAATTGAATCACATTAGCATTAAAAACCCAGAAAATAAAACTAGATGAATAGTGAATGAATCTATTTTCTAATATAAAAAAATATTGTGTTTTATAACACAACTATAAATATATTTTATCATGGTTTTTTGATTAATTGTAAATTTTTCACTTAGGGCTCGCAGGCCTCGCAGCCGCGCTGGCAGGTGAGGGTGTGCGCGCATCTCCTCTCAAACCTCATCCGCAAAGCACAGCAGACCTGGCGAGGAGCATCGTTTGGCGCCGCGGCGGCGGGGTTTCTGGTGGCGAGCCATGCGGAGCTGCACGCGGGGGCTGGACGGCCAGGGGTTTTTAGGGTTATAGCATCAAACCCTTGCCGCCACATCGAGACGTAGAGCTCTTGTGTCGTGGTTCCGGCCCTCAGTCGACGCTGCAAGGTTGAGCGGGATGCGAGCACAGGAAGGCCTCACTGTTGTGCGGGAGGATTGCTGGGAGTGCCCACGCATGCACCTTGCCGGTGCAGCCCTATGGATCGCGAGCCAGCAGCGTTGGCATGCACACGGCACTCACCGTCCGCTGCTGCGATGACTCTCAGACGTGGGACTTTAAACCCTAAACCCTAAACCCTAACCCTAAAACCTGTCACATTGCCGCAGGCGCGCGGCGGGTTGTGCTCTTGGACCGCGAGCCGGCAGCGCTCGCGTGTGCGGCTCTGAGCGCCGTCGCCTCCGGCATCCCGGTCGAGGGTCTGGACCTTTCCGCCGCCGGAGGCAGCAGTGGCGGCGGCAGCCGCCCTGACGGCGGCGGCGACGGCGGCGGCGACGGGCGGGCGGCCTCGCCGGCAGGCCGTGCCGCAGCGTCAGGCAGCCACTCGGGCAGCAGTGGTGCGCCGCCGCCGCAGGCGATGCCGGCGTGGCCCGGCGGCCTCCCCGACATGCGGCGGGCGGCGCAGGCGCTGCTGGCGGAGCTCCACGAACTCGGCCTGGCGCCAGCAGGGGCCAGGTGTGTCTTCATGTCTTCCACGGTTCAGGAGAAACAATCGCGTTTCGACATTGTGCTCTGAATAGTATAGCTGCATATGCGGCGCATGCACTGCTGGCGCAGCTGTGGCAGCTCGATTTCGAGCCGCCGTCCAGGACTTGATGTTTCGCTGACGCTGAAACACTCACGATGACGTTTGCATGTGCCAAAATGCTTGCGCAATGTCAAGGCTGGCCAGCCATCCTACTGCTGGCCCAGCCGGGGCGGTGTAGGGCTGCAACAGCTGGTCTGGGCGGACGCTGCTGTGCGAGGTTAACCACCTCTGCGGATGACCCTGAACCAGAACCCTGCTGCCAAACCTGGCCGCAGCTGCGCAGCTAGGGGGGTCCACTCGTGCCAGCGCTCCGATGCGCTGCTGCCCGTCGCGACCACCTGTCTCTGTCGTCCTCATCTGCTCGTCAGCTTCTCTGTCCGCAGGCCCGGCTGCGGCGCGGTGGCGCTGCAGACACTCGACTGGGCGGACACCGCCGCGCTTGGCGGCGCGCGATTCGATGCGCTGCTGGCGTGCGATGTTCTGTACGAGACCTTCTCCGTCGGGCCGATAGCGGACCTGGCGCCGCGGCTGCTGTTCACCAGCGGCGGGGCGCTTCTGCTGGCGGACCCTTCAGAACGCACTGTGCAGAACAGGTTTGAATGTATTGTGTGTTTGTGCTCTGATGTCTGGGTCCAGTCGCCAACCTTCAAGCTGCTGCTTTCTACCAGCGACGGCGTGCTGCTGCTGGCAGGCTGGGCAACCGCACCTGGACACAGGTGTGTTTCACGTGCTGCTGCTGGACGCCTCGCAGAATACGGTGTTAGAGGTCAATTGATATTTCGTTAACACTTGGATTATTTTTTATGATTAAAAAAATTTTAAAAAATGAATTTTTCCTGGTATTTTCAGGGAGGCAGGCCTGGCGCTGGAGTCGGGAGCCGCAGCAGAGATGCAGCCATTCCGACGAGAGCATGAAACATGCAAGTCCGCAACAGATTCTCCGATCCTGTGCTGCAGGAGGGACTTCGTGGACCTCGTCAGCCGCGGGAAGGTGGGCCTGTCGCTGGCATCCGAGTCGGAGCAGCTGGTGGCCATCGACGGGCAGCAGCCAATGATGGGCGCGCCCGGCGCGGCGGCGCCGGCGGCGGGAGCGGCGGAGGTCGCCGCATTGCAGCGGCTGCACTCGGCGGCGCTTAGTGGGACCGATGGGGCGTCCGATGACGGAAGCGGTGGCACCAGCAGCGGCAGCATCGGCGGCGGCGGCGCCAATGGCAGAGAAGGCAATGGCGCTTCAGACGAAAGCAGCGATTATTCGAGGCGAGACGGGTCGGCGGAAGCGGCAGACGGAAGCAAGCCGGGCAGCGTGGTGGCGGTGCGGCTGATGGCTTTCCGCCACGGCTGGGCCGCCGGCACGGTGTCGACCTCGTGGCAATGACTCTCTATGCAGCCTGTGAACACACACTCATGCTGACAAGACATTACAGGGCGTCGCTGCAAGTGGCGTGAAAGCGAAACTGTCTCCCTTCGAAACGAGGAGGTACGCATTGCTTGTGGGTGTAGGACGAGACTTTCCGCAAGAAGCCTTTCCTGTCTCAAAAGGCTGACTGAATCGAGCAGCAAACCACAGGACAAGCAATCTGCACCCTAGTGAATGACTCTTGCACAACAGGCGATGGAACGAAAGTTCTTGCAGGACAGATTTTCCGAAAGTTCTTGCAGGACAGGTAGCTTGCGGCGGTGCAGCGGTTCCAGCGGTTTCAGCGTCGGCAGACCCGCCATTTGCCGCCGGAGCCTCGCCATCATCCTCCTCCTCCACCAGGTCGCCCTGTAGCAGAGACAAGCAACACTTGCTGACCTGTCTGTTCGCAGGGGGTACCAGAGACAGCGATATTGGATCCACATGAAGGACGGATCCTGTGGCTTTGCCTGTGGCATGCACTTCTGCAGCTGCTGCAGCTGCACACAGCACGATTCCGCAGTAGACGCCAGGCCTGGCCCGGCCGGCGCTGCCACCGCATTGCTGCGCCGCAGTCTGCCGCGGCTGGTCATGGCGAGTGCCCAGCGCTAACGCCGCACCCGCCTGGCCAGGCGGGTGCGCCGTCAGCGCTGGGCACTCGCCGCCTTCGGACCTGCAGGTGTGGCCGCAGGGCAGTGCGGCGTCAAAGGCCGCGCCACATCTTTTGCGGCTCCTCCTGCCTCCTGCGCCACGAAGTGCACACGGTTGTGCGCACGTGCTGAATCATTGCTGGTGAGCCATCTGGAAGCTGCTAGGAACTGACAAGCGTCCTGGGCATCAGGCTCAGCCGTCGGCAGAGTATACATGACTGCTGAGATGTGGTTCTTGATTTGGGAACGGGCCCGGAAGGGCCCGTTCCCAGTTCTTGTCGTTGCAGCCTCCTCTGCCGCAAACAGCCACTGCATGTACAGGCGAATTGCGCTGCGGTTGGCTGCAGTTGCGTGCGCACGCGGCAAGCTCGCCGCAAGCTGGCGCGCTGGTTTTTAATCCCGTTGGCTGAAGCCAGGACTCAGGGGCTGAAGCCAGGACTCAGGGGCTGACAGGTCGGTTGCGAGCGTCCTTTCAAAACCCTACACGTGATACTGGGCTTGCAACGTAATACCGGGCTTGCAACGTAATACTGTTGCAAGCCCGGTGCAGCCGTCAGACAATCGCAGGTCATTTTGCAGCCTGCAGCCAACAGAGGTGCCGCTGCTGTCTTCGTGCACACGAACTCGGAGGTGAGAAGCGCCGCTCAATATTCTGCACCTGCAACACTTCTCGACAGCCTCTCAGGCTGTTGGTGCTCCTCTGATCTTCGGCGGGTCCGGCGGCTGTTGCAAGCTGCTGCAGGCTGCGGCTGATGGCTTCATGTTTGCGAGCTGACGCTGTTTGTCAACGGGCACAGCGTACTGCTACCTGCTGGCCGCATCGCACCCCTTTCGGCAGCAGTGCAGCCGCACTGTGTACCATGGCCGCAAAGCGCTGCTTGCTGAAACCCCGGGAAAGAGAATGAAATGGACTGTCGTGCAGGAGAGAGGCTAGAGCGAGAACGGGCTCGGAGAAGCAGCCACATGGCGTGTTTTGGCTGCTGTTCCCAGGACAGGAACTGCCCATCGTCTGACGACACTCAGGATGTTGTTCACGAATGCAGGAATGCCATAGAAACGCGCCGGCGCTGCCACAGCGCCAGCAGCCGCAGCAGCAGCAGCCGGTGGCCCACAGAAACTGCAGCCGGCACTGCAGCCGCCAGTGGCGGCTGCAGTGCCGGCTGCAGTTTCTACTCCCTTCTGCTCACTGACCGCTCAAGGGTGGTTCATATGGCCCTCTTGTGGGCAACTCCGTGTCGACGGGTTGGAAGAGAATACACGTTGCACACCTGATCCAAGGAAGTGCATGTGAATGCAGCCAGCTTTGATTGCTGACAAGCAAGCATGCGGCTTCCTGTTGTCAGCGCCGCCAGCGCAGCAGATCCCCTGTGAAAGCTGCGCCCCTCGGCTTCGCTCATGGTGTCAGTGAGTACTAGTGGCGGACAATGTCTTTAGGCGTTTCCGCCCATGTGGCCGATTGAATGACACTCATTTCCCGTTGGCTCACAACAGCGGCATGTGCTTGCAGGCTCAGTACCGCGCGCAACACGATGCTGTGCGTGATCATGGTCATCCTGGCGGTGGCCTTGCGCAACGGCGGCATGAACCGCTGGGGCATGTGTGCGGATATCGCCATGTGCGTCGCCGCCCTGTCGCTGACAATGGCAATGGACTGGGCCTGAGTTGCAGCGACCTTGTAGATGCCTTGTAGATATACATAGATGCACCTTAAAGATATGTCGTGATAACCTTGCGAAGAGTAGTATGACCGTTGCGCCTAAATTTGGATGGTGCTGCGGTCATACTACTCTTCGCAAGGTTATCACGGCATATCTATAAGATGCATCAATAATATTGTATCTACAAGGTATCTACAAGGTCGCTGCAACTCAGGCCCAGTCCACCGCCATTGTCAGCGGCAGGGCGCGACGCACATGGCGATCTCCGCCCACATTCCCCGGTGGTTCATGCCGCCGTTGCATGAGGCCACCGCCAGGATGACCATGCTCACGCACAGCACCGTGTTGCGCGCGGTACTGAGCCTGCAAGCACATGCCGCTGTCGTGATCCAGCGGGAAATGAGTGTCATTCAATCGGCGACATGAGCGGAAACGCCTGGGAAATTGTCCGCCAAGCTTTCCTACTCTTCGCAAGTTTATGACGGCATATCTATAAGATGCATCTATAAGTATATCTACAAGGTTTCTGCAAGGTCGCTGCAACTCAGGCCCAGTCCATCGCCATTGTCAGCGGCAGGGCGATGCACATGGCGATATCCGCCCACATGAAGCACAAGCTGCATGCCCCGTGAACTGCACCTCCAGAATCGCCGGTCCAAACAGAAGTCCCGTTGGAGCAGCGTTGTCAGGATCCCGTCACTATCCGGGCCCCTGACCCCACGCAGATTTGCGAGAATGAACACCGCTGGCGCCGTTGTTGGGCCGCCACTCTGCGTGACGTCCATTTGGCTGGGTGACAATATGGGTGACGACTCACGCGGCATCAAGCCAAGCTCGTCGCCATACAGCTGCTGCATGCAGCTGCCGCTGCTGTACTGCCCTGCCTAGCAACACATCTACAAGCGGTACCCCAGAGCGGTACCGACCGAAGCTACCTCCTAGCGCTGCTCCCCACACGTGCGCACCAGCGCCGCCTGCCCAGCGGTTGGTCAGCTGCCGCCCCGCCGCCGCGACCAGTCACCCCCCTGCTGCGACGTCCAGGCGCCACTTTGCCAGCGACCGCCCGTACCGCAGCACGCCTGTCAGCGGCTGTTGGCGCTCCAGGCATGCCGGCAGCGCATCGTTCTGCTGGTCGGCGCGGCAGTTGGGATTTCCGTCAGAGCGTGCATCAGAATGAACCGAGGATAGGACGCAAGCTAGCTGCAGCGGCGAAGCAACCCTGCGAGTGGGCACAAATTGCCAACCCAAGGAAGGGATGCCGCTGTCGTATGCGACAGCAAAGACATCTGCACGAGTAGTGTCTGCTGCTTTGCGGTGCATCCTGCAGTCCAGCGTCGGCAGCGTCTCAACGATTACACTGTGCAGGAACGATAAGCTACAGGTGCAGAGCTTTACGCATGCACGCTCATGCCAGGCTGTCCTCAGACGCAGCGCAGGCTTACCTGCTCTCTCGTTGTATGCTCAGCCAGTCCTTTTGATTTCCCTCGTCTGTTAAAAGAGATGTGCATGCCTGCAGCACGCGCGCCGCTGACCAGCGGCCCTCCACTCGGGTGGTCTCGCAGGCGCCGCCCAGCCGGACAATGCCCTCCATTGACACACCTGCAGCGCCCCCTGCACCAGCCAGCAGCCGGCGGCGTCGGCCGACCGTCCACTGAGCCGCACGGCCGCAGCCCAGGAACAGGAGCGGCACCTCCGCCAGCTCATCCCCGTCAGTCACACCAGCTTTCTCAGGATCGCATCCTGAGGACATCATGCCTCTGCTCAGGCGCCAGATGAACTCTGTAGGTCCGAAGACGCATCACATAGAGAGGGTTGCAACGACGCTCGGCGCCGTTGAGCATCGGCAGCGGCTCCTGTTCCTTTACCATGAAGTCGGACATCTGGTCAGAATCGCATCTTGTTACACTTGAAGATGCCCCCTTACTACAGCAGACTCAGTGACCGTCGTTGGCGCTGCCGCCGGCGCGATCGGCCACGCCCCCTGCGCGGCGCCCACCTGCGTCGCCGGCTGCGGCGGCCGCTCGGCACGCAGCGGCAGCAGCTCCAGCGCCTGTCGCATGTGCAAGGGGAGGCAAGACATGTCGGCTTTGATTCCAGCTGCATGAGCGCTATGTTAGGTCTGAACATCACATCATGGCTGCCTGTGAAATCGAGCATTTAGGTGCTTCCGGCCTGTGCAGCGCTGCAATCTGATCTGCGGGCAACGGGCTAACTGGCTGCACCGCCGGTGAAAGCCAGCGTGCTGGCGGTTGCCACCCGGCTGGGCGGACGCGCCTGCTGCTGCGTTGGGCGCAACCGACCCCACCCGCATGCGGGCAGGATGCAGTCAGCGGCACACAGTGCCACGATGGGAAAACGGCGTCACCAACAACGGCTGCTTGTGAGTTTGGCAATCAGCTTGTGAACGTTGAGCAGGCGCCCATTGGGAGAGGCCGTGTGATCGGGCAGCTGCATCGATCTGTGTCTTGAGGGATTTGGACTCTCAGCTTCACCAATGCTGACAGCAACATCTGCCAAAACACTCTGGCTCCATTCAGCAGCACGACGACAGTCGCACTGATCCGTATTGGCGCCATGGATCACCCAAAGTGAGCCTGCTCGTGAGTGGCTTCTGCATCCAAGCTTGTGTTGACCTTAAGGGTGTGTTGACCTGCGGTTGTCGCGGCCTCTGCAGCTGTTTCCTGGCGGCGTACGTTCGAGCAGGACGGTCAAGGCGAAGGTGCTGGACACAGCCGCCCAGCGCAGCAAGGAGGCGAGCCTGGCTGCAGCTGCAGCAATTAAGGCAGCAGCGCCAGGCGCAG
>JAABUM010004297.1_pt1 | contig 16280 bp, 11 predicted proteins | sample 5559161 | NCBI WGS metagenome assembly JAABUM01 (sample SAMN10711868, study PRJNA513369) | rock metagenome | isolation source: Antarctica rocks | place: Antarctica: Victoria Land, Siegfried Peak nord
CGGAGCTGCAAGCGCACCTGCGACAACGCCTGCCCGAACACATGATTCCCCGCAAGTTCATGCTATTGGACGCGCTGCCCACGACCGCGAACGGCAAGGTCGACCGCGCGGCGCTGCGTGAGCTTGCGAGCCCGGATCAGGATCGTCGCCATCTGCTGGCCCCGCGCAACGACGCCGAGGCCGTCATCGCCGACATCGTGGCCGAGCGGCTAGGGCTGCCGCAGGTCGGTGTCGACGAGAACTTCTTCCTGCTCGGTGGGCACTCGATGCTGGGTGCGCAGCTGATCATCCGGATCAGTGAACAATTCGGCGTCGAAATGTCCCTGCGCTCCTTGTTCGAGCAACCCACGGTCGCCGAGATGGCCCAGGAGGTGGAACGTCTCCTGGTCGAGGAAATCTCCCGGATGAGCGAGGAGGAACTACTGGGGGCGGCGCAGCCCGACGAGGAGTCCTGATGACGACGCCGAGTAGACCGCTGAGCTTGTTCCACCTGCTCGACCCGGAGGTACTGGCCGATCCGTATCCGCTCTACGCCGAGCTGCGCACTGAGGCACCGGTGCACTGGGACCCCTACCTGCACGCCTGGGTCGTCACCCGCTACGCCGACGTGGCACAGGTGCTGAGCCGATTCCACGCCGCGCGCACGCCCACTCCGGAGAAGCTGGCCGCGCTGGGCATGCAGCAACTCACTCCGCTGGCGCGGGTGATGGTGCGCCAGATGCTCTTCCTGGACCCGCCGCAGCACGGACGCGTTCGCGGACTGGCTGCCACCGCCTTCACCCCCCGCCGCGTGGAACGGCTGCGCGCACACATCCAGGACATCACCGACGGGCTCATCGATGCGGTGGTCGCCCGCGGACAGATGGACGTGCTGGCCGAGCTCGCCAACCCGCTGCCGGCGATCGTCACCGCCGAACTGCTCGGGGTGCCCACCGCCGACCACGATCAGCTGAAGAACTGGTCCCAGGACTTCGCCGAGATGCTCGGCAACTTCCAGCACAACCCCGGCCGAGTGGCGAAGGTGCTGCACAGCGTCGAGGCGATGACCGGCTACTTCCGCGATGCGCTGGAGCGTCAAGCGACCCATCCCACCGAAGGGCTGCTCAACGCGCTGGCCAACGCCGAACTGGACGGCGACCGGCTGACCCAGGACGAGGTGATCGCCAACGTCATCGTCACCATGGTGGGCGGCCAGGAGACGACCACCAACCTCATCGGCAACGGCCTGCTCACCTTGCTCCGCCGCCCGGATGCTTTACGACGACTGCGGGAGCATCCGGCGGAGATTCCCACGGCCATCGAGGAACTGCTGCGGTACGAGAGCCCCAGCCAGCACACCGCCCGCCTCGCCCCCGACGACGTGGAGCTCAGCGGCCAGCCGATTCAAACGGGCCAGGCCGTGATCGCCGTAATGGGCGCTGCCAACCGCGACCCCGAACGCTTCCCGGACCCGGACCGACTCGACCTCGCCCGCCCCGACAACCGGCACCTGGCCTTCGGCTGGGCCAGCCACTTCTGCTTCGGGGCGCCCCTGGCCCGCTTGGAGGCCCAGTTGGCATTCGAGACGGTCCTGCGGCGCCTGCCGGAGCTGGAGCTGGCCGCGGACTCGGTGCACTGGCGGGCGAACCTGGGACTCCGTGGCCTCACCGCGCTGCCGGTGGCGTGGTCCCCGTGACGGCCGGCGACGCCCAGCACCTGGCACAGGCACGGCAGGCGCTACTCAAACAACGTTTGCGCGGACAAGCTTCTACTGGTATCGACGCAGTGCACGCGGTCACCCAACGGCGCGACACGGGCCCGGCGCCGCTGTCAATCTGTCAGCGGCAGCTCTGGTACCTCAGTCAGCTCGCACCGGAGTCCACCGCCTACAACGAGCTCGTAACGATTCGCAAGACGGGATCGCTCAACACCGATGCATTGCGACGAGCCTTCACCGAGGTGGTCCGCCGCCACGAGATGTGGCGCACGACCTTCCCCATCATCGACGGGGAGCCCCGGCAAGTGGTGCACGATCCGCCGTCGTTCGAGCTGCCTATGCTGGATTTCTCCGAGATGCCTTTAGCCCAGGCGGAGCGCGCTGCCGGAAAGCTCGCAGCCGAGGACACCCAAAACATCTACGACCTGGCCGCCGGCCCCCTATTGCGTCCGCGGCTGGTCCGCCTCGCCGTCGACCAGCACCGCCTCTACCTCGGCCTGCACCACCTTGTGTTCGACGGCGTAAGCCTCTACCGAATCGTTTTGCCCGAGCTGGTCACGCTGTACGAGGCCTATGCGGCTGGCTTGTCCTCGCCGCTGGCTGAGCCACCGATCCAGTACGGCGACTATGCGGCATGGGAACTCGAAGCGGCTCACCAACCGGATGTCGCTGCAAAGGTGGAACGCTGGCGGCATCGGTTGGCCCGGGTGGCTCCGCTGGAATTGCCCCTCGACCATCCGAGGCCCCCCCAGCAGCGCTTTCGCGGCGGCATGGTGCCGTTGAGCGTGGCGCCGTCCACCGTCGCGCGACTACGCGCAATCGGACAGCGCGAGGGTGCCACCCTCTTTCAGGTGCTGGCGGCGGCATACGCCTGGTGGCTGCACCAGTACAGCGGCCAAGACGACGTCGTCTTCGCGACGCCCAACGATCTTCGGCGGCGACCCGAACTGACGTCGATGGTCGGCTACTGCTTGACGCCGGTGGTCCTCCGCGGCGATGTTTCCGGCGAGCCGACCTTCGCCGAACTCATCGCTCGCATGCGGGGGGAGGTGGTGGACGGGCTAGACGACGCCGTGCCCTTCGAGCAGTTGGTGCGCGAGCTCGGTCTGCCCCGGGACCCACGGACCAATCCGGTGTTCCAGGCGAGCCTCGTCCTCGAGCCACCCACCCTCCCCGCCGATCCAGCCTGGTCCATGCACCAAATGGAGACCACGACCGGGGAAGTCGGGGCGAAGCTCGATCTCGGCGTCGAACTGGACGAGCGTCCCGAGGGGCACATCTCCGGACGGATTTTCTACGACTCCGACCTGTTCGAGCGCGGAACGGCCGAGCAGATGGTGCAGCACTGGATCCGGCTACTCGACGTGCTCGCCGATGACCCTGACGGACCGCTGGCCGCGCTGAACCTCGTCGACGAGCAGGAACGGCATCGCCAACTGGTGGAATGGAACCCATCAGTTGCGCCAGTTGCCACCGAGGGCCGCACCAATTCTGAGCGCTGTGTTCATGACGTGATCCTCATGCGTGCTGCGCTTACTCCCGACGCCGTGGCGGTGGTGGCCGGCGAAGACGAACTCACGTACCGGCAGCTCGCCGAGCGCGCCACCGCTGTGGCTCAGCGCCTGATCGCAGCGGGCGCCGGCCCTGGAACGATCGTTGCCACGATTTTGGACCGCACCCCTGATCTGGTTGTCGGGGTGCTCGGCGTGCTCATATCAGGTGCGGCCTATCTTCCGCTTGACCCGAAGCAGCCCGCACGGCGCAATGCCTTCATGATCGCCGACGCCGACGCCGACGCCGACGCCGACGCCGACGCACCGCTCTTGCTCACGCGCGCCGCTCTGGTGCATGAGATACCGTCGGTCAACGCCGTAGTGGTCGCCATGGACGGCCCAGCGACCGACTCGCGACGCGTGGTCGCACCCAGGCGACGTCCCATCCCCGAGGATCTTGCCTACGTCATCTATACCTCTGGCTCCACCGGACGGCCGAAGGGTGTACAGGTCGAGCACCGCGGTGTCACCAACCTCATGGGCACTCTGCTGCCGCGCTTGGGCATCACAGCATCCGACACCGTCTTGTCCGTCGCGCCATATACCTTCGACTTGTCAGTAGGTGACATCTTCGGCGCCCTGGGCCTCGGCGCGCGACTCGTGCTCGCGTCCTCGGAGCAGGCCACGGACCCGCGGGCCTTAGCCGCACTCATCGAAAGTTCCGGCGCGACACTGCTATGCGCGACGCCGACGACCTGGTCGGCACTGCTCAGTGCGAGTTGGAGCGGCGCACCCCGGTTGACGGCGGCGTCCGGCGGCGAGCCGCTGGTCGAGTCACTTGCCGCAAGGCTCTCCGGATGCTGTCGTGCGGTGTGGAACGGCTACGGGCCCACCGAGACCACCGTGTTGGCAACGTACGGTCGAATGGTGAACGGTGAGCCGGTCACGGTGGGCCGGCCGCTGCCGGGGACCCGGGTGTACGTGCTCGACGAGAAGGGGCGGCCGCTGCCCACCGGGGTACCGGGAGAAGTTGTCATCGGCGGCTCCGGCGTCGCCCGCGGATACCTGAACCGGCCAACCGAGACCGCCGCCCGCTTCGGTGCCGATCCGTTCGTCGAGGGCGGCCGGGTCTACCGCAGTGGTGACCGGGGGCGCTTGATGGCCGACGGACGACTGCAGCACCTCGGGCGTTACGACGAGCAGGTGAAGGTGCGCGGGTTCCGCATCGAGCCCGGCGAGATCGAGGCGGTACTGGCCGAGCACCCCGCAGTATCGGCGAGCGTGGTGGTGGCCCGCGAAGATCTCGACGGCGAACGGCAGCTGGTGGCCTATGTCGTCGGCCGTCCGACCACCGACGTCGCCCTGCGGTCGTGGCTTCGCTCGCGGCTACCCGACCACATGGTGCCTGGCGGGATCGTGCACTTGCCAGCGCTTCCGGTGACCTCCAGCGGCAAGGTCGACCGCGCAGCGCTGCCGGCGCCGGAGTCCCGACTCCTTGCCGCCCACGTCGGTCAGGCGCCCCGCACCGCGACCGAGCGACGGCTCGCCGACCTGTGGTCCGCGGTCTTACGCAGGGAGGTCGCCGACGTCCACGCCGACTTCTTCGACCTCGGCGGACACTCGCTGCTCGCCGTCCGGCTGATGGCCGAGACCGAGGCCCAGTTCGGCGATGCCATCGCTCTCGCTGACTTCATCAGAGACGGCACCACCATCGCTGGGCTCGCCATGTTGCTCGAACAGCCCCCGACCATAGCGGCCGCCGTGACCACGCGAACGCTGTTCTTCGTCTATCCCGACCCGCCCTCCGCGGTCAGCCTGCGGCATTTTGTCCACGCCTGGGGGTCCGAGCAGGAGATCCATCCGCTCGTGCCCGCGCAGCCCAACGGGCGTTTCGACCCCGCCGCCACGGTCGAAACGCTCGTACGACCCCTCCTGGAGGCCATCAGAGAGATGCAGCCGCATGGCCCGTACGCACTCGTCGGCTTCTCCCTAGGCGGCCTGCTCGCCTACGAGATCGCCCGCCAGCTGAGCGCCACCGGCGAGCAGGTCGACTGGCTCGGAGTGCTCGACACCCCAACGCCGGCCACCGCCGATCTGCTCCTCCGACAGATCACGCCGTGGGGCCGATTTGTTCGACTTCGTACGCGCAGCCGCAAGGAGCGCTGGGCCAAGTACCGCGAGGTCGGGCTACGAACCCTCCGAGCAGGCCCGAACGCGCCCCGGCCCGATGAGCACTTCGACTACCGGGGCGCCGTCTTGATCGCGCGTGCCTACACCACGGTCGCCCATGATCTGCCGACGGAGCTGTTCGTGACCGCGGACTCGGCTGTCGAGGTCAACGACGCCTCCCTCGGCTGGGACACGTACCACCGCGGTCCGCTGCGCATTCACCGGCTGCCGGGTCACCACAACGGGCTCCTCGACCAACCGCAGGTCACGGAGCTCGCTCGCCTTCTGCTTGCCAGCATCCGGCACGACAGCACTGCCTCAGAGCCAGCCGTTGCGGCGGAACGCCAGGAACAACCCGCCGGCGATCAATAGCATCAACACCACGCTGGAGAGAAATCCCCACTCTTGCTGGAAACCCGGGTACGGCACGTTCTGGCCGTAAAAGCCCGTCACCGCGGTGGGAATGGCAATGATGGCCGCCCAGGAGGTGAGGCGCTTCATGATCTCGTTGAGGCGGTTGCCCTGGATGGTGAGGTTGGTTTCCAGCACGGTGGTCACCATGTCGCGCAGGCTCTCGGTCCATTCCGTCGCCCGCAGCACGTGGTCGTAGACGTCCTGGTAGTAGGGCACCATCGCCTCGTCGAGCACCCGCAGGTCGCGCCGCATCAACGAGTTGAGCACTTCCCGCATCGGGAGCACGACGCGGCGGGTGATCACCAGGCTCTTGCGCAACGTGAAGGTCCGACGCTGCACCTGCTTGCCCTGCGGAACATCGGAGAACAGCTGGTCCTCCAGCTCCTCGATGCAGTCGTCCAGGGTCTGCACCGTGGCAAAGTGTCCGTCGACGATGTAGTCGAGCAGTCCGTGCAACAGGAATGCCACCCCGTGTTTGGCCAGATCGGCGTCCTCGTCCCACCGTTGCATCACCGCCTCGATATCCAGGCGATCGTCTTTGCGCACCGTGATCAGCGCCTGCTTCAGCACAAAGGCCGCCACCTCGCTGGTGTGCAACGCGCCGGTCTCCTCGTCGAGCTGTATCCCGTAGGCATTGACGAACAGGTGCGTCTTGTAGCGGTCAAGCTTGGGGCGCTGACGGTCGTGCACGGCATCTTCCTGGGCCAGCGGGTGCAGACCGAACTCGTCGGAGAGCACCTGCAGGTCCGCCAGCTCCGGGTCGAGCAGGTCGAGCCACACCGTGACCCCCTCCTCCTGGATGTGCTCGCTGATGTCCGCGACGGGAAAGCCCTCGGCCTCGAGTCGGCCGTTGCGGTACAGGCGGGTTCGCGCCGGGCAGCGCGTCGGGCTCTGGGCGAAGGCCGAGCCCGGTTGATCTCGTTCGACGTCGTCCATCCGGTCAGTGTGCCGGAAGGCTGCCCCTACGCTGACGCCCATGAGCGCACGCGCAGCCGTCATCATCACCGGCACCGAGGTGCTGACCGGACGGGTCACCGACCGCAACGGACCGTGGCTGGCCGAGCAGCTTCGCCTGCTGGGGGTGGACATCGGCCACATCATGGTCGTCGGTGACCGCCCCGCCGAACTGCGTTCCGCGCTCACCTTCCTCGCCGGTACCGGCGTCGACCTGGTCATCACCTCGGGTGGCCTGGGGCCGACGGCGGACGACCTCACGGCGCAGGTCGTCGCCGAGGTGCAGGGTAGGCAGGCCAAGCTGGACAGCGCCCTGCAGCAACGCATCGCCCACATCATCGAACGGCTCTCGGCCCGCCTGCGGTGGCACATCGACGCCGAGGCGGCCGCGGCGGGAATTCGCAAACAAGCGATGGTCCCCGCGGGTGCAGAGGTACTCGAACCCGTCGGCACCGCACCTGGACTGGTCGTCCCGGTGGCGGACGGGCGCAGCGGGCCACCGGTGGTGGTGTTGCCCGGACCACCCCGGGAGCTGCAGGGAATGTGGCCGGCCGCCGTGCGGTCGCCGGTGGTACGGCAGGCGCTGGCAGGCCGCTCGGAGCTACGGCAATCCACGCTGCGGCTATGGGGCGTGCAGGAGCCGGAGCTGGCCGCAAACCTCCGCAGCGCCGGAGCCGCACTCGACGAGCTGGAGATCACCACCTGCCTGCGCGGCGGCGAGTTGGAGGTCGTCACCCGCTACGACCCTGCCGCCGACCCGAGTTACCAGCACCTTGTTGACGTCCTTCGCGGCGCGCACGGCCGGGCGCTGTTCTCCGCCGATGGGTCCACAGTGGATCAACAGGTGGCCGGCCTGCTCGACGAGCGGAGCTGGACGGTGGCCACCGCCGAATCGTGCACCGGCGGACTGCTGGTGGCGCGCCTGACGGCCCCAGCGGGCGCCTCGGTGCGGGTCGTCGGCGGTGTCGCAGCCTACTCCAACGCCACGAAGTCGGGTGCGGTCGGGGTCGAGCCAGAGCTGATCGAGAGCTTCGGTGCCGTCAGCGAGGAGGTGGCCCAGGCGCTGGCCGATGGAGCCCGGCGCTGCCTGCAGGCCGATGTCGGCGTGGGCATCACCGGCGTGGCAGGCCCGGGCGGAGGCACCCCGGACAAGCCGGTGGGACTGGTGCACCTGTGCGCCAGCAGCCCGGAAGGCAGCGTGGCCCGCACGATCCGGATGCCGGGCTCGCGCTCCGACGTGCGGGAGCGGTCGGTCACCGTGGCGATGCATCTGCTCCGAGAGCTGATTCCGGCGGTCGCCAGGTAAGTGCCGCATGCAGCATGGCCTGGGCCGACCAGCGCATCACACCCACGGCGCCCTCGCGGGTGAGCCCCGCGACATCGGTCAGCCAGGCAAGGGCCTCGATGCCGGTGGCGCTGCGGATGGCCAGGGCCAGCTGATGCAGCTGCTCCGGCGGGAGCTGGTCATCCAGGGGTAGCAGTGCCTCCTCGATCCACCCGATGGCGCGCCCTTGACGCAGCGGCAATGCTGCCCGCTGCGCGGAGTCGGCTTCGAGCGAGAGCCGCAACATGGTCCGCTGCTGGGCTTCGGTGCCCACGATGATGTCGGTGAAGGCGCGGACGACGGCATCCAGCCGCTCAGCGGCTGCCTCGGGTGGCTCGTCCGGCAGCAGCGACCGGGCGCCGGTTTCCGGGTGGGCGGCCGCCAGCAGGCTGTGCTGGTTCGGGAAATACCGGTAGGCCGTGGTGCGCGAGATGGCTGCTGCCGACGCCGCCTCCTCCACGGTGGGTGTCGCGCCTGCGGCAACGAGCCTGCGAGCGGCCTCCACCAGTGCCTCGTGCGTGCGTTGCTTCTGCGCGGTACGGCCGCCGTTGCGGTAGGGGGTTGACACAGAGCAAATGGTACCGCACTCTCATTATGGTACTACAATCCCACTAACGCTGACAGAGATGAGGGCGGGCGCATGACCACAGTGAGCGCCCCGGTTCCGATCGTTCGCTCCGACGCATCGCCGCCGGCGGACTGGCGGTGGCCCCGCGCGGGGTTCCGCATGCCTTCATGGTGCTGTCGGACACGGCACGCCTGCTGTGCCTGCACACTCCGGGCTCCTGCCAGGCGTTCTACTGGGGCGCCAGCGAACCGATCAGCACCGATGGCGAGGCAACCGGGACGACCGACTTCTCCCGGGTCCAGGCCTCGGCGGACGACAACGGCGGCATCGAGATTCTCGGGCCACCGCCGTTCCGAATGGACGGCTGAGTCTATGGGGCGGGCAACAGCCGGCTGCGGAAAAGCTCCAGCACCTGGTCCAAGGCCTCCCGAGTGGGCTGACCCGGCTCGTCGATGAGGTGCTCGGTGACCACCGAGTGCGGCGGAAACGGCGAATCGGGATTGGCGGCGTCGTCGTCGAGCTCCACGGCCACGAAGGCGTCGCCGAGCTCGGCGCGCAGGAAGTCGAACCGCTCCCGCGGAACCGCCCGGTCGCCCTTGAACCGCAGCCCCAACACCTGCAGACCCTGCGAGGCGCAACGGTTCTTCACCACGTCGAGGTCCGCGCGAGAGATATCGATCGACCGGCGGCGCGAGCGGGTGAGCGGAAGCGGCAGCGGCAGCGACGGTTCGGCCAGCACCGGGGCCAGCAGGCGCTCGTCGGTGGCCATCGCCAAGGCGTATCCGCCGGTGAAGCACATGCCGATGGCCCCGACTCCCGGACCACCACACCGGGCATGCTCCTCGGCCGCGAGGGCGCGCAGCCACCGCACCACCGGCGAGGTCTTGCCGGTGGCGAGCACCACGAACTCCCTGCTGACACACGTCGGCACGAACGACGAGGCGAAGTTGGCCGCCGCGCGGGGCAGGCCCAGCGCCTCCGGATTGACATCGCGGCCCGGCGTCCCGAACAGGTGCGGCAGCACTGCGGTACATCCGATGGCGACAACGTGCCGGGCGAACGCGAGGACCTTCGGCGTGATTCCCGGCATCTCGGCGATCACGATCACCGCCGGGCCGTCTCCGATGCGGAAGATGGTGCGGGTCTTGCCGTCGTGGGTGAACTCGGAACGGTCGAAGTCGCGGAGATCATCGTCGGCCATGGTGGGACGGTAGCCGATACCGGCTGCCCTCGGCGGTCAGCCCAGCTGGGTGATCTGCGCGGCGTCGATGCTGCCGGCTTCGAGCAGCTTGCGCATCTCGAGGCCGGGAACGGGCGGGCTGAAGAGGAAGCCCTGAGCGTCGTGGCAGCCGAGCTCGAGCAACGTGCGCGCGGCTTCCACGGTCTCGACACCCTCGGCGACCAGGTGCAGACCGAACGCGGTCGCCAGCGCGACGATCGAGCGGACGATGGCCAGGTCGTCCGGATTGGCGCCGAGCTCGCGCACGAAGCCACGGTCGATCTTCAGCGTGTGCACCGGTAGCGCCTTCAACTGGGCCAACGAGCTGTATCCGGTACCGAAGTCGTCGATGGCGACGCGGACGCCGAGCTCGCGGAGGCCGTTCAGGGTGACGAGCACCTGACGGAGATCACCGACCACCGCGTGCTCGGTGATCTCCAGCGTCAGGTGCCTGCCGTCGATGCCGTGCTCGGCGAGGACGCCGGCGACGGTGTCGACGAAGTTCACGGTGATGAGCTGGACCGGCGAGACATTGACGCCGAGACGCACCGCCAGCTCCGGGATCTCGCGCTGCCAGCCGGCGAGCTGACGGCACGCCTCGTCGAGCACCCAGTGGCCGAGCTCGCCGGCCAAGTTCGTCGCCTCCGCCACGCCGATGAACGAGTCGGGCGGCAGCAGGCCGAGCGTCGGGTGGTTCCACCGGACCAGGGCCTCGACGCCGATGACCCGTCCCGTCCGCAGGTCGACCTCCGGTTGATAGTGCAGCACGAGGGACCCCTCGTGGATCGCGCTGTGCAGGTGGAGCTCGATGTCGTTGCGTAAGCGGTTCTGTTCCTGCATCTCCTCGGTGTAGGCGACGATGCCGTTTCCGCCTCGACTCTTGGCCGCAAGTCCAGCCTCATCAGCCTGCCGAAGCCACTGCGACACCGTGGAGCGGCCAGGCTGGGTGATCGCGACGCCGATGCTGACGTTGCGGTTGAGCTCATGTCCGCCCAGGGAGATCGGCTCGTTCACCACCCGCTGGATGCGCGAAGCAGCGGACATCGCCGTGGCCAGGTCCGCGGTCCCGGCAAGGACGATCACGAACTCATCGCCGCCCAGGCGGGCCACGAAGTCTTTCGGGCACGCCCAGTCGCGCAGTCTCGTCGCCATCGCGCGGATGAACTCGTCCCCCGCCATGTGCCCGAGGAAGTCGTTCATCGCCTTGAGCCGGTCGACGTCGAGGAAGAGGATCGCGACCGGTCCCGGCTCGCCCACCGCAAGTCTGCGCTCCATGTGGCGCAACAGGGCGCGTCGGTTCGCGACGTCGGTGAGCTCATCGTGATGGGCGACGTGCCGAAGCTGATCCTCGGCGGCAAGCCGGGCCTGCAGCTGCGCCAGCAGCGCGGCGATCGCCTTGAGCGCGTTGATCTCCTTGGGCTTCCATTCCCGGTCCCCGAACTTGATGAAGCCGAGAATGCCGGTGGTGGCATCGCCCGACCGCATCGGAACGGTCGCCACGGAGGTTGCCGGCATACCGGAGGCGGCCCGTACCCGCTGCTGATACTCCTCGGACTCGGGGTCCGGCCGCACGATGAAAACCTCGGCGAGATTCTCCGTAGCGGCGAACGTCGGATCGGCCGTGGCGAAGGGGATGACCCCCAAGGGGTCGGGGTCGGGAACGTTGGGCCGTGGCGGCCATTCCGCGACCAGTGTTGTTGTCCGGAGAACGCGGTCGTGCTGGCGCAGAAAGCTCAGATCGACACCGAAGTACTCGACAAGTTCTCGCAATACTCCTTCGGCAGCCGGGCGAGACGTCGTGGAGTCGACGGCCATCAACCGACTGGCGATTGCAGTGACGAGTTCTTCGAGGCTCCCGCGTGACACGTCCGCACCCTATTCCCTTGTGCCGCTGGGCTGCGCACCATCGCGGTACCGGATGGCGTCCAACGTCAGGCGTTGGCTCCGCACGGTCGCCGCGGGGGCGTGGCTCAGGCGCAGAACAAGCGCGATGGACTGGCCATCGAGGACACCGGCGACCGCACGGAAGCCGTGTCGCAACTCGGCAAGCTCGTCCGCATACGGCTCGGCCAACCCGGCAAGATCGACCGGATCCAGTCCGTAGAGAAATACCGGCGAGGTGGGTTGCACGGTGAGGTGGTGCTGCTCCGCGCAGATCCACAGGGCCTCGACCGCACCCCCTCCCCGAACGAAATCCCGCGCCGCGTAGCCATCCACGGTGACGACGGCCAGCGCCGAGCTGGACGCGATGCGATCGCGGGTGTCGGTCTTCAACGCCGAGCCCTTCCCCCAGCGGGCTAGGTGGGCCATCACGTCTGGGCGGCGGATGATCTGCAACTTGGCCAGATCCGTCTCGTCCAGCTCGAGGGTGCGCACGTCGATCCCCACGTCCAGTCGGTCCCGGCCCGGCCAGTGCAGCTCCGACATCATTTCCCTGTGCAGCACGGGCGTGAGATATCGCAGCCGGTCGGCCGAAGCCAGGATCTCGCCCGCCTCCGCCATGGCGGCGCGGTCGGTGATCAGCTGGAGTTGGCCACCCGAATCGCAGGATGCCTGGTGGAGCGCATCTGCGATCTTCGTGGTCAGCAGTTGGGGTCGGCCGTAGCTGCGGTTGGTGCCCCGGTTGCGCATCGCCTCCAGCTGCGCGGTCAACCGGTCATCGTCCGCATCGCCGAAGTGCAGGGTGGCGACGAGTGGGGAATCCTCCCCTTCGGCGAAGAGCTCCACCGGGCCCAGCATGCTGTGCGCGGAGGCCGCGACCCGGGCGTTGTACAGCGCCGCGCCGATCGCGACGTAGCTTCCCCGATACCGCACGTCCATGGTGGTCGTGCGCTCGCCCGCGAGGTAGATGCGCAGTGCCGTGGGGTCTGCCGACACCAGCCACGGCTGGATGTTGCCGCCCGAAGGAGCAAGCCGCACGGCCTGCAGCACGGCATCCTTTCCGCGGGCCGCAGCCGCGAGATCCGCGGGCTGCGCCACCGGTTGGTGCGGGGACGGCGTCGCCGGCTCGGGCAGAGGGCTGCGCAGCGCGTCGAGTTGCTCCCCCATGTCGATGCGGATCCGGCCGGAAGGCAGGTGCTCGCCGAGCCCGAGGCGGCGCACCGCCGCACTCACCGTGGCTGCGCCGAGTACGACGTCGCCACCAAGCTGTGGCCAGGTGGTGATGCTCTCGTCGATCTCCACCATCGAGGCGGCCATCCGGGAGGACAGCGCCGCCGCGTCGAGCAGGCGCAACATGTGCGGCACCTTGTCGCTGGTGGACAGACCCGCCAACGACCGCACGTCGATGTCGCCGAGCAGCCCGTGGAAGAGCGGACGATCCGGCTCGAGGTCGAACCTCTCCACATCGAATAGTCCGCGGTCGCTCGTCTCCATCAGGACCGGCAGGCGGCGCACCCGGGCCTCCTGGCGGAGCAGCACCTTCATGTCCAGCGAGTCGCACTCCTCGATGACCACGTCCAGCCCGTCGAAGAAGGCAGGCATCGTCTCCCCGGTCAGTCCGTCCTCGATCAGCTCGACCGGCAGGTAGGGATCGAGCTCGGCGATGCGGCGGGCGACGACGACCGACTTGTTCACGCCCAGGTCGAAGACGGTCGCGGGAATGCGGTTGAGGTTGGACAGGTCGATCGTGTCGAAGTCGGCCAGCCTGATCCGTCCGCACAAGCCCTCCATCGCGAGGGTGTGCGCGATGACGTGGCCTACGCTGAGCCCCACCACACCGACGGTGCGATTCCGCAGCCGCTCCTGCTCCTCGACGGTGATCTTGTTGCGGTTGCGATCCAGCCGCAGCAGGTTGAACGCCTCCGCATTGAGGACGCCCCACCACGGCCCGGCGCCACGGGTAGTAGGCCCACCGACCCGGCTCATCGAGCGGGGCGGTCTCGGGCGTGCCCAGCACCCGCTGGAGTTCTTCCTGTTGCCCGGCACGACGATCGAGCACGCGGACGGCCGGATCGGTGCGCAGCTCGTCAAGCAGCGCCCGGTCGATGTCGACCCGCTCGTCCAGAACGCGCGCTCGGTACTCGTGTTCGGTGTCGAGACGCTGACTCACGCTGCGTCGCGGACTCACCTGGTCTGGCGGACTCACCATCCACTGACAGTAGCCAATTCTCGCTCTTCGTGAAGGTCCGTGCCCCCGGACAGCTGTGCCTGCTCGGCGAGGATCTCCACCAGCTGGCCCGATTCGGCATGATCGGCGAAGGTCCTGCGGCTCCACCACAGCATGGTGGTGCGGTACCGGTCGTCGGGATAGGGAACCGGCTCCAAGGTGTCCGCCACGATGCTGCCCGTGGTCATCCACCGATCGAGCGTGTGCACGCCGGAGGTGCAGAACGAATACTGCGCGTCCAGCAGGGTCATCGCGTGGACGCAGGCGCGTGGGATACCCATCGCCAACTCGCGCCGACGCTCCGAGGTGCCGGACACCCAGCCGGTCTTCATCTCCACCACGCCGAAGGGCAGCCGGTCGGTGATCATCGCGTGCACGTCCGGCTGTCCGGGCTGGCCTGCCCACTCCACCATCGCGTGGGACTGCTCGGCACGGCTGTAGGGGCCCTGTGCCCGCACACCCCCGACCACGCGGCCGTCTCCGTCGATGGCGATAAACACCAGCGAGGTGGAGCGCCCGTCCCGGATCTGGTCGTATTCCACGGCGCTGTCTACGCCATGCTTCCGATAGGTGGCGCGCGCACCGTCGAGGTAGTCCTGCCACAGGGACGGGACGGCGGACGGCACCGTGGCGATCACCCGACATTCCGATCGTGCGTCCCAATAGCTGCGCCAGAGTGGAGCCTCCTCGGCAACCTCGGGCTGTGTCATCGGGAGTAGCGTGGTCATCGGCAATGTCCTCTCAGGGTCCACGGGGTAGCCACCCTGCGCGCAGCCAAAACACGGATTGTGCGCTGACCTCCTCAGAAGATTGCTGGCCGGGCTGCGCGGGCACTTAATGCATCATCCCGCATTGAAAGCAATACAGACAGATATGCGCCGCACATTGCACTTTCTCCCGGGCCGACAATGGCACCAATCGAGCGTGCGCATCAAGCCGCCAGGCCAAGGGTGCTGCCCGATCGGCACGAACGAAGTCCGTACTCCCATCGCCGGCCGCATCCGCGGTCAACTCACTGGGGCACCACGACCTCGAGTGCAGGCAGCCTCTCAAGTTCGGCCTTCGGCATGCTCTTCGCCTCACCGAAGGCCTTCTCCTGCATGGCCGTAATGCGGTCGTTGACCAGACCGCTCAGCGCAAACGCGATCGCCCCGGTTTGCCGCACCGTGAGGTTGTCCACCAACGGCTGCCTGGCGGAGGTGATTCCGATCCCGTCGGGCGCGCCGTCACCGTCGCGCGCCACCCCCACGGAGAATCGCTCGCGGGGGTTGGCCGTCGGGTCGGCGTAGTGGTCCCGCAACTGCAGCAGCACCTTGTGCCAGGCCAGCACCTCGCCGTGCGGCTGCGTCGCCGTGAGGTCGTCCGCGGTCAGCGCGGTGTCGGTGGCCCCGGCCGCGAAGCACCGGCCGTAGGACAGCAGCGCCGTGGTCCAGACCGCTTCGACCACGACGTCATCGGGGGCACCGTCGGCCTCCGCCAGCTCGGAGACCAGCCGCTCGCAACACCGCAGCACCATCTGCAGGTCCTCGAACCGCGCGTTGAGGTCCGCGAGGGCGCGTGCGCTCGTGGTGCTCAGGCGCCGCAAGGCAGCAGGCGGGGCGCCGGGGGTGCTGGTCGGGCTCATCCGACCGAGGGTCCCAGGCCCAGGGACTGCGGAGTGCTGGAGTCGGGCGAGGGCTGGTGGATGCCTTCGTCGAGCTCGCCGAACTCGGTCATCAGCGCGCGACTACCGCCCCACGGCGTCTGCTCCTCGGCGATCAGCGTGTTGGTGGTGAGCAGCAGACCCGCCACCGACGCGCCGTTCTGCAGGGCCGAGCGACAGACCCGCAGGGGGTCGATGATGCCCATGTCGATCATGTTGCCGTAGCGGCCCTGCAGGGCGTCGAAGCCCTCGTCGACGCCCATCTTCGCGACCTCGGAGACCACTTCCTGGCCGGCGTAGCCCGCATTGGACGCGATCAAATAGGTGGGCTCGCTCAGCGCCCGGCGCACGATGTCCACCCCGATCGCGTAGTCGTCGTTGACGTCGAGCTCATCCAGCACGGGTGCGGCATGCATCAGCGCCACCCCGCCGCCGGCGACGATGCCCTCCGCCATGGCCGCCCTGGTCGCCGACAGCGCATCCTCCACCCGGTGCTGCAACTCGGTGAGCTCGGCGTTGGTCGGCGCTCCCACCCTGATCACCGCCACCTTCCCGGACAACGAACCAATCCGCTCGGTCAGCACCTCCTCGTCGATGCCGAACGTCGCCCGCTCCAGCTCGGCCCGCAGCTGGGTGACGCGGTAGGAGATCTGCTCGGCCGAGCCCGCGCCGTCGATGATCGCCGTGCTCTCC
>JAABUM010004299.1_pt1 | contig 16277 bp, 17 predicted proteins | sample 5559161 | NCBI WGS metagenome assembly JAABUM01 (sample SAMN10711868, study PRJNA513369) | rock metagenome | isolation source: Antarctica rocks | place: Antarctica: Victoria Land, Siegfried Peak nord
GGGGCGGCGGTACGGCCAGGCCTCCCCGCGGGCTCTCGAGCCCTCACAGACGCGCCAGCGTCACCCGGTCGGTGCCGGTCATGCCGATGGCACGGGCAGACGCGTAGGACAGGTCGATGATCCGGCCGAATGCGTAAGGGCCACGATCGTTGATCCGCACCACGACGGAGCGGCCGGTTCGGCCGCAGGTGACCCGTACGCGCGTGCCGAACGGCAGCGAACGATGGGCCGCCGTGAAAGCTCCCGTATTGAAGCGTTCGCCGCTCGCCGTCCGATGGCCGCCGAATCCCGGGCCGTACCAGGACGCGAGCCCACCGCCACTGGCGGCGCGATGCACACGAGCTTCGACCGGCGAAGGCGCGAGCGAGGCTGATATCATGAGGGCCGGCAACATAAGAATTCTCAGTTTCACTATCGAACATTCCCGTTCCGTTTCGAACGGACCGGCAACATAGGTCGGTTTGGGGCGACAATGTGGATGGATTCCTGAGCGACGACGCGGTCCTTTTACAACCAGCAAGCTGGCCTTGTTCTTGCGGGCATGCACGGATCAGGCCACCGTTACGGCGCCCTCGGTCGCCCTACTGCGCTATACTTGAGGTAATGATTCTGTAGTTGGATATACTCGTCTTTACGGAGTGTCACAAAAATAGGACAGTGCGACGAAGGTCTGCCATCCTGGAGTTCAAGAAACGCAGCCAGGGGCTCGGAAGGCCGTTTCCGGGGAGCAGATTGCAGCGTCACGGCGAAGACTTTGAATGAATATCCGTTCAGAAACGCCTCGAGTTGCAGGCAGCGGACATGTTCCGGGGAATTTTTGCGGCATTGGGTCGCACATTGGGGACCGTCGAGTTCGGGTATCGGCTGATGGCGACACCCTCGCGGTCAAGCTCCAGTGCTCCGAACTGCCTTCTCTCGCCGTGAGATCGTGGGAAACCGCTGACCGTGGTTTGCGGCCCGGCGGAGTGGAAGCGTGTGCGAGGCGGCGGCCCGACCACAGCGCGGTCGAATGCCAGGCATCCGGAGTTCACCGGCCCCATGCTCACGGCGACCGGATAGCTCGTTGCCGCCCGACGCTCTCGGGCCAGTCGCGCCGTATCGCTCCGCCGGTCGGCGGACCGTGGGACGTCAGCACTTGCCGGCGTCGGCGTCCTTGGGCGGTGATGAGATCGGATCGAGCCCCTTCGCGGTCGCGGGCTGGGCGGAGGGCGAGGACTCCGTGGGACCGTTGGGCGAAGTGCCCGTATAGGCCCCGCCCAGGCCGGCACCTGAGAAGCCGGTGCTGCCGGAACTGCCCGGATCAGTCCCGGCCCCGGGACCCTTGCTCGGCGGCGTCGCGGGCGCGGCATTGCAGCCGGAGCCGCCTGAACCTCCCGATTGGGCCATCGCTGACGGCACCGACATTAGCAGCGCCGACGCGGCGATCAAGAGCACGCGCATGGTCAACTCCCCTCTCGTTCTGCTCAACGCCGAATCGGGCGTAGGCCCCCGGCGAGGCCTTGCAGCTTACACCGTAACTCAGCATCGGCTTCGACCCCGAGGGCGAGTCAATCCTGGCCTTTGCGACGCGAGACCGTCGGACCGGCCGCCTTCTCGGCGAGCTCAGCCGGAGAGGGGCCCTGCCGCCAGACCAGGGTCGTGCCGGGCTCGGGCACCCGGAAGGCGCTGTCGGCCAGACCCGCGGCCTCCCTCGCCGCCGCGAGCGCGTCGCGCGGGGCGTCGATGGCTTCGTCGGTGAGCTGGAACGTACCCCAGTGAATGCCGAGGCTGAGGTCGGCCGTGAGGTCGATGTGGGCCTGTACGGCGTCGGCTGGATCCATGTGCTGTGCCTTCATGAACCAGCGTGGTTCGTAGGCCCCGATGGGCAGCAGCGCGACGTCCGGCCTCAGCGCGCGCGCGATGGTTCGGAAGTGCGGGCCGTAGCCGGTGTCTCCGGCAAATAGGATGCGGGTTCCCGCTACGCCCACGACATGCCCGCCCCACAACGTGCGACGCCTGTCGAAGGGCGTGCGGCTCGACCAGTGCTGGGCCGGAACGAAGGTGACGTCGACCCCCTCGGCCGGCGCGCAGGCCTGCCACCAATCGAGTTCGACCGTCTTCGACATGCCGAGCCGCGCCAGATGTCTCCCGTTCCCGAGCCCCGTCACGACCACCGGGGCCGAGCGGTTCTGGAGACGCCGCAGGGTCGCGATGTCCATGTGGTCATAGTGATTATGACTGAGCAGCACCAGGTCGATGGGCGGCAGGGCGTCGAACGCTATCGCGGGCGGCCGCGCCCGCAACGGTCCCGCGAACGATACGGGGCTCGCGCGTGCCGAGAAGATGGGATCGGTGAGGATGTTGCATCCTTCGACCTGGATCAGGACCGTCGCTTGACCGATGAAGGTGAGGAGAACCTCCCCCGGCCCTGCCTGGGGTGGCGGCGGCGGCGGCGTGGACGCGATCTGATCGGGCCATGCGACCCGCTGCCCGGAGCGGCGCCAGCGCCAGAGGTCGGCGAGGCTCCTGTCCACATCGACGCCCGGATTGAAGAAGCGCCGGCCATCGAAATGATCGGACGCGTTCGGGGCCGGCGGGGACTTCGTATTCATGGCTCGGCACATGGCCCCGCTTTGCGGCGAAAGCAGGAATACCGCCTTGGCCGACGAACCTGGCCGTTCGTGCCGCGTTGAGGCTTGTCCGGCGTCAAGCGTCGGCCGAACGGAGGCGTGATCGCCATGGTTGCGCACATGATGGCGATGGCCATCGCAGTCCAACCGGTTCCGGTCATGCCGGCCCGAGAGGGGGTGGGACCCGGCGAGGATCCCTTAACGACCTATCGCAGAGCCTACCGCGTGGTCGTGGCCCTGACGCCCTCGCGGCGAGACCCGGACCTCGCGGTCCAGCGCCGCATCTTCGCAGCCCTGGGGGCTGCCGCGGCGGAGCGCGACCTCGTGCTGGCGACGTATGACGATGCGACCCCCGAAGGGGCGACGCTGCGCCGGCGTTTCGGCGGGACAGGATTCCGGGCCATTCTGGTGGGCAGGGACGGCGAGGAGAAAATCTTGTCCGGTCGGCCGTTCGACGCGGACGCGCTGCTCCCCCCTCGACGCCGTGCCGATGCGTGGCCAGGAGATGCGTCGGACGCCGTGAGTCCGAGCATCAGGCGGCGTGAGCCGCCGGGACCGAGGCCGTGGACCGGTCGAGCGTGAAGATCATGGATCCGACAGGCTGGGGCCTGCCGAAATGGTAGCCCTGGACCTGGTCGCAGCCGGCTTCTTGAAGTTGTTCGAACTGTTCCAGGGTCTCGACGCCTTCGGCTGTCGTGGTCATGCCGAGGCTCGCCCCGAGGGCCGCGATCGATCGCACGATCTTGATGCAGTCGGGGCGGCTCGACAGTTCCCGCACGAAAGACTGGTCGATCTTGATCTTGTCGAAGGGAAAGCGCCGCAGGTAGCTCAGGGACGAATAGCCGGTACCGAAATCGTCCATGGCGATCCGGACCCCGTAGGACCGGATGTCGTGAAGGACCCCCAAGGTGCCATCGGTGTCGGAGAGCAGCACGCTTTCGGTGATCTCCAGTTCGAGCCGGGCCGGTGTCAGGCCCGAGCGCAGCAGGGCATCCTTGACGACGTCGAGCAAGACCTTGGACTTCAACTGGGCCGGCGAGAGATTCACCGCTACGGTCAGATGGCCCGGCCATAGCACGGCCTGGGCGCAGGCCTCCCGCAATACCCATTCACCGAGTTCGGAGATCAGCCCGATGGCTTCCGCGATCGGGATGAAGACGCCGGGTTGAACCATGCCGCGCCCGGGATGGTTCCAGCGCAGCAGCGCCTCGAAGCCCGTGATGGCGACGCGCCGTGCATCGACGATCGGCTGGAAATAGACTTCGAACTCGCCGTTGGCGAGAGCCTTGCGCAGGTCGACCTCGAGGCCGCGCCGGATCCGCCGTGCCGCGTCCATATCGGCCTCGAACGCGCGGAACATGTTCTTGCCCCCGAGTTTGGCCTGGTAGAGCGCGAGGTCGGCATTCTTCATGAGTTCGTCGCCGTTGGTCCCGTCGGTCGGCGCCACGGCGATGCCGATGCTGGTGGTGATGAAGATCTCCAGCCCGTCGATGTCGAAGCGCTCGGCCAGCACCTCCGTGATCCTCGCCGCGAGAATGCCCTCCTTGCCGTGGCCCACTTCACGTTGGAGGATGGCGAATTCGTCGCCGCCGAGCCGCGCCACGATGTCGCCTTCTCGCGCGTTGGCGGCCAGTCGTCGGCCGACTTCGCGCAGCAGGGCGTCGCCGATCGGGTGGCCGAAGCTGTCGTTGACGTCCTTGAAGCCGTCGAGGTCGAGGCATTGTACCGCGAACGTTCCGCCCCGGCGGGCGATGCGGGCCAAGGCTGAATCGAGCTGTTGGCCGAAGAAAACCCGGTTGACGAGGCCTGTCAGGGGATCGTGGTGGGCCAGATAGGTGATCTGGGCTTCGGCCTGCCGGCGCTGTGTGATGTCCTCGTAGGTGGCCACCCAGCCGCCTTCGGGTATTGGCTGGTGCGATACCGAAACGGTCTGACTGTCGGTGAGATCTTGGACGAACCCCACGGCCGGGCCGTCGGCCGGCAGGCCTCGCTGACGGGCATGCACCTGCTTCAGCCGCGCGCTCGACGCGAGTTCGATCACGTCGGTGAACAGGATGCCCGGGATCGGCGCCACCTCGAGCGCGAACAGGTCAGCGAAGCGCTGATTATAGACCACGAGGCGGTCGCTGGCATCCACCATGCAAAGCGCCTGGGACATGTTGTTCAGGGCGGCATCGAACCGCTTGTTCTGGATCCCCATCTCGCGGTCGCGGCGCTGGAGGATCTCGTTGCGCGCCTGCAGTTGATCGTTGACGGTCCTGACCTCGGAGTTGGCATGTTCGAGGCCGGCCGAGACCTGGCGCAGGTCCTGAGCCAAGCCGTGCAGGCTGTCACGAGCCCGGCTGAGCAGCCGGTTGTGCCAGCCGAACAGCAGCAGCAAGGCCACGCCCAAGGTGAACAGCCCGGCGACGACGCCGGAGAAGATCCAATGAAGCCTGGCGAGTTCGTGTTGATCCTCGGCGACCCTCTCGCCGCCGAAGCGATTGGTTGCGGCAGCGAGTTGCGCGAGCTTGGGGTCGAGCGGCGCCAGAAGCGACAGGGCAGCCTCGCCGACACCCGGCTTCTTGATGTCGTCGATCATCGGCTGAAGCTTTTCGATAACCTCGCCCAGTTCCTTCACGACGACCGCATGTTCGGGATCGCGGTCGGCGAACTCCTTGAACTCGCCGTCGTCCATGACGGATAATCGGTTGGCCAGGATGTCGTAGCGCAAATGCACGTCGTCGATGTCGACGGTGGAACCCGGGATATTGACCGCAGCGATCTTTTCCTCGAGTCGCGTGAATTCCGCACTGGCCTGGCTCGCGAGCCAGCAGATGTTGTAGCGGGACACGTCTTTCAGCGTATCTTGCCGTTGGGCAATAAGCGACGAGACGTTCACGGCCGCGATCAGGAGGCCGAACATCATCGCGACGAAAACGATCTTACCGGTCCTAACCGACCACACGCAGATTTTCCCTTGCTCGAACGACTAGAGACTTCCCTCAATGCCGTCGAAGGTCGGGCATCGCTCAGGCGAGGGAGTAAATAGCGGAATTACCGCCGTGCTCCCTCACCTCGACGCTGTCGACCCAAACACGGCTTTCGGTCTCTCTCTGCACCATTTCATTTACCCGCAGGTAAACGAAACGGGCCGTCGCCTCGCATCCGACGGCCGGCATCACGCGGATGTCGGCCAGGCCGGCCCTACCGAGCTCTTCGAGCCTGGCCAGTTCGGGATCGTCGGCCGCCACGACCAGAGTGTGGTCGAACATGTCGTGCAGCCATTGCCGGACGGGCTTCAATCCGCCGAAATCCAGGCACCAATGGTGCACGTCTAGAACATGGGCCGCGAACACGAACTTGAACGCGAGGGCGTAGCCGTGCAGCAAGCGACAATGCGAGTGGTCGGCCCGCCACTGCCGGAAGCAGCATGACAGGCCCTCGTTGTGGTCGTAGGTCTTGGTCGAGCGATAGACTCCGCGCTGCAGGTCGGCGGTCAGCCCGGCAGGACCGGGGCCTTGGTTCACGGAATGCGCCTCGCGCGCCGCTTCGCGCTGGTCAGCCCGCATTGCGCTCGAGCATGGCACATTCTTGCAGGAACTCCGCCTTCAGTTGCGGATTGGTCGCCAACTCTCCGTAATAGGCCGTATTGACCATCCGGCTCGCCCGCGAGGCCCGCACCCCGCGGTGACTCTTGCACATATGGACGGCGCTGATCCTGACCGCGAGGCCGCGCGGATCGGTGTTCTCGACGATGAAATGCTCGATCTGCTTGACCAGCTCTTCCTGGATCTGCAGACGCGACGAAAAAAAGTCGACGATGCGGTCGTATTTGGACAGGCCGATGATCTTGCCGTCCGGCGACGGCAGGACGCCGATCGTGGCGCTGCCGTAGATCGGCATCAGATGATGGGCGCAGGTCGATCGCACGTCGAGCGGGCCGGTCACGATCAGCTGTTCGCAGCGCTCGACATTGTCGAATTCGGTGATCTTGGGCGGCGAGGAGAAACGGCCCCGCATGGTTTCTTCGACCAGCATCTTGGAGACGCGCGCCGGCGTTTCGCGGGTGTTATGGTCGTTGCGATGGTCGATCAGCAGGACGTCGAAAAGCTCCTCGATCTTGCGGGCCGCGGCCGCCATCATGGCCGATTTCTCGCTGTCGCTCATGAAGCCGACAACCGCTTGGTTGCCCAGACTAGCGACACTCCATGCGTCTGAAACCTTGTTCATGCCCTTCTCCGCCTTACCTTGCCGTCCGTACTTGATGGTCTACGAAAGTGAAGGGCACATTACAGGCGTTCGACTTGTTTCATCCAAGCCTCGGAACCCGCCTTCGTACGGTCGGCCTTCTCGATTCGTTAACAAATCATACGTCACCGTCCTGCTTGATGCGACTACGATTTGCGGGAAGGTTGAAACATGACGAATTCAATGTCGACGTGGGCCGGTATCGCGGCTCTGGCCTATGCCGGACTGTTCGGTGCGCAGGTCGCCAAGGCAGACGGCTTGGCGGTCCCGACCGACAAGCCGATCCTCACCATCTCGGGCGAGATCACCGAGAAGAACGTGGGCGATACGGCCCAGTTCGACCGCGCCATGCTGGAGAAGTTAGGCATGGTGACGATCGAGACGACGACGCCTTGGTACAAGGGCCCGATGAAGTTCGAAGGCGTGCCGATGGAAAAGCTCATGGCCGACGTGGGCGCCAAAGGCCAGCGCGTCGTGGCCTACGCGCTCAACGACTACACGACGGAGATCCCGATGGAGGATTTCAGCAAGCACCACGCCATTTTGGCGTTGAAGCGCAACGGCGAGTATATGCCGGTCAAGGACAAAGGTCCGCTGTTCGTGGTCTATCCATATGACAGCGAACCCGAACTCAAGAGTCAGATCTTCTACAGCCGTTCGGCCTGGCAGGTCGCGCGGCTCGTCATCAAATGACGCTGCCGTGCCGGCGCGTCGGTGACGCATCGGCACGCGCCACCTATATGATCCTGGTCGGGCGCGGCCCCATCCGGGATCCATATCATGACCGAGTCAGGTGAGCGCCAGTCATACGGTTGCGAAGTTACGGCCGACGATCGCGACCTCACTCGGGCTATGCTACGGGGCGCGCTGCACAGGTGTCCGAGATGCGGCAAGGGCGGGCTGTTCCGCGCCTATCTCAAGGTCCGCGAGCAGTGCCTCGCCTGTGGCGAGGACCTGTCTCACCAGCGCGCCGACGACGCCCCGCCCTATGTCACGATCTTCGTGGTCGGCCACCTGATCGTGGCTTCGGTGCTGGCCGTCGATCTCGCCTATGCCTGGCCGATGTGGCTCAACGTAGCGGTCTGGTTCCCGGTCACGATCGCACTCTCGCTGGCTTTCCTGCCGAGCGCCAAAGGTGCCATCGTCGGGCTTCAATGGGCGTTGCGGATGCACGGCTTCAGCGGTGCCGACGACCGTCCCGACACCCATCCCGCCATGACGCCGCCCCGGCCGGTCTGACCCGGTTCGCCTGGCCGACGCCACGGTCGGTCCAGCTCTCGGTGAGCGGATAGCGGTCCTGCCCCGCCCGTCAGGTGGAGGCTGGAGTGCGAAAATCTGCCGGGCCTCGGATCACGTCCTCGGCCGCCAGCGCGATCGCCAGCAGTCGGTCGTCGCGGCCGGGACCGCCGGACAGCAGCAGGCCAGTCGGAAGGCCGGCCTCGCCGAACCCGGAGGGGATCGAAATACCGCACCAGTCCAGCATGTTGCCGAGCATCGTATTGCGCAGGGTCTTGCTGTTGGTCCTGACGAAAAGGGCGTCGTCGGCCTCGAGGGCCGCGATGGCGGGCGCCACGTGGGACACGGTCGGAAAGGCCGCGAGCGTGCGATCGTCGAAGAGGGCGGCGGCTTCTTCGACCAAGCGGGTCCGGGTCTCGCGGATGATCTGCTGGCTGTCGCTCGGGATCGCGGCCGCGCCGCGCAGGCGCGCCACGACGCGCCGGTCCATCCGCGATACGGCCTCGGACGCGATGCGTTCGCGGTGGAGCGCGTGGGCCTCGAAGGCCGCGAGGGCGCCGTGTTCGGCGTTCAGCGCCATCACGGCGTCGAACGCCGGAACGGAGCGCCGCTCGACCTGCGCCCCGGCCAGGGCGAGGCGGCCGAGCGCGGCCTCGAAGTTGTCGAGGACAGCCGGCTCGAGCGCGTCCATGACGACATTAGTCGGCACGATCAGCCGCAGCCCCGCGAGCGAGCCCCGCCGCAGATCGGGCGCGGCGAGCCCGCGCGCTGCGGCGTCCACCACGACCGCATCGACGACCGAGCGGCTGAACACCCCGAGCGTGTCGAGCGTCCGCGACAGCGGAAACACGCCGCCCAAGGGCCAGCGCCCACCCGAGGTCTTGTAACCCACGATGCCGTTGAAGGCGGCCGGGATACGGACCGATCCGCCCGTGTCGCTGCCGATGGAAAGCGGCACCAGGCCGGCCGCGACCGCGACCGCAGACCCCGACGAGGATCCACCGGGGACGCGCGGCTCGTCCCGGCTCCAGGGGTTGACGGGCGTGCCATGGTGCGGGTTGAGGCCCAGCCCCGAATAGGCGAATTCGGTCATGTTGACCCGGCCGACCGCGACCGCGCCGGCCTCGGCGAGCCGCACGACGAGGTCCGCATCGCGCTCGGCCGCGGGCTCGCCGCCGAGGACGCGCGACCCGGCCGTGGTCACCTCGCCGGCGAGGTCGAACAGGTCCTTCCAGGCGATCGCGACCCCGTCGAGACAACCCCGGGGGCGCCCCTCCTGCCAACGGGCGGCGGAAGCACGGGCTTCCGCCATGGCCCGATCCGCCGTCGTGAGCGTGAAGATCGAGCGCCCCGCGGCTTCGGCGATCGCATCGAGAATCCGGCGTGTCTCGCGGACGGGATCGGTCGCCCGGGCAGCGTAGCGCGCCGCTGTCCCGATGGCCGAGCGGGCCTCCCCACCTTCCGCTCCGTCCCGGCTGGTGCCGCCGCCCGTCGGTCGCATCGCCATCGATCCCGCGTCCCCCGGGCGTCCGGCCGCCCTCACCATTCCATCATATCGGAATTTCCATCGTATCGGAGCGATGTCGAACCTGCCGGAGCTTTTCACGCAGCCGCTTCGACCTTATATCATGCGGGCGCCCGGTGGTCAGGCGGCGCCTTTTCGCGGCTGCGCAGCGCGGACGCTCCTCGGCCCGGCCGAACTCGAACATGGACCAACAGTGGGTAGATACAACAACGCGAATTTCGCCGACCGCATCACCTCCGCCGCCACAGCCAAGCAGGCCCTGGTCGAAAAACTGAAGGCGAAGCCCGCCGACGACGATCCGGACGTGTTGCGCAAGCAAGCCGAGCGCGAGGCGATCGCGGCGGCGCGTGCAAAGCGTGTGGCCGAAAAGGACGAGGCGCGGCGCATCCAGCTGGCGCGCGAAGCCGAGGAGAAGGCCGCCAGGGAGGCCGCCGCCACGGCGGCGGAAGCCGCGCGGCAGGCCTTGCTCGAGCAGGAGAAGGCCGCGGCGGAATCGGCACGGCTGGAGCGGGCAGCCCGCATCCTGTCCGACGAGGCCGATCGGAAAGTGGCACGCGATGCGCGTTATGCAGCCCGCAAAGCCCGCGTGAAGGGCTGAGGGGCAAGGCGCGGGCGCGGCTCTGGAGCCGTTCCGATCGGACCTCCGCCCGGCAAATCGTTAAGGTTGTGGCTCTACCGTGACGCTCGATCATCGGCGAGGCGCGTAGAGTCCATGCCTGTTCTGACGGCGACCAAGCCCGTTGCGGTGCTGCGTGGCCCCGCGACGGTGGCGAGGCCAGCGGCTTTCACGGCGCAGACCCGTGCCGTGCCGGCTCCGGATATCGCGGTGGTGATGATCCGTTCGAGTGCGCCGGATCGCATCGCCGCGGCCATACGCGGCTTCGGGACCGTGCTGCCCGGAGCCGAAATCTTCTTCTATCATGACGGCTGCAGGCCGGATTGCGCGGCTGCGGCGGAGACGGCGGGAGCCGTGTCGCGCCTTGTCGTGGCGGCCAGTCCGAACGGGCTTCTCCGGCGCATCTTCGCCGAGATCGATGCCGACATCTTCATCCTGGCAGATGCCGACCGAAGCGACCCCTGCCTGGCCCCGGCGATCGTCGCCGAGATCGAGAGCCGTGACCGCGACTTCGTCAATGTCGCGCGGCTGCGCATGTCGGTCGACCCCCAAGCGGACCTCGGCGCACGGCTGCTCGACTGGACGGTGGATTTCCTGTTCGGGGGCGGCAGCACCGACATGATGTCGGGTTACAAGGGCTGCTCGAGGCGGTTCGCGAGGTCTTATCAGGCCGAAACGGGCGACCTCGACACGGCGTTGACCCTGACGCTTCACGCCCTCAAGCTGCGCATGCCGATCGGCGAGGTGGCGGCCATCGACCGCCCGATTCCGCCGCGACAACCGGTCACCCGGGACGACGCTCGCGCGCTGGCCAAGCTGCTGAGGCTCGTGGCGTGGCTTCTGGTGAATGAGCGGCCTCGGCGCGTCTTTGGCCTCGCGGGCCTCGCCCTGGTGGCGGCCGGTGTCGCCGTGGCGCTTCCGCTCCTCGAGATCGACCACTGGCATGCCACCCTGCGGCTCTGCCCGGCTTCCTGCCTGTCGCTCGGCCTGATCGGGTCCGGGGCAGCACTGGGGATGGTCGGGACAGCGCTCGACATGCTGGCCCAGGCGCGGCAGGAGGTGCAGCGGCTCGGCTATCTCGCGATCCCGCGCCGCGCCGACCGGTCCTGACTTCTCAGTCCTCGGTATCGTAGACGTCGTCGCCCGAGAAGGCGCCCTCGTGGGGTTCGGAGGGCGGCATTTCGGGCAGGGGGACGTGCTCGCCCGGCTCGGTGCCGCCGGCCTTGCCGTCGGGACGGGCTGCCTCGTTGAACGACAGGTCGATCACAGGCTCGATCCGGCACTCGTAGGCCATGAACAGCCCGGCCAGATGCTGGAGGTCCGCGGCCTCGGTCGTCTCGACCACCGCATAGCCGCCGCCGCCGCCGATGCGGGACAGGAGTTCGTGGACCTTGAGACCGGCCGGCATGGCGCGCTCGGTCAGCAGACGGGCGGCGCGGCGCTGGGCAGCGACGGGATCGAAGTCGGCACGTCGCTCCCGATAGGTCACCAAGAACTTCATCTTTTCGTCTCCAGCCCGGATTGAGGGTTCACGCGGGAACCACGGCTCCGTGGCCCGCAAAGACCCATACGGCGCCATAGCGCACGATCGGGCCCCGGGATCAACGCGAGCCCGCGACCGCGCCAGACCTAACCTACCCGGCACCGACAATGCCGCGGCGATCCGACTCTACCGACGCTTCGGCTTCGAGCCCGAGGGAGCGCTGCGTGACTGCGCTTTCACGGCCGGCCGCTTCGTCGACGCGCTCGCCATGGCGCGGATCAGGGTGCCGGGGTGAAGGCGACGGCGATCCCGTCTTCACCTCTCGTTCACATTCGCGTGGCCGCGGTGTCGCGCATGTTGCAACGGAGGTCGGATCGAGCCTAGTCTCTGCACTCCCAGGGAGGCCTGCATGAGCAACGCAGTCTGGAAGAACCATGTCGATACGGCCCTGACCCGGCTGCAAGAGGACCGCTGGACCGCGCCGGCGGTGCGCTACATGGAGATCATCGACGATGTCGCGGCCGGCCGGGGTTCGGCCGCAGACATCGCCCGCCGCCACGGCTCTCCCGACCTCGTGACGAGCGCGCTCGGCCGCATCACCGCGGTGGTTCACGGCGACGGCTCGGTCCCGAGCCTCGACCAGGGCGGCTGGTACGAAAGTGACGGCGAGCGCTACCGTGTGTCTCCGGAATTCGCCGCGGAGTGGCAGGCGGCCCGCAGCGTCCAGACGCGGCTCCAGGCCTTGCAGGCGATCTGACGGGCCGATCGACTGCTCGCGGGTCAGTCGCAGGTCGACAAGAAGCGCCGCTCGGTGCCCTCCAGCACCGCACAGGTCAGCACCCCGTACTTGAATACGCCCGTGTCGACGTTGATGCGGTGCGGCTCGTTCTCGGGCCGGCGGCACGGCGTATGGCCGTGCACGACCACGCCCTCGAAGCTGTCCGCCGCGCCGAAGAATTCCTCGCGGATCCAGAGCAGATCGTCGGGGCTTTGGCGGTCGAGCGGCACGCCGGGCCGCAACCCGGCATGCACGAAGGTGAAGCTTCCGACCGTGTGATGGAGCAGCGTCCCGTCGAGAAAGGCGCGATGCCGGTCGGGCAGACGTTCGAGGAGGGCTGCCCGGGCCTTGGCCCAGCCCTTGCTCCGGCCCGGCTTCGCCGGGTCGACGCCGTAGGACCGGAGCGTGGCATCGCCCCCCGCGCCGCACCAAATCTCCATGGCGTTCGGGTCCGACAGGGCATCGAGCATCATGGCCTCGTGGTTGCCCCGCAGCGTCACGATGGGACACGGAGCGTCGTGACGCGCGAGGCGGTCGATCACGGCGGCCGAGCCGGGCCCATGGTCGATGTAATCGCCGAGGAACACGATCTCGGCCCGTTTCGGGAGCGCGCCTGCCAGGTCTCGTTCGATACGCCCCAGGAGATCGTCGAGCCGATCCGGGAAGCCGTGGATGTCGCCGACCGCGTAGATGCGCCGGCCGGCGGGGAGCGCCCGGGTTCCGCGGCCCGACGCGCGGCGGAACAGCGACCGGAAGCCGGAAAGGAGGTTCATCGGATCGGTGCATCCCAGTGCTGCGGCATCCGCTCTCATTTGGGCACGGGAGGCGCCTGCCGCAGCCTGCATTCTCCCATCGCGTTCGGCCTCGCCCTGGTCTAGCTTCGGCGATGGGCCGCGCGGGCCAGCACCGCAGGGCTGCCCGCTACAGGAGGACAGCATGCGCAGCACGACCGTCGGGGCCGCATTGGCGGCCGTTCTTGCAGCCCTTTTCGGGGCCGTCGGCGCGGCCGGGACCGCCATGGCGGCCGGGGATCCGCAGGCCTGCAAGACGATCAAGTTCTCGGACGTCGGCTGGACCGACATCACGGCCACCACGGCCACGACCTCGGCGGTGCTGAAGGGTTTGGGCTACGCGCCGCACACGGACGTGCTGTCCGTGCCTGTGACCTATCAATCACTGCACAACAAGCAGGTCGACGTGTTCCTGGGCAATTGGATGCCCACCATGGAGGCCGACCGCAAGCCTTTCGTCGACGACAAGACGGTCGACGTCGTCGGCACCAACCTCATCGGCGCCAAATACACGCTCGCCGTGCCGGACAGGATTTTCCAGGAAGGCCTCAAGAGCTTTTCAGACATTGCCAAGTTCAAGGACAAGCTCGGCAACAAGTTCTACGGGATCGAGCCCGGCAACGATGGCAATCGGCTCATCCTTGGCATGATCAAGGACGATAAGTACGGGCTGAAAGGCTTCGACCTCGTGGAATCGAGCGAACAGGGCATGTTGGCGCAAGTGGAGCGGGCCGAGAAGCGCAACGAACCGATCGTTTTCCTGGGCTGGGAGCCCCACCCGATGAACACGAAGTTCAAGATGGACTATCTCGCGGGCGGCGACGACGTGTTCGGCCCCAACTACGGCGGCGCCACGGTGCTGACCAACGTGCGGGCCGGCCTGCGCTCCGAATGCCCGAACCTCGGCAGGTTCCTGGACCAGTTGAAGTTCACCTTGCCGATGGAGAACCAGATCATGGGCTCCATCCTGTTCGACAGCCAGGAGCCCGACAAGGCGGCGATCGACTGGATCAAGGCCAATCCCGCAGCCCTCGACGGCTGGCTCGCCGGCGTCGCCACGCTCGACGGCCAGCCGGGACTGCCGGCCGTCAAGGCCAGCCTTGGACTCTGAAGCCCTCCCGATCGATAGGCGGCGGGCGGCCGAGCTAGGCCCGCCGATCCCGCCCCGCGCGCCGCCGGAGCCGACCCATGGACCCCGTGACGGGCCTGATCACCGCCCATAAGATGCCGATCGGCGCCTGGCTCAGCAACGGCATGAACGCGCTCAAGGACGGCTCAGGCCTGTTCTTCGACCACGTCTCTGACGGGCTCAGCTTCCTCATCGGCCACACGGTCGATGTGGTCGGGGCGCTGCCGCCGCTCCTCTTCTGCGGCCTCGTGGGAGCGCTGGCCTATGCGCTGCGGCGCTCCTGGCCCCTGGCGGTCTTCGCGGTCCTGGCCTTGGCCTTCATCCTCAACCAGGGCTACTGGAACGAGACCGTGACGACCCTGGTGATCACCTTCTACGCCACGGCCGCCTCGATGCTGGTCGGCGTGCCGGTGGGCATCCTGGCGGGCCAGAGCCCGCGGCTCGGGAGGGTGCTACGGCCGGTGCTCGACCTGATGCAGACGCTGCCGACCTTCGTCTATCTGATCCCCATGCTGTCGCTGTTCGGCCTAGGCGTGGTGCCGGGCATCGTCGCGACCGTGATCTTCGCGATCCCGGCGCCGATCCGTATGACCCAGCTCGGCATCGCGTCCGTCCCCCTTCCGCTGCGCGAGGCCGGAGAGGCTTTCGGCGCCACGCCCTGGCAGCTGCTCCGCAAGGTGGAACTGCCCCATGCCCTGCCGGCCATCATGGAGGGGCTGACCCAGGCCATCATGCTGGCCCTGTCGATGTCGGTGATCGCCACCATGGTGGGATCGGGCGGGCTCGGCGTGCCGGTGCTGCGCTCGCTGAACCAGGTGCGGCCCGCCATGGGGTTCGAGGCCGGCATCGCCATCGTGCTGGTGGCCGTGCTGCTCGACCGGCTGTTCCGCCGGCCTGCAGCTCCCGGCGGGACCCGATGACGGGTTCCGGCATGGCGCCGCCGCCGTGACGGCCGCCATCACGTTCCGCGACGTCGACATCGTGTTCGGGCGGACCCCGAAACACGCGCTCGCCATGCTCGACGCGGGCCGGGGCCGCGACGAGATCCTGGCCGCGACCGGCCATGTGATCGGGGTGGCGGGTGCCAATCTCGCGGTCCAACCCGGCGAGATCTGCGTCCTCATGGGCCTGTCGGGCTCCGGCAAATCGACACTGCTGCGCGCCGTCAACCGCCTGAACCGCGTGGCGCGCGGCAGCGTCGCGGTCCATCACCGCGGCCGCACGGTCGATGTGTGCGGCTGCAGCACCGCGACATTGCGCGACCTGCGCTCGGGCGGCGTCGCCATGGTGTTCCAGCAATTCGCGCTGCTGCCCTGGCGCAGCGTGCGCGACAACGTCGGCATGGGGCTCGAACTGCGCGGCATGGGCCGCCGCGCCCGCGACGCCATCGTGGACGAGAAGCTCGCCATGGTGGGGCTCGACCGCTGGGCCGACAAATATGCCCACGAGCTGTCGGGCGGCATGCAGCAGCGGGTTGGCCTCGCGCGCGCCTTCGCGACCGATGCCGACATCCTGCTGATGGACGAACCTTTCTCGGCCCTCGACCCGCTGATCCGCACCAAGCTGCAGGACGAACTGCCGCTGTTGCAGAGCCGCTTGAAGAAGACGATCCTGTTCGTGTCGCACGACCTCGACGAGGCCGCCAAGCTCGGCAACCGCATCGTCATCATGGAGGGCGGCCGGATCGTCCAGGCCGGCACGGTGGCCGACATCGTGATGCGGCCCGCCGACAGCTACGTGGCGGAGTTCGTGTGCCACATGAACCCGCTCGACGCACTCAAGGCCGAGACCTTCATGGTGGCGGTGACGGAGCTCGCGCGCGACGGCGACGCGGTGCTGTTCGGCGCCGGCCTGGAGGTGAGGCTCGACCCGGATGGACG
>JAABUM010004300.1_pt1 | contig 16271 bp, 30 predicted proteins | sample 5559161 | NCBI WGS metagenome assembly JAABUM01 (sample SAMN10711868, study PRJNA513369) | rock metagenome | isolation source: Antarctica rocks | place: Antarctica: Victoria Land, Siegfried Peak nord
GCTAACTACCCCCCCCCCCCCCCCCCCCCCGCGCTGTTTGCAGCTTTCCTGATCGCATGCCGCCGTCTGACACAGGCGCCAAAGCGGCGCAAGGCCCAGCCAGCGGCGCATGAGTACTCGGAGGATGAGGACCTGGGGGCCTGGAGGTCTGCTGCGGCGAATGGCGGCAGCGCTAGGCCGTCCAGGTGCAGTCCTTTACGAGCGCTCCGGTGTATTGCATCCCGTCTGGTGTGTTGAGCCGGGCTGGAAGTCCGTTGCTTCACACCTGTGCCTCTGCAGCAGGCAGGTGGGACGCAGCTGCAGCCATGGTGAGCTGGCTCTAACGATCACTACGATCACTACTGGTTTCAACGGTCACTACGATCACACGTGCGTGATCTGCGCCAGGGCTGGTGTGGCAGAGGGCAGCCGTGTGCATGGCGCGTCATTCCTGACGGCTATACCCTGTGACATGCAGCCGGCTTGCAGCTGCGGGTGCCGGCGCCGCAGCGACTGCAGACCGCTTCCGGCACCAACACGGCGGCGGCGACAGTGGATCAGGAGCGCTGCGGGACGAGGACGTAGCGCAGCTCATGGAGATGGGTTTCGATGCAGCCCGGGCCTGCAAGGTGGGATCAGTTGGGATGGGCGCCTGTGAAAACGGTGATGTAAATTAATGTAGTCTCTGAGGTTTTTTTTTAATATATAAGTAGCAAACCATTTTCAAAATAAATTATGTTTCTAGAGAGACAGACTGTGTTGACACATAAAACATAAAATTCATTATGGCTCGAAAATGTAATCATCACACTCTGAGCACCGTCACCCTGCTGCCACGAAGCCTCAGCAAGCATCTTCCCAGTCGACCAGCAGCGGCATGCACTCTGCAGGTCAGGACTGACGTGCCTGGATCTTCGTAGTGAGACGTGAAGTTCAGGTCTAGCTCCCCTGTGCGCAGGCGCTGCGTGCCAGCGGCAACTGCGTGGAGGCAGCGCTCGACGTCATCGACATCTCAGACTCGGACGACGACGACGGCAGAGCAGCTTCCCCGGCAGCTCCGCCGCCCGTGCCGCTGCCGCTGCCGGTGTCCCGCGCCAGGGTCAATGAACCGCCGCGACCCGCGAGGCCGAAGCCTGCGCCGGTGCCGGCGCCAGCTGCGCCGCCGGCGGCAGCAGCCGCGGGCTCCGACTCCTCAGACTGCGAGATCATTGACTGCGACGACTTGCAGGCGGCTTCCGAGTCGCACCCCAGCAGCCAGAGCCTCGGCAGCCAGGGCCTGGCCGGCCTGCACCTGGGCAGCCAGCAGAGCGCCGGCAGGGCGGCGGCGCCGCTGCCAAGGGCCCTAGGCGGCAGCAGCGGCGCCGCAGGCGCAGGCCAGGCAGCGCAGCAGCCTCCTGGCGGCGGCAGCCGCATAACAGCGGCAGGAGCAGGGCCCAGCGCGCCCGGCGAGCCTGCTTCGGCGGCGCGGCTGCCGCTGCTGCCGCCGCTGCCGCCGCCGGCGCGGCGCATGACGTCGGCGCCGCAGGCCGCCGCAGCCGGCCCCAGCGCAGGCGGGGCAGGTGCCAGCGCGCCAGCTTTCGGCAGCTCGGCAGCCGCAGCGGTCAGGTGCTCCGCCCCTGCAGAACTGTCCTGGGCATGCACGATTTTGGATGGAATTATGTGATCAGTACTGGCTGTGTTTCTGAGACCGTCAGTCATGCTAGGACATGTATGCAGAGTTGCACATACGTATTGTGCGGTCCTCACACTGAGCACTCCCACCACAGGAGTTGCAGTGGGCCGGCGGCGATGCCATCGGCGCCAACAGGGCAGCCTCCAGCGACAGGGTGCGTCAGCAGGAACTACCATCACAGTGGCCTGCATGCAGAGCGTGAACACCCGCCTTAAGAGCGTGAACACCCGCCTCAACGCACGAATGCATCTCGACGGCTCCGCAGAAGGAGCATACTACACGTATGTTTTGCCGAAACCTCCTGGATCAGTCCTCACAGTGCGAAGCCATTCTGTCTGCTGGACGAGACCTCGGACGATGACCAGGTGTTCTACCACCAACTGTACTGCAGTGCCGGCGGCGCCGCCAGCGGCAGCCGATCGCGCAGCGGCGTGCTGACGTCGGGCAGCGTGCTGCTGCCGCCGCTGGTGGGCCCTGTCAGCAGATCAATCGGCGACGCCGCCGTGCGACTGCCGCCGCTGCCGCCCGGCGCATGCTTCCGGGACGTCTACGACATCACGCTGCTCGTCGACAACCGGGAGCAGGTGAGATGAGATCGCATGAGATGAGATCGCATGAGATCGCAGCAGGTGAGATGAGATCGCACAGCGAGATGCACACTGTGGTATGTGTCTTCGTATGGGTGCATCCTTCTGGTAGCAGGGCAGCTGGAATAGACGTTCAAGTTTGTTTGCTGCGTGTTGGCGATGCTTGTTGTTTGTCTGGAGGCAGCTGGAGGCAGCCTTTGTGAGCCGCAGTCCGAGCCTCATGCCACCAAGCCGCACCTCACGTTTCTCATGAGAGTCCGGCACTGTGCCGGCACCCGCACATCCACAGGCGCAACATGTGAATCTGAAACGTTCATTGTGGTGCCATGCAGTTCCGGCACTCGGCAGGCGGGATATCATTTGCGGGGCGCAACGCCAGCCTGGAGCACCACCTGGGCCTCATACGCGGGCGCGGCGTCGCGGCTGAGGCAACGCACCTGGCCAGCGGCGACGCTGCCTGGGTCGCCCGCCCCAAGTAAGTAGCTTGTTTAAGTCCTAATTGAGCTCAAATAGGACTTAAAACAGGCCCCCGCAGTGTTGTCTAGCTTGTGGCGGGGCCACTGCATGTGACCGGAGGGTTTAGGGTTCGTCCGCTCCAGGTGCGCCGTTAGTATAGCCCTACTGGCGCTGAAGAAGTCTCCAAAGTCTGCGAGCACGTGCGGCGGGCCACGTGAGGTATTGAGCCTTGAGGCCACCAATGTCCAGCATATCGATGTGTGATTCTTGACATCGGTGGCGGTGGGGGCAGAAGCGTACGACCTGGCAAAGTCATCAAGGACGGGCGCTCAAGCCGCTAGCCCGGCCATGGATGCCAACTTTAGCATACTTCACTGCGCAGGGCCGGCGGCGGCGAGGGCTACATCCTGGATTACTTGGTTGAGCGGAAAGCGGTGGACGATTTGGCAAAGTCCATCAAGGATGGGCGCTTCAGGCGGCAGAAGGCCGACATGCGCGCGACCGGACTGCGCCGCCTGCTGTACATCCTCGAGGGCGAGCCCAACACGCTGCCGAGTGCGCTGCTTGGCAAACCCTAAACCCTAAACATCTCAAAACGCTTGCGCGCCCGCTCGCGCTGGATGTCCTCTTTTGCTACAAAGTGGCACACCAACGGGCTGCGCCGCCTGCTGTACACCCTCGAGGGCGAACACCACACCCTGCCGAGTAAGCGATGCTTTGGTTCTGCTGCAACCTGGCACACGATGCCAACCTCGCACACGGTGATTGGACCTTCCAGCATCCGACAAACCGCACACTGAAAGCTGTGCCGCCTGCATCTGGACAATCCACAAGGAAGGCGCCGTCCTTGAAAAAAAGGCGTGGACAACGGCAGAGCGTGCGTGTCACAGCCCTGGTGAGGAACCTGCAGACGAGACTGGGTGCAACACGCATGAAACATGTGACTCAAAACTACGCGAAAAACATCCAAACCTTGATCACGTTGTTGCGGCCCGCGCAGGCCCGTCAGAGTGCCAGAGCGTCAAGACGGCGGCGGTGGAGACGGAGGTGTGGACCGGCTTCGAGGTGCTGCACACCAACGGCATCGGACATACAGTGCAGCTGTTTGCGCAGCTCACTTCCGCAATCAAGGTGCGCCAAACGCAGCACTTCTATGTGCTACACCATCATCGTCTTCCTTGGCAGCGAAGAAGAGCCATCACGTCCGCAACGGCAGCGGCCTGGCCTGTGCTGCACACCAACGCATCGGGCGCACGATGAGCAGCAAGCGAATCGGCAGCACCTACAGTTCATTCTTGCGGTTCCCGTGGTGGTTGGCGTGATGCCTGAATGGCCATTCGGCACCCAGTGCAGCTCAAGAAACCGATTGCACAGCTCCTGTTGGCATCCAGTTGTGGCAAGCAAGTGCCGCTGAAGGCGACAGACGCGCCGGCGGGGCAGCAGTCTGCAGCCGCAGCCCTGAAGAGCGTCATCACGATCAATCGCTGCGGACGCGTTTGCGGGGCAGCCCGACGCCCTCTTGAGCGGCATCACGAGAATTTCGTTGAATGCAGAGCTTGTTTTACATCGCAGGAACCTGTTGCAGGACCAGTATGGGCTGCGGGCGCCGGACGCGCTGCAATCTGCCGTCTTGTAAGTTACCACATGTTCAAAATGCATCAAGTACGGCCGCTGCGGGCGTCGGACGCGCCGGACGGGCAGCCGCCGCTGCCGACGCCCTCGGAGCTGCAACTCACCTCCACGTAATCGTCTTCGAATGACGAAAGCTGCTGCATTACAGGACCAGTATGGACCGCTGCGGGAGTCGGACGCGCCGCAAGGGCAGCCGCCGCTGCCTTCGCCCTCAGAGCTCCGCGCGGGCGCGGCGGCGAACTCGAGGCAGACCGTGCGCGACTGGTGGGGCCTGGTGCTGGCGTCCGTGCGAGGTGGGCGCGCATGCTTCCGCAGCTGAGGGGTGTGCACAGCGCGAGTCAGCCGCTGCAGCCGTCCCAGTGGAGCATGCAGCCAGCCAGAAGTGACGGAAGCCAAATCTGCATTTGTGCGCTCCTTGGAGGCCTGCGACAGAGCGCAACCGCTGCATTCCACAGCGCAAGCCACACCGTTGTCTTGTGAGTTGAACCCTCACATCTTTGCACACCCGCGGCGGGGCGTCCAGCCGGAGACAGCGGAGGCAGGCGATACTGCGCACCTGCCCAACGCCGCGCTCCCTGTCCAATACCCTGTCCGATACCCTGTCCGATACTGTCCGATCCTGTCCGATACCCTATCCGATACTGTCCGATACTGTCCGATACCCTGTCCGATACTGTCCGATACTCTGTCCGATACTGCGCGCCTGCCCGACGCCGCGCTCCCTGTCCGAGTCGTTCTCCTCATCACCATGTCAGTCTGTCAAATCGCAGTGTCCGAACTTCGAATGACCGCTCAAACCCTAATGATCGCTCTGCATCCAGGCATTGGGCCGGAGACGGCGGAGGCGGTGCTGCGGGCGTACCCGACGCCACGCTCCCTGTTCGAGGCGTTTGGCAGGGCGACGCGGGACGCGGCCGCCTGCGGCGCGGACACGCGCCAGGCGCCAGGCCGCCTGCTGGAGGGAATCGAGGTAGGCAACGAATGGAGACTATATGAAGACTATATGAAGACTATGAAGACTTAAGGAAACCAGCACCCGGCACACAACTCTCATCATAAAGGTGTATCGATATCTACCAAGTTGTGCCCATGTCATGGCTGCATGGCAGAGATGGTAGGCAGAACAGGAGCCAGCCTGCTTTCCGGGCTGCTGAAGGTGATGGAGAATGCCGTGCAATAGGTAGCTTGCGTGCGCAGGTGTTTTCCGGCGGCACGCGGCTGACGTACGCCAAGGGGCAGAAGATCTTCGATTCGCTGTTTAGTGCCGGCTGGCAGGCGTGATCCGGGCGCTGGCTACTCCTAGGGGGCGGCATCTGCCGTCACAGTTTGAGGGAACCAGGCGCAATGATGTCCAGTATCACTGTGGAGGCTCTCGCTGCATAATGTTGCTTCGCATGCTGGCGCAGTCGGATTAGATGTTTAGTATGGTATGGTGCCACCGGGGAAACCCAGGTGCGATGCGAACCGTTGAGACGCCCGTGATTTGTAGAAGGATCTGGAGACACCTTTTCCTCTTTCCATATTGGTCAAGACACGTTTGTTGAATGTGAAACACGTTGAGATAAAGGCTGTGTTCGCCACTTCGAAACGCCACTGAATCTCATCCTGCGTCAAACCCTGGCGTGCAGACGCTCGCTTCGCGTTCCAACAGCAAATCTCTCAAGAATATGAGGCATTGCGACAGCACCGACTGTGCATCTCCACACATCGTCCCTTGTAGTATCCCACGTGCTTGACACATCCAGCTTGATGGTGCTTGACTTCGAAACCGCCATCGGCGGTGCTCAAGAAGCTCGCCGCGACTGTGCTCGCGGTGCAGCTTGTTCGTCATCACTGGACCTGCACATCACGGGTGCGCTCCTTCTCGTCTGCCTTGGGCACCTGCGGCACATTGTACCGTCAGCAAAGCGTCGTCTGGACCTAAACAAATTGCTGTTGCCAGCAGGTGCGTCAATAATGCATCAGGATGCAGAAGTCTGTCCTCCCTGTCCTCACCTGTTATCCCCCACTGGTTATCGGGAAAATGCAGAGGAGCTATTCATAGCCAACACGCACCCTCAGGCTCGATGCGCAGGACGCCGGTCGCATTACTTGGCGGACGCCTTGCTCAGCCTGGCAGGTCAGGCATTGGGTGACACCGACTCCAGAAGCACACTGCTTTTCATGGGTTTTGCAACAGTACTCGAAAGCGCACCTCGATGCGCAGGACGCCGTTCTGGTACTACTTGGCGGACGCCTTGCCCAGGTCGGCGTGCTCCGGTGCAGAGTGCAGAGGGTCAATACCGCAGATAACTAGACGTTTGAGATTTCATCTGAGATTTCGAGTTTCACCAAGCGCACCTCAATCTTCAGGACGCCGTTCTCGTACTTGGCGGACACCTTGCTCAGGTCGGCGTGCTCCGGCAGGCGCAGTGAGCGGCGCACGAAGGCGGAGCTGCGCTCCGCGCGGTGCACCTTCACGCCCTCCTCCACCTTTTCGTCCTGGTTCACCATGCAATTTATGCAACACAGTACATCGGTCACAGGTACATGATCACAGGCACCGCTGCGCTGTCTGCGCAGTGCAATTTTATTATTATTAGTATTAGTATTATTAGTATTATTATTATTATTATTTCACCCCTTCTTTTTCCTTCCCAGTGCAGAAGAAAGCACTGTCAGATGTAAATGCTCGAACGGTGGAGCTGCGCTCCGCGCGGTGCACCTTCACACGCCCTCCTCCACCTTTTCGTCCTGTTGTATGTTAGGCAAGAAAATGTCGTCACCTGTCAAATTGAATGGTGCGAGAAGGCTCACAAGGTGGCTAGGGTCTTTTCGCGGCGAACCGAGGATGAACTCCGCGTTGGGCACCAGCACCGCTGCTCACAGCGCCGTCCCTATGTCAACATCATTGTTGACGCCGTCCTCCTCCTGGTCAACGTCCGGATGTTGATCCTTGGGATGGAAGGATCCTTGTCATGCTTTCGGCGCGAGAGAAAGTACTGGGAAATCTGAACAGGGAAGGCCGAAAAGGCGGATCTGCGTTCCGCGCGGTGCACTTTGACGCCCTCGTCCTTGTCGTGGTGTGCATTTGCAAACGAAGATTTCAAGAGTAAACGGCGCTGAGCCTATCGATATGTTCATGGCTGGAGGGTTGTCCGCGCGAGTTGTCACCGGCCCGCCTGTGCCTGCGGGCCAATTTGATTCAATAATAATGATACTGACTTGATTAATTTGATTCAATAATAATAACACCCATCGGCGATGTTCGCCAAAGCGGACCGCGTGCCGACTGCAGGTGCCGACTCGATTTGAGCATTCTGACTGGTGCAACCTGGTGCAGGGAGAGCGCACCTCCTTGGAGTTGGCCTTCTGCACTGTGAGGGACATCACGTCGCCATCGACGGTGAGCTTGATGTCCTGTTCAACATGGTTCAGTTGGCGTCAGGACGCGCGGCCCGTGAAGTAAGGTGGGGCAAGCCGTCATGCTCGTATTCTGAGCTCAGCCAAGGTGTGTGTAGCGCTGGAGGTAAGCAGCCGGTGAGCATTGGACAAAATGCCGATCTGTGCGCTGGCAGCGTTAGCTGCGCAGGGCCTTCTGGTGCTGGACAGTCACCTTCTTGTCGACGCCTGGCACGTCCGCCAGGATCTCGAATTTGTTCGGCTTCTGCGCGGCAGCACCCAAGGAAAGTTTTGTATGGATTTGACAGGATACGGTTCGATGCAAATTTGGCGATTATCGACGCAGACGAGGTTCTCGTTGTTGACGCCCAGCATGTCCGAGGGACCTCGAGCTTGTCCAGCTTCTGCAAACAAGCAACCGGCACAAGGTTCATCTGGTCTGTCGACCGAGTACAGATGTTGAACCAGGCTGGAAGGTGGCTGCCATTTTGCCGCCATAGCAGTAGGCGCAGTGCAGCGCCCGCCGTACGGCGCCTCATCAAGAGAGGCCATTGAAACGGGACAATCCTATTGCACCATGACAGTTGCTCAACGTCTTCATCCAGGCGATGTGCGTCTGCCATCCTCTGTGCAAGGGCGCAGAGGTCCACGACAGCTTGGCACCACTCCGATCAGGACAACGGCACCGACATCTAGAGCATCCTATGCATGCATGTGCACACTCTATTGTCAGGATAACGCACCTCGATGACATCTAGCGGGATGCCGCGGACGCCTGCCGAGTCTGTGCCGGAGCGTTGCATCATGGCTTGGCCGAAAAACGGTGCGAATAAGTCGTCCGAGCCAAAGTTGTAGTTTGCGAGCGCCATCTTGATGTCTGGACGACGTCCGAGGCTGGAAAGGTGCCTACTTCAGACGGTCCGTGTGAGTGAACTGTGATTGGATGAACCGGTATTGTGGCAATGTGGGTCAGATTGCTGCTGGATCGTTCAGATCGAAAAGGAGAGTGTGCAAATGAATTTATGACGCTCGGGCAGAGCATGCAGTGTGTGTCTTCTATGTATCGCGGGCCCCAGCCGAGGATCCAAGCGCGGGAAGAGCTTTGGACGATGGCGGGAGGACAAATTTCATGATCGCGACCTTGCTTGCTTTTGTCACAAGTCATACTTCCCTCCACGTCGAAGGTTTGAGCACGACGATGGATTGCATGAGATGCAAGGGCGCCAAATCATCGCAAGTCGAGTGTTGAATTCGTCACTATATAAATAAAACCTGTTGCACGGACCCCCGCGCTGCGCGTCATCGACAACAATGGCTGAGGATCGAAGGCATGAAGCGAGGCTAGCCGTCCTGGCGCGCCAGCTGCAGCCGACCGCTGCGCCGGATGCACTGCGTGACGCCAGCGGCGATGCTCCGGCGATCGTCATCGGGGGCCTTGTCATGGACATACAGGTGCCTTGAACATGTGCTCATGCTTCTGTGAGTCGATCAAGCTGCACATCCTGGCATGCCTGCGTTGTGCTTGCTTTGCAATTGCCTCAACGGCAGCTGGTAGCCGCGCCAAGGTGTTCCGTCGCCATTCAATTCGTCTCCCTATGCGTGTCTCTTGCGACGCGCAGGCGCAGCCGGCGGCCGGCGGTGCGGACGTGCAACTCGGCGGCTCTGTGCCGGGGACAGTGCGGCACACACCCGGCGGCGTCGCGCGCAACATCGCGGCCGGCCTCGCGCTGCGCTGCAGGTGGGTGACCGCTGACAGCAAATGACGCTTCATGTGGGCCGCTCAGCTCAGCTGCGCTGCCGGGTTGCACCTGCTCGTGTCAAGTCTGCTCCGCTGCGCTGATCGGCATCGGGGTGCAGCACAGGCGACCTGAGCCAGCCGCAATGGTGTGGCATCTATCGATGCTGTCACAGTCTGGGCAGATGATCGACCTGGTCGTGTCAAAAGCATTGCCGAGCCGCGCCTGTGCCTGGGCCCCAGGCCGGCGCCGTCGCCGCTGCTGGTCAGCTGCGCCGGCCGCGACGCCGCGGGCGACGCGCTGATTGCGGACCTGCGAGCGCGGGGCCTGCCCACGCGCGGGGTGGTGCGCTGCGCTGCCGGCGCCACGGCCGCAGTGTCCATCATGTTCGGCCGCTCTGGGGAGGTGGGGTGCCGTTCTCCCACCCATGCGATGGGTCACCCAGCATTTCAAAAGAGTGTGGCGATGTCCGCCAAACCCTTGCGGCTGAATGAGGGCGCACCTGCAGCGACGCCTACTGGCACCAAGGTTGGCACCAAAGTTGGCACCATGGTGTGGTGCGCCGGGGGGACCCGTCGGAATTTGGGGTTTAGGGTTTAGGGTTTAAGGATCAGTAGCAGGTAGTTGCTAGTTTGGCCATTCACGGTTCACGCCCAAACAGGTGACGAGCACGCCACTCAGACACCTCCAGAGGTGTTCAAGTTTGCCTGTGTCGATGTCGGCAGGTGTCGGCAGCCATCGCAGATGTGGCGGCCCTGGAGCGGCAGCTGACGCCGGCGGTGCTGCTGCGGCATGCCGCGCCGGATATTGCAGCCGCGCCGCTCGTCATCGTGGACGCAAACCTTGCAGCCGCGGCGCTTGAGGTGCCGCGCTCAAGCCCGGAAGCTGCACTTGCAGGCTTCGGAGGCTGGTTGTATAGAATCGTCCGGCAGCTTATACATATCGATGCTGGTGCAATGCTGCTGTGACAGCACCTTGGCAGCTTTGCAGCAGGATGTGTTGCAGCAGGACGTATTTCCTAGGCATTGGGATCGTTCTTCTGCCCCTGCAGCTGACATGTGTTTCGCCGCCAGGCAGTATGCCAGGCAGCTGCAGACGCGGGCGTGCCGGTTTGGTTCGAGCCGGTGTCCGTCCCCAAGTCCGTCAGGTAGCGTATGCGACCCGGGAACCGACTCAATCAAACAGCATTCTAATTGGCAGCAGCTCTCCTGCACGCACGTCAGAAGTTCAGAGCCACACCGTCATCATCGAGGCCAGGTTGTTCACTGTCGAACGAAGCATGCTTTTCAGCTAATGTGTGTAGCATTCATACGATATGAATGACGCTGCGCAGGGCTTCAAAGGCGCTGCGGCACCTGACCTACGTCTCGCCGAACGCCGCTGAGCTGCTGGCCATGGCATCCGCCGCGTGCGCCGCGCACCACTGGCCGCTGCCGTGGGAGGGTGCTGCGCAGTCCAGCGGCAGCCAGCCCGCCGCCGACGGTCAGAGAGACAGCCGGGCAGCCGGGCAGCCGGGCCAGCAGCAGCGGCAGCCACAGACTCAGCTGCAGCCCCGGCGGGCAGCGAGCGATGCGCAGTCGGCGCGCGAGCTGCTGCAGGGCCTTGTGCCCCACCTGGCGGTGCTGCTGAAGGCGAGCTTCAATCCCCAGTTGCATGGTGTGTGAAAGCTAACACCCAGCGGCTACATGCAGCGAACAGAGTGCAGAGGCCTGTGCCTGTGCCTTCTGTGTTCTGTGGCAACCGGTGGAGGCGCTTTGAAAGTGTCCGGGCGCATGTGCCTGCCCGCGCATGCAACTTTCGCCAACTGAACCTCTCGAACCGCCAGTCCACAGACCTGAGTCGCACACTTCGGTGCTGCAGGCAGGAGTGGGAAACGTGTTTCTGACGCTCGGCGCAGCCGGCGCGGCGCTGGCTACCCTAGAGCCAAAAGCCAGCACGAAGGGTTTAGGCAAGGATGCCTCAGTCCGCATAACGTACATGCCGGTGAGACACCCTCCGCTTAGTCTACCTGGCCCTGCCTTGGTACCGTGCAAGCCGATACACATCGCAGGGAGGAACGTGACACACAAGGGCAGACAGCATGGGACCTGCGTCAGCAGTCTTCATGACTGTCGCCAATGTGTGTTGTGCCTGCTGCAGCAGGAGCCGGCCTCAGTGGCGACCACCAGCGGCGCGGGGGACTGCCTGGTGGCGGGCGCCGCGGCGGCGCTGCTGCGGGGCCTCCCGCCACCGCAGGCGCTGGCCCACGGCATGGTGTGCCCTGAAGTAGCATGAACCAAGCAAGTGAATGGGGATGGGACTTCCAGGGTTGTTGGGGATGGGACTTCCAGGGTTGTTGGGGATGGTTGTAGGGGATGGGACTTCCAGGGTTGTAGGGGATGGGACTTCCAGGGTTGTAGGGGATGGGACTTCCAGTGTGCCGTGTGAACAGAATGAAACTCACCCGCGCAAGCTCACTTTCTCGCTTTGGTCAGCATGCAGCCCAGGGTTTTGTCTGTGTGACTGGCTGCACGAGGGTCCCATTGTAGGGTTTAGGGTTCAGGGCCTGATCCTGCAGGACAGATATCTGTATGCTGGATGTGGCGATCACGCCATGCTCCCGCTGCTGACGGTCTGTTGATTTCGTGCGCGTCGCAGGCTGCGGCGCATGCGGCGGTAGAGAGTGAGCTGAATGCGCCAGAGGCGTGGGACGCGGCGGCCGAGGCGGCGCGTGCAACGCGGGCGCTGCAGCGGCAGCAGACTTGGGTCGAGACTGTAGCCGCATGACGCTGGTGTCGAGTCGGCATGATGCAGCCGCTCTTTTGGCATATTTGCGACTGCAGCGGCATGACTTGGACCCTGCGGCAGGGCGTCTACCAGCACATCTCCGGCGGCTATGAGAGAAGCGGCCGCTCTGCTGGAGTAGTCAGGATGCGATACTGCCCCGATTTCAAAAGCAGACCTTCCATTTGTCCGGTAGTGCTTCACTTGGTACCTTTAGGAACGTATAGTATGCAACTTCAAACATCGGTGTCATGCAACCAAAGTGAAGGAAGCAGGAGGCAAAGTTGTCGGGTGGTATTTATTTACCGATGCAAGTGCTGTGGCACACAGCGCAATGCAGACCGCCGTCGACTAGGCAATCCAATCAAGAATCAAGCACAGGGTCACGCATGTGTGTATGAATCACTGGGAATGGGGCACACAACAGACCAGGCTGTGGCGCGCGACAAATCAAGTGCTGTGCTGAGAGCTGCACTAGAGCTGCTGACAGGACGTAAAACAAAATCGAGGCACACCGTCTACTGATCACTGCTAGCACTCTCCCCAGCTGCCGCGGAATCGCCCGCTGCGATGGGCAAGTCACCCTTCATTCGTCAGCTCGAAATCCGCGGTCCGCCGCCACAGGAGTCACCTTTGAGTTGAAGATGCCCGTCGCGGCGACGCAGCAACTCTGGCCCCAGAACTAGCTGTCTCACCGGCACTAAGTGTCCGGGAACGACTCGCCGTGGAGTACGCAGCACGCCGTCGTAGGTGATGCCTACTTGATGTTGCCGTTCAGGCCTGCAAGAGAGCAAACACATCGTCAGCAGGTGCACCAAGTTGCAGCATGTGAATGCGAGAGGCATGCAGAGCAGGAGGAAATTCTGCAGAAAGGAACATTCGCGACATCATCACAACAGAATAATCGTGTCAACCGACAAGTGACATCAGACAGATGATGGACAGCGCAGGGGAAAGGAGGAGAACAAAACCTGCGGGGAAGAACCCGCCCTTGTTGCCGGCGCCGCCCAGGGTCACGATGGACAGGACCTCGGCCGGAGTGCGCGCGAAGGTGACCGAGGTGGCGTCAGCTGCGCCGCAAGAAAATCACATCTCGTCAGTGGATATCCCAGACAGATGAAGATAACCAACGAGCACCATCGTGAGGGCAGGCTACCAAGCTGGCTACAATGCATTCGATGCGATATTGTAGATTGGACTGCAGAAGATAGAATTCGGAGACACAGCATCCGCAGGTAGTCCGCAGACCGTCCGCAATGTCCCGGTAAAATCATCATGAGGGAGTGACTCACTGGGGACGATGTTGGATTTGGTCAGAGAGGTGACTATGCCCTGGTCCTTGCCGCCGCCTGCGGTCGCGCGCAGCTTGGAAATGGCGCTGATGATCTGGACAACCTTGGCGCCGTACCTGAAGGCCACCGCGAAAGAACGTTGCAAGAACATCGCATCTAGGGCACCTCACAGGTGCGGCCCTGGTGTCTGTGTTGGCAGCTTTTGCACACATGTTGCGATGCCCAAACAGTGGTGGCGATGACAGCAGGCACTTCAGTGCCTGCACAGCATTTGTGCATCTCTGCATTCTCGACACTCTGTGACATGGAGCAGAGGGCGAGGTTTCAACATGGGAACTGTGGTGGCTGGGCAGGCACTGTACTCACGGGGCGATGACGGTCTCAGCCTTGACGTACAGCAGGGCGCGCACGGTACCGGCATGGTAGGCCTCGACGGCCAGGATGCCGGCGGCGGCGGCCAGGTACTCCTTGGAGGCGATGAGGGGGGCGGCGCCCTGGTAGGCGGTCACACCAACGTCCTCGAAGATGAAGGCACCTGCATGAAATTTTTTTTTGGAGATGGATGAGTTTACAAACATGCAGACCTGGTTGGCATGACATATGCGGGCCTGAGACGAATAAATGACGGACCCACAAGCATTGCAGACAAACGTCCAGCAAGGCCAAGCTTTGAGCGCGAGGGTGCAGTGGGCAAGTTTTCTGCGCACCGTGCAGGAAGACCAGGTCGTTGTCCTGGGTCAGGTAGGGGGTGAAGGGCGGGCTCAGCGTGGTGTTCAAGGCGGCGTCGGCGGCGGCGGAGAACGCGGAGCCAATGTTGACCTCGGGCATCGGGACGGCGGCTGTGCCCAGCGCCATGCGCAGGAACTTGACGTGGTTGACCTCGTCAGCGGCGATCTCGTGAGCAATGCGCTGCGCAAAGCAATAGAAAAACCGCCGTCAGAAACCACCTCCTTGAGGACGCGCGTGCAGTGCAGTGCAGACAGCGCAGCGTTGCAATGATCTCTGTCGACTGCTGTGTTGCTCCCCTGCGCACCTTGATGTTGCCGGTCTGGAAGTCGACCGCGGCGCCACCGGTAGAGGCGGGGCCGCCGCCGCTGCGCAACAACGCAAAGGAGAAGGCGTCAATACAAATGCTTGTGTGGGGGATCAGCTAACGCTGGGCGTGCAGCACTTGTGACGGGTACAGGGCTTATTAGCAGCCGCCTAGGACTTGCTGAAACGGTGTGTGGAATGCGCACCGCAGCTCAGTCGGCAGGCCAGAGCCGGTGGTGGCGAATGCATCTGCGCAAGAAGATCAGCATGGATCAGCGGCGGCCAACGCGTACCAAAACTTCAGAGGCTTTGGCTGCGCATGTGAGGCAGGCTTGTGCTCGATACACAGTGCAAATTCGAGGCCACTGCAAAGAAAAGCGTGTCAGTGCGCTCACAGAACTCGCCCTCCAGGTACTCGAGGTTCAGAGCGAAGTTGAGGATGTCTGCAGTCAAAAAAATTCGCCTAACCGTTCGAAGTCTCAAATTTCTAAATATAAAGCTGAATGAGGATGTTCGTAAGCAGACAAGGGCAAGGACATTCGCGCAAATATCCTAGATGTGTTGGCATCGCAAACAAATCACGGCCATGCCGACATACACCAGGGCACTGTGCATGCTGAAAGACTCACCAACATCGGTAATGTTTTGCGCCGCCTGCAGCGACAGAGGAAACGCAGGTGAGCCGAGAGAAGCGTTGCAGGACGCGGCTTCGATACAAATGTCGAACTGACAACGGCCGGCACAAGCACGGCGCGTAAAGGGCCGCGCACAGCCACCCAGAGGCCCGGCGAATCATTGCGCATGCACACGACGCGACGACGCTGGTAATCACGCAGCGGCGACGCGCCGGCGAGTTTTCAATCATGTTCCAGGGACAATTGGCCGCCGGAGCAAGCGGAGGCTCACCGCGGGAGCGATGGCCACAGCGCACAGCGCTGCCACGGCGACGGCCAACATAGCGGAGGCCTGCGGGCAGGACGAGGAAGAGCATTAGCAAGATTCCAACCCCCCGAAAGGACAGAAGAGGTACGGCGCAAGTAGTCGGCCAAGCGGTCAAGGCGACGCCGTGTGCAGGCACTATAGGTCCACATTGCGGCCAGCTGAGCCATCGCAGATAAGGATTGCAACGCATGCCGACCGGGCCGAGCGCCCGACCGGGTTTGTAATGGGGGGTTGAAGCACTACCACCGGCAGGCAACAGCCAGCCGACGCGCAGACGCGCGGCAGAGACCACTTCAATCAGCACAGCATGAACAACCTTCACCTTCATGGTTGGTTGGTGTCGGCTACGAGAGGTGCAGATAGGCGGCCCGAGTGGCGGCAGCGAAAGTGACGTGCGCTGACCGCTGACGACTGTGCAATGCCTGCGGCGAGAGCAGCTGGGCGCAGCGGGTATAACCGGAGATTATGACTGGTGGCGCTTCGAGCTGTTCTGCGACAGTTGGCAGACAGATGTGCAAGTTAGCAATCACCTCAGCTGCCTTCGGGCTTCGCGGGCCACGCTTTTTCACCCCCGAATTACCTAACCATGTGTGTGCAATTTTGACGTCACAACTTGCGACTCACAAACCGACGTCACTTCGTCCATTCCAAGGGAAGCTTTGCTCCTGCTTGCAGCTTCCTTCTTCGGTTTTCGCTTCTCCATACCGGTTGTTCTCTCAGCGTCACCCCGGTCGACACAGCGTAAACTGGAACACATCTGAAGCCATATGATCCGCCCGCCAGCACAACGGGCGATTGC
>JAABUM010004301.1_pt1 | contig 16268 bp, 17 predicted proteins | sample 5559161 | NCBI WGS metagenome assembly JAABUM01 (sample SAMN10711868, study PRJNA513369) | rock metagenome | isolation source: Antarctica rocks | place: Antarctica: Victoria Land, Siegfried Peak nord
ACAAGGCTTCTCCTGTTGCGCGTCCCTGGACCTAGCGCTCGTCGTGCGGCAGGCGAGTGGCCCACACCCCGTACAGCGGGTCGCCCCGGCGCGAGGAGGGAGTTCGACGCTGGGCCGTTGCTGGTGCAAAACCGCCGGCCTGCTCAAGATAGGCGCGCACGACACTGACGTGGCCGGCGTCGTCGGTCGCGAGCCACCCCCTGATGGCCTTGGTCGGGAAGCACCGGTTACTGAACGTGATGACGATGAGGCCGCCCGGGCGCAGCACCCGGCTTGCTTCGCGCAGCACCTCGATGGGCGCGACGAGGTAGTCGATCGACACGCAGCACGTCACCGCGTCGAAGCTCGCCTCGTCGAAGGGCAGACGTGGGTCGCGGTTGAGGTCTTGCAACAGTCGCTCATCGGCGAGTGGATTCGCGCCGAGCTCGGCGGCGTTCATCCCGACGACGACGAGGCCCCCGTCCGGACGGCGGGACAGGTGCGACACCCACGAGGACATCAGGTCGAGCGCACGCCCCTGCGGCACGCCCAGCTCGTCGTACAGCTCGGTGACGGCCTGAATCGCTCCGTTGTCGATGTGGGTGACAAAGCGTGGGGCCGTATAGAAGTCAGCGTCGTCGGTCGCGTCCTGCCGGTCGAAGAAGCCGGGCGGCCAAGGCCCCGGAGCGGCAGATCCGTCCACACACCGGGTCTGCCCCATGCCTGGTCGAGCAGCCCTCCGGCGACGTCTCAACACCTGGCCGCTGCCGTCACCTTCTGCCGCGCCAAGATCTCATCGGGCTCAGAGCCCAGCCCGCGCCCGGTGTCCTCATCGACGCCAGCATCGCGTGCTCCCGGATGCAGGGTTGACCATTTGCGCGCCCAAGTCGAGCAGAGTGCGTCTCACCGTTGACACAGTGAGACGTATGCATTCAGTCACCGTTCGAGAGCTGCGCAACCACGGGGGAGAGGTCCTTGACCGTGTTGCCCGCGGAGAAGCCCTCGTCGTCACGCGCCACGGCTTCGAGGTCGCAGAGTTGCGGCCACGCACCCGCCGAAGCCCTGCGCCGGCCGACCTCATCGCCCGGCGTCGTCATCTTCCGACGGTTGATCCCGATCTTCTCCGCAAGGATCTGGACGTCGTGTTGGATGCAGAGTTGTGACTGAGGCAGGTACTCGGGGCGTGCTGGACACCTCGACGGTGATTCTGCTGGGTCGACCCTCGGACCCATGGCTACTGCCGACGGACTCGGTCGTCAGCGCGATCACCCTCGCAGAACTGTCGGCCGGGCCGCAGGTCGCGCGCGTGGCGAAGGAACGAGTCGCTCGGCAGGCTCTCGCCGAGGACGTGCCGATCTATACCAGCAACCTTGGCGACTTCGAGGGGAGCGAAGGACTCGAAGTCGCCAAGGTGCCTCAGCTGGCTTCCTGACTGCCTGACTTGACATAACGCGCATTATCGGCGGTGACCCGATGGAAGGGGAGTGCCCTCGCGGTTGTGGGTCGCAACCGCGAGTTGGGGCCGTCCCAGGGCCATTACTGCGGGCGTGCGGCTACCCAGTGCCGGTCCCAGACCCGGTCTAGGCGCACTCGAGCGCCGGTGTGCGGGGCGTCCCACATCCGCCCGTAGCCGACGTACATCCCGACATGGTTGAGGCTGCCGGTGAACACGAGGTCGCCCAGCCGCAGGTTGGCACGAGGGACGTGACGCAGGGCGGCGTATTGCGCGTATGTCGTTCGGGGGATCCGGACACCGACCTGCGCGTAGGCCCACTGCACGAGGCCCGAGCAGTCGAACGAGGACGGACCTGTCGCACCCCACCGGTACGGGCGGCCAGCGCGGGAGGCAGCCGCGGATACTGCTCGTTCAGGGACCGTCCGTGCGTGCCTGACGACACGATGCCGCACCACTCGTACCGGGCGGTGGGCGACAGGGCGCCGCACGACCCGTACCGGGCGGTGAGCGACAGAACGCCGTACAACCCGCCGAACGGGACTGTGTACGACTGGGCGGCGCACGACCCGGCGTACCGGGCGGCGCACGACGTGGCGCACCACGCGCCGGCGCGTGGCGGCGCGATGCACCACCGGTCGGACGGCAGGCGGCCGGTGCACGGCCGCGGGCGCCAGCGGGCTCGCGGAGGCGGCTGACTCAGCGCCACCGAGCACCGAGGCCCCCAGCGACGAGCCGCCCACGACGAGGCCGCCGGCCAGCACGGCCGTTGCCGCCAGTCTCGCGAAGATCTGCATGATCGTGTCGTCGGTGCAGGAGGTCGCCGGGTTCAGTCCACAGGCTGGGGCTCACCCGATCGGCGCAGCAGTGCGCGCCCGCCCCGCTCCGCGCGCAGCCGGCCGTACTCCGCGCGCAGCCGGCCGTACAGCGCCACGACACCGGCTGACAGAGCCAACATCGCGATGCCGGCGACACCGTCGATGAAGTAGTGCGTGCCGGTTACGACGACAGTGAAGTAGACAAGTGCCGGATAGGCCAGCAGCAGTACCCGGACGATGCGCCGCCGCGCCGGCAGGACCGTCCAGAGCGTCAGCATCACCCAGCTGGCCCAGGCCAGGTGCAGGCTGGGCATCGGGGCGTACGGATCGCTGATGTGCTCGAGCACGCCGTGGTTGTAGGACCACAGGCCACCGATCACGTCGAGCGTGTCGACAGTGCGTTCCCCGACCGGCATGAGCCGGGGCGGGAGCGCCGGCCACAGCGAGAAGATCGCGGTCGAGGCCAGCGTGACGGTGAACAGCACGGTCCGCCAGAAGCGGTAGTGGGCTGGCCTGGTGAACAGCAGCCACAGCAGGACTCCCAGGGTGACGACGAAGTGGGCCCCGCCGTAGAACCCGCCCATGAGCTTGAGGAACGAGTGATGGGCCAGAAAGGGATCCTGGACGGCGTGTTCCCACGCCACGCCCCATCGTTGCTCCAGGTGCAGCAGCTGGTGGCCGTGCGCGTCAGCAATGCGGACGTCGTCGGCATCGAGCATCTGACCGTGCAGGGAGCGGCCGGCGGCGTAGACGGCGTAGGCGACGAGCGCCAGAAGCAGCTCGCGCCACCAGACCACTGGCCGGGTGGGCGCCGCTGGGTCCCGCGCGGCTTCCTGCTGAACAGCAAGCACCCCGCCCGCGGTGACGGAAGCGCGTCCGGCGGCCCGCTCTCCCGTCGAGACGCTCACGCCCGCACCGTACCGAAGCCGGTCGAGCGTTCCCTGGCAGCCCGAGTCTGCTTCCACCGGCCGCCCGCTCCCGCGCGGGTCAGCGCGCTGCCACCCGGGCGGCTAGGACTCCCGTCGCCGCGGCGGCGGTCGACGACATCACGAGCAGGTTCCCGCGCACCCGCCCCACCTGACCGCTTCGGACGGCCAAGAGGAAGGTGAGCGCGTCACCGCCGTCGCACAGTGCGCCGGTCAGGGCGGCCACCTTCAGCTCCGGGGTGGGCCCGCACGGACCGCGGCCAGGCCGAGCAGCCCCACTGCGAAGTCCCGCCCGGCGAAGGCTCTGGTCGCCCAGACCATCCGGGCAGCGGTAGCGCTGTCGGTGCCGAGTAGCGCCGCGCCCGTAGCAGGAGCCAGGTAGGCGACGAGACCGACGCCGGTTCGAGTAACGGACAGCAGGGCCAGCAGATTTCTGGGGAGCTCATCCGCGTGTGGCGCATGGCGCATCTCGCAACCTCGTTATCTTCGGTCATGGTCGGGAACGACTAGCGCAGTGCTGGACGTTGTGTCCTTCAGGTCCTGATACTCCTGCGGACTCTGATACTCCCTGACCGCCCGAAAGGACGCCGTACATGGGCGAGCGTGTTCTCCGAGGCTCCCGGCTCGGCTCCGTCTCCTACGAGACCGACCGCGGCAGCGAGATGGCGGCCCGGCAGAATGTCACCTACGAGTGCCCCAACGGCCACCACATCGGAGTGCCCTTCGCTGCCGAGGCCGACGTCCCGGCCGTGTGGGAATGCCGCGTCTGCGGTGCCGAGGCTCTGCTCGTCGATGGTGAGCGGCCCGAGCCCAAGAAGGTCAAGCCCACCCGCACCCACTGGGACATGCTGATGGAGCGACGCACCACCGAGGACCTCGAGGAGGTCCTCGCCGAGCGGCTGGCCGTGCTCCGAGCCGGTACCCCGCGCAAGTCCGCGTGACCTAGAGCGGCGTCAGCGGCGCCTGGCGCCGAACCGGCGGCCGCCACTTTCGGGCTGGAGCGGCCCTGGCGCCACCACCTCGCCGTCCACGACCCGGTCACCTGCACCACGTGGCCGGGTCGCCGCCCGTCCTGTCCCAACGACGCTCGCGATGGTCGCCGCCGTCAGCCGCCGGGCCACGACGCGGGTCAGTACCCGGCGGGCGATCGCTCGCGTCGGGCCGATCAGGAGCAGGAAGCCGACGATGTCGGTCAGGAAGCCCGGGGTCAGCAGCAGCGCGCCACCGAGCAGGACAAGCGCCGCGTCGCTGACCTCGCGAGCGGGGGCCCGGTGCTGCGCGAGCGCATCCCGGAAGGCGTGCCAGGCGCGTCGACCCTCGCGCCGCACGAGCCATGCGCCGAGCAGCGACTCCACCAGCAGCAGGGCGAGGGTTGGCCAGCCGCCGATGACGTGGGAGACCTGCACGATCGTCCAGATCTCAGCAAGGGGGACGACGATGAGAGCGACGACGAGCGCGGCGCCCATCAGATCCGCCCCCCGCGCGCAGCCGAGGCCCTCATGCGGCGCCCGACGGCTGGTGCTGTGCCGCTGATGCCGTCCGCCGTGAGGCCAGGCCCCACCAGGTGACCCGCCACAACGCCTCCAGCACGATCTGCCGGCTCATCTTGGACTCCCCCTGGGTTCGCTCGACGAAGGTGATCGGCACCTCGACGACGCGTGCCCCCGATCGCCATGCCTGCCACACAAGATCGACCTGGAAGCAGTAGCCCTGGGAGGAGACCGTGGACAGCTCCAGGGAGCGAAGCACCTCGGCCCGGTAGGCCCGAAACCCTCCGGTCGCGTCGGCCAGCGGCATCCGTAGCATCGTGCGGACGTAGGCGTTGCCTCCCCTGGAGAGCAGCAGGCGGCTGCGGGGCCAGTTGCGAACCTGCCCTCCGGCTACCCAGCGCGAGCCGAGCACGACGTCGGCGGACTGCAGCGCCGCGAGCAGACGAGGCAGCTCTTCGGGCTGGTGGGAGCCGTCCGCGTCCATCTCGACAAGGACGTCGTAGCCGCGCTCGAGGCCCCAACCGAAGGCGCTGACGTAGGCCACCCCCAGGCCCGCCTTGCTGCGCCCGTGCAGAACGTGGACGCACGGGTCGGCAGCGGCCAGCTCCTCGGCCAGCTCGCCGGTCCCGTCCGGGCTGCGGTCATCGACCACGAGGACGTCGGCCTCGGGCACCGCGGCCCGCAGCCGGCCGAGCGTCAGCGGCAGGTTGAGGCGCTCGTTGTAGGTGGGGATGCAGACGAGGACCCGCATCACGCTCCCTTGCTCGCGGTAGCGGGCACGCGCCGGGCGCCCGGCCCACGCCGGAGCAGCGCTGCCGCCAGGAGGCCGACCAGGCCGAGCCCGGCGAGCAGGCCCTCGGGCCACTCCCCCACGCGGTCGGCGAGAGTGGTCGACGTGCGCAGGGGCAGCGAGCGAACCAGGGCGGCTGCGGTGAACGGCGAGGCGGTGGTGAGGACGCTTCCATCCGGGTTGATCAGCGCGCTCACCCCGCTCGTCGCAACGACGACAACGGCCCGACCGTGCTCGACTGCCCGCAGCCGCGACATCTCCAGCTGCTGGTAGGTCTCACCCGAGCGCCCGAAGGTGGCGTTGTTGGTCTGGACGACGATCAGCTGGGCACCCTGCCGGACGGGGGTGCGTACGAGCGAGTCATAGGCGACCTCGAAGCAGATGACGTCTCCGACACGAACGGCTGGCGCCCTTGGGGTCAGCCGGGTCGGGATGTCGAGGACGCCCGCCCGGTGACCGGCGACGAAGTCGTTGGGCATCAGGTCCTTGAAGCGGAGGACCAGCCGCTGCAGGACGCTGCGGCCGGGCAGGTACTCGGCGAATGGCACCGGATGCTGCTTGACGTAGATCTGCCCCAGCCAGCCGGACGGCCCCCACAGCAGGCCGGCGTTGCGCACGTGGCCCGGTCCAGGGCCCTGCAGCACGGCGCCGACGAGCAGCGGCCGGCCGACCGAGGTCGACGCCTGCGCCAGCAGGTCGGCCGCGAGGGGGTCGAGGAACGGGTCGACGTCGGATGAGTTCTCCGGCCACAGGACGAGGTCGGGAGCGGCGACCCGGCCCGCCCGGATGTCGGCTGCCAGCTGCTCGGTCCGGATGGCGTGGTTCGCGGTCACTGCGCGCTTCTGGCCGAGGGCGTCGAGCCCGCGTCGGGGCACGTTGCCCTGGATGGCGGCGACGACAGGGCTGCCAGCCTGGGGGGCCACCGGACGCGGCACGGCCAGCCCGGCCACGGCGACGAGCGCAGCCAGGACGAGGGCGACAGCCGCCGGACCCCGCCGGCTCATGGCGCCGGACCCGCTGAGCGCCCGTTCCAGGGCGGGCAGGCGCAGCAGCAACGCTGCGAGCAGCCCTCCTGTCAGGGCGACGGCAAAGGTGACAAGCGGCGCGCCGCCGAGCGCCGCGAGCCCGGTGTAGCTGCCGTGCCCCTGACTGAAGGCGAGCCGTCCCCAGGGGAAGCCGCCAAAGGGGGCGCGGCCGCGGAGGGCCTCGACCAGGGTCCAGCTGGTGGCGACCCACAGCGGGGCGCCTGGGAGGCGCGTGCTGAGCGCTGTCACCGGGCTGACGAGGGCCAGGAGCAGTGTCTGAGTCAGGGTCAGGATGAGCCAGGCGTCGATGCCGGCCACCCGGCTCCAGGCCAGCAGCGGGAGCAGGAACGCCGCCGCGAAGGCGAGCCCGAGCCCGTAGGCCCGTCGGAGGCCGGTCCCGCGCACCGCCACGGCCCCGAGAGCGACGCCGACCGGGGCCGCCCACCACAGCCCCACCGGGGGGAAGGCGAGGTCGAGCAGTACCCCTGCCACCACCGAGAGCACCAGCCGCGGCCAGAGCCGGGAGGGCGCAAACGGGGTAACGCGCGCTCCGGCGTGCACCTGGCCGGCGCTGCCGGCACCGGTCAGCGTGGGGGCAGCAACAGTCACAAACACAGTGTCCGTCACGAGCGCGCATCCATGCGTCAAGCACTGGCCTCCGGTGCGCCGGCACCAGCCATGGCCGATGCAGCAGCCACCACGACGTCCGTCAACCCGATCTGTTCGTGACGCGGAGAGGGTCCGGGGGTCCTTCGCACCGGTGTACGACGCGCTGGCTGCGCATGGTGCACCGTTTTCTAGGGACGCCCCGGACCCTTCGCCGGACCGCACGTGCCCGCGCGTGGGACAAGGCGCGGTCCTTGCACGCGCCGGGTAGGAGGGCCTCCCCCGGCCTTCGCGGTCCTGGCTGGCGGGGAGCCCCACCACAGGGGGCGGAGATCCGGGCCGGTCGGACCGGGGGTGGCACGACCTGCCGAGGGCGGGCGTGCAACGAGCAGGCCGAACGTTATCGAGATGCCCCCGATGCCTGTCAAACCCGGCATGACCTGCGCTTGCGATAGCAAGCGCAGGTAGAAGCAGCGATTCGGCGAGGTCCGTCTCTGCCGTTTTCACGAAGAATTGTGCGAACACGCGGCGTGTCGGCATGGGGCTCAATCTGTAGTCGAGCGTGATACTCACCACATGTCATGGGATTCGCGGATTTGATCACGCTCCGCAGGCAGCTCGTAGCAGCACGTTCGTACTTCCTGAGCATGGTCAACCGTGGACCGTGCCCCCACGGATCACGGTGCGGCGGCAGACCGGGGCCGGCGCGTCCAGGTCCGGCAGCCCCGGTGTCGCAGCACGCGGGTCGGTCGACCAGGCCGAGACGCGGGCGTCCGGCAGCTGCACGGCGAGCTCCCCCTCGTGCTCCCACACAGCAAAGGTCGCGGGGGCGCCGACGGCGAGCACCCCCTCGCCGTCGCGGCCGGCAGCCCGCCATCCACCCCGGGTCGCCGCAGCGAAGGCGGCGCGCCCCGAGAGCCCCTGCGCCGGGTCGGGATGCCGGACGGCGGCGCGCACCCCTGCCCAGGGATCCATGGGCGTCACGGGGGCGTCGGAGCCCAGCGCCAGCGGCACCCCGGCCTCTGCCAGCCGCCGCAGCGGGTTCATCCCGCGGGCCAGCTCCGGGCCGACCCTGCCGTCGTACATCTGGCCGGGCGCTCCCCACCGTGACTGAAAGACCGGCTGGACGCTGGCTGTCAGCCCCAACCGGGCCAGGCGCTGCTCCACCCCTGGGGGCACCATCTCGAGATGCTCGAGCCGGTGCCGGGCGCCGGTGAAGCGAGCCAGGCCAACAGCGCCGGCTGCGGCCTCGGCCGCCTCCACGGCCGCGAGCACGGCCCGGTCGCCGATGACGTGGAACCCCGCCTGGACCCCGGCGAGCGTTGCCTCGACCAGGTGATCGGTCATGAACGGCACGTCGAGCAGCAGTGTCCCCCGCTCACCCGGGGCGTCTTGGTAGCACCCGGACAGCGCTGCCGAGCGTGAGCCCAGCGTGCCGTCGGCGAACAGGTCGCCGGCCGGCCGGGCGCCCAGCCGCACGGCGTCAGCCACGGGACCACCCCAGTAGGCGATGAGCTCCGGCCCCGGCTCGTCAGCAGCGAGTGCCAGGGCGGCGAGCAGGTCGGCCTCCCCGCCGATCTCTGGCCCGGAGCATTCGTGCAGGCAGGCGATACCTCGGGCGGCCGCTTCGGTGCGGGCGCGGCGCTGCGCGTGGGTCCGCTGCTCGGCCGTCAGGGCCGCGCGGGCAGCGCGGCGCAGCGCGTCGTGCTCGGCCAGCCGCACCCAGCCCTCGGCAGGTGCTGTCGCTTCCCCGCCGAGTCCGGCAGCCGCCAGCAGCCCTGAGGATGCGACTGCCGAGTGCACATCGACCCGGGCCAGGTAGACCCCCCGGCCGCCCGCAGCGCGGTCGAGCTCGGCGGCGGTGGGAGGGCGCCGCTCGGGCCAGCAGGTCTCGTCCCAGCCGGTGCCCCACACCACGCTGTCGCCTGGCACCCTGCGGGCTGCCCGGTCGACCGCCTCCAGTGCCTCGGCCAGCGTGCGCGTGGCGCTGAGCTCCAGCCCCTCGAGCGCCATCCCCGTGGCGGTCAGGTGCACGTGCGCGTCGACGAACGCGGGGGCGAGGAAGGCCCCGTCGAGCTCGACGACGGAGCCGGCGGGCAGCCCGGCCGCGATGGTGCCCGCGACGGTGTCCGTGCCAACCCAGGCCACCGTGCCGTTTTCCACCAGCAGCGCCTGCGCGCGCGGCTCGTCGGCGGCGTAGACGTGGCCGCCCCGGTAGAGCACGGGCCGCGAAGCGGACGATTCGCCGGACTTGTCCGCTGACCGGGAGGAACGCGCCATGCCGTGATCCTTCTCCAGGTCGACTCGGGTGGATCGGTTGTTGCTTTCTGGAGATGTGACGCAGAGCATGAGGCCCGCGTTACGTGGTTGTCATCTGCGCTAACGCGAGGCCGTCGACATCGATGACGACGGGGTCAAGAGATGGAGGCTCGGTGACACGCAGGAAGCTCGGCGCTGCGGCTCTGGCAGGGGCGCTGTGCGCGCCCGTGTTGGCGGCCTGTGGCAGTAGTACCAGCTCAGGCCCCGCCACCCTGAACTGGTACATCGGCCACCAAGCAGGTGGCTGGATCGAGAACGCGGCGGCGGTCTGCAACAAGAACTCGGGCGGCAAGTACACGATCAAGGTCCAGGACCTGCCTGCTACGGCGAGCGACCAGCGCGAGCAGCTGGTCCGCCGCCTGGCGGCCAAGGATTCCTCGATCGACCTCATCGGCATGGACGTCATCTGGACCGCCGAGTTCGCCAATGCCGGCTGGATCAAGGCGTTTCCCGACTCGATGCGCGGCGCCCTGACAGACGGGGTGCTCCAGGGCCCGGTCGCGACGGTGCAGTACGGGGGCAAGATCTATGCCGCCCCGTTCACCTCCAACACCCAGCTGCTGTGGTACCGCAGCGACCTCGTGCCCGCACCGGGTAACGACTTCACCTGGAAGCAGATGATCGACCAGGCTGTCGCAAAGAAGCTCAAGGTGCAGATGACCGGCATCAAGGCCGAGAGCCTGTCGGTCACCTTCAACGCGGTGCTGGCATCAGCCGGCGGCCACTTCCTCACCGACCCGGGCAAGGGGCAGAACGCAGCCGTCAGCCTCGACCCGGGGCCGACGACGCAGGCGCTGACGGTGCTGCATGACCTCGCCACCTCGCCGGCAGCCGACGCGAGCCTGTCGAACAATGACGAGGACGGCACCCGCCAGGCGTTCGAGAAGGGCGGGGCGGCCTACCAGCTCAACTACCCGTTCATCTACCCGAGCGCCAAGGAGAACCAGGGCCAGGCGTTCCAGGACAAGATCAAGTGGGCGCGTTACCCGGAGGTTGTCGCGGGCCAGAAGAGCCGGCCACCGCTCGGCGGGTTCAACATCGGCGTCGGCAACTACACCCAGCACGCCGACCTCGCCTATCAGGCCGCACAGTGCATCGTCGGTAAGGACAACCAGCGCTTTGCCGCGATCAACGGCGGCAACCCGCCTACCCGCTCCGACTTGTACGACGACGCTGACCTGGTAAAGGTCTATCCCTTTGCCAAGGTGCTGCGCGAGAGCATCAATGACGCTGAGCCGCGGCCGGTGTCCCCTGCGTACAACGACCTCTCGCTGGCGGTGCAGGACACCTTGCATCCGCTGTCGACGATCTCGCCGCAGTCGAGCGCAAAGAAGTTGCGCACCCTCGTTCAGCAGGCCCTGAAGTCGGAGGCGGTCCTATGAGCACGTCGGTCCCTACGAGCTCGGCCCTCGCCGAACGCCCTGCCCCGGCGGACCGGAAAGGTACGACCCCGGATTACACCGACCGTGACAAGTCGGAGCGGCGCCTCGGCCTGATGCTGGTGGCGCCCGCTGTGATCGTGATGCTGGCGGTTACCGCCTACCCGATCTGCTACTCGGTGTGGCTGTCACTGCAGAAGTACAACCTGCGCTTTCCTGGCGACCGCGGTTTCGTGGGCTTTGCGAACTACAGCAAGGTGCTGTCCTCGGGGCTGTTCTGGAACGACGTCGTGACGACGCTTGTCATCACCATCATCTCGGTGCTGATCGAGCTGGTCATCGGGCTTGGGCTAGCGCTGGTCATGCACCGTGCGATCTTCGGGCGCCGGACGGTGCGCACGGCCATCCTGGTGCCCTACGGGATCATCACCGTGGTCGCGGCGTTCGCGTTCTACTTCGCCGTCTCGCCCAACAAGGGTGGGTTCATCCCGTTCTCGAACCCGCCCCTGAACAGCCACTGGGGCTCCCTGGCCGTCATCATCATCACGGAGGTCTGGAAGACCACGCCATTCATGTCGCTGCTGTTGCTGGCAGGTCTGGCCACCGTGCCTGAAGACATCCTGGAGGCCTCGAAGGTCGACGGCGCCAGCGGCACGCAGCGGCTGTTCAAGGTCATCCTGCCGAACATGAAGTCCGCGATCCTGGTCGCGCTGCTGTTCCGCACGCTCGACGCGGTGCGCATCTTCGACACCGTCTACATCCAGACCAAGGGCGCCAACAACACCTCGACGCTGTCGCAGCTGGGCTACAACCAGCTGATCAACCAGCTGAACCTCGGGCTCGGGTCCGCAGTGTCGGTGCTGCTGTTCATCCTCGTCATCATCATTGCCGTGATCTTCGTCAAGGGCTTCCGGACGGATCTCGGCCAGGTCAGAGGGGATCACTGATGGCCACCATCGACACCAGAAAGGCCGCGCCCACCACCACCGCGCCTGGCGGGAGCGGGGTTGCGCCTCGGTCGGCTGGGCGCCCCCCGACGCCCGCCGACCGCAAACGGACCTCGCCCTGGGCGATCGCCGCCACGCTGATGATCCTGCTGTACGTCGCGATCCCGCTGCTGTGGATCATCAGCCTGTCACTGAAGTCCTCGACCGACGCCACGGACGGCTACGTCTACCCGCGGCATCCCTCCTTCGACAACTACACGAACATCTTCAAGGAAGGCACCTTTCTCAAGCCCTTGCTCAACTCGGCAGGCATCGCGCTGATCTCGACGTTCTTCGCGGTGCTGCTCGCCACGCTCGCGGCGTACGCGATCGCCCGGCTGAACTTCCCTGGGAAGAAGATCGTCCTGTCCGCGGCGCTCGCCATCGCGATGTTCCCGCCGATCTCGATCGTCGGACCGTTGTTCAACATGTGGCGGGCACTCGGGCTCTACGACACCTGGCCCGGTCTGATCATCCCCTACATGACCTTCACGCTGCCGATGGCGATCTGGGTCCTGTCGGCGTTCTTCCGGGAAATTCCTTGGGAGCTCGAGCAGGCGGCTGCCGTCGATGGCGCCACGCCCCTGCAAGCGTTCCGCAAGGTCATCGCTCCTCTGGCGCTGCCGGGGATGGCGACCTCGGCGATCCTGGTGTTCTTCTTCGCCTGGAACGACTTCGTGTTCGCCATCACCCTGACGTCCACCGACAGGGCCCGTACGGTGCCGGCGGCACTGAACTTCTTCACGGGCGCCTCGCAGTTCCAGGCACCAACGGGGGCCATCGCGGCCGCTGCGGTCATCGTCACCATCCCCATCGTCCTCGTGGTGCTGTTCTTCCAGCGCCGCATCGTTGCCGGACTCACCTCCGGCGCTGTGAAGGGTTAGGACAGCACATGTCAGAGATCACGCTGCGCGGCATCAGCAAGCGCTACGCCGACGGAACGACAGCGGTCGACAACGTCGACCTCGACATCCAGGACGGCGAGTTCGTCATCCTGGTCGGCCCATCCGGCTGTGGGAAGTCGACTCTGCTGCGGATGATCGTCGGGCTCGAGGACATCAGCTCCGGTGACCTGTCAATCGGCGGGAACCGGGTCAACACGCTGGGGCCGAAGGACCGCAACCTGGCCATGGTGTTCCAGAATTACGCCCTCTACCCGCACCTGTCGGTGCGGGAGAACATCGCCTTCCCGCTTCGGCTTGCGAAGATGGAGCCCAGTGAGATCGACCAGCGGGTCGGCGAGGCGGCCCGGGTGCTCGAGCTCGGCGAGTTCCTCGACCGTAAGCCCGCCGCGCTCTCAGGTGGCCAGCGTCAGCGGGTCGCGATGGGGCGCGCGATCGTCCGGGAGCCGGCAGCGTTCCTGTTCGACGAACCGCTGTCGAACCTCGACGCCAAGCTGCGCGTGCAGATGCGGACCGAGATCGCCCGCCTGCAGAAGCGCTACGGCACCACCACCGTGTACGTCACGCACGACCAGACCGAAGCCATGACGCTCGGCGACCGGGTCGCCGTGCTGCGCAAGGGCGTGATGCAGCAGGTCGGCTCGCCGCGGGAGCTGTACAACAACCCCATCAACCTGTTCGTCGCCGGGTTCATCGGATCGCCATCGATGAACTTCCTGCCCGGCCAGATCCGCGGCGGCCGGCTCACCCTGCCGATGACCGAGCTCGAGTTGCCCAGCGAGTTCCGGGAAAACGTAGGCGACAAGGGCGAGCGCTCGGTCATCGTCGGGGTCCGCCCCGAGCACTTCGAGGATCTGTCGCTGGTGCCCAGCGACGTGCGTGGCTCCGGCGCCACGTTCCGCAGCCGGATCGACGTCATCGAGTGGATGGGGTCCGAGCTCTACGCCTACATCCCGGTGCAAGGCTCGGCCCAGCACAGCCAGGGCATGGCCGAGCTGGCCCGCGAGCTCGACCAGGAGGACGTGCGCTCGGAGGGCGACGAGAGCCAGATCGTCGCGCGGCTCGACCCGGCAAGCCGGGTGGGTGAGGGCCAGGAGGCGGAGCTGTGGCTCGACGCGCGGCGCCTGCATATGTTCGACCCCGAGACCGGCGAGAGCCTGACCTACCGTGAGGGTGCTGGCGACCCGAGCACCGAAGGGGCGCACCCGGGGCACAACGGCACGGCCACGGGAAGCACTGGCGGGAACGGCAGCGGAGATGCCAGCGGCACCGGCGGTGCCGGCGCGGTGCGGCGAAACTAGCCCGCGACTGTCTGCGCCCCGGCACCCCCGCCGCTCATCGCCGCGGGGGTGCCGGTCTGCGTTCACGAGCTGGGCCTGCCCCGTGCAGTTCGCCGCCGACTGCGCCGCGGACGCTCGGCCCACAGCCGGTCAACGGTTCGGTCGTCCCAGTGGTGGCTGCGCAGCAGCAGGTAGCGCTGCTCCGCGAGCTGCAGGTAGGCCTCGGTCTCAGTCGTGGCATCCGCCGCTGACGGGTCGTGAGCTGTCTTCCCCGTCGGCGCCTGGACCGGCACGGGCGAATCGATCAGTCCCGCCTCCCGCAGCAGCCGGACGGCAGGTTCGTACTCATCGACCCACCAGCGCGCGGCCACCTGCTGCCGGTCCAGCGCCTCACCCGTCTCCTGGATGACGCGAAAGCCCCAGGCCTCCACGCCTTCAGCGAGCCGGGCGTAGTCCGCGGGGTCGCGCAGGTGAATGGCGTCGGTGACCTCCTGCGGCAGCGGCACCCGCTCGTGGAACAGCCGCTCGTGGGTCTTGCTGACCAGGTCCGACACGCGCACGTCCGCACCGAGCGGCAGCTGCGTCACGATCTCAGTCACCCGGGCGTTGACCGCCTCCCGTCCCAGCGCAGCCGCGACGGCGATGCGGTGGTGACCGTCGACGACGAAGTACAGGGCCTCCCGGCCACGGCCTACCCGGTAGAGGTCGACCGGCGGCAGGTCCTCCCCGCGGCGCGCCATCGTCGCCAGGCGCTCGAAGCGTGCGCGGGCGACCGAGCTGGTCGGGCGGAAGCCTCGGTCGAAATCGCGGGTGCGGTCGACGGACCCGACGATCTGCTCGATGGGCACCATCCGCTCCCCCACACGTCGGCGCCCTCGCTGGCCGAGCGCGGCGACCACCTCGTCATAGGGCAGCAGCACGCGGACGTCGCCCGGGCGGCCGCGCAGGCGGTTGGCGACGCGAGTCCACTGCTCGCGGCGGCGGGCGCGCGAGAAGTCGTCCTTGGCATCGGCGGCAGGGAAGCCGGTGCTGTGCCAGTCACTCATCGGCCGTCGACCTCGCCAGCGGCTGTGTAGGCGCTGTCCCGGGTGCCGCAGCTCCAGCGCCGATCTCGCTGATCTCGTCGATCTCGTCGAGCCAGGGCGGGTCGGCACCGGCGCGGCTGCAGGTGAGAGAACTGATCTGGACGGCGCGGGTCAGCACCTCGCGCCAGCCGTCGTCGCCGAGCTGCGCCAGTCCGTGAAGCGACAGCGCGCCGCGTCGCGCCAGCGCGTCGAGCAGGCCACCTGTGAACGAGTCGCCGGCGCCAACGGTGTCGACGACGGTGACCGGCCGGCCGGGGACGCTGACCGCCGCCCGCCCGCCGGCGAGCACCCAGGCGCCCGCCGCGCCGGCAGTGCCGACGACGATGGGTCCCGCTCCCCCGGCGTGCCACTGCTCCGCCGTGCGCCGAGGGTCTTGGCCGGCGTCGATCCAGGCCAGGTCGTCCTCGCTCGCCTTTACCAGGTGCGCCGCAGTGAGCCACCGCCGCAACCGGGTGGCGAAGCCAGCCCGGTCACCCGCGAGCGCCGGCCGTACGTTCGGGTCGAGCACGCGCACCGCATCGGCGCCGGACCAGAAGCGTTCCAGTACCTCACTGCCCGGCGGCAGCACCAGCGCGAGGGACCCGGCGACGACGGCCCGCACAGCTGGGGGCAGGGGGTCCGGCAGCTCGCCCGGTGTCCACTGCCAGTCGGCCGTCCCTTGGACATAGAAGGCGTAGTCGGCCTGGCCGCCCCCGTCCGTCGTCGCGAGGGCCAATGTGGTCGGTTCGTCCGCGGACACGGTGAGCCCGAGCTCGACCCCGCTCGCCTGCAGGTGGGCGCGCAGCCGCTGGCCGAACGCGTCGCTCGACAGGCGGGCGAGCAGCGACACGGGGGCGCCGAGACGGCCCAGCGTGACCGCCGTGTTGGCCGGGCTGCCGCCCATCCGCGCTGCGAACCGCTCGCCGCCGGGCTCGGCCACCAGATCGACCAGGGCTTCGCCGCAGACGAGGATCATGTGCTGCATCATCGCCCTATCGGGGCCGGCCGCGCCATCGCTGCAGCCCCGTTCAGCCCCGCCTGGCACGATCCGGTGGTGCCGCAGCGCCTACTCGTCATCGACGCCCCCTCGGTCTACTTCCGGGCCTTCCACGGTGTGCCGGTGGCAGTGACCTCTCCCGAGGGCGAGCCGGTCAATGCCATCCGCGGCTTCCTGGACGTGCTCGCCCGCCAGGTGCGAGCCCTCGGCAGCCAGGCTGCCGTCGCATGCTTCGACGCGGACTGGCGCCCGGC
>JAABUM010004303.1_pt1 | contig 16263 bp, 15 predicted proteins | sample 5559161 | NCBI WGS metagenome assembly JAABUM01 (sample SAMN10711868, study PRJNA513369) | rock metagenome | isolation source: Antarctica rocks | place: Antarctica: Victoria Land, Siegfried Peak nord
GGTGCGACGGGGTCACCATCGACGATGCGGCGCACGAGGGGGGCAGATCAGGCGCGGAGTCGGATCAACAAAATCGTAAGTGCCCGGATGTTCGGCATGCCGATGAGCGTGCGCGTCACTTCGCCCAAAATGACGCGCCCACTCTCGTCTTTGGCTTGCGGCGCAGCGGTCTGCACAGCGATGAGGTGAACGACGAGGTCAAGTCCGCTGGAGTGGTGTACGACGATCGTGATCCCGTCGTGACCTGGGGTTAGGCGCTGAGGGCGCCGGCGATTGTTGCGGTGATGGCCTCCTCGGTGTTCTGGGGTTCCAGGGCGGCCCGGCAGCGGGCCATCAGGTCGAGGCCGAGGTAGCGGCGTTGCTCGGCCCATTCGTCGTGCTGCTCGGCCAGGACGGCGCCGATGAGGCGGGTGATGGCTCCGCGGTGGGGGAAGATCCCGACGACGTCGGTGCGGCGGCGGATCTCGCGGTTGAGCCGCTCGTTCGGGTTGTTGGACCAGATCTGACGCCACACGTCCTTCGGGAACGTAGTGAACGCGAGGATGTCCGCGCGGGCGCCCTCGAGGTGGGCCGCGACCTCGGGCAGCTTCTCGCTCAGGGCCTCGATGACCCGGTCGAACTGGGCCTGGACCGCGTCCGCGTCGGGCTGGTCGTACACCGAGTGCAGCAGCGCTTTCACCCAGGGCCAGGAGCTCTTCGGTGTGACGGACATCAGGTTCGCCGCGTAGTGGGTGCGGCACCGCTGCCATGACGCGCCGGGCAGGGTCGCCCCGATCGCTTCGACGAGGCCGGCGTGCGCGTCCGAGGTCACCAGCCCCACCCCGGTCAGACCGCGGGCGGTCAGGTCACGGAAGAACGCGAGCCAGCCCGCCGCGGATTCTGTTGTGGCGGTGTGAATCCCGAGGATCTCGCGGTACCCCTCGGCGTTGACCCCGGTCGCGACCATGACCGCGACCTTGACCACCCGCCCCCCTTCACGGACCCGGATCATCAACGCGTCGGCCGCGACGAACGTGTACGGGCCCTCGGTCAACGGCCGGGTGCGGAACTGCTCGACCTGCTCGTCAAGGTCCTTGGCCATCTCCGAGACCTGCGACTTCGACAGACCCGTGATCCCCAACGACTGGACCAGCTTGTCCATCCGCCGCGTCGAGACCCCGAGCAGGTAGCAGGTCGCGACCACCGAGGTCAGCGCGGCTTCGGAGCGTCGGCGCCGTTGCAGGAGCCAGTCGGGGAAGTACGAGCCCTCCCGCAGCTTCGGGACGGCGACATCGACGGTCCCGACGCGGGTGTCGAGGTCGCGGTGGCGGTACCCGTTACGCCGGTTGGTCCGGGCATCGGAGCGGGCGCCGTACTGCGCCCCGCACACGGTGTCGGCCTCCGCCGAGAGCAGGGAGTTGATGAACGTCGCGAGCATCTCGCGCATCAGGTCCGGTGAGGCCTGCGCCAGCTGATCGTGCAGGAAGACGTCGGGGTCGATAATGGGTCCAGCGGTCATCGTCGTGTCCTTCTTCGAGACGGTTGTGAGAGATCACTCGAAGGATCACAGCGGTGACCGCGCCTACCTCAGCAGGACACGCTCACCACGGGGATCGTCGTACACCACTCTGCTGGACTCCACCGAACGACGACCAGCCCAATGGATAGCGCCGACGCTCTCCGCCTGTGACAGGCGGCCGAAACTTTCTTTGCTCGGTGCTTTCACCGCAGCCCGGGATGACGTCTACAGGGCAGCGGGCACGAACAGAGAGGAGCCCACAGTGAGTACTCACACCGAGAGCGACATGATGTCCAAGCCGGATCACGGCGACGACCACCCCTACAAGGTCACCGTCCGGTCCCTGGCCGGTCACGGCGAAAAGGTCACGGTCAAGCCGTCGGACACGATCGGCGAGCTGCGTGACAAGGAGGTCAAGCACTTCATCTCGAAGGGATGGCTGACCGCCGGCGAGTACGCGCTGACCCTGCCGCGGATCTCGGAAAACGAGCTCGACCCGACGGCCGCCTTCGGCGACCTCGGAGTCGTCGAGGACGACGTACTGGTGCTGATCAACCGGAAGCCCCAGGTCGACGGGGCCAACGGGATCACCCGGTAGACAGCGTCGTGGTTCTTCACCCGGCCGTCCTCGCGGACCTCCTCGACACGGAGGTCCGCCAGGCCCGCGTGAAGCTCGGCGACGACGCCGGCGACCTGCGGCGGGTCGGCACCAACGTCGTGCTGACGGTCACTCGGCCCGACGGGACCTGGATTCTGCAGCTTGACGGGTCCCGCTACGACTCCGAGCCGTTCGACGTCGCGTTGGTCGACGACGCCGGCGCGACCCTGCCGCTGGAGCAGTGGATTCCCGGTTTCGCTCTCGGCATTCACCCCAGCCTGAATGTGCCGTTCGTGTGCGTCAGCGGCACGCGCGGCTACTACGCACACGAGAGCCACTTCGCCGAGCGGTGGGACTCCCACCGGTACAGCATGCGGCTCGACACCCTGCTCGACTTTCTGCTCCGAAAGGCAGGCGTCCATGCGTAACCATCACACGTCCCAGCAGCCCGGCAGTCCCCAACAGGACGGCTTCGCCTCGCGGCTGGTGCTGACCTTCGGGGTCCTCGACGAGGCCCGCAAGTTCTTCGAGGACCGCGGCACCTTCGGCCTGGAGGGCACGGCGATGATTAAGGCCGGCGCGAGCCTCGACCTGGTCATCCCGCGGCAGCGTGCCCACCGCGACGCATACGGGCACGTCAACGTCGAGGTTGCCCGCGAGGGCCAGATGGACCTCGCCCTGGCCCTGGTCACGGACGAGATCTACGTTGCCCGCATCCACTCCCACCCCGGGGACGCCTTCCACTCGGCCGCTGACGACGCCAATCCGGTCATCTCCTTCGAAGGCGGCATCTCGATCGTGGTCCCTTTCTTCGGGCTGGGCCTGCGTCGGGGACTCGACGCGTGCGCGGTCTACCTGTTCACCGGCGGCAGCTGGGCTGAGCTTCCGGCCGGGCCCCAGCGGGACCGCTGCGTCGTCGCGGAGAAGCCGTGATGATGGACGATCCGCGACTCAGGCTTCTGGGAGGCCCCGCGCACGGCGAAGGCGTGGGCGCTACCGCATCCGACGGCGCCAACTCGGCCGAGGCTGTGCTCCGTCGGCTCGACGAGACCGAAGTGGTCGTGACGGTTGAGGCTGACGCCGACCAGGCTGCCCGTGTTGCCGTTGCCGCGTTCGTGGCCATGATCGCCCGGTTGGTTCCCCGCGTAGCGATCGAGTCCCTCGGAGACCTTCCCGTCAACTGGTGGCAGGCGAAATCGTGGGACGACCTGCTGGAAGGTCTTCACGCTGTGCGACCGACGGCAAAGATCCCCGCGGCCCGGCGGATCGTCGTTGGCTTCGGGGCTCAGACCCCGGACTGCGACCTGTACGTCGGGGGCGGCGACTGGAACGTTCTCCTCGGAGATGCTCCGGTCACCCTGGAGACCGGGAACGACCACGCGCTCGGCGTTCACGCGGCAGCATCCCTGGCCGTCAGTCAGGTTTTGATCCGGGTTCTCGGTGACCTCGGCTTCCCAGGAGTCGCACTGTCGGGCCCTGTCGTGACGAACCTGGTCGACCACGGCTTGCACACTGTCGATGTGCAACGTCTCACGGGCTCCGGAACCGACAAGCGCCACGTGCTCCGGGCGGCGTTCCTGGGAGTCGGATCTGTCGGGACGAGCGCGCTGGCCTTGCTCGCCACCGCCTGCTCACCGGCCCTGAACCCGACCACGAAGCTGGGCTCATCCCTAAACGTCACCGCGGTCGACAAGGACGTCTTCGACCCCGGCCGCAATCCGTACCGCTACCCGGCGCTCGTCGGCGGCGAAACCGACGCGAAGGCCACCGGAATGGTCACCCGCCTTCAGGATCTCGGCCTGAGCGCCGAGGCGGTCGCAAAGAACGTGGCGCCGTGGAACATGTCCAAGCCTGACCCGGGCTGGCACGGGGTCCTGGTCTCGAGTGTCGACACCATCCCCGGCCGGCTCGACGTCGCCGACGTGCTCGGCGAGCGGACGCTCTCGGCTGGGGTCTCCGGCACGCAACTGCACGTGCAGTGGGAGCGGTTCGCCGACGGCTACGCCTGCGCGTTCTGCGACTTCGTGCGCGCGGACCCGCCGCTCACCCAGGCCGGGGTGTACGCACAGGTCACCGGGATCCCCGTGCCTCGGGTGCTTGCGCTGCTCCAGGAGGGCGCAGTGCTGGAGGCGGCCGACGTGGAGACGGCGGCCGCTACCGGGCGGGTTCCGGCGCACCGTCGCGAGGCCCTCGTTGGCGCGCCGTTCAGCGACCTCGTGCGGCAGGCGTACGCCGAAGCGGAGGTGCGCCCCCAGGGCAGCAGCGGCGCGGGCGCCGACGTCATCGCTGTCGCCTCGCCGCAGGTATCCTGGTTCGCCGGGACCCTGATCGCCGCCGAGCTCATCAAGGACATGCTCGACTACCCGACGGTGCGCAGGCGGGTCGATCTAGACGTCGGAGGTCTGCCGGCTGGGGTGGTGCGCAGCGTGCCGGCCGACGACACCGGCAGCTGCGTGTGCCAGTCGGGAGTGCGTCGACGCTGGTACCGAACCCTGTACGGCTCGGGAGACGCTGCACCACAGCCACTCGGTTCCGAAGCAGCGGAAACTTCACCGGTTCTGACTGACGAGTCGTCAATACTTGAAGTGTGAGCAACGGTCTGACTGAGGAGGACCCGCAGGGTCCCGCCGCAGATGCACGCATCTGCACTCCGTCAGACGTCGCTGCGCAGTACACACAGCATCACGAGGACCTCCACAAGGTCGCGAAACGGTTCTTCGAGGGTAAGCGTCCTGATGTCGCGGAGAACGCGGTCATGGACGTATTCCTGCGCCTCTCCAAGCTCGCCGAGCAGCAGAAGCTGACCGACAAGGGCGAGGGATGGGGCCCTTATCTCCGTCGGGCCGTGCGCAACAGCTGCACCGACATCGCCCGCAAAGAGAAGAAGGAACGGGAACGGTTCCCCGAAGGTGACCCGGAGCAACCGCGCACCATCGACGCCGACCCGCTTGGTGACGCTGTCGTTGCCAACCTCCAGGCGAGACGAAACATTGCAAGACTGAGGCCGGCGCTCGCGAAGCTCGCCGACAACGAATTGGCCATCATCAGACACAAGTTCTGGGATGAGTGGACGGACAAGGAGATTGGCGAAGCCGTGGGGACGTCCGGCCAAGCCGTTGGGCAACGACTGAAGACGATTCTAAGGAAGCTCCACGAGGAGGTGACGAGATGAATGACAGGCACTCACACGGTCCGCGCAACCCAAGCCGGTCAGATGGCGACAGCGACGCCATTGCATCCTCGGATGCCTTCACCGGGGCATTGCTCGACGCAGCCGCCGGCAGAACGAGCCGTGCAGCAGGTCTCACTCACGAGGAGCAGGAGCTTCTCGCGTTGATCAACGACTGGTTGCCAGGGATCCCGGATGCACTCGCGAGCCTGGGCTCGCCGGTCGAAGCCAACGCGGGCACCCAGCAACCGGTGCGTGCAGACGACCCGATCGCTCAGATGCTCGGCCTCGTCGAAGATGCAGCCGTCCGCCTCGACGGCCGCAGACTCGCTTCGGTTCGCAAGGCGGCGGGCTTGAACGTCGCCGACCTTGCAAAGGCTCTCCAGCAACGCGGCTGGGAGGTGTCAGTCGCAATCGTCTCCGCCTGGGAACGCAACAGGATGAACCCGCCACCGGCGACCATCAACGCCATAGCTGAAGAGCTCGCAGTACCCTCCGACGCACTCTTGGCGGTCGGCCCCAATGACGCCCAGACCCTCGATGTCTTGTTTGACGACCAGATGATTGCTGACTTCCTCGACGAGTGGGCACACGAAGTAAACATCCCCGCCGACAGGCTGGCGGCGCAGTCCAAACGCCTGCTCGCCACCGTCGGGAAGCGCAACGCCACCTCAGCCACGCCCCAGACGCTCTTGGCCATCCTGAAGCACTTCAAGAACCTGCCCGGATTCGAGACGCCCGAATGAGCACCCGTCACGTCCACGCGCTGCGGATCGTCTCGGCCCTGCCAGGCGCGAAGCGCGCGGACATTGCAGTGAACCCGATCGCCGGCATCGAAAGCCTCGGCTACACCGTCGTCGCGGAGCGGGCGCTGACCTCAAAGCGGGGTGCAGGCGGATGGTGCGACGGGATGTCGTTCGCTGAGCACAACACCGTCATGTACGCACCGACTCCAGGGTCGAAGAAGGAGAACTTCACCCTCCTCCACGAGGTCGGTCACATCCTGGTCGAGCAGGACGACGACGCCCTCATCTGGCTCGCCGACCGCGACGACCCCGACGTGGAGCTCGAAAGGCTCTGCGAGGAGATCGCCGCAGCACTCGTTGTTCCCGATGCCTTGATCGACGAGATTATCGGAACCGGTCCGCTGACAGGCGACGACCTAAGGACGCTGGTTGCCCGTTCCGCCGCCAGCGGTCCTGCGTGCGCCATCGCTCTCTCTTCGCGCCTGTCATCTGGCGCGGTCGTTATCATCGAACGCGTCGACGCCCGGGTTATCCACTCCGCACTACGTGGTGAGGATCTGAAGATCTACCCCCGGAAGGACACCGAGGTACCTACCGATCATCCACTTCTTGGTCTTGAGCCGGGCCTGAGCACGACGAACAAGTCGTACTGGATGGATAAGTGGGAACGACGACAGCAGTACTACCTCAGTGCCGTCGCGACCGAGAAGCGTATCTACGCCATCTTCAGCGTCTCCGACCTTTGGGGTGTCGACCGCTTTCACGGCGGGCAGGCTCCGCCGCAGAAGTCGAGCGCACCGCGGCTGACCGTTCGATGCGCTTGCGGGTTCAGCGGCACGGTAGCCGGATGGCCGTGTGGCACGTGTGGCCATCCGTACTGCCTGAAGTGCGGCGAATGCGACTGCGCCCGTCGTGCGCGCGCTCAGCAGGCGTGCAGCGTCTGTTACTGCAATACTCCGCCAGTCGATCTCGAGGACGGCGTGTGCAGCAACTGCCGATGAGCCCCCATGACGTGCCTGATGACGATGGATAGGGGCCTGCGGCTTCGTGAGGGACCGGTTACGGGCCGGCCACGGAATGCGTCATACCGCCGCCAGTAGGCGCCGACTCACCGACATGCCGATGAGTGAACGAGTCATTGCCGTCAGCAGTCCCTCGTCCGACAGCTTGGCCAAAGGGTCGTTACGGCGCCGAATGCGACATCCGTCGAGGCGGCCGCACGAACCACCAAGGCAGCGGTCCGCCAACGTCCCACCCCGGAATATTGAGCCCAGTCACGTCTACGCGGGCGTTTTAGGGCCGACTCAAAATTTCCTTCACCGCAGCGTCGATTAGATCTGTATCCGGCTGATTAGAACCGCGGCCAGCAAGATGTCCCCAGAGACTAGGGATTACGCGCACCTCGGAGGAAGTAATAAAACCGGATGACCAGATCTCATCCTCGGGAGGAAAGTATAGATCCGTTTTGCCGGGCATCGAAAGCGTTCGGGCCTTGATAGAACGGAGTGCCGCTTCGGTGTCGCCGTTGAAGCCTGGCGTGTTCCCAACGTCGCCGTGCTCCCAAGTCCATAACATGGCCAACATGTCATTGGCGTCTCTGTCATCGAGGAAGAACCACTCCCAAAAACCAACGATGAAGTCCTCGAGGGAGCTAAAGCCCAGTTTCCGCCATTCCTCATGCCAATAGAATGCCTGTGAGAAACCCCAGCCAGCATAGACACGCCCAGCCGCCCGCAGCCCCCGCTCCGGCTGCTCGCTGTACCAGCCACCATTCCACGCGTTATCGGTGGTCAGCGCACTCCTGACGCTGTCGATGAAGACCTTGTTGTGTGGACTAGTGACCGCTGAGCCACAGAACGGCAGGAGGGACCTCATCATGTCGGGATAACTGACGCCCCATTGATAAGTTTGGCCGGCGCCCATTGACCATCCCAAAACCAACTCCAAGGTCTCGATGCCGAAAAACTGCGTTACGAGCTTGTGCTGGCAGGCAACTTGGTCATGGAAAGTGACGTTGGGAAACCGAGGGCCGTTGAAGGGGCTGCTTGTGTTGCTCGGGGATGATGACAGCCCGTTCCCCAACATGTTGGGCACGATGATGAAGTACTTGCTGGGGTCGAGCCCCATGCCTTCGCCGATCAACCATTCATTGTCCCAATGGCGGCCTCCGTACCAGGAGGGGTAAACGATGGCGTTACTTCGATCCGAGTTGAGAGTCCCGTATGTCTTGTAGGCAAGTTGGGCACCTCTCAGAGTGGCGCCACTTTGCATAACGACATCCCCAAGTGCGAACGTCTCGTGGTCGTAGTCCATGCTTCATTGTCCTTCTCGCAGGCACCTGTTGGTGAGCGCTGTCATCGGATATGGCTGCTGCTTAGGGCCCAGCCCCTGGCCGGCAGGGGGCTGGACCTGCCGTCCAATGAACGTAACGGACGGCTCGTTCGCGCTTGGAGGCCCGGGTGTCTCAAGCAGGGGCGAGATCACCGCTGGTAGCCAAGGCTGGCCAGAGGTGCCGCCAGTCGGAGGCCGCTTGGAATGCTGCGGCAGCACTCAGCACCAAGGAATCGTCGAGGTGCCGTCCAGCGATCTGCATACCCACCGGCAGCCCCGACGTTGTCCAGCCAGCTGGCACACTCACCGCTGGCTGGCCCGTGACGTTGAAAGGCATGGTGAACGCCGTCCACGACGTGGGGTCGACTCTGTCTCCATTGACTGTTTCGGGTCCCGGCGTGTCGATGGGGAACGGGGGCACGGTCGTTGTCGGCGTCACGACCAGGTCGAAATCGCTCATGAATCGCCACATGGAGTTGACGAACGCCTTACGGTCGCGAACGGCGTCCGTTAGCTCCTCGGCTGTCCACGGTCGATCCAGGAGACCCGTGACTTGTGGACTCATCTCAGAGCCGAACCTCTTCGCTAGTTCACGCATGCCCGTGAGATCTGTATCCAAAGCGACCGTCGCCCAAAAGGTCTCGGCCGGGTCTTCCCAGGTCGGTGCACAGTCGACCAAGTCCGCCCCTAGGGACAGGGCAAGCGTCTTGACCGCCTCGCCGACGATACGGCGGACCTCTTCGTCAACCGTCACGTAGCTGAAGGACGAGCAGTAGGCGATTCGGATTTTTCCGGGCCTCCGCTCACACACCGTGGTCCAGTCCAAGTCGTCACACGGAATGCTGTGCCTGTCCCTGTGGTCGGGCCCAGCCATGACGCTCATCATTAGAGCGACATCGTTCACGTCTCGCGCGAGGGGGCCGATGTGCTCGAGTGATTCCCAACTTGAGAAGCCTGGGAAGCGTTCATCTCGACATCCAGGGTAGAGCGGTACGCGCCCCATGGACGGTTTAAATCCAACTAAGCCACAATGAGCGGCTGGCGCCCTCACCGAACCGCCGCCATCGCTGCCGAGGGCGACCGAGCAGATACCCCCGGCGACGGCGGCGGCCGAACCCGCACTGGACCCGCCGGGCGTCATGTCGGTATTCCACGGATTGCGGGTGGTTTTATGGATTGGGTTGTGACTCAACGCCGTATAACCCATCTCGGACACGTTCGTCTTTCCGAGGACTATCGCTCCCGCGGCTCGTAGTCGCTCCACCACTACATCGTCTTGGTCGGCAATGAAGTCTCGATACGCCGGCGAGCCACCGGTCATGCGCATGCCGCGCACGGCGATGAGGTCCTTGACGAGGACCGGCACTCCGCCCATAGGGCCGAGGGTCTCACCGCTGGCGAGAGCCTTTTCTTGGCGGCGTGCCGTCTCGCGAGCTCCGTCATGGTCTGGCGTCGATACCGCGTGGAGCGAGGGATCGAGTTCAGCAAGGCGGCTGAGGGATTCTTCTACGAGGTCGATCGGAGACAACGTGCGATCCGCCACCAGAGCGGCCTGCTCGTGAGCAGGCATGCGCCAGAGGTCCGGCCGTTCGGAGGCCCCGGTCATCAACGGCTCATCGTGCTCGAGTCCAGAGTCCTCGCTCGACGCGATGCAGCGCCGGTGCCCTGACGCGACGCAAACCGCAGCGCGGTGAACGCCAAGGCCGCCGCGACCGCTCCGACGACAGCTTCTGAGAGCTGCGGCGCCTGGTAGTGAGCGAGCCCACCAGCGAGGCCGCCACTGGCATACGCCACGAAGGAACGTACATTGATGGAGGTCGGCTTCTGGTCAGCTGTTCCGGTTGCGAACGCACCACAGAGGGCAGCAGCGACTATGACTCCACCGAGGGGCGGCACGAAGACACCCAGAAGATTCAGCCAATCAAGTAAGTGGTTCCAGATACCGGCCACCGCTGCGGTGCCTGCGAGGACGCCGAATCCGACAACGAGCACCCGCATGGGCACCCGGACAAGGTTGCTCCACCCCAGGGCGCCGTTGTAAAGGCAGTGCGCACACACTGAGCCAAGGCTCACGACAACGCACAGGCCCGCCAGGGCAGCCAGAATGGCGCCATGGTTGTGGGCCATCACGGTGATGATATTTCCCCCGACGACCGCAGGGTCACCGATGATGCCGGTTCCTACGAGCACAGCACCCGATGTGAAGGCGAACGCGTTACCGATGGGGAAGGCGGCTGCCGTCGCGATAACGGCCTCTCGGCCGTTCCTGGACCACCTGGTGAAGTCCCCGGTCATGGTGCCAGCGTCAGCGAAGGTCGCGATGACGAGGGTTACTGCAGCACCGAGGCTGAGCCCTGCTCCCGACACGCCGGGATAGTTCCAGATGTGGGACACGCTGACCCCGTTGCTGGCAAATATCAAGGCGGTGATCGTCAAGACGATCACCACGGGTGCCGCAACCATCCCGATGTACTTCAGCCCACGCACTCCCACAACCGTGAGGAGAATGAACGCGACCGCGCAGAGCAGCGTCATGAGTCGCTCGTTCCACCCAAACGTCTGGTGCAGGGTCGCTCCGGTGAAGCCGGTATTGAATGCGAACCAGCCGATGACCGCCGTGGCGAGGAACCCGACCATGAGGAGGTATCCCACGCGCCCGAAGACGCGTTGCGCTAGAAGGGCGAAGCTGTAGCCAGTGCGGCCAGCGAAGTAACTGATAGTCCCGACGTAGACGAACATGAACAGGCTACCGAGAGCGATTGCCAGTACCGTCGACTGGAACCCGACGAGAGCGCAGATGACTCCCCCTAGCACGGCTGGGAAGAAGTTCAGCGGGAATCCGAGCCAGACAAAGGCCACCGACGTAACAGACTTCCGATGGGACTCTGGGACCGGAACCTGTTCGAACTCCTCCTCTAACTCGAAATGCTGCTCAGTACTTTTCGTGTCGCGCATCTACTGCCCCTGATTCTCTTGTGTGAGGGTCGTAGGCGTTCGGCCTACGATCACGAACGGGATTGTTGAAGTCGTTCCAGTTTCGGCTGAGACGGGCGAGGCCTAGGTCGAGGTCCGCGTACAGGATCTCCTGTCGGTCAGCCGAGGCAGGACCCGCGACCGGCCAACCCGTATGGCTAACGATCACGCTTTGGCCGTTGAATATCTGACCTCGTTCTAGGCCCACGCGGTCGGCCGCAACGACGAACACGGAATTGCTGTGTGCGTTGGCTTGCGCCAGGATGGTCGCCATCGCGGGCGAGCCCTCCGCTTGCCCAGGGATCGGCACCCAGTTGGTGGGTACGCAGATGACGTCAGCACCCTGCAACGCACATGCACGATAGGCCTCCGGAAACCACCCGTCGTAACAGATAAAGGCGGCCAGCCGCCCAATCGGAGTGTGGAAGACCGGAAAGCCCAGGTCCCCGGGTTCGAAGAACAGATTCTCGCGATTCCACAAATGCACCTTCCGATAGGTACCGATGTACCCCTCGGGTCCCAGGACGACGCACGAGTTGAACAGTCGGTCACCGTCTCGCTCGGCGATGCCAGCGACGAGATAGACCCCACTGTCTCTGCAGAATGCGGCCCATTCCGTGCAGGCCGGTCCGTTCGGAAGACTCTCGGCCGCCTTCCAGGCTTCCTGCCGTGACTCGAACATGTATCCCGAGGTGCAAAGCTCTGGCAGGACGAGGAGCTCTGCCCCCTCGCGGCTCGCCTCAGCGCACAGTTGAAGCGAGAGCGCGAGATTCTCGGCGGGCTGCCCGATGCGGGGTTCCATCTGGATACAGGCGACGCGCACCGGCGCAGTGGCCGAACCATGCTGACCCGTCGCCATAGGTCTCTCCTCGTCCGTGGAATCGATTCCGCTAATATAGGGGAATCGATTGCATCTGGTCAAGGGGCTGGGCTAAGGTACGGACAGAGGGTGAGGCGAGAGGTGGTGTGCTGATGTCCAACGGTGGGAACGATGGCTTGAGAGCCACGCTCAAGGACGTAGCCCTCGAGGTGGGTGTGAGTGTGTCCACCGCCTCCCGTGTGCTTTCCAGGTCGCATCAGCAGGGCGGCAGCGAAACCGCCACCGCGCAGCACGTACGCTCAGTCGCCGCGCGGCTGGGATACCGCCCCAACATGACGGCCGCTAGCTTGCGGACCCGGCGTTCCAAGTTGCTCGGCGTCTTGGTTCCGCATCTCACCGACGTTGTCCTGAGCACGATCTACGAGGGCATCGACGCCGCAGCGTCCTCTGCCGGATACCAGTCGGTGGTAGCCAACACGCTGGACGATCTCGACGAGCAGCGGTCCCGCGCGGAAAACCTGCTGCACCGAGGCGTCGATGGGCTCGTGTTCGGCGACGCACACCTTGACGACCCATATCTCGAGGAGCTGGCGGCAAGGGCCGTGCCCTTCGCTCTGGTGAGTCGCAGGCATGCTCCCTTTCCGTCGGCCACCTGCGACGACGTTGCAGGGGGCCGGCTTGTCGGGAACCACCTCGCGGACCTAGGTCACCGCCGGATTGGAATCATTGCGGGGGCGCCGTACGCGTCAACGGGCGCCGACAGGGCGGAAGGCTTCCTGGTGGCCCTGCGTGAGCGCGGGATAGCGGTGTCGGCCCAGCACGTCATCCCCTCGGGGTTCGGCCCTGAAGATGGGTATCGCGCCGCTGGGCTACTTATGTCCAGGGAACCGCGTCCGACGGCCATCTTCGCTGTCAACGACATGACAGCGATCGGGGCGATCGGTGCGCTCAGAGACCTGGGATACGCCGTGGGCTCAGACGTCGCGGTTGTCGGGTTCAATGACGTCTCCATTGCAGCCCACCTCCCCATTCCTCTGTCGACCGTCCGTAGTCCTTTGAGGAAGATGGGGCGGGCAGCGGCTGGATTGGTCCTGCAGCGCCTGGAGGGTCGCGGTCCGACCGGCACCGATATGGAGTCGCCGAACGAGCTCAGACTGCAGCCTCGACTGATCGTCCGGAAGTCATCTGACTCCTCCGTTGACTTGCGACAGATGCATCGTCGAACAGATTTGTCCAGCGCGTTGCCCCGCTGACAAGTTTCCCCCCGCGCGGATTCTGCAGAACTGGCAGGAACTAATCTCGAAACCTAGGAGCAGCGTTGGTCCACCCTGAAATCGACCGTGGGTCGGTGCCTGTGAAAGAGCATCGCCCTCGTCTGCAACTTCAGGCGGCAGTCGAGTGACGGACAACGCATCTCCGTTTGCCCTCAGCGAAGTGGGACCTCGGCACCGCCGCGTCGCGGTGATCGGCACAGGTGGAACGATGGCCTCTGTTACGGGGCCAGGCAGCGATGGGGTCAAGGTTGCGGTGCCTATCGGCGAGCTCCTCTCGCAGTTGCGCGACGCCGCGGACGTCGAGATCGCATCGGCGGCCGATCTGGCCCATGTGAACAGTTGGAATGTCGATCCCACGCTTATGTGGCGCCTCAGCTCTCACATCAGCGCCCTGGTCGCGCGCGATGACGTCGATGGCGTTGTCGTGACCCACGGCACGGATAGCATCGAGGAGACTGCCTTCTTCCTCGATTTTACGACTTCGACGGATAAGCCAGTGATCCTCACCGCGGCAATGCGGAGCGCTGATGCGTTATCTGCCGACGGCCCCGCGAACCTGGTCTCAGCACTCAAGGCCGCAGCTTCCCCGGCCATGCGGGGACTTGGGGCGACGGTGTGTGTGGGCAACGAACTGCACGCCTCCCGATGGGTGCGGAAATCGCATACCTATCAATCCCAGGCCTTTGATAGCGTTCCAGGCCCGGTGGCGACCATCGATGCCGTCGGAACTGTGCGCCGCACCTGTGGTTCGCTGGTGCGCTGGAACTTGGACGTGAAGTTCGGGCGGCGAGTCGATGGAGACGAAGTTCCTGTTGTGCAGGCCTACACCGGAATGTCCGGACGAGTCCTCCATGCCCTTGCGGCGACCACAGGCGCGCGGGGACTGGTCATTGAGGGGTTCGGTTTGGGTCACGTTCCGGCATCACTCGCCACCGCCATCCAAGAGCTGATTGCGGACGGCGTGGTGGTCGCCATTGCGACACGCGTCGCGGCTGGCGGGGTTTCACCAGTTTACGGTGGCCCCGGCGGGGGCGTCGACCTGGCCAGCATGGGGGTCCTGCACGCCGGTGACTTGTCCGCCGCGAAGGCGAGGTTGCTGCTGCTCGCCTGCCTGGGTGGGCGCTCCGCCACGGCGGCGACTCGGCTGTTCCAGCAAGGCGTAACGGCTCTAGGGCTCGGCAGCGAAGGAGAAGTGGTGTGAAGTCATCGCCGGAGATCCAGCTGGCGCAAGACCTGATCCGCATGCCGAGCACGCCGGGAAGCGGAGGCGAAGCCGTGGTGGCGCAGTTCCTGGCTGACCGCCTAGAGACCGCTGGCTTCAGAACCGTCGTCCATAACTACGGTGACGGTGAACACAGCAACGTCGTGGCTCGCTGGGGTCGAGACGATCAACCGGCCGTGTGTCTCTCGGGTCACCTCGACACGGTGACTGTCGTGGAGGAGCACTGGCAGTTTGACCCGTATGCCGCAGACATCGTTGGGTCGCGGCTGCTGGGTCGCGGCAGCGTGGACATGAAAGCCGGGGTGGCCGCAATGGTGCACGCCGTGGAGGCGTACGTCGCGTCCGCTGCTCCAGACGCCACTCCTGTCACGGTGCTCCTCACGGCGGAGGAGGAGGTGGGAAGCTTGGGGGCCGCAGCTCTGGCTCGCGAGCCGGACCTGCTTGCCCCAAGCCGGCTTCTTCTCATAGCGGAGCCCACCTCGAACCAGCCAGCCGTAGGCCACCGAGGCGCCTTGTGGCTGGACTTGGTGGCCAGCGGGCGCTCCTGTCACGGGTCCACACCGCAGCTTGGCGAGAACGCGATCGAGCGGCTGATGGACGGTTTGATGCTGGTCAGGGACTGGTGTGCTCGACATGCCACAGGCCACGAGGTACTGGGCGGCCGAACGCTCAACATCGGGCGGCTCAACGGCGGTGTTCTGCGCAACATCGTTCCAGACTGCGCCGTGGCTGAACTCGACATCCGCACCCCCTCGGAAGAAGAGCAGTCGACGCTGGTGGACACCTTGACCACACTGATGGGTGATCTCGCTCGCGTCGAACCGATCGTGAGCCTGCCGCCCGTTTACACCTCACCGACGGACCCGACGTTTCGACTGGTGCAGGCGGTCGCCCGCGCCCGCGTGGCCGTCACGGACCCACCCACAGTCGCGCGCTTCTTCACGCCAGCGTGCTGACGCGGGCCCTCGGGTCGGTTCCCACGGTGATCTGCGGACCAGGTTCACCCGATCAGGCCACGATCAGGCCCATGTCGTGGACGAATGGTGCGACCTCGATGACATCACTACGGCCTCAGCGTTCTACCTTGACCTTCTGCACAAGCTTATAGACCAGGCCCCCTCCGGCGAGAAGACCCGACGCTACTCCCCGGGCCACCACATGGTCATAATCCTGCCAGCCGACCAACGTCGGAACCTTTGCAACCCCCAACGTCCCGGCAAGCGCCTGCACCAGGGCCTGGCCCCGCCACAGCCGTGAAACACGTCAACAAGTAGCCAGGCGATCCACCCGGTCGAGACGTGCGTCTTATCGCCGCGAAGCGGGAGTGAGGGCTGCCATCGCGATCCGGATCGGTAGGCGACGTCCCGCAAATTGGAGCGGTGTCGGTCGATCCCTGGAGGACGGTGGTCCTTCGAGAGTCGGTTATGGGGTCAGTCGTACGTGCAGGTCGCGGCCGAGGATGCCGGCCAGGCGCGCGGCTTCTTGCTTGATGGGCTTGTCGGGTAGCGGCCGCTCGTCGAGCCAGGTGACCGTGAGCTCGTCGCCGTTTCGCGCCCAGGTCCCGCACACGACCCCGCCGACCACCACCGGGTTGGCTTTGCGGGTTATCAGGTCCCGTCTTGACGGCGGGGT
>JAABUM010004304.1_pt1 | contig 16255 bp, 18 predicted proteins | sample 5559161 | NCBI WGS metagenome assembly JAABUM01 (sample SAMN10711868, study PRJNA513369) | rock metagenome | isolation source: Antarctica rocks | place: Antarctica: Victoria Land, Siegfried Peak nord
CGAGCTGCCTCCCGCGCTCGAGCGCCTCGGCGTGGGCACGCTCGGCGAGCTCGCCGCGCTGCCCCGCGCCGCGGTGGCCGACCGCTTCGGCGCCCTCGGGCTCACCGCCCACGAGCTGGCGAGCGGGTGCGACGGCCCGCTCGTGCCCCGGACGCCCTCCGAGCGCCTCGAGGAGTCGCTCACCCTGCCCGAGCCGGGCTCGGGTCCGCAGCTCGAGCGCGGCCTCGGCCTCCTCGTCGACCGCCTGCTCGCCCGCCCCGAGCGTCGCGGGCGCACGCTGCGCGCCGCCGTCGTGGAGGCGGTCCTCGTCGAGGGAGGAACGTGGCGGGAGCGCGTGATCTTCCGCGAGGCCCTGGCCGATCCCGCGCGGATGCGGCTGGCGCTCGCTCCCCGGCTGGCCGGCCTGCCCGCGCCGGCCGAGGCGCTGCGCCTCGCCGTCGAGCGCTTCGGGCCGCCCGCGGTCGATCAGCGCGCGCTGCTCGACGAGGCCTCGGCCGCACGGCTCGAGCGCCTGCGTGAGGGGGTGCGCCAGGCGCGCGCCGCGGCGGGCCCCGACGCCGCCCTGCGCGTCCTCGCCCTCGACCCGGGCTCGCGCGTGCCCGAGCGCCGCGCCGCCCTGGCTCCGTTCGAGTGAGCCGTCCGCGCCGGCTCGCGACCCCGCGCGCGGCGAGGGTCCGCGCCGCCGGCGCCGACGGGCGCCCGCTGTGCGTCGACGGCCGGGAGGTCGACGCGGTGCGCGAGTCCTGGCTGATCGAGGACCGCTGGTGGACCGACCGCCCCCTGCGCCGCCGCTACTGGGAGCTCGTGACCACGTGCGGGCGCCACGTCGTCGTCTTCCACGACCTCGAGGGGGGGAGGTGGTTCGCCCAGCGCTAGGAGTTAGGGTGAGCGACGATGAAGCGCCGCGCTCCACGCGTCGACGGGCTGGTCGTCTCGGGCCTGAGCGAGGTCGCCCTCGGCGCGCTGACGGGATGGCCCTACGCGCTGGCCATCGCCGATCCCGATCGCGCCAAGGCGCTGGGGATCCGCTCGACTCCGCGGATGCGCCAGTGGCATCTCGACCTGATCGCGCTCGGCGGCCTCACGGCGCTGGCCGGGACCGCGGTGCCCGACCTGCCGCCCGCCGTCGCCTGGCCGCTCGGGATCGGGGCGTGGACGAACGCGATGGCCTTCGGCGTCCTCACCGTGCGCCCGGATCTCCATGACGACGCGCTCTACCGCGGCGGCGTCATCGGGTCCTTCCTCGCCACCTCGACCGGGTTCGTCGGGCTTGCCGTAGAGGGCTTCAGGCGCTGGCGCGCTCATCAATAGACTCGCGCGCCGCATGACCCCGCCGAGCTACCGCGAGCGATTGAGGACCGAGGGGCTCGTCCTGCTCGGCTCGGGGCTCGCCGGATCGGCGCTGTTGCTCCTCTTGACCAAGCAGTCCCGGCGCTGGCCGCTCAGCACGATCGGCCAGCTCGTGCTCGTCGCCGCGCTGCTCGCGGCCCTCGGCCCGCGCTCGGCGCGCAAGGCGCTGGGCACGGCCCGCCAGGTCGAGCCGGGGAGCGAAGGCTCGGGTGAGCCCACGCCGCTCTGGCACATCCCGGCGATCGTCCTGGCGCTCGCGCTTTCCTTCAAGCTCGCGGAGAACCTGCCCGGCGGCGGGCGGGCGGGATGGGACGCAAGCCTGCGGATCACGGGAGGATCGGCCCTGGTCGGCGCCGCCCAGGCCTTCCTCCTCGAGCGCGTCGTCGCCGGGGAGGAGGACGCGAGCGGCCGACGGTTCTACCGCGTCGCCGGCTCGCGGCTCGGACGCGGGACGAAGCTCGGGTTCAGCTCCGGGCGCCTCTCCACGCCCGGGCGGTAGCGGCCAGGCTGGCGAGGGCTCCGCCGGCGATGAGCGCGTCGGCCAGCCGACGCCGCCGCCCGCCCGCGGCGATCAGGCCGCCGACCCGGAGGGGTGTGGTGAGCCGCGCCGCGCGGGTGATGAGCGGATCGGGCGCCGCCGCGCGCCCGAAGTAGATCCACAGCGCGTAGGCGAAGCCCGCGCCTTGGCGGGCGAGCTCGGCTCGCACCGCACCGGAGCCGACCCACTCCTTCCGCCGCGCGGCGCGCAGGGCGGCGACGGCGAAGCAGGTGTCGACGAGGCCCTCGAGGTCGCGCCCGATCCGCGTCGGCTCTCCCCGCCGCGCGAAGCGCCCGTCGAGCACGTCGGTGCCCGCGGCCGCCGCACACACGAGCGGCGTGGGAGAGTCGGCGGCGACGGGGACGAGCCACGCGCGCGCGAGCGTGAGCGCGTCGGCGACTCCGAGCGGGCGCGGACGCCCGTCCTCGCTCTCGACCATCCCCAGGTGCCAGTCGAGCATCACCGCGCAGGCGGCCCACCAGCTCAGGCCGCCGCGCGCCCGGCGGCGAAACGGCTCGGCGCCTCCCGCGGCGAGGCCGCCCCAGATCGCGGCGCCGAGGGCCATCCACGACCATGCCTGGCGGCCGAGCGCGGGACGCGCGGCGCGGACTTCGCCGGCGCGGCGCTGGGAGTGGAGCAGGAAGCCGGCGATGGCCGGCGGGGAGAAGCGTCGCCCTAAGAGCTCGGCGAGCTCCGCGCGGGCCCAGCGCTCGCCGTCGGTGAGCGGGGCGTGGCGTACGAGCTCCAGGTCGAGGACGGGACCGGGGAGAGGAGTGGTCGAGCTCTCGAACGCGGTGAGCGCCTCCTCCCCCCACGCCGCGAAGCCGGCACGGACGGCGTCGAGGTACTCGCGCGCGACCACCACGCGCTCCTCGTGTGTGCGGGCACGCGCCTCGGGAAGGCCGACGTAGGTAAAGACGGGCGGCACGAGCTCGCGGTCGAGGTGCTCGCCGACCTCGATCCGGCGGTAGTTGCGCTCGCGCGCGTCGAGGGCGGGGAGCTCGCGCTCCTCCACCCAGCGCGCGAGCCCGTTCACGTCAGGGCTCGGGTCGGGCGCCGTGTCGAGATCGAGGAAAGCGACGCGGACATCGGGGCGCTCGCCCGTCCGCGCGTCGAGGTAGTGCTTGTAGCCCGGCAGGTCGAGCCGATTGTCCATCGCCACGCCCCACGTGCGCCGGAAGCCGCGCAGCGTGCAGGGGAGGGGGACCGACGGCGAGGAATCCTCCCCCTCGGGGACGACGAGCGAGCCGTAGCCGAAGACCCATGGCATCGCCCGGCGACGATACGCGGCCTCGAAGCTTCATTCGGGCCGACGCGTGTAGACCGGTGGCGTCTCGCGGGCGAGCTCGGTGAGCAGGTCGTCGTGCTCGACGCGTGTGAAGTGGAGCGAGGTGTGCGCCCCGACGAGCGGATCGAGGCGCGCGAGGAGCGACCTCGCGAGCCGTTCGAGCTCCTGAGGGGCCGTGCTGTGGGTCACGTCGAGTCCGACGACGAGCTTGCGACGCAGCCCTTCTCGCTTGGCGTCGAATAGGTAGGCGGCCTCGACCCGCTCGTCGTCGGCCAGGACGCCGCGCAGGGTCGTGAGCAGGTGCTCCTCGACGGGCAGGACGGGCGCGGCGACCTGCATCTCGCGGATCGTCGATCTCGGGCGTGGGAAGCGAGCCTCGTCCTCGCTCGTCGGCAGGCGCCTCTCGGCCAGCGCGGCGAGCTCCCACTCCTCGAGCGTGACCCCGACCGGTCCCGCCGCGTCGAGGGTGAGCGACGCGATCCCCTTGGCGGCGGCAAACGCGATGAGCTCGACTGCCGACGCGATGGCGAACGTGTCGCTCAGGCCGAAGCGGCGGAAGGCATCGACGTCGGTGAAGGCGAGCAGGCTCGGTGTCCCCTTGGAGTCCGGCGCGCTCAGGAAGTCGACCGCCGGCTCGACCGGAGCCGTTTCGTCCATCGCCGGTTCTCGCGCTTGGACCGGCCCGGCCAGCGCACAGAGGAGCTCGCCCTCGAGCAGGCACCGCCACACGCTCTCGCGCGCCTGCGCAGAGGGTGCCTCGACGAGCGCGCCGAGTGCGGCGGCAAGCTCGGCGCCGCCACGCGCGCTCTCTGCCTCAGCGTCCGCTCGACTCATAGAAGGGGCGCGTCTCCTCGAGCATGTAGCGGTCAACGACCTCCGAGCTCGCGGGGTCGAGCAGCGAGACGAGGACTCCCTAGGTAGCGGTACGCCGCCTCAACCTGCGGGTGTCGCCGCGCGAGCTCAGAGAGCGCTTGCAGGAGGAGGGTCGGCTCCTGCGCCGGGTCCCCGAGCGCAACCTTCGTGCCGAGACCAAGCGGCACGGGCTCTACCCCTGGCCGACTGCTCAGCGCCGCGACCTCCCGCGGGCTGAGGGGAAGCCCCAGCTCGCCTCCTGGATTGATCGCGAGCCAGTGCTCGGGCGCCCACGATTCGGCGAGCGCTCGCGCAGGCAGCGCGTAGTATCCGCCGCCCCCAGGCAGCGCCAGGCGCAGCTGCCGAAGCGAGGTAAAAGCCGGTACGTAGTGGCGACCGTCGCGTTCGAAGAGCGGGAGCTCAAGTGTCTCCGACGGCCCCGGTAGCGAACCTGTATCCACGCCCTGAGCCTTGGGCAAGAGGAGCTCGGCACCGCCCAAGGCGGCGAGAAAGCTCGCTTGGTCCCGCTGGCCCCGCGAGGCCGCGAGCATCGCCTCCTCGAGTTCGTTCTCGGGCGCCATCTCACCGTCCGCGGACACGGCTCGGGCGGCGTCGGCGTCGGTATCACGCGTCATGCTCCGCGGGGGTTCAAGGGATCGACCGGCGCGAACAGCCCCGGGAACGGCGCGTCGGGAGCGACCAGCCGCCAGAGCGACCCGTCCTCGGCGCAGCGATACCACCACTCCTCGAGCCGGTCGTGTCCACGTACCTGCGATCGACCGGCGCGGACACGAGCTGCCGAGCTCAACGCGCTCGGCCAGCCAGACCTTGAACCGCCTGTACTCGCCGGAGGAGTTGAAGCCGTGGATCTCCTCGAGCTCCGAGCACGCGCTCATCGGACGAACCCCAGCTCGCATACACGTGCCGAACATAGACCTGGTTGCTGCCGCCGAGCACCGAGACCCAGCGCTAGCTCGCGTCCGGCTCATTGACACTTCTCGACGCTTCCTCAGCTCGTCGGAGGTTGATTTCGTGCCCACAAGAGCCGGCCGGCGGCAGCGACTGGATCGGCGTACTCGGGTGGCAGGGCGATGAAGTCCATGTGGTCGTCCGCAGGGACGTGCGGCCTCGCGGCGGCCGAAAGCTCGGACAGGCATCCTTGACGTTGCTCGTCTGGCGTGCGGTGATCGAAGTCGGCGCCGACGAAGAGATGGCGGTCGCCCGCCCCGAGCGCGCCCTCGAACCCGTGCAGGGCCAGGACGGCCGGCAAGCGCTCCCCGGTCGCGCGCAGGGCAGTCACAAGGCCCTCGGGCGGATCCTCCGACAGTGTGAAGATCCGTAACGACGTCTCCGAGGTGGTCCGCGCTGGCTGGTCGAAGCCGGGCACCAGTCCGTCACGGACGAACTCGAGGTCCCGTCGGCTTAGCTGGCCACCGTCTGGGCCCGCCGCGTTGATCACCAGCGTCGCGGTTGGATCGCTCAACACCGTGGCGGCGAGACCCGGGGCGCCCATCGCGACATAGCGGACCGACCCCCCGGCGAATGCTTCAAGCGCCGACGCGTCCGTGAAGGCGTGGAAGTACGTGGTGGCGTCGCCACCCTCGACCACCGCCAGCTCGACCCCGTTTTCGGTCTCGCCGCGCACCGGAACAACGACCAGGCTGGCGATCAGGGCGGCGAAGAGGTCCCGCATCGTCTGTTCGGTGCGGGAGCGCGCCACCGCCGCCATCGCAGCCCGTAAGGCGGGGTTGCCGGACTCGACAGCCTCGGTCACCGCCGGGGACCGTTCGCCTCTTGCATCCATCGGTCGGTCCGTTCGGCGGCGCTGCGGCTCGCGACCAGCTTCCCGCGCCCCACCAGCCAGAGGTCGTCTCGACCGAGCCCCTTTCGATCGGCGCGCCACGGCGTCCGCAACAGCAGGAGGTACACATCGAACGGGAGAGGAGAGATGGGGTCCACGCTAGATGCTTGATTGAGCGGGGTGACCACCACCGTCTCGATGTCTTGGCCGCCGAGCCCGAAGCCCTGGCCGATGGCCGATGGATCGATGTGCAAGACCAGCAGCCGTCGCCCCGGGTCGGGCCCCGTGGCGGTGCCCAGCGACCAGCACGCGCGCGGCTCAGACCAGAAGGTCTCCTCACCCGAGGTGAGGTAGCACAGAGGGGGAGCGACCCCGGCCGTACCGGGGTCCACGTAGCGGTTGGGCGTAAGCTGCATGGTCTTAGAAGCCAGGATTGACGCCTTCTACGTGATGGACCCTCACGTGCAGGTGAGCGTCCGGAATGACCAGCTCGGGCGAGCCGCCATCCATGTGGTAGCCACCCGGCGCATCCCACGGTAGCGCCGGACGGATCTCCCTGATCGCCGCGGGATCGTCAAGCGTCCCGTGCAGCATGAAGCGGCCCCCGTTGAACGGCGGCAGTCCCATCGCGCTTCGTGGGTTGGTCATCTTCTCGATCGGCACCGGCGACCACGACTCGCCGAACGGCCCCGAGCCTCGCAGGACACCGTAGGGCTGGAGTATCTCCCCGTAGGTACGTTGGACCGTCATACCCGCCTTTGGGATCGGTAGGCCAAGCGCATCGGCCTGCTGGCGCAGATTGGCCAGGTGCTCGTCACGAGTGATCGGCCCGTAATGTCCGGCCGAGCCGAGGGCGCCCGCGGGATCGGCCCCCTTGGCGGCGACACCGGCTCCTCCGAGCGCGTCGGCGGCGTCGGCACCCGTGCCGAGCTTGGAAAGGGTGCCGGCGGCGTCGGCGCCCTTGGCGGCGAGACCGCCACCGCCGCTGAAGGCGGCGAGCGCGATGTTCGGGGCGAGCTGGCCGAAGGCGCGGAAGGGATGGCCGCCCGTGATGTCCTTCCAGTCGATCAGCGTCTTGCCGAACTCGAGCGGATGATGGAAGGCGTAGGCGGCTCCGTTGGCGAGCCGGTTGAGCTCCTGCTGCTGACCGGCGGGGTCGATCAGACCATAGGTCGGGGTGAGCTTGACCGCCATCACGCCGACGTCCTTCAGGCCGACGGCAAAATCGCCGAGCCCCTTGGCGGTATCGGTTGCCGCGCCCGCGAAGTCGCTTGCCGCGCCCTCGAGCCCGTGCCACGCGCTCGATAGGAACCCGTCGTCCTTCTTGGGGTGCGACGCGGCGCTCGAGGGCTGGGCGGGGGGACCGGCAGCGACTGGTGTGGGGCTCGCCCCGGCGATCGCCCAGAACGCGTGCGCCGCAGCCGTGGTCGCCTGGTGCGCGGCAAGCTCGGCGCGCTTGCCCTGCGCCTGGGCGCGGTGCAGATCCCCTTCGGCCGCCGAGAGATCGCCTTGCGCCCTTGCCCCGTCACCCTGAGCCTGCGCCAAGTCCTGCTGCGCGCGTGCCGCGTCGGCCGCCGCGGCCGGCGACGGAGCTCCCGTGAGGCTCGTCGCCGTCAGCGTCGCGGCCGCTGTCGCCCCGCGCACGGCGGCCGCCTGCCCGCGCCGTGTCGCGTCAGCGAGGTGGGCCTGCGCCGTATTGATCCTGGTCGTCGCCGTCCTTGCCTCCTCGATCGCGAGGCGCGCGCTGCGCTGGGCCTGCTCGAGATCGTGCGCCAAGCGACTGGCGACGCCCGCCGCGCTGCCCAATGCCTGCACCCCGGCGTCGGCGGCGCTCGCCGTCGTCTGTAGCGAAGTCACGAACAGCAGGCTCGCCATTCCCTGCCACGACGTCAGGTCACCCGGCAGAGAGCCGAGCTGCCCCTTGACCCCTTCGAGGGCGCCGGAAAGGCCGCGAAACCGCGCCGCGGCCCCGTGCAGCGCGTCGGGCTCGCCCTGCGGGACCGTGATACCGGCAAACGACTCCGACGCCGTCAACGCTACGGGCCCGGAATCGCGGTCGCGTCGGTCGTCGTGTACGCCGCGCCGGCCGCCCCCAGGTTGGTGCCCGTCCCGGCCACGCGCTCCGCGAGCACTCCCAGCGTCGCCGACCAGTCCTGACAGCAAGCCGACATCGCCTGCGAGGCATCCGGTGCCCCGGCCGCCGCCGCCTCGGTCCCTACGGCATCGAGCTGCCCGCGCAGGCCAAGGACCTGACTCGCCAAGCCCGCGCTCCGCCCCGCGGCAGCGAACAGAAGTCCCGTGTCGACCGCAATCCTCACGCGCCCTCCATCGATCGTGGTTTCCCGTCTCACCGCCTGCGATCAGAGAGCGGCGGGCCTACCCGGTGGCGCCGGAGTCAAACCTCGCCGGCCCGTGGGGGGGTCTCCTCTCGGGCTTTCTCGTCCACATGATCTGCGAACGTACGTTCGATGTCCAGATACGTCGAGCTCCACTGCCACTCCGCCTACTCGTTCCTCGACGGCGCCTCCATGCCCGACGAACTCGTCCCCGTCGCGCTCGAGCTGGGCCACGACGCCCTCGCGCTGACCGATCACAACTCGGTCTCGGGGTCGATGGAGTTCGCCCGCTCGGCCCAGGCGCTCGGACTGCGGGCGATCCACGGCGCCGAGATCGATCTCCCGGGCACCGCCGGCGAAGCCGGTGGTCGGGGCCGCCATCTCACCCTTCTGGTGTGCGACGCGCGCGGTTGGTCGAATCTCTGCCGGCTCCTGACCCGCGCGCACGCGCGCACACGAAAAGGACCTCCGGGCGCTCCGCCGGAAGCGCCCGAGGTCCCGCTCGAGGCCGTGCTCGACCACGCCGAGGGCCTCGTCTGCCTGAGCGGCTGCGCGGCGCGCGGCGTCCACGACGAGCCCACCGCCCGGCGCCTGCGCGAGGCGTTCGGTCCCGAGCGCTTTCGGGTCGAGCTCCAGCGCCCCTTCCACGCCGAGGACCGCGCGCGCAACCGCAAGCTGGCCGCCCTGGCCGGGCGGCTCGGGGTCTCCTGCGTGGCGTCGGGGAACGTCCACGCGCACGCGCGCGCTCGCGCGCCGCTCCAGGACGCCTTCGTCGCCGTGCGTGAGCACACGACGCTCGACGCCTCCGAGCCGCTCCGGCGCGGCAACTTCACCCACGTCCTCGCGAGCCCTACGGCGATGGCCGCGCGCTTCGCCGAGGACCACCCCGACGCGGTGGCCGAGACCGCTCGGCTGGCGGAGACCCTGCGCTTCGATCTCTGCGCCGATCTCGGCTACCGCTATCCCGGCGCGGAGGACCCCCAGGCCGACCGCAAGCTGGGCGCGGTCTGCGCCGCCCGCTTCGCCGAGCGCTATCCGCGGCGCAGCGCGCTGCGCGCCGAGGCCGAGCGCCGCCTCGAGGAGGAGCTGCGGGTCATCGCCGCGCTCGGGCTGGCCGGGTTTTTCCTCCTGCATCGCGACATGCTCGAGCTCGCGCGCGAGGTGGCCGCCGAGGTCCGGGGGCCCGACACCGCGCGCGCCCTCCTGCCCCCGGGGCGTGGGCGGGGATCGAGCGTCTCCTCCATCGTCTGCTACCTCACCGGGCTCTCGCACGTCGACCCGGTCGCGAACGAGCTTCTCCTCGGGCGCTTTCTCAACGAGGAGATCTCCTCGCTGCCCGACATCGACCTCGACTTCCCGCGTGACATCCGGGCGGTGCTCATCCCGCGGGTGCACGAGCGCTACGGGCGCGAGCACTCGGCTCTGGTGGCCGCCTTTCCCACCTTCCGCTCGCGGGGGGCGATCCGGGAGCTCGGCAAGGCGCTCGGCCTTCCGCCCGGAGAGATCGAGCGGGTGGCGCGCGCCGCGGAGGCGTGGTCGCCGCAGGTGCAGAAGGACATCGAGTCGGCGCTCGGCCCGGAGCGCGGTCGGGGGCGCTGGGAGTGGCTCGCGCGCCTGGCCGAGGAGGCCTATGGCCTGCCGCGCCACCTCTCCCAGCACTCGGGCGGGATGATCGTCTCCACCCGGCCGCTGCTCGACTGCTGCCCCGTCGTGCCCGCGGCCCGACCACCGACTTCTTCGGCGGTGCCCGGAGGACGGCAGATCGCCCAGTGGGACAAGGACTCCTGCGCCGACGCGGGCTTTCTCAAGATCGACCTACTCGGGTTGGGGATGCTCTCGGCGGTCGAGCGCGCCGTCGAGACGATCGCCGCCACCCGAGGTGAGGCGATCGACCTCTCGCGGATCCCCTACGACGACCCCGCGGTCTACTCCGCCATCCAGGAGGCCGACACCGTCGGGGTCTTCCAGATCGAGAGCCGGGCGCAGATGCAGTCGCTGCGCCGCACGCGCCCCGCGACCCTCGACGACCTCACCGTCCAGGTGGCGATCGTGCGCCCCGGCCCGATCCAGGGCGGAGCCGTCAACCCGTACATCGAGCGCCGTCAGCGCCTGCGGGAGGATCCCGACTACGTCATCCCCTACGAGCACCCCGCGCTCGAGCCGGTGCTCCACGACACCCTGGGGACGATCATCTTCCAGGACCAGGTGCTGGAGGTCGCCCAGGCCTTCGCCGGGTTCTCGCCGGGCGAGGCCGACGGCCTGCGCCGGGCGATGAGCCGCAAGCGCTCCCACGCCGCGATCGAGGTCTACCACCGCCGCTTCGTGGAGGGAGCGGCCGGCCTCCACGGCGCCGACGAGGCCACCGCCGAGCGCGTCTACGCGATGATCGTCGGGTTCTCGGGCTTCGGGTTCCCCAAGGCCCACGGGGCGGCGTTCGGGCTGCTCGCCTACCAGTCGACCTGGCTGCGGGTCCACCACCCCGCGGAGTTCCTGTGCGCGCTTCTCAACGAGCAGCCCATGGGGTTCTATCCCCCCGACGCGCTAGTGCACGAGGCCCAGCGGCGGGGGATCGAGGTCGCGCCTCCCGAGGTGAGCGCGAGCGAGGTGCTCTGCCACGTCGAGGACGGTGGGGGAGTGCGGATCGGCCTGGGCTACGTGCAGGGCGTCCGCGCCCAGGAGGTCGCCGCGCTCGTGGCCGCGCGCGAGCGCGAGGGGCCGTTTGCCGGGGTGGAGGACCTCGTCTCGCGCGCCGGCGCCGGTCGGGCGGCGCTCGCCCAGCTCGCCTGGGCGGGCGCGTGCGACAGGCTGGCCGGGGGTGATCGCCGGGCCGCCCTCTGGCTCCTCGGGGTGGCCGCCCCGGGGCGCATGGTGCCAGGAGGGACCCAGCTCGCCCTCCCGCTCGAGATCCCCGCTCCACCCGCGCTCGCCCCGCTCGGGAGCTGGGAGGGGATGCTCGCCGACTACGGGAGCACCGGAGTGGCCACGCGCGAGCACCCGCTTGCGCTGCTGCGCGCCTCCCTGCGCGCCGGCGCGGTCTCGAGCCGCGACCTCGACGCGCTCCCCCACGGGCGCCGGGTGCGGATCGGCGGCCTCGTCGTCGCCCGCCAGCGTCCGGGCACGGCCAAGGGCGTCGTCTTCCTGCTGATCGAGGACGAGCACGGGACGGTGAACCTCATCGTGCCCCCGCCGATCTACGAGCGCCATCGCCTGACCGTCCGCACCGAGCCGCTCGTGATCGTGCAGGGCAAGCTCGAGCGCTTCGCCGCGGCCGGCGGGGCCGTGAACGTGGTGGTCGAGCGGGTGCAGGCTCTCGAGGCGCCCGATGCGCCGCGGGCCGAGATCCGGGACTTCTCGCCCCTCGAGGAGCGCGAACGCGCCGCGGCCGCAGCCGCGGCGCACGTCGAGCAGGAGGAGGAGCCCGACGCTCGCGCGGTCGCCTTCCGGGCGGTGGCGCCCCCCGTCCTCTCCTTCGCCTCGGGACGGCGACGGTGAGAGCCGACGTCCGCGTCGAGGCGCCGCTGCCTCCGCCGCACGCGCCCGGTACAGTGCCCGCGCATGCTGGCCGCCCTGCTCTTCGCCGCGTTTTTCGTCCTCCTCGCCGTCAGCCTCGTCTTCATCGCGCTGCGCGGAGGTCCGCGCGGGGCGCGCGCGGCCCTCCAGACCCAGTCGCCCCGCGGCCGACGCGGAGCGAGCATCGTCTTCCTCCTTCTCTACGCGGCGCTGGGCATCGCGGTGCCGGCCCTGCTCCTGACGGGCAACCAGTCGCACGCGAGCACCAAGTTCGGGGCCACGAAGCTGGCGAGGGCCGACAAGCACGGCCGCGATGTCTTCGGGGCGATCTGCGCGAGCTGCCACACGCTCGCGGCGGCCGACGCCGTGGGCAAGGTGGGGCCGAACCTCGACCAGCTCCGGCCGAGCCGTGAGCTGATCCTCGACGCGCTCATCAAGGGCCGCCAGCGGGGCAACGGGACGATGCCGGCCAACCTCCTCCCCGACGTCAAGGATCAGCAGGACGTAGCCGACTTCGTCTCCAAGGTAGCGGGAAAGTAGATCATGGACGCCGACCACGCACGAGAGCTCCTGAGTCGCGAGCGGGCGCGCATCGAGGCCTCGATCGAGGGGCTCGAGCGCGGCGAGGACGAGGAGCTCTCGCAGGTCGACCAGCATCCCGCCGATTCGGGCACCGAGCTCTTCCAGCGCGAGTCCGACGAGGGGCTGGCCGTCCGCCTTCGGGAGGAGCTCGCCGCGATCGAACGAGCCGAGGCGCGCGTGGAGGAAGGCGCCTACGGGACCTCCGTGGAAAGCGGAGAGCCGATCCCCGACGCCCGGCTCGAGGCCATGCCCTGGGCTGAGCGCACGGTGGCCGAGCAGGAGCGCCTCGACCGCCACTGAGGCCGGCAGCGGCGGCGCGGGGCGGCGACATAACGTCGTCCCCGGCGGCTGGTAGGGTCCCGGTTGTCATATCGCTGAGTTCCCGAAGACACGTCGGCGACCGCCGTCGGTTCCGGGAAGCGGGGGACCCAAGATGTTGGGGCGAATCGCCTTCACCGCGTAGCGCCGCTCTTTCGGCGCGAGCCCTTCAGCTAACCCCGTAAGCTCGTTCGAAAGAGGAAATAAGTCATGCCCGAGGCCACCGCCCGCACGTGGACCGACGCCCATCCCGCTGCCCCACCCGCCGCGGCCTTCCCACCGCATCTGCGCGTCGTCGAGTCCTCCGCGGCGCCCGAGCGCCGCACGGTGGTCATCCGCGGCCAGGTCGCCCCGCCGCGCCGCCGGCCGCCGCGCCGGGCGCACGAGCGCGTCGGACCGCGGCCCGACCGGATCGCCCTCTGGGCCGTGCTACTCGGCGTATTTCTCATCGTCGTGGCGGCGATGAGCGCGCACGTCGGCGTCTGACGCCTCCTCGTCTTCAGCTTCCCGCATCGCCCGAAGGAAGCTGCCGGGGACGGGGCGCGCCGGAAGGGACGCGGAGAGAACGCCGGGGGTTCGGGCGCTCCTGAACTGGCCTTTATCGGCCTCCGTATAAACGGAGAGGCGCGCTTGGAGTGTCCAGGAGAAGGGCACCCGAGTTGCGCTGACCCGACGGATCCCATACCCTTATCAAGGGTAAGGCGCTAGCGAAACCTCATGAACTGGCGTCTGACCCACTCCCCCCGGTGGCTCCCATGAAGACTCCCATGAGCAGGTTTCAAGTCCACGACGACCTCACCGCCCCCGAGGGCTCGGTGCCCGTCCTCCGCGGAGCGCTCGCGACGGGCGGCCAGCTTCCGAACTTCCTGGGAGTGCTCGCCGGCTCTCCGGCGGCGTTGCGCGCCTACGCTCGCTTTCGCTCCGAGTTGCGCCACGGCAAGCTCACGCTCCCGACGCTCGAGCGGATCTCCCTTGCCGTGGCCGAGCACTACTCCTCTCGGCCCGGTCTGGCGACCCACACCCGGACCGCACGGGCGGCGGGCCTGCACCTCGACGAGGTCACCCTGGCCCGCGAGTTCGACTCGCGCGACGAGCGCGAGGCGGCGCTCCTGCGCTACCTTCGCGCGATGCTCCAGTGCTCCGCGCGCCCGCCCATGCACCTCCACGAGGAGGCGCGCGAAGCGGGCTGGGAGGACGAGGAGATCCTCGAGGCGATCGCCTATGTCTCACTCGAGAGCTTTACGGCGATGATCAACGTCGCGGGCGAGGTGCCCGTCGACGGTTCGGTCGAGGAGTCGCGGGCGCTCCGCGCCGCCTGATATCCGAAGGCGTGGCGGTCGACGAGCGCCAAGCACGGACCTCGACGCGTGAGAGCTGCGCGCCCGGCGCCCCGACCCCGAGTTGCTGCCCGCTCTACCACGAAGCGGTCGAGCTGATCGGCAAGCGCTGGTCGGGCGCGATCATCCACGTGATGATGAGCGGCGAGATGCGCTTCTCGCAGATCGCCCAGGCCGTGCCCGAGCTCTCCGATCGGCTTCTCTCCGAGCGGATGAAGGAGCTCGAGGCGCGTGGCGTGGTCGAGCGCCGCGTCTCGCCCGGACCACCCGTGCGCGTCGAGTACTCGCTCTCGGCGATGGGCCGCGACCTCGAGTCGGCCCTCGACGAGGTGCAAGCCTGGGCGCGGCGTTGGCTGTCCGCGCCTCCTAGGCCCCCCGCGCCTCGGTAACGTTCCGAGCGCGGAGCGCCGCCGCGGCGACGGCTCCCCTCCGACATCTCAGACCGGGAGCTCTGTAAAGCGCGTGGCCGAAGCACCCCTCAGCAACGACGACGTCCTCGCGCTCGTCGAGGAGCGTGACATCCGCTTCATTCGGTTGTGGTTCACCGACATACTCGGTCAGCTGAAGTCGTTCTCGGTGAACTCCGAAGCGCTGCCCGACGCGTTCGAGAACGGTATGGGCTTCGATGGCTCCTCCATCACCGGCTTCAACGCGATCGAGGAGTCGGACATGATCGCGATGCCGGATGCGAGCACCTTTGCGGTGTTGCCGTGGCGCCCTGAGGAGCAGGGTGTCGCGCGCTTGTTCTGTGATGTGCTGACGCCGGAGCGCACTCCTTATGAGGGTGATCCGCGGCACGTGCTCAGGCGCGCGGTCGAGCGAGCGGGGGCGATGGGCTTCGATCATTTTTACGTGGGCCCCGAGCTCGAGTACTTCTACTTCCGGGATTCGCGTTCGACGGAGGTGCTCGACCGCGGGGGCTACTTCGATCTGACCACCCTCGACGCGGGCTCTGATTTGCGGCGCGAGACGGTGCTCGCGCTCGAGCAGCTCGGGATGCACGTGGAGTACTCACACCACGAGGTCGGTCCGAGCCAGCACGAGATCGACATGCGCTACGCCGACGCGATGAAGATGGCCGACGACTGCATGACCTATCGCATCACGGTCAAGGAGTACGCGCTGAAGTACGGCTATCACGCGACGTTCATGCCCAAGCCGCTGTTCGGGGAGAACGGCTCGGGGATGCACACTCACCAGTCGCTCTTCGCCGACGGGCACAACGCGTTCTACGATCCCGACGATCAGTACTTCCTCTCCGACGTGGGCAAGGCGTTCATCGCCGGCCAGCTTCGCCACGCGGGGGAGATCTGCTCGATCTTCGCCCAGTGGGTGAACTCCTACAAGCGCCTCGTGCCCGGCTACGAGGCCCCGGTGTACGTCGCGTGGTCGCGGCGCAACCGCTCCGCGCTCGTGCGCGTCCCGCTCTATCACCCCGGCAACGAGCGCACCACCCGGATGGAGCTGCGCTGCCCCGACCCGGCGTGCAACCCCTACCTCACCTTTGCGGCGCTGCTCCAGGCCGGCCTGGAAGGGATCGAGAAGGGCTATGAGCTACCCGAGCCGATGGAGAAGAACCTCTACCACCTCTCTGCCGACGAGCGCCGGCGCCTCGGCGTCCAGCAACTCCCCGAAACGCTCGGCGAAGCGATTGAGCTCACGAGCCAATCCGAGCTCGCGCTGCGCACCCTCGGCGAGCACACCTTCAACCGCTACATCGAGATCAAGCGCCAGGAATGGGACGACTACCGCGTCCAGGTCACGCCCTGGGAACGCGAGCGCTACCTGCCGATCCTCTGAGCCGCCCCGTCAGGGCTTGGCGCGCGGCGGCGTGCCCGTCGACGTGCAGCCGGCGCTCTGTGCGCTGGTCATGTCGGCCGGGGTGAGCTTGGCAGGCTGCTTGACCGGCTTGTAGCCGTACTTCTTCGCGTCCTTGAGGAAGTCGGTGGGATAGAGGCTCGGACAGAGCCGGGCGAGGTCGTCGTCGTGTAGTGACTCACGACCCTTGAGAAAGCTCTCGCGCGCGCGCTGCCGGGCGCTCGGGGTGCCGCCGCACCCGCTTCCCGCGAGCGTCACGAGAGCGAGGAGGAGAGCGGCGAGGAGTCGACGGCGCACGGCGCCGCGGACCCTAGCGCCTCGCGTGCGCCTCTCGGCGGCTCAGGACGAGGTAGCCGCCGAGGAGGAGCAGCGTGGCGGCCTCGGAGGCGATGGCGAGTACCACGGGAGTGTTGGTCTGGGTCTCCATGAAGCCGAACAGCGGCGTGTTGAGGCTGATGAGGATGGAGACCAGCGCGCCCGCGGCGATCCCGATGCCGGCCAGGACGATGAGGAGTTGGCCGCGCA
>JAABUM010004305.1_pt1 | contig 16255 bp, 15 predicted proteins | sample 5559161 | NCBI WGS metagenome assembly JAABUM01 (sample SAMN10711868, study PRJNA513369) | rock metagenome | isolation source: Antarctica rocks | place: Antarctica: Victoria Land, Siegfried Peak nord
CGGGCAGCAGGAGGCGGTCGAAGGCGAGAACGCCGAGGACGTCGACCCGGACACGATGCTGACCTTCTCCGCCTCCGAGGCGTTGAAGGGGAAGGACTTCGCCCAGTTCAACGCGGACGAGATGGCGAAGGCGCGCTTTCTGATGGAAAAGATCACCTGGAAGATCGCCCTGCGCCGCTCCCGCCGCACCGTCCGCGCCTCGAAGGGGCGCTACCTGGACATGCGGCGGACCTTCCGCGCGAACATGAAGTACGGCGGCGAGATGATGGAACTCTCGCACCGCCGCCGCAAGATGAAGCCGCGCCGCGTGGTGCTGATCTGCGACATCAGCGGCTCGATGGACCGCTACTCGCGCCTCCTGCTCCAGTTCGTCCACACGGTCGAGCAGGGGCTGAGCCGCGTGGAGGTGTTCGTCTTCGGCACGCGCCTGACGCGGATCACCCGCCAGTTGCGGGTCCGCAACATCGACTCGGCCCTCGAACGGGTCTCCAAGGAGGTCCAGGACTGGGCCGGTGGCACGCGCATCGGCGAGTCGCTGCTCACCTTCAACACCCGCTGGGCGCGGCGCGTGCTGGGACAGGGGGCGATCGTGATGATCATCAGCGACGGCTGGGATCGCGGCGATGTCGATGTGCTGCGCCGCGAGATGGCGCGCTTGCAGCGGATGTCATTCCGGCTGATCTGGCTCAACCCGCTGCTCGGTTCGCCGACCTACCAGCCGCTGACGCGCGGGATCCAGGCGGCGTTGCCCTATGTGGACGACTTCCTGCCGGTCCACAACCTCACCAGCCTGGAGGCGCTCGCCGGCTCACTCTCCGAGGTGACAGCGCACCGCCCGGTCCGCAGCCAGACGGCGCACCGCACCGAGGTGCTGAACAAGAAATAGCGACGCGCGGACGGTCTACGCAGGGGTGCGGGGCGGGCGACATGCTCGTCCCGCACCCCTTAACGGGAATAGATCGGGCCGCGCCGCCCTTCGATCTAATGGGCACGGCGATTGCGCGAATGCCGCGCGACCCGTGTCCCGTTCTCACGCGCTATCAGGAGGTCCAGCATGAAAGATGTTCTCCCGGCGATCGAATCGTGGCGTGAGCGCGGCGATGGGGTCGCGGTCGCCACGGTGGTCAAGGTTTATGGCTCCGCCCCGCGCCCGCTCGGCGCGAAGCTCGCCGTCTCCTCGCACGGCGACATGGTCGGCTCGGTGAGCGGCGGCTGCGTCGAGGGCGCGGTCTACGACGCGGCGCAAGAGGTGATCAAGAGCGGCGAGAGCAAGCTGCTCCACTTCGGCATCACCGACGAGTTGGCGTTCGAGGTCGGACTTGCGTGCGGCGGCACGATCGAGGTCTTCATCGAACCAGTGATGTGAAGGACGAAGTACGAAGGGAGAAGTACGAGATAGCGCCTGTAACGGCACCCGCGCCACTTCGTCCTTCGTCGTTCGTACTTCCCAAAGGGGGGATAGGGGTGGGATATTTCGACACGTTGAAGGGGTATCTGCGCGAGGAGCGGCTGATCGCGACCGCGACGATCGTCGGCGCACCGGTGGGCACGGTCGCGATCGGGACGAAGGCGATCATCCACCCGGACGGACGCGTGGAAGGCGACTTCGCGGACGACGCCTTGCGCGCGGCGATCGTGCGCGACGCCGTGCGCGCCCAGCGGCGCGAGGAGTCGGTGCGGCGCACCTACGACCCCGCGCTCGTCGGCGCGTCGTCCGAGGAGCCGGTCGATGTATTCATCGAGGTCTACGCCCCGTCCCCCCACCTGATCCTCTTCGGCGGCGACCACATCGCCATCCCGCTCACCCACTACGCCAAGGAACTCGGCTTCCGGGTGACGATCGTCGATGCCCGCTCGCGCTTCGCCAACCGCGAGCGCTTCCCCGAGGCCGACGAGATCATCGTCGCCTGGCCGGACAAGGCGTTCGCGCGGCTGCACATCGATCAATCGACCTACATCGCGATCCTCAGCCACGACCCGAAGCTCGACGAACCGGCCACGCGCGGCGCGTTGGCGACCGACGCGCGCTACATCGGGGCGATCGGGGCGCGCAAGACGCACGCCGACCGCCGCGCCCGCCTCGCGCGCGAAGGCTTCAGCGACGAGCAGATCGACCGCATCCACGGGCCGATCGGCCTCGATCTCGGCGGCCAGACCCCGGCGGAGATCGCCCTCGCGATCATCGCGGAGATCGTCGCCACCCGCTACGACCGCGTCCTGCTGCCGGTCCGCGACGAGACGCCCGCCGCGATCGGGGCGGAGCGGACGTTGGAGGAAGTCGAGGAAACGGTCGAGGTCGCCGGTGACTGAGACGCGCGGCCCGATCGTCGGCGTGATCCTCGCCGGCGGGAGTTCGTCGCGCCTCGGACGCCCGAAGCAGCTCCTGTCGCTCGGCGACCGCCCGGTCCTGGCGCATACGCTGGCGCACGCGCTCGCCGCCGACCTCGATGCGGTCATCGTCGTCCTCGGCCACGAGGCCGCGACGGTGCGGGAGCGGATCGACTTCGCGGGCGCGCAGGTAATCGTCAACAACGAGTATCGCGAGGGCCAGAGTACATCGCTGCGCGCGGGGCTTGCCGCGCTGCCGCCCGACGCCGACGCCGCGCTCTTCATCCTCGGCGATCAGCCGCTGATCGGCCCCGCCGTTCACGACGCGCTGCTCGCCGCCCGCCGCGCGACCGGCGCGCCGATCGTGCTGCCGACTTACGAGGGCGTGCGCGGCAACCCGGTCCTGATCGCCCGCGAACTCTTCCCCGAGTTGGCGGGGGTGACCGGCGACCAGGGCGCGCGCGGCGTGATCCGCGCCCACAGCGCCGCCATCCACAACGTCCCGATACCAGGACCGCCCCCCACCGACGACCTCGACACCGAGGAGGATTACGCCCACCTGCTGGCGCGCTACGCGGCGTTGATACAAACGGGGCAGTAGTCGCCTGTCCACACAGCCAGTGTATGCACTCCCCGCATATTTAGTATCATTATCGCGATTATCGGCCTGGTGACTATGGTTCCCTGTCTCTTATCGGAGTTGCCGATGTTACGCGACCTCACTATCAAGAATTACCGCGCCTTCAAGGACTTCTCCATCGACGGCCTCGCGCGCGTCAACCTGATCGTGGGCAGTAACAATGCTGGTAAGACGAGTTTTTTGGAGGCGGTATATCTGCTTGCAAATCAAGGTAGCCCTGCTGTACTGCTCCAATTACTAGACAAGCGCGGTGAGTTTACTATTTCCCAAGGTCCTCCAAGCAAAATCGAATACGATACAGCACACCTTTTTCATGATTTTCAGTTGAATATCGATCAGTTGCGTCCGAAAGACATGATCTCTATTACATCTTCTACATCTTCGCAAGATGAAGAGCTTTCAGTACATTTCAAGGTCACTGATCGTCGCTCGTCTCTGGGTTTTCAACAGCCGGGATTACAGATCGATGCCGCTTACAGCACGCCTAATGGCGAGGCCGCTTTGGCTTTGGATATCGGTGGTACCTATCTTTTTTCCAGCGACACACGTTTTACGGCGAATAATAGACCGCCCAGTCGGTACCATTTTGTCGGGACAGAGATTGATAGCTCTGATTACTTAGCAATTCTATCGGATCGTGTGTTCCAAGTTCCCAGCGATAAAGAAGCCGTTCTCAGGCTGATGCGACTTATCGAGCCGCAACTTGAAGACATCATCCTGCAAAGCTCGCAGACGGCGGGGCGTTTCATACTAAGGCGACTCGACAGCGATCTACGTTTACCTATAAGCAGCGCGGGCGAAGGTTTACGGCGCGTATTCGCCCTCGCTTTGCACTCTATTGTTTCCGCACAAGGTGTCCTCCTCATCGATGAAATTGATACGGGGCTCTATTATCGTTCGCAGGCAGATGTGTGGCGTTTGCTCTTCAAAGCGGCAAAGGAGCGCGACATCCAAATATTTGCCACAACGCATAGTTGGGATTGCGTGGAAGCGTTTCAGGAGGCGTTGGCCGAGGGCGACAACGCCGAGCAGGGCTACCTCTTCCGCTTGCAGCGGCGTGGGGATCGTATCTATCCGGTGGGTTATACCAGTGACGACCTCAATGTTGCGGTTCGACAGGCGATCGAGGTTCGCTGATGCCTCGATCTCGAACGCCTGAACAGTATCTCTTGGTCGAGGGCAAGAATGACATTCATGTGATCACAAACCTTTGTAAACGGCATGGTATTACCGGGTTACCCTGCCGGGAGCCCAATGAAGACGGAGAGGCGAGCGGCATTGATGAACTTTTAGCTGGTATTCCCGGTAGGCTACAAGAATCGCACGTTCATACTTTCGGCATTGTTGTTGATGCTGATGAGGATGCAAGCGATCGTTGGCGAAGCATAAGAGCATTTTTGTTGGATGCTGGTTACGCATCGATACCAGCAACACCAGTGCCGGAGGGTTGGATTTCTACTGAACTGGTGCTAAAACGAGTCGGTGTTTGGGTGATGCCAGACAACCAACTATCCGGTATGCTGGAGGATTTCGCTGCTCAGCTAATCCCTAATGGAGATGTTTTGCTTGGCAAAGCAGAAGACGTCTTACAGGAGTTAGAGCGCGACGGATTGCAACAATATGGCACCACAAATCACGCTAAAGCGCTCATTCACACTTGGCTTGCTTGGCAAGCAACACCAGGAATGCCAATCGGCTTAGCAATTACAGCAAAAGCGCTGGACCACGACACGCCTGCCGCCCGGAGATTTGTTGCCTGGGTAAGGTGGTTGTTTGCGCTCCCATTCCCTGCACAGGAGGTCGCATAGATGGCGGGTTTTTGCGCCAACTGCGGGCACACGCTCGGGGAGCGCGAGGTAGAAGGGAAAGTACGCCCGGCCTGCCCGGCGTGCGGCACGGTGGTGTACGCGGACCCGAAGCTGGCGGTGGCGGTCCTGCTCGAACAAGAGGGCGAGATACTGCTCGGACGGCGGTCGCCCGACGCGCTCGCGGGCGGGAAGTGGAGCTTCCCAGCGGGCTTCGTCGATCGCGGCGAGCGCGTGGAGGACGCGGCGATCCGCGAGGTGCGCGAGGAGACCGGGCTGGCGATCCGCCTCGACGCCCTGATCGGCCTCTACTCCGCGACCGGGCAGACGACGGTGCTGGCCGCGTACGCCGGGACGATCGTCGGTGGCACCCTCGGTGCGGCGGATGACCTGACCGAGCTGGCCTTCTTCCCGCTCGACCGGTTACCGGACCCGGCCTTCGCCCACGACCCGCAGATCCTGGCCGATTGGTGCGCGTGGCGCGAGCGCCAACGGACGGAAGACGAAAGGACACGCGCATGACGAAACGACGGACGGCGCTCGGGCTGCTCGGCCTGGGCGCGCTCGGATTGGGGGCGTTACGCTCCCGGCTCACCTTCGGGGCGGTTCCTCCCCACCTGACCCTGATCTTCGATGGCTCCTGCGATTTCTGCACGCGCACCGTGCGTCTCGTCCGCGCGGTCGATCGGCGCGGCAGGGTCACCCTCGTCCCCTTCCAGAAGCCGGGGGAGCCGGAACGCCACGGCCTCACGGTGGCGCAGTGCGAGGGCTCGGTCTGGGCGATCACGCCCGATGGGGCGACCTTCCACGCCGCCGCCGCCGCCAATCTCACCGCAGCGGTCGCGCTCGGTGTGCCGCCGCCCCTCTGGTTCTACGCCAGCCCCGGCGTCGAGGCGCTCCAGGAGGCGGCGTACCGGTTCGTCGCCCGCAATCGCAGCCATATCCCCGGCGACACCCCCTTCTGTGAGCAGCACCCCGAGGAGTGCGCGAGATCCGGCGCAGGCGCATAAACCCGCCCCGTTATCCCACCGAGTATCCGTCACGTACGGTCGATAGGCACGATTGAAAGGGAGACCCATGTCCACCGCCAACGCCATCCCGACCCGCGAGCAGGTGCCCGTCGAGGAGACCTGGGATCTGTCGAAGCTCTACGCCGATCAGGAGAGTTGGGAGTCCGACTTCGCCAGCCTGCGCGTCATGGCGGACATGCTCGCCGACCGGCGCGGCACCCTCGGCGAGTCGGTCGAATCGCTGGCGAGCGCCTTCGACGCGCAGGCGGCGCTCGATCAGCGGGTCGAGCGCCTCTACATCTACGCCATGCTCAGCCGCGACGAGGATACCGCCGACACCAGCGCGATCGCCCGCTACGAGCGGATCGCCTCCCTGGCGACCGAGATCGGCGAGCAACTGGCCTTCATGACCCCGGAGATCGCGGCGATCCCCGCCGAGACGCTGCACACCTGGATGGATGCGCCCCGCCTCACCCACTACCGGCAGAGCCTCGACAACCTGGACCGCAATCGCCCGCACGTCCGCTCGGCGGAGATCGAGGCACTGCTCGCGGGGAGCGGCGAGATCGCCCGCGTACCAAGCGGCGCGTTCACCGCGCTCGACAACGCCGACCTCGCCTACGGCATGGGGCACGACGAGAACGGCGCGGCGATCGAGCTGACCAAGGGGCGCGTCTCACGCATCCTCCAGAAGCGCAACCGCGAGGCGCGCCGCGAGGCGTCGGAGCTGATGGCGAGCGCCTACACGACGCACCGCAACACGATCGCGGCGCTCCACAGCGGCTCGGTCCGCAAGGATGCCTTCTACGCGCGGGCGCGCGGCTTCTCCTCCGCGCGCGACGCCGCCCTCTTCGGCGACAACATCCCACCCGCCGTCTACGACGCCCTGATCGACGCGGTCCACGGTGCCCTGCCCGATTTCGGCAAGTACCTCGAGTTGCGCCGCCGCGTCGTCGGGGTGGAGCAACTCGCCCCCTACGACATGCAGGTGGCGCTGGCGGAGATCGACGACAAGGAGGTGACCTACACCGAGGCGGTGGAGACGACCCTGACCGGGCTCACCCCGCTCGGCGCGCGCTATGTCGGCGATCTGCGCGGCGGGCTCGCCGGGGGGCGCTGGGTCGATGTCCACGAGACGATTAACAAGCGCTCCGGCGGGTACAACATCGGGCCGTTCGGCGCGCAGCCCTACATCCTGATGAACTGGTCCGGCACGCGGCAGGACCTTTACACCCTCGCCCACGAGGCGGGCCACGCGATGCACGGCTTCTATTCCAACGCCGCGCAGCCCTACCCCACCGCGAGCTACACGATCTTCTGCGCGGAGGTCGCCTCCACCGTCAACGAGACGTTGCTGACCTGGCACCTCCTCGACCACGCCGGGAGCGATCGCGAGCGTTTCGCGATCCTCGGCCAGTTCCTCGACGACGTCCGCAGCACCCTCGTCACCCAGACGATGTACGCGGAGTTCGAGCGCTGGACCCACGCGCAGGCCGAGGCGGGTGCGCCGCTGACGCCGGAGGGGCTCTCCGACGAGTGGGGCCGTCTCTACGCCCTCTATCACCCCGGCGTGGAGGTGACCGACGCCGCGCGGATCGGCTGGGCGCGGATCCCGCACTTCTATCGCGGCTTTTATGTCTACCAGTATGCCACCGGTATCTCGGCGGCGATCGCCCTCGCCAGCCAGATCCGCGCGGAGGGGCAGCCCGCCGTCGATCGCTACCTCCACTTCCTCGCGAGCGGCGGCTCGGGGTATTCGATCGAACTGCTGAAGCGCGCCGGGGTGGATATGACGACCCCCGCACCGGTGCAGCAGGCGCTCGCGGAGTTCGCGCGACGTACCGCTGAGGCAACCGCCCTCTTCGACGCGGGCGCGGTGCAGCCGCACGCGCAGAGGTAAAGGGGACGTTGGCCGCGGAGACAGAGAGAGATGGGCAGAGTAAGGACAAAGGTTCTGGTGCGATCCCCTTCTCTCTTTTCGTCGCACTCGGCGTCTCGGCGTCTCGGCGTCTCCGAGGCTAATCGTACTCTTGCGCGCTTTCTCCAGCTTCATACACGAGCGCCCCGCAGCGATAACACTGCGGGGCGCTCTCGATCCGACCGAAGGAGATCAGCCGAGCAGTTGCTCGATCCGCATCACCCCTTCGTGCGCGTTGGTACCCATGAAATGCCCGCCCACCTGCTCCCGCAACGCCAGATCGATGTTGAACGGCCCGCCGCCGAAGGCGATGAGGGGCCGGGGCACGGGGAGTCGCCCGATCGCGTCCACGGCGGCGATCAAGGTCTGCGCGGTGCGCGGATTCATGGCAGAGAGACAGACGATAGCCGGTTGCAGACGCGCGGCGGTCTGGACCAGATCGGCGATCGGCACGTTTGCACCGAGATAGATGACCTGCCAGGCGCGGCGCACCAGGAAAACCGAGACCATCAGGATACCCAGTTCGTGCAATTCATCGGGCGCGCAGGCCGTGACGATCCGACCGCGCCCTGCCGCAGGTGTGTACGCCTGAAGGAGCCCCATGAGCCGCCGTTGGATGAAGTGGGAGGCGAAGTGCTCCTGCGCGACCGTCGCTTCTTTCCGGTGCCAACGCTCGCCGATCTCCACCAGCACCGGGCTGAAGATCTGCAAGCAGACATCCTCGACGCGATACAGCGCAAACGCCTCGCCGACAACGACATTTGCGGCACTTTCATCGAAGTCGAGCAGCGCGGCGAGCAATTCCGCCACCAGCGCCGCCGGATCGCGCGGGCCACTATTCTCCAGCGCAACCGCTTCGCTGAAGGCGTTGTCGTCGAGCGAACGCAATTGAAGGATCGCCTGGCTGATCGTCATCCCGGCGATGGTACGCTCGCGCAACCAGCGGATCGCCGTGATATCCCGCTCCGAATAGAGCCGCCGCCCCGTCTCGGTACGGCGCGGCTGCGGGACACCATAGCGGCGCTCCCACGCTCGCACCGTATCGGCGGGGACGCCGGTTTTCTGGACGACGACCTTGATGTTATAGAGCGGCTCCGTATTGAGGTGCCCACGCCCGCGTTCGGCCATATCCGGCCCTTTCCCACTCCCCCAAACTCCGCGTTAGCATAACTCGGACGCACAGGTAGTGTCAAATATTTGCAAGCGTATTCCCCCTCGGCGGGCAGAGGGTATTCGGCTTTCTACCATGACAGTATACGCCATAGCGGTATATGCACGATGTCACCCACGCACGAAACGGGCGGAGATGGTGGGAAAACGGTTCGCCACGCGCAAATACCGCGCTTCGTCTCCCTCAATCAGCAACTTGTGCATGATCACGAGATCGCAATCGGGCACCCAACGCGTGGGGACGATGCACAGGCGCATCGTCGCCAGACCGTTTTCGATCACGTCGACCATGCCCTGTGTGTAGGGGATGCGATAGGAGCGATCGGGGAGGGAGGGGCTGGGAATTTCCAGGTAGCCACGGCGCAGCAATAGGGCGAACCCTTCTTCGCCGAGTTGCTGGCGAAGGAGGTCGCGCGCGCGCTGCTCGGCGCGGAATCGTTCTTCGCCGGTCGGCCTGACCGGCACGCCGAATCGCCGCAACAGCCGCTGGGGGGCACAAAGCACGCCGATCAGGGCGAGCAGCAACACCAATACGACTGCTAGCAGGAGGATCTCGACGCCGCCGATCGCCATCGCTCAGCCCCCGGCGATGCGCGGGACCAGGATAATCTCGCCGATGGCCGGGTCGAACCGTTCGATCCGCGTCGCGGGGCGTCCGGGCATAGCCCGAAAAGCGGTCGCGCCGCGCGCACGCTCCGCCGCGAAGATCCGTTCGGCCTCGTCCACCGCCGCGAGCGCTTCGGGATCGCCGCTGGCGGCGCGCTCGGCGTCCCAGGAGATCGCCGAATCGCCGAGGTGAGAGAGAACACGAAGAACGTTCATCGCTGACCTCCTCGCAGCCCGACGGGGCAGCACACCGTATCCGCGCGGGACGTAAATCGCCGTGGGGCCAGCTGACAATGGCGCGATCGTCCGGGGAACGCCAGCCACTCGATACAGCTGTATCGGCATGCCGCCCGCTGACTATAGCGCATGCTGCCGGGGATGTGTCAAGGAGGTACCATCCCGGCAAGGCGGACAGGACGCTGGCATAGCCCCTGCGCAAAAGGATAGCGGTGCGCTTATAGCACTGTGCAGAGCAGGAGGAGATGACGATGGCAGGACACACGAAGATCCCCGCCGATAGCTTGACCGCCTACGACGCCCGCGAGCAACTCGCGGAGCTCAGCGCGTGGATGGACGATGACATGCTCAAGCTGTTGCCGCTGTGGCGCGGCTCAGCGTTCGCACCGGATACGGAGTACTTCGATCTCGACAATCCCGAGCGCGGCCCCTTCGTCGCCACCGGCGCGGAGGGGCATCCCGGCGACCACACCTATGTCAGCCGCGACGATGCCTCCGAGGATGCCTGGACACAGCTGGTCACTTGGCGACAGCCGCTCAGCGACGATCAGGCCCAGGCGCTCCAGGAGCAGTTACGGCGCTCCGGGCCGGAAGGCGAGCAGAGCGCGGCAGGGCAGGCCCGAGGCTGAATCTCGGGCGGGTGCGCATCGCTCACCCCGCTATCGCACCGTCCCCAATGACACCGCGCGCCGGGTCTTCTCAGGACCGGCGCGCGGTCATTGCGATTGTATAAGCGGGGATATTAACTGACCGGCACCGGCTGCTCGCTGATGGCCGTCAGCCGTTCGGCGACCGCCGCGATCACATCGTCCGGCGTCGAGGCCCCGGCGGTGACACCGACGATCTTCACCGAGGCGTCGAACCAGACGGGATCGAGATCGCCCGCGCCCTGGATGTGATGATTCCGCACACCCAGTTCTCCGCTGATCTCGGCGAGATGCCGCGTATTGGCGCTCTTCTTGCCGCCGACCACGATCATCAGATCGGCCTCGCGGGAGAGGGAGCGCACCGCCAATTGGCGGTCACTCGTCGGCTTGCAGATGGTGTTGTGAACGAAAACTTCGCCACCGATCGGCAGGGCGATCTCGTTGATCCGGTTCACGAAGGTCGTGAAGGCGTGGATATCCATCGTCGTCTGGGAGAGGATCGCCACCTTCTTCGGCGGCTTGGCGGTGCGCGGCGCGGCGAAGTCATCCCGCCGCACCTGCCAGGGCAGATCCTCGAAGCGGGTCACGGCGATCGCGTTCTCCCCGGCGTTGCCGAGGATGCCGCGCACCTCCGGATGCTTCCGATCCCCGAAGACGACGATGTAGTACCCCTGGTCGCGTAGCCGCGCCGCTTGCTCGTGAACCAGCGTCACGAGCGGGCAGGTGGTGTCTACCACGCGCAACCCGGCAGCCTGCGCGCCGCTGGCAACGTGCGGGGCGGCCCCGTGGGCGGTGATCGCCAGCGTATTCAACCGCCCGAGTTGCTTACGATCGACCGCCTCGTCGAGTTCGTCGAGGACATCGACCCCCTTCGCGCGCAGTTTCTCCACTTCCTGGGGGTTGTGGATGACATCGCCGAGGGAAGCGACCTGCGCGCCCGCGTCTGCGGCGGCGTGGATGATCTCCAGCGCGCGGCGCACGCCGAAGCAGAAGCCCATCTCATCGGCGAAACGAATCTCGAAGCGAGCCATGATCGTGTAGCGCTCCCACCCTGGCGGATCGCCGACCGAGGGGCGATCCTCAACATAATCCCCATACTAAGTATACGCCAGGGTGCGTCAGCCGACCAACGGCACACGGCATGCCTCGCCATCGCGCGATACGAACGGCTCACTCCGAGGGCGACTCGAACCAGGTCGGCGCGCCAACATTGGTGATGCTGAAATGCGCCATTTGCTGCCCCGGTTGCGCGCCGTGCCAGTGCCGTTCATTGGGCGCGCAGTAGACGACATCGCCCGAGCCGACCGCGAATTCTTCGGTCGCCGTGCCGACCCGCCCCTGCCCTTCGACGACGATCAGGATCTGCTCACCGGGATGGATGTGCCAGTTCGTCCTGGCCCCATCCTCGAAGCGGACCAGCGAGACGCTCATCCCCTCCCCATGCTGGAAGTCGACGATACGGTGCATCTCGACCGGGCCGGTAAAGGTCGTGCCGATCTGACCCGGCACCTCGGCGGCATGGATAATACGCATCTCCCACCCTCTCCTTTCGCATGGCTGACACATCGTGGTCGCTACACCAGAAGTCCCTCGCCTCACAGGACTTTCGCGCCTTTCGTACTGGAACGTACGGCACGTTGGTCTTTCCCATAAGCCACCCAATAGGTGATACCGTGGCTGTACCCGACCATATAGCATAAATAGCGTGGGAAGCATACCGGGCTGCAAGCGATCCCGCCTCTGTCGGCGTAGCCCGTTGGCCGTTCAAGCGGTGTCGGTCTCCAAGGAATAGCCATGCGCGCTCAGGCGGAGCGACAACAATCTCATATCGGCTGGGCGCTGGGAGGGCTGGCGCTACTCGGCTTGCCCTGGTGGGCACCCGACCTCGCCATCCCGATCTGCCTCGGAATCGCCATCGGCGCTTTAGCACTGGTCGCAGGCCGCGCCCAGATCGCGGACGGCTCAGGCTGGCCGCGTGCGGGACTGATCGCTGCGTGCGGCGTGATTGGCCTGCTCGGCGGTATCAGCTGGCACACCGCCCCCACCCTGGCGGTGATCACCCTGGTCGCCCTCGCGTGCCTCGCCCTCGCCAGCGGCAGGCATAGCATGGCGAGCGCCGATCGCCTGACCGGACTGCTGAATCAACGGGCCTTCAGTGCGCGCGCCGACGAGGAGCTCTCGCGCGGGCTACGCTTCGGGCGCCCGGCCACGTTGGCGATCATCACGGTCGAGCAAGCCACATCGATTCGCAAGCAATACGGACGTCCTGCGGCACGGCGCGCACTCGGTCGTGTCGCCGATGCGTTGCGTAGGGAATCGCGCGGCTACGATCTGCTCGCCCGCCTCGACGATGCGCGTTTTGCCATCCTCCTGCCGGAAACCACGCGCGAGGAGGCCGTGAAGGTGACCGATCGGATCGGTGCGGCGCTCGCGGCTTCACCGCTGGTCCTGCCCGATGAGGAAGGCACGCTCGTGCTCGGCGTGACGGTGGCGCTGACGGAATACCCGACCGACGAGGCGGCGCTCCAAACCCTGCTCGCGCGCCCGCCGCGCGCAGACAGGGTAGCGCGGCGTAGCCTTTTGGCGACGATGGCGAAGCGCCTCACCACCATCCGCCTGCGCCGTCATCAGGCAGCGGCAGCCACGCGCACGGATACGCTCGTGCTGGCGTTCATCGCCGCGATTTGTCTGGCGGCGATCGCCCTTTTCAGCACGACCATCAGGCCGATCCCTGCTGAATTGTGGTTTCCGTTTATCCTGATGAGCGGGATCGGAATTATTAGCAGAAGGGTGCGTGTCAGCCTCTACGGTCATGGTTCCGTCTCGAATCATTTCGTGGTAATCATGGCCGGAAGTATTATTTTCGGCATCACTGGAGCGATGGTTCTCGCTGTTCTGATTGCGGCTGCCGCCTTTGAGCCGTGGCGTAACCAAATCCGAAAATACTTCTTCGATGCCGGAGCCTACGCTTTGATCGCAGGTGTACTGAGTCTTTCACACCCGCTATTGGCGCAACTTTTTCCGGCGGACGCTCTCTTTCACATACCCTTGATCGGACATGGCTTGGCGCTGGGTGCGATCTGTTACATCCTTAATGCCGGACTTCTCATCGTTGTAATAGCCCTCACCGAGAAACGCACACTCTATTCGCTCTGGCGTCAGCAATTTGCCTGGTTCATCCCCTACACACTCATCTTTGGTGTCCTTGCGGTTTTCATGGCACAGGCGGGCGTGGTTTTCGGTCCGCTCGGGCTCCTGATCTTCTCGGCTCCCGCTTTCATGATCCTCCTAGCCACGAAGCAATACCTCGATCAGACGAAGGCTAGCGTCACCGCCCTGAACGAAGCGCATCAGCGCCTCTCGACGCTAAATGGGCAACTTTCAGACTCGGTGGATGAGCTGCAACGGGCGTATACGGCGACGCTGGAAGCCTTCTCGGGGATGCTCGACGCGCGCGACAGCGAGACGGAGGGCCACTCCCAGCGCGTGGTCCGTTGCGCGGTCGCCATCGGCAAAGCGATGGGGATCAGCGCCGAGGAGATGGCGTCGCTGGAGGTCGGGGCGCTCCTGCACGACATCGGCAAGGTCGGCGTCTCCGACCAAATCTTGCGCAAAAACGGCCCGCTCACCGCCGAGGAGTGGCTGGAGATGCGGAAGCACCCGGAGATCGGTTTTGGCCTGACCTCGCGCATCTCCTTCCTCGACCATGCCTCGCCGATCGTGCGGCATCACCACGAACGTTGGGACGGCACAGGCTATCCGGACGGGTTGTGCGGCGAGAATATTCCACTCGCCGCACGCATCTTCGCCGTCGCCGACTCCTTCGATGCGATGGTCAGCGATCGCCCCTATCGGCGGGGGCTGCCCCTGGAACAGATTATCGGGGAACTACAGCGTGGTACGAGCACGCAATTCGACCCACAGGTCGTGGATGTTTTCATCCCACTACTCGCCAATGATGAGTGGCTTACCTCGATCCGCACGCCACATTTCGAAAGTGCAACGCCGTTATCACTGGTCAAACTCTCTGTCCACCCCTAACTATGACTTTCATCGCGTACCGAGGCTAATCGAAAGGGGCACCGCTTATGGCGGTGCCCCTTCATTTATAAGTTGATTCTCTCACACATAAGTTGATCCTCTCACAATTCCTGTCAAGCGATGATAGTCAGCCTATCGGCAGGGTCTATTCAAGTTTGGGGATTAGCGGGTGCACCCGCGCAGGATCGGACCCACCGCGCAGCATCGTGTGATCGATCTGGGCGAGCCCATCATGCGGTTGTCACCTGACCGCGATCGATTTTGCATAGACCCTGGCCTATCAGCATGCTCACCTATCTCGTAAATACTCATCTACGCACATACAATTACTACTTCGTATATTCGCAGACAATTTTCTGAGGGGCAATAGTGCTGTTCCATACTGGCCCAAAAGTACTAGGTTGATGGACCTACGCAAAGAGTGCTTTTGTTTTTTCTTTGTAGCCCTATTGACTTATATGATGCGGTACTCTATAGTACCTTCAGGCTAAAGGAACGACAAAGGTACCAAAAACATTCGACTAAAGTACCGATTTCTGAAGAGGGGAGGCAACCTAAATGGGCTGGCTTTAATCGTTAGCGTGATAAGCACCAGCGGATATGTCCAATGAAAATAGTAGTGGGTCAATGTTACACAACGTTAACCCACTACTATTTTTTATGTATTTGTGGTAGAACTCCTCGGTATGAACAAAACAATTCGAAGAGGGTCGTTCATTTGCTCGCTACCTTGCGTCAGTATGGCGCGCTGTTGCAGAACCAGAATTATCGCCTGCTGTTCGTAGGGCAAGCCCTCTCGCAGCTCGGCGATTGGATGAATCGCGTCGCGCTGCTGGTGCTGGCCTATCGCCTCACCGGCTCGCCGATCGCCGTCGCGCTCCTCCAGCTCGCCACGCTCCTCCCGCGCGTACTCGTCAGCCCCTTCGGTGGCGTCCTCGCCGATCGTTACCCGAAACGCTTACTGATGATCGCGCTCGATCTGTTGCGCGCCCTCCTGGCGCTCAGCCTGATCTTCGCCAATAGCAGCGACCAGCTCTGGCTGGCGGGCGTGACTCTCCTCCTGATGCACAGCTTCGCCGCGATCTTCAATCCGGCGCGCGGCGCGGTCCTCCCCGCGATCGTCCCGCGCGAACAGCTCGGCACGGCCAACGCCCTCAATGACATCACGGGGCAATCGGCGTTCTTCATCGGCCCGGCGATCGGCGGCTGGATTATCGCGATGGGAGGGATCGATCTGGTCTTCCTGCTCAACGGGGCGACATTCGTCGTCTCGGCGCTGCTGATCGCGCTGATCCGGTTGGAAGAACCCGCGCGTCGCGGGATCGCGCAAGGGGCGATCTTCAAGGAACTGCGCGAAGGATGGCAGGCACTGTATGCCTACGCACCCCTCCGCTTCCTGCTCGGGGCGCTCTTCGTCGAAGCGGTGGTCGCGCTCGCCCTGACGGTGCTACTCCTGCCGATCCTCACCGGGGCGCTCGGCGGGCGCGACGAGCAACTGGGGATCCTCCTGGCGATGGTCGGGGGCGGGACGATGATCGGGGCACCAGCGGGCGTCTGGCTTTTGGGGCGCTTCCGTCCTGTCCCGCTGATCGCGCTCGTGATCCTCGGAGCCGTGGCGACGATGGCGGCGATCGGCCTGTCGCGTAGCTTCTTGTTCGTCGCGCTGGCACTCCTCGTCAACGGCGTGCTGACCGGTATCACCGACATCGCAGTGATCACCACCGTGCAACGCACAGTCGCGGTGGACAGAATCGGGCGGGCGTTCGGCTTAATGTTCTGGATTCTCGCGTTGGGGCAGATCACCGGGGCGATCGGTGGCAGCATCCTAATTCGCTACACCACCCCGGCGATCA
>JAABUM010004306.1_pt1 | contig 16254 bp, 21 predicted proteins | sample 5559161 | NCBI WGS metagenome assembly JAABUM01 (sample SAMN10711868, study PRJNA513369) | rock metagenome | isolation source: Antarctica rocks | place: Antarctica: Victoria Land, Siegfried Peak nord
AGCATCGTCGTCTCTCCTCGGCCTCATCCCGTGCCGCCCTCTGCGGCGCTCTCTGCTCATATTCTACGCGTGGCGGCCCTGATTCGCCAGGTGCGCCAGACCGTGAACGATCCGCTGGATAGTCACTGTACTTTTGCGATTGTCTGTCGCCGCCGGTCGGCGAACACGGTGGGCGAGGGTACGCAGAGCGGCGACGCGTGGGCGCCCGCGCGCCGCGCCATCTATCGACCCAGCGCGTGGACTTGGCGTGGCCGCGCCTTGCCCCAGCGCGGCCTGACACTCCGCCAGCGCCACGGCTAGATCGCTCGCGGCGGCGTAGCGTCGCGCCGGCTCCCCCGGCAAGGCAACGCATAACGACGGCGTCGAGCATCGGCTCGACGCCTGGATTGAGTGACCGCGGCGACGGCGCTTCGTCATAGAGGCGCCGGCCGTCCGGCGTTTCAAAAGGAAGTCGTCCTGTACACGCCTGGTACAGCATTACGCCCAGCGCATAGATATCGGACGCGGGGGTCAGCTCGTCGCCCGCGCGTTGCTCGGGGCTGACATACGACACCAGCGACATGTCAGGATCGGGGCCGGCGAGCGCGCCGGCTCGATCACGCGACATCGCCATATCAGCGACCACGGCCGCGCCATCCGCGCACAGCAGAATATTCGACGGCTTCAAATTGCGATGCAGCAACCCGACCTGGTGAATGTAGTCCAGACCCAGACACGCTTGGGTGAGGATCTCCAGCGCCTCCCGCGATACCTCGGCGCCGCGCGATGGGACGCGCGCCGGTATGTACCGCGATAAATCGCCCCAATCGAGGTAGGGGCTAACTGTGTAATAACCTTTGGTGCTAGTTGGAGAGCCTCTCCAATGTCTTTGATGCTATGTAAATAGCCGTAATGCCTCTTTATTGCGTCAAATGGTGCGTATACGGCCGAGTCACGGTCGTCGGAGCCCATTCGATAGCGTGCCCTGCCCTCTCGCTAGGAATATGTGCATCAAATATTAGATAAAAGCAACAAGGACGCGAACAAAATGGCGATTTCAACTAGCACCAGAGGTTAATAGCCCTCGTCGGCGTAGCCATAGGCCAGCATCCGCAAGACGTGGGGGTGCCGCAGCGCGCGCGCCTGCCGCGCGTTGCGGCGGAAGTTGACCACGAAGTCGATATCCTGGCGTACGCGGTGATCGTAACGCTTGACGGCGACAATGTCCCCTGTTTGCAGATCGCGCGCGCGGTAGAGACTGGCGTCGACGCCGTGGCCGATCGCCTCGGCAAGCGCGTAACGGTCCCTCAAGGGTGGTCGGGCGGTCACGCTACGCATGGATCTCCTCCGCGACAGCCTCTACGGCGCGCTGCTCCGTCTCTACATTGATCTCCCAGCGGTCGCTCAACACGAAAGCCAGGCGGCGCAGCGCCCCGCTGGGCACGTGGTGTTCAAGCATGCCACGCGCCGTGATCGGGCTCGGCGCGGCCACCTGCCCGCTGATGCTGCGTCCCCTCAGGTCGATGCACACAAGCCCCTCGTCGTCAGGCGTCCGCGCTAACCACTCTGAGCGCGGATCGAAGACCTCGAAGGCCCGCGACGGATGCCACGTTCCCACGTCGTCGGCGGCATCCTGTTCCGTGAGGTCCGGAGCCCCGTCTTCGGCAACCTGATCGAACGCGAGCAGACCTGTCATCACCCGTCCCGCCGTTCCAGGCGCATAGGCCTCGACCGCCGGCAGCAGATCCTCGAGCAGTTCGGGCTCGCTCGCGCACGCGGCGACAAGGGCTTGCGTAAGCGCCGCGTCCTCGCCGAAGCTGACCGTTTTCTCCATGTCGCGAATGGTGAACCGTACCATCGTGCTACTCCTTTTGCTTATGCCGTAGGTGAATCTATTTTGTCCAGCCATGGGTGAATCGATAAAGACGTATGTGTCCGAACGTTTGCGCGGTGCCGCTTTGCGGCCCCTGCCGGTAGAGCCAGCCGCCCGCGATCCTAGCGGGGTCGCCGGGGCCGAATGATGTAGGGGCCGAATGATGTATGTGAACGCTGCGAAATCAGGCTTGCAACCACAATATCTGGCATCCGTTTTTATTGTGAAGATGAACTACATGGTTGTCGTCAGCCAAGGACAGTCCCTATATCTATAAAGACACATAGATGCAGCAATACTTACGTGGCATCTTGTCCATCAATCGCCTGACTCGTGGCATTATAGCGGCTAAACCACTCCTTATTCAGAATCAGTGGTGGTCAAGAGCCCAGGCGGTCGGGTATCCTACTCCTTTATTAACCTTTGGTGCTAGTTGGAGAGCCTCTCCAATGTCTTTGATGCGATGTAAATATCCGTAATGCATCTTTATTGCGTCAAATGATGCGTATACGGCCGAGTCACGGTCGTCGGAGCCCATTCGATAGCGTGCCCTGCCCTCTCGTTAGGAAGATGTGCATCAAATATTAGATAAAAGCAACAAGGACGCGAACAAAATGGCGGTTTCAACTAGCACCAGAGGTTATTAGACTCGTTGCAGAATAACGAGAACGCTCTTCACAAGCTCTGTAGCAGGGCCTTTGGACCGTAATGGGTACCATTTTGAGCGCGTAGAGGGCCATATGTGGATCTCGCCATGGTCGTCCACGCTTATTCTGCAACAAGTCTAGTGACTGTTCAGGAGGACACGCCGGATCAGGTCGTGGTCGCGCATCCCGCGGTCTGCGGGATCTGTCAGGGGCCGATCACAGGGGGAGTGGGCGTGGGGATGGAGCGGCGGCAGGTGATCGACGTGCCGCCGGTGCGCCCCGTGGTCACGGAGTATCAAGGGCACATGGTCCGCTGTCCGTCGTGCCACGGGTCTATTGCCACGGGTCTATTGCGTGTTAATGTCCAGTGATTCTGGGCTCTGCGCCATTCTTGATGATGCCTGTTTTGGCACACCAGCTACTATATACAGTGCTATTACCTGCACAAACACTATATTTAGCGGTTAGTGTGCCCCCTGCGACGACTTGCCGTGTCGCCAGATGCCGCCCGTCGCGGCTCGCTGACAGCCAACCCATTTCGCGCTCAAAATCGGGCTTCGACGGGTGAATCCGCATCATCAAGAATGGCGCAGAGCCTGATTCTGTCACCCGTAAGTGTCCAGTGAAAATGTCACCTGGGCCGACGCGCCCGTAGCGCTCTCATACGTTCACGCGCCTGTTCGCGCGTGCGCTCCTCGCGACAAAAGTCACAGTAGGCGGTGACGGGGCCGCGCTCGCCCCGGATGACCGTGTCGCGCTCTCCACATGACGCACATTTAATGCGCCGTTCTTTGATCGCCATCGCTGTCCTTCCCTCTCTTCCCCCCTCTCCCAGATGTTACGCTCGTTTCTCCTTGTTTGTGGGAATCGCTGTCCCCTGGCTCGGCATCCGACGAATCAGGCGGCAACTCCCGTCTGTGGACAACTGATACCATCACACGTCATGTCGACGTACGATCGGGGTAGTTGGCGCGTACGGGAGGGCCGTGCGATGCGGGTGCCGAATCGGGAGCGGGGTCGTTTCTCGTCCCTCAGCGGTTGCGTCAGGACTCAGAATCACGGGTAGTGTGGAGCCAACAGGTCAGGTATCCTACTCCTGTTATAACGGCGCGCTGAGGAGGGGATGATGGTCTGCCCATACTGCCACGGGGACGCGACACAAGAGTTGGAGCGGGTCACGACCTTGGGCTACCGGCTGTTCCGGTGTCGTCCCTGCCGGCGTACCTATAATGAGCGCACGAGCACGCCCTTCAATCACCTCCAGGTCCCCACGGACATTGCCCTGCTCGTGATGCTTTGGCGTCTCCGCTACAAGCTGAGCCTGCGCGACCTCGCCGAGATGTTCCTCACGCGGGGCTTCACCTTCACGCATGAGACGGTTCAGGAGTGGGAGGAGCGCTTCGCCCCGCTGCTCACGGAACGGCTCCGGGCCAAGCGACGGGGCAAAGCGGGCCGCAAGTGGCACGCCGACGAAACGTATGTGAAGGTAGACGGGCGCTGGTGCTACCTGTAGCGGGCCATCGACGCGGACGGCAACTTGGTTGACTCCATGCTCAGCGAGACGCGCGACATGGAGGCCGCCAAGCGCTTCTTCGCACGGGCGCGCACGGTGGTGGGCCACGCGCCGGAGACGGTGACCACAGACGGACACGACGCCTACCCGCGTGCCATTCGCGAGACGCTGGGGCCGCAGGTGCGCCATCGGACCAGCCACTACATGAACAACCGCATCGAGCAGGACCACCGCGGCATCAAGCAGCGCTACTACCCGATGCGGGGCTTCGGCTCGGTCGAGTCAGCGGCCCGCTTCTGCTCCGCTCACGATGAACTGCGCGACCATTTCCGCTCTCGCCACCACATGAACGAGACGGTGTCCCTGAGCGATCAGCGGCGGCTCTTCCAGGAGCGGTGGGGCGAGGTGTGTGCGCTGCTACAGGCGGCGTAGGCACCATCAGGCCGGGGCCACGGCAAGCTGACGCACGCCACAGCCCGATTGCGTTCCTAATCCTGACGCAACCCTCACGCGTGCCGCGCCCAGCTAAGCCCGCTATGTATGCATTAGCACAGGCAGCTTTCAGGCTATCGGCGCCCATCACTCGCGTAGATATGCTAATGGCTGTTTGAGAATAGACTGAGTACCGTCGATGGGCTACCTCTAATCGCCAGGGTGTCGCGCCACATGCTGTTTCTGCCCATCTGAAACGGGACAGCTGGTGTCACCCACGGCGGAGTAGGTGTTGCCCTGCCAAAACCAATCCCGTTCTACATGTGCATCCTTAGGAGTGGGCTGACACCCTGGCTGGATCGTCCATCTCGGCAACGCGCGGCCCTGGGCCCTGAATCGACCTGGACAAGGCGGGGCGAAAGATGATATACTGGAGAGATAGCGAGTTTGTCATCTTCAGAGATAAATGGCGTAATTTCTTCAGCGATATTTGTCCGGATGGAGAGCCGTTCCCGGAAGCGACTAACCTTCCGTGAAGTGAAAAATCGCTGTTATCCAGTCGTTCGCACGGTTGTTTGATGGCTCCCACGCACGATTTACTACTCAGAAGGGACCATCTGTCCAGTGTTTTGGCCTACTCACGCTGGTGCCACTACGCCATTTATCGCTGAAGAAATAGCGCCAAATAATCCTGAAAGTGACACGATGGAACGCAGTACTTTGCCGCGAACAGGAGCGAGGCGATGGCTGACGAGCAGATGGTCCTGAGCGCGGCGGAAGTGGTCGCCGTCGAGGGCGAGCGGGCCACCTGGCGGCGAATGGCGGTGCACCGGATGCACCTATCGCTCCGAGTGTTGGGGCTACGCGGTCTGTGTACCGCTGATGGCCCTGGGCCAGGCGCTGGGGGTACTCCAGGTGTGGGGTGGATCGAACAAGGCGAGACAGCCGAACGCAGCGCTCGCGCACCCGACGGACATGAAGCGCCGATTGACGGTGACCATGGCTGAGCATATTGCCCTGGCCCTAGCCAACCTGAGATTACACGAGACGCTGCGCAGCCAGTCCATCCAGGACCCGCTCACCGGTCTGTTCAACCGGCGCTACCTGGAGGAGACCTTGCGGCGCGAACTTGAGAGTTGCGAGCGCAACCGGCTCTCCCTGGGGGTCATTGTGTGTGACATCGATCACTTTAAACAGGTCAACGATAGCCTTGGCCATAATGCCGGTGATGCGGTGCTTCGCGCGCTGGGCGATGCACTGGCCTCATCCCTGCGCGGTGGCGATATCCCGTGCCGGTACGGCGGCGAAGAGTTCGTGCTCGTGCTGCCCGGCGCATCCTTGCCGGATACGTACCAACGGGCCGAGCAGATCCGAGAGACGATCAAGGGCCGGCAACTCGCGTATCGCGGGCAGGCTGCGGGCCCCGTAACGATCTCGCTCGGAGTCGCTGCCTTTCCCGATCATGGCACGACCTGGGAAACGCTCTTCCACGCCGCGGACGCCGCGCTGTATCGCGCCAAAGCTGGGGGCCGTGATCGAGCGCTGATGGCTGGTTCAGGTGCCGGTTGAGCACGTCGCGACTAGAGCGGCCGTCAGGCCGACGCGGGACGAGTATATCCGCCAGAAAAACAGTAACCACTACCATGTACGCTGCTACTAACGAGCCGCTGGGGCGGTGGCGCGCCCTGGCCCTGCTGGCCCTGGCGCAGGTGTGCGGGATGAGCCTGTGGTTCACGACCTCGGCTGTCACGGGGGCGCTGCGTTCCCAGTGGCATCTCTCGGGGTCAGCCGTCGCCTTGCTCACCACCGCCGTGCAACTCGGCTTTATCAGCGGGTCGCTCCTGGCCGCGCTGCTCAACCTCGCCGATGTCGTCGACGCGCGCCGGCTGTTTGGTGGGGCCAGTCTCCTCGCTGCCCTCGCGACCATCGCCTTCGCCCTGTGGGCGCGCGGCCTCGCCCTTGGGCTTCCCCTCCGGTTCGCGGTGGGCGTGTGCCTGGCGGGTGTATATCCTCCCGGCATCAAGCTCATGACGTCCTGGTTCCGGCGCGGGCGCGGGCTGGCCGTCGGTATCCTGGTGGGTGCGCTCACCGTGGGCTCCGCGCTGCCGCATCTGATCGTGGCGGGAGGTCTCGCGTGGCAGTGGGTGCTTGGACTGTCGTCGCTGTTTGCCGTGGGGGGCGGTCTACTGGTGCTGCGCTGGGTGCCCGAAGGGCCCTATCGCGGTGCCGCGCCACCCCTGGACCTGACGTACGTCGTATCGATCCTGCGCGACCGCTCGCTGCGCCTGGCCATTGTCGGCTATGGCGGCCATATGTGGGAGCTCTACGCCATGTGGACCTGGTTACCGACCTACCTGGCAGCCAGCTTTGCCCAAAGAGGGGGGCCAGGGACGCCACCAGTCAGCCTGGCCGCGTTTACCGCCATCGGCGCTGCCGGCTTCGTGGGCGCTCTGGTCGGTGGGTGGCTGGCCGACCGCTTCGGGCGCACCGCAGTCACAAGCGTGGCCATGGCACTCAGCGGGGCCTGTGCGCTGCTCAGCGCGGTCGTCTTCGGCCAGCCGCCCTGGCTGGTTCTGTGCGTCGCCCTAGCATGGGGCGGGAGCGTCATTGCCGACTCGGCCCAGTTCTCGGTGGCCCTGACCGAGCTTTGCGATCCGCGCTACGTGGGGACGGCGCTGGCTCTGCAAACGAGCATCGGCTTCCTAATCACGGTGGTGACCATCCAGTTCACGCCGCTACTCGCGGCGGCGCTCGGCTGGCGCCTGGCCTTTCTCTGGTTGGCACTGGGTCCGCTGCTGGGGTTGGTGGCGATGCGGCGCTTGCGCGCGATGGCGCAAGCGTGCCGGATGGCGGGGGGTCTGCGTTGAACGAAGCCGGCAAGCAGCTGGTCCAACACCAGCGCGATGGTCGTGTGGCCGGCGATGGGGATGAAAATCGGGTAGGGTGAGCGGGTGGCCGGGCTACCGGCTGCACCCAGAGCGACCGCGCGATCCGTTGGGGTGACGCTCAACCCCGCAGACGCCGGTAGTGTCGTGGAGATCTTCGCGACCTAAATTGGCCCAGTGTTACGGAAGCTGCATCCAAGTGCAAAGTAAGGGTCGGTGAGTGGAACGTTCAGCAGTTTGTGGCGGCGAACTTCAGCACTCGATGGCGCACCGTCCACTCATTCCTCGCCCATCTTCTCGCGCAGCCACTGACCAATGCCCGCGTCTAACGCTGCCAATGCAGCAGCGAGGGTGGGATAGCTCGCGGCACCCTCCCAGACCATCCCACCTTCCTGCAAGGCCCGCACGACGGAGTGGCTGAACTCATCTTGGCCGATTTCGACCCAGCCATAGGCATCGACCCAGCGGGCTAGGTGCGGATAGTCTTCATCAGCAGCGTGTGCCATAGCTGGAGCCTCCTGGTGTGCTAAGTGCCGCATGTGCCGCTGGACATAGCACTTCGACCATTTCTACCCTGTGTGGAGAAGATCATCCCTGCGTTGTAAGTGCCAGCTTTGAACTGTTACGCTTTGCCGGGTTAAGGTGTATCACCCGCGCACCGTCTTTTTTTCAAGGAGTGGGCGTCCCGTGAGCGTAAAATGGGGTGCTAACCGCCTTGACCAGCACGACCTATCTGTAACACCGTAAACCGGCTTTTTGTAATAGATCGAAACTGGCGCTTACATGCGTGGACAGGCGTCTTCCCTCAGGAGCCGGTTCTTCCTATACTCGTCCTCACCGCGGCACAGTGCCGACACCAGCTATTCTCGGCACTTCACGCTGGTCTGGAAAGAGAGAGCACGGCGAGGAGGCAGCGACATGAAGCGGCAATGGACACCCGACGAGTTGGCGGAACACTGGACTCTGACCAGTCGTGATGGAGAGTTGATCGCCAACAAGACAGGCGCGACGCGGCTGGGGTTCGCCCTGTTGCTCAAGTTCTTTCAGCATGATGGCCGCTTCCCTCACCACAAAGGCGATGTCCCCACTGCTGCTGTCGTCTATGTCGCCCAGCAACTCGGTCTCCCTCCCGAATTGTACGCGCAGTACGCCTGGACCGGCCGCACCCTGGCCTATCACCGGCTCCAAATCCGCCAGACCCTGGACTTTCGCGAGTCGACAGAGCAGGACATCGAGGAGCTGACTGTCTGGCTCCGCGAGGACGTGCTCCCCCACGACCATCGTCCCGATCGCGCGCAGGAGGCGGTCTACGCGCGCTGTCGGGCCGCACATCTCGAGCCGCCTGCGCCCAAACGTGTCGAGCGGCTGGTCCGCTCCGCTCTCCGGACCTATGAGGACCAGGTGCATCAGCAGGTGCTCGAACAGCTGAGGCGCCCGGGGCGCAGATCGACGGCTTGCTCGCGACGACGCCCGAGGGCGAGGTGGAGACAGCAGACGCCGCGCCGGCAGACCCGCGCGATCCCGGGCGCCTCAGCCTGCGCGACCTCAAGGCCGATCCGGGGCGGGTCAGTTTGGAGAGCGTGCTGACTCAAATCGCACGGCTGCGCCGTGTCCGTCAGGTGGCCCTGCCGGAGACGGTGTTCGCCGGTGTTGCCCCGCATCTGGTGCAGGCGTACCGGCAGCGGGCCGCGGCGGAGCCGCCCAGCGAACTGCGCGCCCATGCAGAGGCGGTCCGCGCCACGTTGGTCGCCGCCCTGTGCCTGCTGCGCCGTCAGGAAATCACCGACGGTCTGATCGATCTGCTCCTCGCCACGGTGCACAAGACCGGCGCCCGCGCCGAGCGCGGGGTCCACCAGGACCTCCTGGTGGACATCAAGCGCGTCAGCGGCAAGAACACGCTGCTCTACCACTTGGCCGAGGCGGCGGTGGACCATCCCGATGGCGTGGTCCGGGAGGTGCTCTACCCCGTTGTCGGCGAGAAAACGCTGCAGGACCTGGTCCGGGAATACAAGGCGAGCGGACCGGGCTACGACCTCCAGGTGCAGACCCGGCTCCGTGCCTTGTATGGCGCCCATTATCGCCGGCTGCTCCCTGAGTTGCTGGATGTGCTGGAGTTCCGCTCGAACAATGCGGCCCATCGTCCGGTCATCCGTGCGCTCGATCTGCTCAAGCGCCACGTGGAGAGCACCAAGCACGTCTTCACGGCAGCAGACGACGTGCCGATCACCGGAGTGGTGCCGCCGGATTGGCTTGAGACGGTGGTGTATACCGATCGCAAAGGCCGGATCCGCATTGACCGCATCAACTATGAGAGGAGACGTTGCGCGAGAAGCTGCGGTGCAAGGAGATCTGGGTCGTCGGCGCCGACCGCTACCGCAATTATGTGGAATTTGGTGTTTTGTCAACGCGCGTTGCCGACAACCACGACCGCCGGCCCGCTGTTGCTGCTTAATACTACAACGTTACTTGTCTCCTGAGGCCGTGCTAACGACCTGGAAGCAGGCGTGCAATCGCTCAGTTTAGCAGCGAGATGGCCCTTTGTCTGACGGTCGCTAGAGGTGATTCTAGCGAGGTAACGTTGTAGTATTAACGCGACTGGGGTCACGGAGAACGATCTGCGCAACTACTCTGTGGCCCCTTTGCTTGTGCGACAGAATGTGGTCCAGCATTTTTCCAGCAGGGTAGCTGCGTCAGAACTGGAGGTTCAGGTCCGCCATATCCTCATTAAGACCAAAGCGGCAGCATTGTTACTAGCACAAGCTGTGCGCACTGGCTCAAATTTTGCAATCTTGTCCAGAAAGTTCTCCCTCGACAACGGTATAAGTGATGTACCCATCAGCACATTATTGCAGGTGCAGCGCTCCCCGATGTTGCAGGCACAACAACGGAGCAGCGCCTACAACGGAGGTTGGCTGCGCGTCTCTTCGCAGCCCTTCATGCCCAATCAGCCTACGTGGTTACGGTCAACAATGTACGCCCAAAGTGATTTACTGACGGCGCAGATTGACCCGCTCATGCTCAACACAATCCTCTACATGAAGCCCAAAAGGTGCGCGTAATGCGGGACACGTTCGGTTGACATGTTGTCCAGATAACGAAACGCCGTTGGCATCATCTCACCCAATCTGAGCGACACCTGTGGGTCGACCAGCAGTATCAAATATGGGTTCAACAGGCTCTCGATGAAACTCATAACAAAATTATTGATCTTAGGTAGCGGGCTTAGGGACGCGGAAATAGCTACGCACCCCGCAGCTCTCCAGCGACATAGGGGATAGCGACGAACCACTTGTCCAGCGCGGGTAGCCGCGTGACCTGCGCTTCCACGGCGGCCATGGCCGCTGTGGTGAGCTTCACGCCGGTGGCATAGGTGGTGGTCACCAGGTCGACGACGGGATGGAGACCCTTCCAGGGCATGGAGGCGGTAAACCCGCACACCGCCTCCAGCGAGTCGAGCAGCGCACCGTTCCAATGGGTCTCCAAGATGCCCCAGCAGCGTTCGACGGGGTTGTATTTACTATGGTAGGGGGTGTAAGTGCCAGCTTTGCAGATGCTGCTGGCGAACCTCAACAGGGCCTCGTCGGCAAGTTGGCGGCACGCGTGACCACACGTAGTTTGACGTGCCCGAAACTCGTGGTGGAGGGTTCGCCAGCAGCATCCTTTGAACTGGTTCTTGGGCACTTTTGATGATGCTGTTCGAGAGGGAAATTCGCGCCATAGCGATGAGAATCAAAACGCTCCTCTTCACGAATGACGGTGGTCACCAGTTAGGCAGCCGATACGGTCGCCCGGCCTTGCACTATCCCGCCCCTGGTGTGCGGCGACGAAGCCCGGCGACGAAACGAGCGGTCGCGCGTTGATGAGGATTGCATTGCTCCTATGCCTGTTGGTCATGTGCCCTGTCGATATGACATCAGCCAACCACCACGCGCCTAATTTCTCATCGTTTCCCCCGCACATCGCCACGGAATCGGCATCATCAAAAGAGCCCATGAGCCGTAGAATTGACCCATCTGCGCCGAGACTTCGTAATTGACGTTGGGACATGCATAAGCATGCAAGCTCACGAACCCGATGGTGGGGATCTTGAGTCCATACACACTCGTACGACCTGCTGGATCGCGTGCAGCAACGGGTGCCTGTAGCTGATAGTGCATGACTATGCAGCCTACCAACGTCAATTACGAAGTCTCTCTGCGCCAATTTGGCTTGACCCATCTTTTTCAAGTAGCTCGTTCCTGGCGTGCGCCCTCATCTCTGGTAGATGCTGATCGAGGCCTTTGCCAGCTGGCCTAATATGGGTCAAGCTACATTGGCGATTGCTGGGTCAAATCTCACCGGCGTTGACACACCAAGAGACACGAACTACTGACGATCCTCGGCCAGGCCATGGCCGAGGCCGTTAACCTGCACGCGCGACAAGAGGCGGCCGGGCTCGACCCCCTGCAACGCGCGGGCGCCGAATCGTCGCGCCGCCGCGCCATCGGGGCCGCTGTGCGCCGCGCCCGCGGAGACCGGGTCGCGGAGGCCACGGGACCCACCTTAGACGGAGACGCGCACATGCAGGCCCTGCCCGTCGCGCCCGACGGCGGACCCGGCCTCCACCACGCCGCCCGGATCGGCCACCAGCACGCGTGCGACGACGCCGACCCCCGCCGGGGTGTGCGGGGGGGCGTCGTCGCCCCCCCGCACATCGGCGGCGGCGGCGGCAATGGCGGCGGAGAAGTCCACGACCGTCCCGTCGGAGAGCAGCACGCCCGGGTCGGCGCGGCAGCCCACGCTATCGGCGTGCGCGGTTGGCGGCCGCGGGACACCGGCGCCGACCAGGAGGCCGACCGCCCGCGGCGCGCCACGGGCTACGGATGCGAGGGGGCGTCGCGTGGAGCGGTGCATGGCCTATCTCCTCCCGCTATGGTCGGCGGGCTGTGTCGGCGGCGGGTCATAGGGCGTCACCGACGAGATGTACGCGCAGGGTCTGCCGGTCCGTCCCGCGCGCCGTGCCCGTCGCCAGCGTCGCGCCGGTCGCCGCGACCAGGGTGGTGGTCGCGGTCACCGCCACGCCCCTCGTTCCCGTCGTGACCACTGTGGCGCTGTCGTAGGCGGCCGGCGCGTCGTCGGCCACCACCGCGATCGTTTCCGTGGGGCCGAGCGCCCCCCCGCTCGGCGCGACGCTCACCGCGCGCAGGCCCGCGGGGACGTGCAGCGTGTAGGCCACGCCCCGCACGTCGGCTGCGTCGTCGGCGATGACGGCGGAGAGGTCCACTATCACCCCATTGGAGAGCACGACGACCGGGTCGGAGCGGCAACCGCCAATGTCGGCGTGCGCGACGCGCACGAGGGGCGAATTGATCAGGAGGCCGGCCGCCAGGAGCGCGGCGGCGTGGCGCGGGCGGGCGAGACGAGGCATGGGCCACTCCTAATCCACGGTGCCGCTGCCGGCACGCCGGGGACGGCAGCGGTACCGCCCCGATCACCTATGCACCAATCGTAGCATATGCACCAATCGTAGCATATATATAGCGCCGGTGCAACAATGGGCACCGATCCGCCATAGCCAAATGGGGGGATGGCGCACGGAGAGCGGTCGCTCAATACTATGCCCATGGGCACACGGCGGGTCCCGTCCCCCCCGCCCAGGGCCTCGCCCCCACCAGCATCCCGCCGGGATCGCTGCAACGGGGTCGGCACACAGGAGAAAGGGAACAAGATGTCGTCGCGCTCTCCGATCGCCCCCCGCCGCGCCCTCCTCGGCGCGGCCGTGCTCGCCGCCAGCCTCCTCGCCGGGGCCGTCGCCCCGCCGGCCGCCCACGCCGACATCGGCGGCAGCCGCAAGAATACCGTCGGTGGCGCGGCAGCCCTCGGCGCGGCCCCCGCGCTCCGGCATCCGGCCTCACGCCCCACCGCGTTCGTGCCGGGGAACCGAGCCGCCGGGCGGTAGTCCGCACATGACCGCCCGCGCGCCTTGCGACGGAACCCGGCGCACTCCGGCCGCCATTGGCGGCATCGCCGCTGGCCTGGCGGTGCGCGCGCCGACGCACCGTGCCGTCCACCCCTCGGGCCAGCGCACCCTTGGTGCTATACCTTACCTTTGCCCACATTTTTGCTCCTGAGAAGGGGGGTGGAAGACGCGATACATGAGGGTGAGGTCGGCGAGGCGCAGGAAACCACGCCAGAGGACGGTCACGCCGGGGACATCGCCGGCCGCACGGCGCAGGAAGCCGCCTAACTGGGCAATCCAGCGCGTCGCGTCGGCCAGCGAGGGGGGAGTGGCGGGCGGTTGGGTGGTCTGGTGGATGGCGCAGTAGAGCGCCTGCCACTCGTCGTCGTCAAGCAGCGCGGTGCAGGGCAGGGTGGGCTGGGCGCGGGCTAGCAGCGTCACGGTGAGCACGCGCCAGGCGATCACGCTGTAGAGGGCCAGCGCGCGTTGCATATGGTCGAGCGCGGCCAGACGCCGCCGCTCGATACTGCACCCACTTTTGAGCACCTTGTGAAAGATTTCAATGCCCCCGCGCCGCGCATCATAGCCCAACACGGTGCGCGCCGCTGCGGCATCAGGGATGGGCAGCGTCGTCAGCAGCAGCCCGTCCAGCGCCTCCACGCCCGGCGGCGGGGCCTCCTCGTGCGCCCACACCGCCCACAGCGTGACCGGCGGCAGGTCCTCCGCGGCGCGTGAGCGCGGCGGCCGCACCTTCAGGCGCGCCCAGCGTACCGCACTCTGCGCCGTGCGTGCGGGCCGTGCCCCCTGTCGCGGCACGTCCAGGGTGTACAGTCCCCCCACAGGCCGCGCCGCCACCCGCGCCCGTCGTAGGCGCGTGCCGTCCGCGTCGGGGTCGTCCGCCAGGGCGCGATCCTGCGCTGCCCGTACCACCAGATCCACGTTGGGCTCCCGCTCCCGCAGGAACACGTCGTAGATGTCACATTCACGGTCCCCCTCAGCAATCCAATGGGTCGTCGGGCAATCCCGCGCCGCCGCGTTGGTCGCGTCCAGCCCACCCAGCCCCTTGTGGCTCTCCTTGTCCGCGCTGTCCCGTGTCCGCCGCCGCGCCGCCACCCCCTGCTCCTCCACGGGACGCGTCCACTGCTCCTGCGCCAGGACCCCCTGGACCATGCCGTCCGGCGTGAGCGCCAGCGTGCTATGCACCCACAACCCCTCCTGTGGGGCCGCCGCCGCCGGCGCGTCCCCTTCCACATGCGTGGTGTCCTGCACCGCCAGCACCACCGCCGCGCCCCGCGCCCGCTCCACCGTCGCCGCCACATGGCTCGCCAACACGGCCTGGGGGTCAATCTCGCCGTTCTCCAGGAAGCGGTAGGCCGCTTTGAGCATGGCCGGATCGTCGCATGCGTCCGCCAACGCCGCCGGCGGGCGCGCTCCCAGCACTCCCGCCAGACGCACCAACCGCTCCGTCCGCCGCGCGTCCCCCAACACCGCCGCCCCAAACTCTGCCACCGCCCACCCTGCCTCCCGCTCGACGCCCACGATTCCCTCGCCCATGCCCCGCTCCTGCCGGTCGTTTATTTCCAGCCTATCAGTTCTCTTCCCCGCCGATAGAAATGTGGGCAAAGGTAAGCTTAATAGACCGGGGACGCGACAGGGTCCCGCGCGTCGTGCGGTCGAGACCAAGCTCAGGGGCACGCGGGGTGGTCCGCGTAGGCGGCGCGGAAGCGTTCCTTGGCGCGGTACAGCGTCATCTTGACGTTGCCCGTCGACAAGCCCAGGGCGCGGGCAATCTCGTCGATGGAGAGGCCATCGCGCGCCCGCAGCAGCAGGCAGGCGCGCTGCGTCGGGGTGAGCCAGGCCAGCGCCTGGCGCACGGCCTCCCGCGTGGCCAGGCGCGTCGGCAGGTCACCCTCGCGCGCGGGCACGCGCTCCGCGTCGCCGGGGCCGAACGGCAGCCAGGTCAGACGGCGACGGTGGCGCAGCGCGTCGCGCGCCGTGTTCGTGGCGATACGGTACAGCCAGGCCACCACGGCCCCCTCACGCGCCCCAGGCAGCGCCTTGTACGCCTTGAGGAAGGTGTCCTGCGTCAGGTCCTCGGCCTGCGCGGGATCGCCCACCAGGCCGAGGATGTAGCCGTAGATCGGCCCGTGATAGCAGACGAAGAGCTGGTCGAAGGACGGCCGTGGGGTCGCTTCCTGCGTCCGGCTATCGACGACGGCCACGGTCGCCACGACGCGCTGCATGTGCCCTCTCCCTCCCCCTATGACGCGCACGCTGTGTGACCGGCCTGAGATACGACGCGCGCCGGCGCCGCGACCGGCGATGGGCCAGGGCCGTACGCGTGAGGCAAGATAGGCCCCCTGATGGGCTAGGGGCAATAGCCCGAATGGGCTATCCCTCCCCGGGGCTGACGCGTCCACGGCTCTCCGGTGGCCTCGCCAGGGGACCGGCGCGGGCCGGCGCGGCGCCCTGTAGCAGCGTCCATCAGGCAACCTGACGCCACAGAGCGCCCCCGCTCCCCGCGACGGGGCACGGCGGAGGGCGCTATCCCAGAGGGCCGGACCCGCGATAAGCTGCACGCGCCAGTCGTTGTCAAGAGACGGCCGAACGTGCACCAGTGAGTGATGGAGAGAGTGCGTACGTGACGTTGAGAGTGTAAGGCGTCACGTTAGATGAGCTAAACGTCACAGTACGTGAGCCAGCCGTCACCATGACCCCCTCACCACCTCCCTCGCCGTCACTCTGAACGTCACACCGCCGACGGGGACAACGCACGCCGCGCCGACGCGCACCCCTCACGCGTGGGTTGGCTCACGTACTGTGACGCAACGTGCGGATTGGCTCACGTACTGTCATCTTGGGTGACTATCCAGCGGATCGTTCACGGTCTGGCGCACCTGGCGAATCAGGGCCGCCACGCGTAGAATATGAGCAGAGAGCGCCGCAGAGGGCGGCACGGGATGAGGCCGAGGAGAGACGACGATGCT
>JAABUM010004307.1_pt1 | contig 16252 bp, 17 predicted proteins | sample 5559161 | NCBI WGS metagenome assembly JAABUM01 (sample SAMN10711868, study PRJNA513369) | rock metagenome | isolation source: Antarctica rocks | place: Antarctica: Victoria Land, Siegfried Peak nord
CCCCACTCTCCGGCGTAGGAGCGATGCAGGTCCATCTCCATGTGCAGCAGCCCCTGGGTGATGTCGGCGAAGCGAGTCATCGCCGGTAGCCCGGGGGCTCGCGCCGTTCCCAGCGCGTGCAGCCGGGGGCTCGCGCCGTTCCCAGCGCGTGCAGCCGGGCGAACTCGACCAAGTACAGGTAATCCTGGCGCACCCAGACCTTGAAGCGCTCGGGCTCCAGGGTCCCGTCACCGACCCCCCGCACGAACGGATGATAGTGCTGGGCCTGCCAAACCGCGTCGGCCGAGCCCCGCAGCTCGACGCTCAACGAGGCGGATGAGCCGGGTTCGCTCATCGGCGCATCGTCGCAGCTCCCACACGCCGCGCCGCAATGACGCCGGCGACCGTGCCGGAGGCGGATCGCGCAACGGGACGCTCTGGGGGTGCACAGCCCGTTGACCGCGTTGACCGGCGCGGTCGCGCTGTGAACAGACCGCCGGTCCGTACGGGCGCGCGTGAACTCGGGGCGGCGCGTTGAAGCTCGTGGCAAGCTTGCAACGATGACCAACATCTTTGAGCCTGGGTGGGACGCGGAGGAGGACCGGCCACCGTTTCGCTGGCGGCGCGCCAGGATCGGACGCCAGGCCGGGTCACAAAAGCTCGGCGCTTCGCTGTACGAGCTGCCATCTGGTGCCTCGGCGTGGCCGATGCATATCCATCATGCCAACGAGGAGTTGATAGTCGTGCTGGCTGGCCGACCAACGCTGCGTTCGCTCGACGATGAGCGGGTGCTCGATCCCGGCGAAGTCGTCGCTTGCCCCGCCGGCCGCGGCGGGGCACACCGGATCGACAACCGCACGACGCAGGCCGTGCGTCTGCTCGTCATCAGCACGATGATCTCGCCCGAGCTAAACGAGTACCCCGACAGCGGCAAGCTCTGGGGGCTGGGCTTCGCCCCCGGTGGCGAGCACGCCACGGACATGCCGGAGGTCATCGGCCGACCCGAGGACAACCTCGACTACTTCGAAGGAGAATCGTGACGGAGCCGCAACCCGATCCGCTATCGGTGAGCGATGGCGATCTGCCGGCCCTCGCCCGATATGGTCGTCGTGCGCTGCCTGCGGCTTGTCATTCAGCGTAGTCCTGTGCGTCGCGGTGCGCGAGGTGTTGGGCGAGTGCGGTGAGTGCGGCGGTGATCTTGCTGCGGATGTGCGGGTCGGTGATCGTTCCGTCGGGGCCGATGGCGTCGCGGGTGACCGGGATGCGCGCGCAGGCGGCGTCGACAGTGTCGGCGTGGATGTAGCCGAGCACTTTGCGAAGGGAGTCATGAGCGTCCGCCGCGCCGGTGGGGGCCGCGCCGCCGGAGGCGTTGATCCAGGCCACCGGCTTGCGGTAGGTCCCGGCGTCGCCGACCGTCCACTCCAACAGGTTCTTCAAAGCGCCAGGGAGCGCTCCCGCGTATTCGGGCGTGCAGATCAGCAGCGCGTCGGCTGCTGCGACCCGCGCGCGTAGCTCGGTTACGGCGCCGTGCACTGGGTCGCCCTCGTGATCGTCGTCGGGGTTGAAGTGCGGCAGCTCCCCTATGCCGCGGTAGAGCACGGTGGTCAGCCCGGCGGGTGCTACTGCGGTCGCGGTCTGGAGCACGGCGGTGTTGGTCGACCCTGCACGCAGGCTTCCCGAGATCAACAGCAGCTCAAGCGGTCGTGCCATGCCGCGAAGCTAGCCGTCGCTTGGTCGTAGCGCGGTGGCGACCGCGTAGGAGTCCTCATAGAAGCGGTACTCGGCAATGCGGTCCTCGCGCACGACGGCGTGGACAGCCCAGGCGCTGGTGACGGTCTTGTTCGTCGTTCGTGACCGGTAGCGAAACGTGCCGTGGACGGCGAGGTGATCGCCGTCGGCGACGATCGCCCCGGGCGTCGCCTCGGTGACCTCGAGGGCGTCGAGCAGCATTTGGTAGGCGTGCTTGATGCCCTCGCGGTCGGTCTGGCGCCCGACCCAGGGCAGCAGCCGCCGCAGCTCGGGATTGTCCTCGGCGATGAGCACGTAGTCCGGTGCGGCGACGAAGTGTCGGTCGACCGCCGTCATGTCACCGCTCATCGTCTCGGCGAAGTAGGTCTGCAACACCTCAGTTGGACTCACGCGCGTGCTATCCTTGTTCGATTAGCGCACGTTGTGTGCGGGATTGTGGTAGAACCGTAGCATGGCGAAGCTGGGCTCCCGCGACGCGCAGCTGCGGGCACGACGATCGCTTGCCGGCGTCGACTCGCGCGACTTCTCCGAGGCGCTCGCGCGCGGGCTGCGGATCATCGAGAGCTTTGACCGCGACCACCGGCGGATGACGCTCGCCGAAACCGCCCGGGCGGTCGATCTGCCGAGAGCCACCGTGCGGCGCAGCCTGAGCACCCTGGTGCACCTCGGCTACATGACCCTCGACGGGCGCGAGTACCAGCTCGCATCCCGAGTTCTCGGCCTGGCCACCACCTATCTCGACGCGGGTCCAAGCCGGGTGCTGCAGGCCGCCTGCGAGCGGCTATGCGCCGATGTCGGCCACGTCTGCAGCGTCGCGGTCCTCGACGGAGACGCCGCGGTGATGATCGCCCGCGCGGCGCCTAACCAGCTGCTCGCCGCCGGGGTCGGGGTCGGACATCGCCTGCCGGCGCTACGCACCTCCCTCGGGCGAGCGCTGCTCGCCGGACTCGACGACACGACCCTGGAGGAACGGCTCGCGACAGCGGCACCGAGTGACAGGCGCCGGCTGCGAGCAGCCGTGCACGCCGCACGCAACGACGGCCACGCCTACGCCGACAGCGAAGTCACCCCCGGCTTTCGCTCCATCGCCGTGCCCTTACACCGCTGGGACGGCCGGATGATCGCGGCGATCAACCTTGGCGGCAGCGGCGCGGACCCAGACATGCTGCGCGGGCCGCTGCTCGGCGCGCTACGTCACACCGCCGCAGAACTCTCCGCCCAACTCATCTAACCGCCCGCCACCCTTGGCGAAACGCTGCGCCGATTGCGGATCCGGCTGGGACCGAGCACTCGGACAATGCTCGATGCAGGCCGGGCAGGATTGTAGGGTCGGATCGGTGGATCGGAACGTGAAGCTACGAGAGTTGCTCGTTGGGGTGGAGGGTCTCGCCTTGCTTCGTCACCTCTACGACGGATCATTCGCCGACGCTGAGAAGCGGATCGCCGAGGTCCACCGTCTGCTCAAAGACGACGCGTTCTCGGCCGGGGAACGGATGCGAGAGGAGGACCCGCGCACCGGGTATCGCGCCTGGTCAGATCACTACGACGAACCGGGAAATCCGGTTATCGCAATGGAGGAGCCGGCCGTTTGGTCCTTACTTGACTCCATTGCTGCTGGCGCCTGCCTCGACGCCGCGTGCGGGACAGGTCGCCATGCCCGACACCTTGTTGATGGTGGCCACACAGTGGTCGGGGTTGACGTTACGCCCGAGATGCTGAGCCGAGCCCGGGAGAACGTTCCCGAGGGCACCTTCCTCGAAGCCGACCTGCAGGCCATCCCGGCAGATGATGAGCGCTTTGACGCAGTCGTCTGCGGTTTGGCGCTGGCTCATGTCGCTGATCTGGCGGCCGGAGTCGCCGAGCTCGGCCGAGTCCTTCGATCCCAAGGGCGCATGGTCATCTCGGTTCTGCATCCCTTCCAGGCGCACCTCGGATGGCACGCGCCTTTCGAGGACGCCGAGAACGGGCGGGGCTTCGTCAGGGAGCACCCCCACACGCACGCCGATTATTTCTCGGCGTTCGCTGGGGCGGGTCTGAGGGTTCGAGGCTGTCTGGAGCCGATACTGGGGCTGGACCAAGTCCGAGCCAAGCGGCGCGCTTTTCGACATATCCCCGATGCCACGGCCGCTGCGTATCTCGGTCTTCCTGGCGTCTTGATCTGGGACCTGGAGAAGGCGTAGATCCAGCCCATGCAACGGCCCGAGCACCCGGCTTTCACGTCCGATGGAGGATCCCGCTGCGGGACGGGCGCATCGAGGGGGTGCGCTGACAAGATCAGCTAATGGGGCTCGACCGCACCGCGCTGTTTCGCATGGCGACCAGCGAGCGCCTGGAGCGCGCGGTCAGACGCGCACCGGGCGGCGAAGCCGCCGCATGGCGTGCCGCCTCGCGTTACGTCGCGGGCCGATCACGCACCGACGCGCTCGACACCGCCGGCATGCTGCTCGAGCAGGGCCACGGAGTCAGTGTCGACTTGTTCGGCGAGCGCGTACGCGACGCGGCAGCCGCGGATCGCGTGGCCGCGGACTACCTCGAGCTTGCCGGCGCCCTGCCGCCACCGCCGGCGGACGTCTGGCTATCGGTGGATCTCTCGCACCTGGCGCTGGACGCGGACTCCGTGGCCGTCGCGGAGCGCCTCGCGGCCATCGCGCGGGCCCTGCCCGCCGGCCGACGAGTGCAGGTTGGGGCCGAGGAGGCAGCGCAGACCGACGCCGTCCTAGCGTGCGTCCTTGACGTCGCCGCGCGTGGCCTGGCCGATCGGCTCGGAGCCACGGTGCAAGCGAACCTGGTGCGCGCGCCCGCGGACGCCGACGCGCTGGCCGAAGCCCGCGTGCACGTCCGGCTCGTCAAGGGCGCCTACGTGGAAACCACCGGCGTCCACCCGTACGGCGAGCCGACCGACGTCGCCTTTCTACGCCTGGGCTTCCGCCTCGCCCGGCGCGGCGCCTCCTGGTCCATGGCCACCCACGACGCGCGCCTGCGCGAGGCGCTGCTCCTCGCACACGGCCAGATGCCGGTCGAGCAACTGCTCGGCGTGCGCCCCGACGTCCCGCGCGAGTTGCGCACCCGCGGCGTTCCGACCCGAATCTACGTCCCCTACGGCGCCGACTGGTTCCGGTACTGGCTGCGCCGCCTCGCCGAGTCCCGGGGCGCCTGACTGCAGCCACACGGCGATACTGCCACGCCGCAAGAGGATCGGTTGTGGGACGGCGTCGCGCCCGGCAGGGACAATGGGGCGGTGCCGCAGTCAACATCCGCTACCGATAAGTCTTGGTCACTGCTCAGCTGGCGAGCTCTCTGAGCGGCTTCGTCAAGCGTTTGGCCAGTCCGGGATCGGTCGATCGATCTCCGCGAGCAGCGCTTGGGTGATCGCAGCGAAGGCACGCTTGAGTTCTGGGATGTCGAGCGAGCGGACGAGCCCAGGCGCGACGGCCACCGTCGCCTCCGGCGGAAGGTCGTCCATGCCCCGGCCCTGGACCGCAGGCACCCCATGGCGTAGGCACGCGAGGGCGAGCACCTGGTCTCGCATGGCGCTGATCATGTACTCGGCCTGCCACACCCGGCCGCGGGCGATGCTCGAGCGGGCATGCAGGGCATAGAGCCAGCCCATGCCGACCAGCTCGACCGGGCTGGGCGCAGCTGCGGCGAGCGGGTTGGCGGTTCCGAACAGCAAGCGAAAGTTCGGCCCGATCGCCCCGAACTGCGCCTGCGGCCAGAACGAGACATCGACCTGCAGCGTGCTGGAGAGCAGGAAGACTCGATAGAGGGTCTCGCCGCGGGTCACATCCATGTGATGGACGGCAGCATGCTCGCTGTACATCCGATCGGTCCAGTCAGCGATCGCCAGCGTGCGGTCCGCATCGCAGGCGAGGCCCAAGGCGAGATCTATGTCTGACCAGCGATCCTCGCGACCGAGCGCGGAGGACCCGAGCAGCGCGGCGGCGCTGATGCGAGCATCCGCTCGGGCGCCCGAGACGAGCTCGTCGCGTAGCCGTTTGCGATCCTCTGCGGTGAACACGGTGTGGACACTACGGGCGCGATCAGCGCCGGGCCGTCGGATCAGATCGGCAGCACGACCGGCGCGCTGTCGCACACGACCACGGTGTGCTCGACGTGCGCTGATCGCGCGCCGTCGCTGGTGCGTACTGTCCAGCCGTCGCTCGCGGCGCGTACAGCGCCGCCGCCCGCTGAGATGATCGGCTCGATCGTCAACACCAGGCCGTCAGTCAACGGCTGGGAGAGGTGTGCCACGTGGTGGTTGGGGACCTGCGGCGCCGCGTGGATGCGTCGCCCGATCCCATGCCCCATAAGCTCGGCGCACACCGCGTGCTCATCGGCTTGAGGGACCGAGTGCTTCGAGCCCAGGTGTTGTAGAACGAGCGGGTGGCGCAGTTCCACTTCGACCCGGACAGCTACCTCGAGCTCATGGCCGAAGAGGTGCCGGACTACGCACGGCTGCAGGAGGAGGCGGCTGCTGCGACGGCCGAGGTCGCGTCGGTGCGCCGCGTGCTCGACCTCGGCACGGGCACGGGCGAGACGGCCCGACGCGTGCTCGGCCGGCATCCCGCTGCCGCGCTGGTCGGAGTCGACGCGAGCGAGGCCATGCTCAGCCGCGCTCGACACGCGCTGCCTGACGCCGACCTGCGCGTCGCTCGGCTCGAGGATCCGCTTCCCGCCGGTCCGTTTGACCTTGCCGTGTCCGCGCTGGCCGTCCATCACCTCGCCGGGTCCGCCAAGGCGGAGCTCTTCAGTCGAATAGCGGATGCCCTGCGGCCGGGCGGGCGGTTCGTGCTTGCCGACGTTGTCGTCCCCGACGATCCGGCCGACTCGATCACCCCGATCGACGGCATGCACGACGTGCCAAGTCGCGTCGACGAGCAGCTTGAGTGGCTTCTTGCCGCCGGCCTCAGGCCCGCAGTCGCCTGGAGCCGCCGCGACCTCGCGGTACTTATCGCCGACCGCTGAGGTCGCGCTGAAGGCGGCATCGGCTCGCGCGACACAAGACGCTCATAGCTGAAGCCCGGCAGGAGTCCGGTAGCCGATCGCCACCGGACGGTGTCGGCTCGCCTGTTGTCGGACGGACGCCCGCCGGAGTCGATCACGAGGTCTGTTGCTCGGCCGTGCTGTACAAGCATCTCGAGCGGGACGCAAGCGGTTCCCGTGTCATCCCGGTCCGCGATGGCAGGGCGTCCCGTGTTTCAAGCCGCCGGCGCTTGCGGAGCTGCGCTCGGCGGCCAGAACCGTTGCGACTCGTCGCTCGGGCTCATTAGCCCAACCGGATCGCCATCCGGGTCCTCAACGATGGCAAAGCGCGATCCCCAGAACGCGTCATACGGACGCTGCCGCCCGCGATGGCCATGGGCGACGAGATCCGCAAAGAGCTCATCGACCTCGTCTCAGGTCTCGGTCGTGAGACCGAGCACCGTCGAGCCGCCGAGCGCCCCTTCGTAGCTGCTGTCCCAGACACGCGCGAAGTCGGGGCTGTCGAACTCGACGCGAAGTCCGTTCGGCAGGAGGGCGACGGCGTGCTCGGCGGACGGCGTGTCGATCGTCGACCCGGAGCCGTCGGTAGAAGGCCAGGGTCGCCTCCATTTCGCCGACGACGAGGTTGACCTGGCTGAGCCCGGGTCGCAGGTCACCAATGTCCCCGTCGAGCATCCGTCCGACAAGCGGCGACGTCGGGAGCGTCGCGCAAGGGCGATGGCCGGTATTACGGTTCAAGGAAGCCTGTCAACGTGCCGCGCCATCAGCAGCGCCGAGCGCAGGGAGCCGTCGCGCCGGCGGTAGTGGTCGCGGCGGAATCCCTCGACACTGAAGCCCGCCGCGACGTACAGCGCGATCGCCCGGCCGTTGTCCGGCCAGACCTCGAGGTCGACCTTGTGTGCTCCGCACTCGGCGGCGTGTGCGAGCACCGCGTCGAGCAGCATACGCCCGCCGCCCCGGCCACGCGCCTCGGCCACGATGGCCATCCCTAGCGAGAGAACGCCGGGCAAGGTCTCGTGAGCGCCGGCGCTGCCGACGATCTGTCGACCATCCTCCAAGATCCAGGACCCCGACGGTCCCTCGCTCGCGAGCATCGTGCGTAGGCGCTGCGTCCGCCCAGGCACGTCCACAGGTGGCTCGGTGGCGATCAGCCCCTCCTCGGCCACCTCGGCGAGGATCAGCGCGATCACCTCCGCGTCCTGCACGGTCGCACGGCGCACTCTCACGCCGAATAGCATGCCGCAGCGCCCGCGCGGACAGCCGGCACCCGTGCCTGCGGCGGGCGTCGCGCGAGCGGATCCCGGGGCCGGACGCAGGGTGACGCGGACGTGGTCTGCCGCGGCATCGGTAGCTTCAATCGTCATGAGTGAGCCTGTGCGCCTGCACTTCATCGCTCCGGCGATGCGTTAGGCAACGGCGGGCGCTTCCAGACGTGCTTCTGGCTCGAAGGGGCGGCCGAGAGCATCCTCATCGACTGCGGCGCCACGAGCCTGACCGCGCTGAAGGCGGCCGGCGTGGAGCCCAACGACATCGCGTACGTCGTGCTCACGCACCTTCATGGCGATCACTTCGGCGGCCTACCGTTCTTCGTGCTCGACGGTCAATTCCGCCGCCGCGAGCGCCCGCTGACGATCGCCGGGCCGCCCGGGACCCGCGAGCGCGTGGAGGCCGCGATGGACCTCCTCTTCCCGGGCTCCCGCAGCGCGCGGCGGCGCTTCGAGATCGACTTCGTCGAGCTGGCCGAGCGCCAGGCGACGACGGTCGGTCCCGCAGTCGTCACCAGCATTCCCGTCGAGCAGCCCGACACCCCGGCCTGCGCGCTGCGCATCGAATACGGGGCGGGTGGTGGCCTACTCGGGCGACACGGCGTGGACGGACGAGCTGATCGAGCTCGCGACCGACGCCGACCTGTTCGTGGCAGAGGCCTACTTCTTCGATCGCCAGGTGCCGTTCCATCTCGACTACGCGACGGTGCTCGCCCACCGCGACCGGCTGACGTGCGCACGCGTCGTGCTCACGCACATGAGCCCGGACATGCTCGCCTGCCAAGACGAAGCGGCGCTCGAGTGTGCCTACGACGGCATGATCGTCGCGCTGTAGACGACGCTTCCGGCTTTAGAGCCCCGGGCGGCTCCGGTCGGGGATCCCGTTGCGACGACGAGTGGGAACGGCGCCGTGCGTACCTGAGACGGCCGCCGCCGTCCGCAAGCCGTTCGGCTGCCGGGACTGCAACGAACCGTCAGTAGGCCATGTGCATCACTTCGCGGACCGTCTGGAGCGTCTGGTCGGCAATCCGGTTGGCGCGGGCGTTTCCTTCGTCGAGCACGTGGCGCACGATGGTCGAGTCGCCGGCCAACTCGCGACGACGCTGCCGCAGCGGCCGGAGGTGCTCGTTGACGGCCTCGGTGACGAGCGCCTTGAGGGCGACGGCGCCACGGTCGCCCAGTTCGTCGGCGATGTCGATCGGGCTGCGGCCGGTGCAGAGCGCTGCGGTGAGCAGGAGGCTCGCAACCTCGGGGCGGTGCTCGGGGTCGTAGGTGATGGTGCGCTGGCTGTCCGTCTTGGCTTTGCGCAGCAGCGCAGCCGTGCGGTCCTCGTCGTCGCCGAGCGCGATGGCGTTGGCGCGACTCTTGCTCATTTTCGTGCCGTCGGTGCCGAGCAGAACAGGAGCGGCGCTGAGTAGTGCATCGGGCTCGCGAAAGACGGTGGTCCCGGCCGCGTATGTCTCGTTGAAGCGACGCGCGATCAGCCGGGTCAGCTCAAGGTGCGGCAGCTGGTCCCTGCCGACCGGGACGAGGTTGCCGTGGCAGAACAAGATGTCGGCGGCTTGGTGGACGGGATAGGTGAACAGCAGGCCGCTCATCCCGCGCCGCGCGCGCGTGGCGTCTGCTTCGGCCTTAACGGTCGGATTGCGGCCCAGCTCGGCGACGGTCACCAGGCTGAGGAACGGGACCACGAGCTGGTTGAGCGCGGGGACCGCGCTGTGGGTGAAGATGGTCGCTCGAGCGGGATCGATGCCGGCCGCCAGGTAGTCCAAGACCACCTCCCGAACGCTGGCTGAGAGGTCGCCGACTCCGTCGCGGTCGGTGATGACCTGATAGTCGGCGATCACGAGGAAGACCTCGACGCCTGCGCGTTGCAGGCGGACCCGGTTGGCGAGCGTCCCGAAGTAGTGCCCGAGGTGCAGCGGCCCGGTCGGACGGTCCCCGGTCAGCACGCGGAAACGCTCCGGGTGGTCGCGCACCTGCTGCTCGAGCGGCTGGCTCGGTGCGGTCGGGGCGGAAGTTCTCTCGACGGTCATCGGCTCTCCTTCGTTGAGCCGCCTCCGTCGTGCTGGTCGCGCCAGCGAACGCGCCGAGCCGCCCGAAGGCGGCTCGAGACAGGTCAGGTCACGGCCGCCGCGAAGGAGGACCGCCACCAGGTGCGCAAGGCAAGCGACACAGGCGCGAGGTTACCTCATGGTGATCGCAGTCCCGCGAGCCGATCGGTTGTGGGATGACTCGGCGCCGCGGCCTCTCGCGCGGGAGAACCGTGGCCCGTCGGCGTCGTGCCGACGGGCCGCGGGCGACTCAGGCCGTCTTGGCCGGCGCGGTGACGGCGACGACGCCGCCCTGCGGATCCGCGATCACCGCGCTGCGGAACCCCGGGGTGTCGCTCGGCGCGAGCAGGACCGTGCCCCCGAGCTCGGAAGCGCGGCGCGCCGTCGCATCGACGTTGCTCACGGTGAGCGCGACGCTCCAGTGCGGGGGTGTCGGGTCGCCTTCGCCGATCGGCGCGAGCACCGCGACAACGTCGCGGGGCATGGGCTGCTCGGCCTGACCTCCGACGTGCCCGTCCAGGCGCCAGAACCTCATCGGCGCGTCGGGAGCGGTCTCGACCCGCCAGCCGAACACCCGCCCGTAGAACGCTTCCGAGTCCCCAGGTGCGGGCGTGTGCAACGAGCTCATCGTCCACGAGCCCGGCTCGTTGACCTGCTCGGCTCCCCATCTGGCTCCGGTCTGCCAGATCCCGAACGCGACGCCGACGGGATCCGTCAGCACCGCCATGCGGCCGCCGTCACCATGGGACGTCGGCCCGACGATACGGCCGCCGCCCGCGGCGGCCGCGCGCTCGGCGGCCGCGTCGACGTCGCCCACGGCGATGTAGGTCGTCCAGACCGCCGACGGGAACCCGACCGGTGCCTGGCCAATACCGGCGACCAAGCGGCCGCCGGAGCGGGCCGTTCGGTACTCGCCGGCCAGGCCGCTGGGCATCGCGGCCGGCTCGTCGAAGGTCCAGCCCAGCAGCGGGCCGTAGAACTGCGCGGCGGCCTCGGGGTCGGGCTGGAAGGTGTCGATCCAGCAGGGGACGCCCGCCGGGTAGGTCGTGATGGTGCTCATCGAGATTGCTCCTGTGACTGACCCCTCGCGCGTCGCGCGCAGAAGGGGATGGAGCTCGGACGGCAGGTCGCCGTCCGAGCGAGATCGCTAGTCAGGCCCGCCGCGCCGTTCGGGCACAGAGGACCGGCTCCGTCATCCGATGACGGAGCTCAGGGTGCCGCCACGAGCGGGCGACGAGCGAAAGGACGGGCAATCCCGTGCCGGAGCGCTCAGCGGTCGTGCGAGAAGCAAGCGATCCACGCAGCTTACCCCGCGGGATATTTCTTAAGCGAGCGACCGTAGACCCTTTGGTCCAGCGCACCGACAGCATCATCGCCGGTACGTGGCGAGGGCTGAGATCGGGCCGATCGTCGAGGGCGATCTCGTCTCGGCACGATGGGACCTTCTTGGTCTTGCAGTGACGAGGCACTTGTCGCAGGCAGACGCCTATGAGCTCACGCTCCGCCCTTCCCCGCCGTCCCTTTGACGGAGACCGGGTTAGTTTCGGAGGTGTGCCGCTGGCGGGTGGCAGCGAGCCTTTGGGGAGCCCGCCGCCTCGGCCGGCGGCGAGGCGCTGCGCCGGTACGCCCTCCACCCGCCGTGGTGAGTGATGTCCGGTGCCTCGAGGGTCGCATGGGCCTCGCACAGGAAGCCCTTGCGCTCGGTGCCGTCCGCCAGGGCGACCGTCCCGATGGTCAGCGGCGGCGGCACCGCGGCGACGAAGGCGCCGAACGCTGCGGGGCTCAGCGTCCACACCTCGGCCTCGATGGCTGCACCATCGTGGCCGCCGGGCGAGGCGCGGAGGAGGCCGGGCCTCGGCGTGTCGTCGTTTCCGGCAGGCAGGGCGTGCAGCCGATAGGCAGGCGCGGTGCGGGTTGTGGCGGTCAGCCGGCCCCCCAGGTCGGTGAGCTGGTGGTTCTGCGGCTCCCCCGAGAGGTGGGTGCCGACCACGACCAGGTCGAGCGTTTCCCTCGGCGCGGGCGGGGTGGAGGCCCGGTCCGCGGGGAAGGCGGGAACGGTGTAGCGAGTCGCGCCGAGCGGGAGGGCCCCGAGGTCCTGTATGCGACGGCCTATCTCCGCGAGGCGGTGGTCGGCGAACGCCGGCGCGATCAACGTCGCGCCCACGGGTGCCCCGTCGGCGCGAAAGCCGGCGGGCACGGCCAACGCGCAGAGGTCGAGCAGGTTGACGAAGTTGGTGTAGGTGCCCAGACGCGCGTTGGTGGCCAACGGGTCGGCGGCGACCTCCTCGAGCGTGTAGGCCGCCGGGGCGCTCGGCACCAGCAGCACGTCGACGTCTTCCCACGCCGGCCCGGTGGCCCGGCGCAGCTCGGCTAGGCGATGAACGGCACGGAAGGTATCCACGGCGGTGTGCGACCAGCCCGGTTCCAGGACCGCGCGCGTGACCGGGTGGACGGCCTCGGGATGCGCGGTGAGGAAGTCGCCCACCGGGACGAGACGCTCGGCCACCCAGGGGCCGCCGTAGAGGAGCTCCGCGGCCTCGCGGAACGGCGTGAGGTCGACCAGCACTCGAACGCCGCCGAGCGACTCGAGGTGCGCGGCGGTCTCTTCGTAGAGCTCGGCGGCCTCCCGGTCGCCGGTCAGGTCGAGCTGCCCAGCCATCGGGACGCCGAAGCGCAGCCGGTTCTGTCCTGGCCCGGCCTCCGGGCGCCGGCGCGACCACGGATCGAGCGGGTCGTAGCCTTCTGCGACTGCCAGGACCGCCTGGGCGTCGGCGACGGTGAGCGCGAACACCGAGACGCAGTCCAGCGACCGGCACGCCGGCACCACTCCGCGGGTGGAGACCATGCCCTGGGTCGGCTTGAGCCCGACGACGTTGGTGTACGCCGCCGGCACGCGGCCCGAGCCGGCGGTGTCAGTGCCCAGGGCGAAGCTCACCAGGCCGGCCGAGACGGCGACCGCAGAGCCCGAGCTCGAGCCGCCCGGGATGAGACGCGGGTCGATCGGGTTGCGCGGGGTCCCGTACGGGGAGCGGGTTCCCACGAGGCCGGTCGCGAACTGGTCGAGGTTGGTCTTGCCGACCAGCAGCGCGCCCGCCTCGAGCAGGCGCTCGACGACCGGCGCTGACCGCTCGGCGACGGTGGCGAAGGCGGGGCAGCCGGCGGTGGTGGGCATGCCAGCCACGTCGATGTTGTCCTTCACCGCAAACGGGATGGCGAGGAGCGGCCCGCCGGCGCCGGTTCGCGCGAGCGCGTCGAGCTCGGCCGCCCGCGCGCGTAGTTCCTCGGGAGCCATCCGCGCGATCCACACGCCGTCCTCACCGGCGCTCTCCAGGCGCTCGAGGAGGTCGTCGACCAAGGCAGACGGCGTCAGCTCACCGACGCGATAGGCGCCGGCGAGCCGCTGCAAATCGAGGCTGCGCCTGGCGCTCACGCGCCGAGCGTGGTCAGGACCGCGAGGCTGGTGGCGGTGGCGCCGAACACGCCGCCCTGCATCCCGACCATGTGAATGGCGGCCCGGTGGTTCTCCGCGTCGGTTGCCCCCGTGCAGTCCTCCAGCAGCAGGCACTCGTAGCCGCGGTCGTTGGCCTCCCGCATCGTCGTGTGCACGCACACGTCGGTCGTGATCCCCGTGAACACGAGGTGGTCGACGTCCAGCTCGCGCAGGCGCTCGTTCAGCTCCGTCCCGCAGAACGAGCCCTTTGTGGCCTTGTCGATCACCAGCTCGCCGGCGAGGGGCGCGAGTTCATCGATGATCTGCCAGCCCGGCTCGCCGCGGACGAGGATCCGCCCATACGGTCCGGCGTCGCCGATGCCCGCCCCGATGCGCCGTGAGCGCCAGAGCTTGTTCTCTGGACAGTCGGACAGGTCGGGCAGGTGCCCCTCGCGGGTGTGCACGACCGGACCGCCGAGCTCGCGCCAGCGTGCGAGCAGTCGCCGGGTGGGCGCGATTCCCGCCCGGGTCAGGGATAAATCGTAGCCCATGGTGTCCACGTAGCCGCCCGGCCCACAGAAGTCGTGCTGCCAATCGATGAGGATCAACGCGGTCCGGTCGAGCTCCAGTGCGCCGCCGTAGGGCCACGGGTAGGGGTGAGCGGCCACGGTTCCGCCGGTGAGGATGCTCACGAGCCATCTCCCTGTCTGACGGTGGCAAGGGGGTCGCGGAGGAGCGCCCCGCCCCCGACCCGCGCCACCCGGGTGAGCAGCACGTGGGCGCCCGAGGCGGCGAGGAACCCGACTAGCACCTCGGCGAGCTGCGGGGCGGCGTAGTGCGCCGCCAAGGCCGCGCCCGCCCCCACCGCCCAGGCCAGAATGGGCGCCGCCTGGTAGGCGGGCAGGCCCTGCAGCGAAAACGCCTCAGCGGCGCGACGACGCAGCACGAGGTGGTCGGTCAGGAGCACCGCGCCGATCGGCGGCACGATGACGCCGAGCAGGGCCAGCCAGTTGGTGAACTGCGACCAGACGCCGGCGGCCGCGATCGCGGTTCCCACGAGGCCCCAGGCCAAGGCGACGGGCGCGAAGCGCAAGCCCAGGATTTGCGCCCAGCCCACCGCCGCGTTGTACAAGCAGTGGGTGCACACGGTGCCGAGGTTGACGAACAGGAACACGATCGCGAGCACGGCCACTAGCCCCCCTTTACCGGCCACCAACTCGAAGAAGTTGGCGTTGCCGACCCCGGCCGCCGCCACCACTCCACCGAAGATCATGGCCAGGGCGTTGGCGAAGGGGAACGCGGTGAAGGTGGCCAGCCACGCGTGACGCGGGGACTTCGCCCATCGGGTGAAGTCCGGCGTCATGGTGCCGCTGTCTATGAACAGGCTGACCACGATCGTTACCGCCGCTCCAAGAGTCAGGCTCGCGGCGTTAGATGAGTGGCCGGGGTAGCGGATGATGGCTCCCGCGCTGCTCTCCTGCAGGGCGAGCACGACGGCGTAGACGCTGAAGCCCACGAAGAGGGGGGCGCTCACCGCGCCGAGCCAGGTCAGCGCGCGAATACCCAACAGCGTGATGCCTGTGAACAGCAGGCCGGCGATGATGCTGAGCGCCAGCAGGTTCCATCCGAAGGCGCCGTCCAGGCTGTTGGCGAGCAAGCCGGTTTGCACGGCGAACCAGCCGACGACCACGGTGGACAGCAGCCCCGAGGGGAGCAGATAACCGCGCGAGCCGAAGGTGGTCCGCGCCAGCAGCGCGAAGTTGAATCCGCTCTTCGCACCCAGCGCGCTCAACGCGCCCACGTACGCCAGCAGCGCCAGGTTGCCCAGGGCGATGGCGACCATACCGGTCTTGAACCCGAGGCCGGCCACGATCAGCGCCCCGGTCACCGCGCCGGTGATGATCATCGGAAAGCCGAGCCAGACCAGCGACACCGACGCGAGACTCTTGCGCACGCGCTCGGGTACAGCCTCCTGCTCCCATTCCTCCTCGAACACCTTGTCCTTCGCTGCTGCAGTCATACGGCCTCCTCGGACAGACACTTGACCATCCGCAGGCTCCCGCACCGCGACGCCCGCTCCTACCTCCCCGTGGATAGGACTATGTCCTGGCGTAGCGCCGCAGGTACAAACGGGCGGACAACAGCCGAACGGGTGCCTGAGGCCCGGAGAGGGCGGCCCGACTCGAGCCCGCCGCACGAGCCGCAGGCGCGTAGGGCGCAGTAGCCGATATCGCTTCCGGTCCCGCCCGATGGTGCCGGTGGCCGGACGGAGTGGTCCCGGACTCCTTCAGCTCAGGATCGGCTCCAGGGCTTCAGCGGTGCCCCCGCCCGAGCCCCGCGAGTCGGCTCTCGCCCTGGAACAGGGCCCGCTCGCGCCGGCGCACCGCCACGCGCACGTGGCCGGCGAGGTGCTGCTGCGCCGTGCCGACGACGCGGCGCTCGGCGGGCAGGGGGACGGGCAGGGGATCCGCTTGCGGATTCATCGGTGCGGGCAGCCACGACGGGCCCGCTGCTGCCGCCGGATGCAGAAGTCTCGATCGCCAGAATTTCCGGGCCGGTCAGGCTCTCCCTCTGGAACGAACTAGGAAGCGTCGGCGCTGTCCGTGCGGAGTACCGCGTTCACACCGGAGCAGGTGTCACGCCCGCGCTGGTGGCGTCCCTGCTGCTCGCCACAAGCAGGACTCGGAGTGGCCGCCCGTAGGGAGAACCTCGCGCGGCGTCGCTGCGTCCCGTGAGGGCCGCCAGGTCATGTCTCCGGTGATGGGGCGTCATACGGACGCTCGGCGAGCGCT
>JAABUM010004308.1_pt1 | contig 16251 bp, 15 predicted proteins | sample 5559161 | NCBI WGS metagenome assembly JAABUM01 (sample SAMN10711868, study PRJNA513369) | rock metagenome | isolation source: Antarctica rocks | place: Antarctica: Victoria Land, Siegfried Peak nord
CCTGGTTGGCCTTGGCCAGTTCCGCATTAACGGGTATGGGAACGACGCTGCTCGGACCACGCCGAAGCGGTTTGAGCGCGGCATAAGCGCCGGCGTCGCGCTGCCGGCGCCAGTCGGTCAGGGCCGATGAGTAGAGACCTTCGCGGCGCAGAATGGCGGCGATCCCGCCTGTGTCGGCCGCACGGTCGGTTTCTGCCAAGATGCGAAGCTTCATAGCGGCCGAGAAAATCCGGTGCTTTGGCCGATCCGACAGCTCCGGCGAGGCCGCGGCTGGCGCCGGCACGATCGTCGGCCGGCGGCTGTCTTCGTGTCGGCGTCAGCTGCGGCGTTCAGCTGCGAATGAATGTTGGGCGTAACCACGATGCTGTTCTCCTGCGCCCAAGTCTAAACTCGCATGGGGCCAGTGTCTCATCGTCATTGGCACAGAGGGGGCCGTCGAGAATGGCCTGCCTCAGGCTCGGCCATTCTGCCTTGCCTGCGTCCAGGGCGGGAAGCGTGTCGCGCTCCTGCGTGGAGGCCGGCACAACGGCGATGGCAAGCCAGGTGCCGTCAGCGTCGACCAGGGCGACACGCTTGCGGCCCAGCACCTTCTTGGCCGCGTCATACCCACGCGGACCGCGGACTGGGATGCACTTGACCGACTGCGTGTCGATGATGCCCAGGCTGGGCTCGGGCGTCCGGCCCGCCGCACGACGCCGCAGGCGGGCTACGTCGCACAAGAGACGATCAAAGAGCCCCAGGCCCAGCCAGCGACGAAACCAACCATACACGGTGCGCCACGCCGGGAAGTCACCCGGCAGGGCGCGCCAGGGTCCACCGACACGCAGATGCCAGGCAATCGCGCTGACCTCACCATCCATCAGTTTTTCCTGCGCACGGTTGACGGCTGGAGTCCGCGTGTGATGCAAGGTTTCCGCCTCTTTTCTGGAGCGGGATCGACAGGTGGTTGGAACAAGTGGGATCGCCGTTTGGGCGGAAGGGATCAAGGCTGACCTGAAGCAACGTTTGCCGGAGCAGCGCAAGACGCAGCGGGACAAGCTGTCTCTTCTGGTTGCGACCATGCTGCATGTTCGCAGCGCCAATCTGGTGGAACTGGCGTCGGGACTGCCACGTCCGTCGGATCGTTGGGACATGGGCTATCAATGGATATCGCGCTTTCTGGCCAACGACCTGGTGTCCTGCGACGCGGTGATGCAGCCATTCGCCAGCGAGATCCTGGCGCGCTTGGCCGAGACTGGCGACCCGGTTCCACTGATCCTCGATCAGAGCAAGGTGTCTGACCGCCACCAGGTCCTGATGCTGAGCGTGCGGTGGGGCGAGCGCGCCCTGCCGGTGGCGTGGCGTGTTGAGGACACCGACGGCACCATTGGCTTTGCCGTGCAACAGGACCTGCTCGACGGCGTGCGCGGATGGCTGCCTGCCGGGACGCGGGTGGTCCTGCACGGCGACCGCTTCTACGGAACGCCCGACCTGATCAGGTGGTGTCAGGATCGCGGGTGGGACTACCGTCTGCGGCTCAAGAGCAACCTTCAAACGTGGATCGGCTCGCGCAAGGCGACGACGGGCGATCTGGCACTCTCGGGCGCACATTACTTCCAGAAGGTCGCGCTCACCGGCAAGCGCGTCAGCACCAACATCGGCATCATCCATGACCCCGGGCACGCCGAGCCGTGGATCGTCGCCATGTCCGCCGAGCCCTCCTACCTCAGCACGCTCGAGTATTCGCGCCGCTGGGGGATCGAGCCGATGTTCTCGGACTTCAAATCACGCGGGTTCGGCATCCAAGACACGCAGATCCAGTATCCCGACCGCCTCGGGCGTTTGATCCTTGTGATGTCGCTCGCCCTTTATTGGGCCGTCTCGACCGGGATGTGGGACGCGGCCGAGAACCCGACGCCGAACGAAAAAAAAGATCGGAGCGTCAACCCAGAAAACTCGCCAGAAGCAAGCTTTCCTGGTTTACCCGAGGCCTCCGCACAGCTGTCAGATTTATGCTCCGAGCCCTGCCGCTGCCAAAGCTCTGGGACTGCCTGCTAAACTGATGGATGGTAAGCGCGCTGACCACCGGCAGAACCGGCGTTGCTTTCTCACTAAGCGGCGGGTCCACTCGCTCCAGCCACCGCGCCATTTCCGCGACCGCACAGGTCGATACCATCTCTTTCAGGCCAGCCTCGTGGCGTGCCCGATGCGCTTCGGTCCACATACCTGCTCCCATCCACCCAACCAGGCGGACACTCGTGATCTCCTGAGAGTAGAAATAGGATCGAGGCGCAAATGGGCCACTCAAACAGGTTCTAAGGGATGTAGCGGCGCCCTGCCCATGCTGCGACCCAGCCCAATGCGCCAACGGCCGCGGGCAGGATCACGAAGGCGAACCATTGAAGATCGGTCATTCCCGCAACCCTCCAAGCACACGTTGCGCGGTGATATGTAGCACGGTGGCGATGACAAGCCATGCCACGGCACCTACGACAACCGCCACGAGCCGCAAGCCGGTAGGGCCGGCGCTGTAGAAGAATGCGGCAGCAACCGGAGCTGCAACCCCAATGGCATAGCTTGAACCAGCCATGGCGTTCAAAAGATTGGCTAGCCTGGATTATTCACGACGAGTACCGCTCCAGGCGCAAGTCGTTGATTTTGCTTATCTACTTCACACGCGCCAATTTTGTTGAATTTTTTGCAACGAAATCCTTGGCTCGGCCATTTCCGTGGCGTTGGCTCACGTCGGGACAACCCGGCGCATAATCCGGGCTAGAAGCTTGATACGCTCGTTGTGGATCACTCCTGCCTCTTCATGTCGAGCGTCCCGGCTTTACTGCTTTCGAGCAAAGATTGCCCTCTGGCTTTACCGACGATCCGCGGCTTGCGGGGGATGCCGCGCGCATCCCGCACGAGATCGTCTGCCAAGCCATAGGCGCGGCGTACGTCCGCCTTGGCCGGGGGCACGCCGGTAGCGGAAGCGAGGGACGCCATCCCCTGCATGAGCGTGGCGAGATCAACCGGGGAAACGGGGACACTTGGGCTGTCCGGCTTTACCATTTCCGGTGCAGGATTAGCCAGGCTTGGCGGGAACTCCCGCGGGCCGGCTTCACTGTCGGCAAGCCGGTTAATCGCACGGGAAAGCCAGGCGCCCATCGTCTCGCCTTGCTTTGTGGCGCTGGATTTGGCCCGTTCCCATGCCGCGGCTGAAACCGACTTGACGTTGATTGTCGTCTTTTCGTCGTCTGGATTGTCCATGGCTTTACCCTGATTAGCTTAAAGTTATACCGACGGATTAGCCGGCCGGTAAAGCTGAACTATGGACAGGCCGGCGGTCTCTGGCCCATTGTGCACCGCTACGTAACGGGGCTGACATGGCACTAACGGGGGCAGAGCGGGCCGCACGACACCGGGCGAAGCGGGCGCAAGAGGCCGGGCCGGTTGTCCGGCTACCGCCCGCCCGGCTGATCGGCGCAGCCGGCCGCAGCGATGGCGGGATGCGGTGCAGGAGCTTGGCGAGCTGCTGGATGACTATGAGGCGTGGCGGGACGGTATGCCGGCGGCGCTGGCCGAGAGTGCCACGGCTGAGCGACTCGAGGCGCTGGTCGAGCTACGTGACCTGGTCGAGCAACTGGAAACGGCCGAGCTGCCCCGCGGGTTCGGCCGGGACTGATCGGGATTTCGTGCCTGGTTAGCCTTCAACCAAAACACCTCCGTTTGGTACAATTAGAAATCCACTTTCGCCATCCTGGAAAGTAGAGCCAATCGGCCCTACGCGAACAAACTAAACTAAACCGGCTACATCGTGGCCCTTTTGCCGTGCAAGATCAGGAGGGCCCGAAACCTTTTGTATCGCGCTTCCTGACCAACGAATATATATGTTCGCTATGCAAAAATAATGTGCAGATTGAACAGAGAAGTTCTGGATAATTATGAGCTGATGTGCTTATCACACATCAAAACAGTTAAAGAGTCTATCTAAAAATCAAGTTAAATGCTCGGTTAAACTGAACAAAATGGCGTGACAAACCCGGGTATTTCAGGGAATGCTCGCGTGAGGTGCTTGCGATGTGATGTGGCTATGCTTATAGAACGAAGCCGGAGCCGCGTCGGGCAGCTCCGGCTTACAAGGAGTACAACATCAGGGCTGTTCAACGCTGACGAATGGCGGTGAGTGAGAGCAGGTTCTTGATGCCTGCGAGACCGGCGCGGTAGCGGTCCTGACGGAGCGTGTCGGTCTGGTTGGCCTTGAGGATGTTGAAGGCAAAGCTGCGCAAGCGGGCGAACACGCCGGGGTTGGTGCGGATGCGCGAGCGGTCCTCCCCCAAGGTGACATCGCGGCTGTAATGGGAGGTATTCTCAATCCGCCAGTGCGCGCGGATAGCTTTGGCGGCGCGGGCTGCGGTGACCGGCCTGTTTGAAACGTAGAAGGCCGTCTCGACGGAATGGCGCAGCAGCCCGGTCTTGGCGTTGCGGGTGTAGACGTCGCGCTCGACCCGGATGACGGTCGCCACGTGCGGATGCCAGTCGGTGTCGGCCAGCTTGTTGGCCGGATCGAAGACGGTGACGGTGCGGCGTTCGTCGCGGTTGCGCCCCCTGTCGTGGCTGTAGGCAGACCCGAGCGGTGTCGTGGTGGCCGCAACCTCTTGGACTTGCTGGTGCAGGGTCGGCTGGTTGTCCTTGACCCCGACAATCAGGGCGATGTTGGCGGCTGCTGCGACGGCGAAATGTTTTTTTGGCAGTGCAGGGCGTCGAGCGTGACGATGGCGCCATCGGCAACGCCCAGTTCGGCCAGCAGCGTCTGCGCCGCCGGGATCTCGTTGGACCGTTCGGCGATATCGATGTGCGCGAGCACGAGCGCGGTGTCGGTGGCAAACGCGCTCAGCACCTGAGCCGCGGCACGATCGTTGAATTTGTCAAAGCTGCCGCGCAGCGTCTTGCCATCCAGGGCGATGCTGCCCTGTCCCTGCCTTTCATTCACAGCTTGCAGCAGGGTGGCATGGCGACGGAAGGCCACCTCCACCGCAGCCGGGTCCAGCCCTTGGAGGATGTAGCGGACAGCAGTGTGCGCAAGCGCGTGGCGCCACTTCAGGCCGAAGGTCGCGTTCAGCCTGCGACGATGGACGCCGATGAAGGTGACGATGCCGCGATACGAGTTGCAGCCGGTCACGATGGCAAGGATGGAGAACAGCAGCACGTGGGGCAGCTTATAGAGCTGCCCCTGCGCCCGGCGCGGATCAGGGACGTCCGCCAGCACGTCCAACAACGGTGAAAACGCAGCCACGGCAACCTCCGATCCAGTTGCCGCCGCAGAAGTCAGACAATGGCCGGCGCGGGAATCCCCCTTGCGACCAGCCGCCGCACTTCGCCTTTCAAGTGTTGCAGAGCGGACTCAGTGACGGCAAGACGACAGCGTTGAACAGCCCTGAGTACAACATGCCTCGCCAAGCGGAACTATCCCTCAAGCTTACCTGGGTTGGCTTCCTAGTCTCGTTCCAAGCCAGCATTCGCTACCGGCTCTAGCTAAGAGGGGGCGCCGGCCGCGCCAACGGTCGGCGCCCTTCTTTCTTTTACAGCCTAATGGACCTGGCCGATCGGGTCTATGGGTGATCCGTATATCCGCCCGGCTTTCCATAACGTCTCTACGCGGTCCCAGATCATCGGCTTTCGGGGGTCGCGCTTAGGAGATACATCCCGGCGGTGGGAATTATCTGCGCCGGCCGGACCGGGCTTCGCTGTATCCAGGTCCCGCACCAGCTCGCCAATGCGGATGGACGCCCGCAACCTGATCTCGGCGAACCACACCTCAAGCTCGGCATCATTCTGCTGTCGGACATACACAGCACAGGCCGCCGCTGCGTCCCGAAGCTCGGCCGCTCATCGATGCGGGCACATTCGGCGATCTCCTGGCGCGCACGTTCATCTCTGATCCCAAGAGTGGTTCAGCACTGGTGGCGGTGGGATTGGCGGCGGCTTGTGGTCCGGCTCGTGTGGGTCGTCCCGCTCCGAGTCTTCCGGTGGAAGCATCGGCGGCGGTGGCGGGCACGGCGGCAGGATCACGTCTGGCATCTGCGCCTGGACCGGAGCATCCATATGCCGTGTTCCTTGCCCATGGCCCTGTTCCAGGCCGCTCACGCTGGCGCGTCCACAAGGTCCAGGCGCCGCTCGGTCCCATCCGCCGTCAATGAATCTGCGCCAGGCTCCACCTGGGCGACCACCCCGGCGGGACGCGGCACCCGCGCGACCTGCAACCAGCCCGGGCCCGCGTTGTCCATTCCTGCCGCGCCTGCTTTTTGACCGAGGGAGGACACGAGTCTGTTAATGTGATGATCCAAGCAAATAAAGACGCCGGTACTGCATCCAGTCTGAAAGGTGGCCCGTATGCCGACAGCGTTATTCCACAGGTAACGCTGTCCAGCAGAAAGGAAACTCCATGTTAGATCATCGCGTAGATGACGTTGCCGAGCCGACAACGGGACTGGAACGGCGCGGCTTGCTGCGCGGGACCAGCCTCGGCGCCTTGGCGCTCGGCACCATGGCCATCACCGGCCTGGCCGCGTCGAGCACGCCGGCCCATGCGGTCGGCAACAACGACGCCGCCATCCTGAACTTCGCGCTCAACCTGGAGTACCTCGAGGCGGAGTACTACATCCGCGCCTACTACGGCAAAGGCCTGGATGCCTTGGACACCTATGGCCTTGGCGTGCAAGGGACGGTCACCGGCGGCCGCGCCGTCAACTTCGCGACGCCTGCGGTCCAGCAATACGCCGCTGAGATCGCGCATGACGAGCTGAACCACGTCCGCTTCATCCGCAGCGTGCTCGGCCCGAAGGCGGTGGCGGAGCCTGCTATCGATCTCACGAACAGTTTCAACACGCTGGCTCAGGCGGCCGGGCTCGGCAGCAGCTTTGATCCGTTCGCCGATGAGGTGAGCTTCCTGATCGGCGCGTTCATCTTCGAGGATGTCGGCGTCACCGCCTATCACGGCGCGGCGCCGCTCGTGCACAACAAGACCGTGCTCTCGGCCGCAGCCGGCATTCTGGCGGTCGAAGCCTACCACGCGTCCGAAGTCCGCCTGCAGTTGCTGCAGAAGGGTATGGCGGAGGTGACGCAGAAGATCTCCGCCCTGCGGGCCACCCTGTCCGGCGCGGCCGATGACCAAGGCGTCCTGCTGAACGGCGTCGCCAACATCGTGCCGACTGACGAGAACAGCCTCGCGTTCTCCCGCACGACGCGGCAGGTGCTCAACATCGTTTATGGCGCACCTGACGCAGCCAGCGGCCTGTTCTTCCCGGCCGGGTTGAACGGAGCGATCACCGCCTAGTCCGCAAAGCGGCCGCTGCAACGTCGTTGTTTGCGGTGAGCTCATGATAACGGGCAGGCGGCATGACCGCCTGCCCGTGCTCCAGAACTATGCCCAATCAATGTGAGGTTCAAACGTTATCTGTCGCCGAAGTTCGTCGTCGGCGAATCCTTGCCGCCGTAGTTATCTGCGAAACCCCGGTTGTGGGTTGGCCCCGACCCAACACCTCTGTCACGGGCCGCCACTTGGCGGCGTAGACCTGCCTAGCCAACGTTTGCCACGGCCGTTTTGTCTGTTTTGCCGTCCGGCAATCATCTTGTCAGCTCTCCCGTGCGGGTGCCAGGATTAGCGGACACGTCCGGGGTGGCCGGTCATGGGTCCTTTGACGGACTATCGCGCCACGCCTGAGATATCAATTGTCACTTTCCAAAGTCGACTGCAGCGAGTTGCCAAAGGCGACTTCACCGATCCGATCGGCAGCTGTGGGGGCGGAGGTGCTATGAGGTTGTGGTAAGTTCCTTGATCCGGCTGGCGAGTGCATCGATCGCAAACGGTTTGGTCAGTACCTGCATGCCGGGTTCGAGGTGGCCGTTGCCGACCACGGCGTTCTCAGCATAGCCGGTGATGAACAGCACCTTGAGGCCGGGCCGCACCGCCCGGCCGGCGTCAGCCACCTGCCTGCCGTTCATGCCGCCGGGCAGCCCAACATCGGTGATGAGCAGGTTGATGCGCACGTCCGACCGCAGCACCTTCAGCCCAGCTGCACCATCCACCGCTTCAATGGCTGTGTAGCCGAGGTCTTCCAGCACCTCGGTGACCAGCATGCGCACCGTTGGTTCGTCATCGACCACCAATACCGTCTCACCCTGCTCGGCGCGAGGCGCTTCGCTCAGCTCGGCCTCGGCATCCGCGCCGTCTACTTGGCCATGATGGCGAGGCAGATAAAGGCACATCGTCGTCCCCTGCCCAACCTCGGAGTAGATCCGCACCTGTCCGCCGGACTGCCGGGCAAAGCCGTAGATCATCGACAACCCTAGCCGGATGAGGTCGGCCTCGAACTCAGCGAAAGTGGCGAGGATGTTGAAGAACATTTTCCCCATGGGATTGATGGGATCATAGACGCTCGCTCCCAGCGCGAGCTTGACGCCGCGCGCAACAAGGGCGTCGGCGATGGACCGGGCGTCCGGCACCGAGCGCGCCAGCCGGTCGAGCTTTGGCACGACAAGCGTGTCGCCGGTGCGGACAGCAGCAAGCGCCTGGTCGAGGCCAGGCCGGGACCGGTTTGTGCCGGTCAACCCGTGATCGGTGTAGATCCGGTCAGCGGAGACGCCGAGCTGTCCAAGCGCGGCCTTCTGGGCAGCGAGGTCCTGCTTGTCGGTCGAGCAGCGGGCGTAGCCGATCAGGGTCATTGTCATAGCCTAAACTTGTAACGTTAACCCTCCCCTGAGTGATAGGCTTCTCGTACTAGCTATGTGAGACACCGCTCCGCTTGGTTCCACAAGGCTTGCTCGGCGGAGTTTGAACCGTCCGCTGGACGATCCCCTTGCGGACACGTCTCAGGAGCAGGAGCCTGCCACCTATCGATCAAGAAAGACCGCCACTTATCGTTGAAGGCCACACACGGGGGACGGCAGGGCCATGCCGCCACTGTTGCGAGCCGAGCTTGACCGTTTGCGACGCCGGCTCGTGCTGGCATTGGAGCTGATCCGGGAACTGGAAGCCGAGCGCGCGGCAGCGTTGGCCGCGGCGGCCGAAGCAGCGGCGGCCGACAAGGCGATGGCGCTGAAGATCACAGCCCTCCAGCGCATCCGCGGCATCGGCGAGAACTTCTCCGCCGTGCTGGTGCACAAGGTGCTCTACCGCTCGTTCGCCAACCGCCGCCAGCTGGCGAGCTACGTCGGCATCGCGCCCATGCCCTACCAAAGTGGAGGCATGGACCGTGACCGGAGCATCAGCCCGGCGGGCAACCCGCGGGCGCGCACGACGCTGATCCAGCTCGCCTGGCTGTGGCTGCGCTACCAGCCCGGCAGTGCTCTGGCCGCTTGGTTCCGCGAGCGCGTCGGCACGCTGCAAGGGCGCGCGCGTCGGATCGCCATCGTGGCCATGGCCAGGAAGCTGCTGATTGCGCTCTGGCGCTTTGTCGAAACCGGCGTGGTGCCGGAGGGCATTGAGTTCAGGGCGAAGGCCGTGACCATGGCATAGGCCAACAGGATTGCCGTAGGCGGCACCACCGCTCGCGGCGATACGGGAAGCGCGACCGTCTTCTTCTATGGTGGTGCAGAGCCGCCGCGTTTCAGGTGGCGCGCGCTTTACTGGGGCAACGCCTCGTGCATGAGGCATTATGGTTTGGGACCACGCCACTGGCCCGACCGCATGTAAGGTGATGCAGCCGTCGCTGCGACGCAGAACCGCCCCGGGCCCAACAGCCTTGCCGAACCCCGCTTCGACCCGACAGGGAGCTCCGCATGTAGAAACGCCGTTGACAGCCGAACCCTCATGTAAGACGAAGCACGGGTGGGCCAGCAGGGCACTCTGTCCTACGTGTGGGCTCCCCGCGGATCACGCCCGGCCCGGGTGCGCGACTGCCGACACCAGAACGCCTACTTGTTCGGTGCCATCTGCCCCGCCCGCGCCGTGGGCGCTGCCATCGTCATGCCCCGGGTCAGCAGTGAGGCCATGACGCTGCACTTGGAGGAGATCAGCAAGGCGGTGGGCAAGACAGCCCATGCCGTGCTGGTCTGCGACGGCGCGGGCTGGCACCGGCCCGGTGGGCGGCTGACCGTGCCGGAGAACGTCACCCTGCTGCGCCTGCCGCCCTACGCCCCCGAGCTGAACCCGATGGAGAACGTGTGGGAGTATCTCCGCGGCAACCAGCTTAGCATGACCGTGTGGCGCACCTACACCGCCATCCTCGACGCCTGCTGCAACACTTGGAACAGCCTCATGAAGGATGCCAAACGCATCACCTCCATCACGACCCGAACCTGGGCACAGGTCAAAGTCTAGGCGGGCTGGTATAAGCGCGGCGGCCCGCTCCCTCTCTCTTCGGGAGAGGGCCGGGGTGAGGGGGTTTTGGCCGCGGAGCCGGGCTTGCACTTGCTGCAAGCACCGAGGGCCTGCAAGCCGCAGCATAGCGCTTGAAGACCCCCTCACCCCGGCCCTCTCCCGGAGGGAGAGGGAGAAACGCACGGGTACGGGACTTGCTTTAGTCCCGCGCTTGCCGTGCAATGTGCCCCGTCCGACGCCGAACATCGAGGGTTGCCATGTCCCCTGCGTTCCGCCTTGCCCTCGCCGCCGCCCTGCTGCTTCCGGCAGCCGGCCAGGCTGCCACGCCGCGCGACGCGCTGGTGATGGCGTGGAACCTCGACGCGCTCATCACCCTCGACCCGGCGCAGATCGGCGAGGTCAACGGCAACGACATCATTCTCGGCAACGTCTGCACCCCGCTGGTGAACTACGACCCCAAGGACGTGTCCCGCATCGTCCCCGCCGCCGCCGAAAGCTGGTCCGCCTCGCCGGACGGGCTGACCCTGACCCTCAAGCTGCGCGGCGACCTGAAATTCCCGGACGGACGCGCCGCGACCGCCGCCGATGCCGCCTGGTCCATGCAGCGCGCGGTGCTGCTGGGCTACGGCAACAGCGCCAACCTGACGCAGTGGGGCTTCACCAAGGAGAACGTCGCGGAGGCGATACGCGCGGCGGACGACCGCACGCTGGTCGTGACCATGGATAAGCCCTATCCCGCCAACCTGATCCTGTCCGCCGCCTTCGCCAGCAACGTCGCCGTCATCCTGGACCGGGCTGCCGCCGAGAAGGCCGCAAAGGTCGTGGAGGGCAAGTCCGACCTGGGCAACGCCGCCTTCAAGACCGGCCCGGTCTGCGTCGGCCCCTACCGCGTGACCCGCTGGGACGCCAACGACGTGATCGCGCTGGAGCGCAACGACGGCTTCTTCGGCCCGAAGCCGAACCTGCGCCGGGTCATCATCCGCCACGTCCCGGAGTCCAGCGCCGAGCGGCTGCTGCTGGAGAAGGGCGACATTGACGTGGCCCGCCTGCTGATGACCGACGACCTGAAGGCGATGGAGGCCAACAAGGACATCCGCATCGAGCAGACGTTGATCCAGGGCATGGCCTACATTGCCATCAACACCCTGGACCCCGTGCTGGCCAACCCCAAGGTGCGGGAGGCGTTCCGCTACCTGATTGACTATGACGGCCTGGCCCGCAGCATCCTGCCCTACCAGGGAGTCCCGCGCGCCAGCCTGGTGCCGGACGGTGCGTTCGGCGCTCTGGACCGCGAGGCCGGGCAGCCGTTCAAGCTGGACCTCGCCAAGGCCAAGCAGCTTCTGACCGAGGCGGGCTACCCCGACGGCTTCACCAAGAAGCTGATCCTGTCGGCCAACAGCATCAGTCCGAACATCGCCCAGCACGTTGCCGCCAACGCCGCCAAGGTCGGCGTCAAGCTTGAGCTGGAGCAGATGGCGGACGCCAACCTGTTCACCCGCGGGCGCAACCGGGAGTTCGAGCTGCAACTGGTAGGTTGGTACACGAACTATCCCGATGCTGATGCCATGGTGTCCCGCCACGCCGTGAACCCCGACAAGCGCGCGAAGGCCAAGCTGACGATGTATCCGGTGTGGCGCACCGGCTGGCAGGACCTCTCAATCAACGAGCAGGCCGCCGCGGCGCGTATGGAGCCGGACCCGGCCAAGCGCGTCGCCATGTATCACGCCATCCAGGAGTTCATGATGCACAACGGGCCGGTCGTTTACATCTACCAGAACATCCGCCCCATTGCCGTTCGCGCGTCGGTCAAGGGCTTCGAGATCTCGCCGTTCTTCGTCAATTACGGGAGCGCGTCGAAGTAGCGCCGCCATGCGCTCCCATCCCCTCGTCATTGCGAGCCGCCTTTGCGGCGCGGCAATCCAGGGGCCGATGGCACGGTCCTTCAAACCTCTGGATTGCCGCGCCGCTGCGCTCCTCGCAATGACGGAAGGGCCGGAGCAAGTGATGGCTGGCGTGGTGCAGCCGTGAGCCGTTCGGCGGGCATCGCGCGGCAGGCCGGGTCGGTGCTGGTGACGCTGCTCGGGCTGCTGGCGCTGACGTTCTTCATGGGCCGGATGCTGCCGGCCGACCCGGTGCTGGCCATCATCGGCCAGCAAGCGGACCAGGCGGCCTATGACATGGTGCATCACCAGCTCGGCCTTGACCGGCCGCTGCCGGTGCAGTTCGCGCTGTATCTCCGGGACATGCTGACCGGCGACTTCGGCAACGCGCTGTTCACCGGGCACCGCGTCGCGGACGACCTGGCGCGCGCCTTCCCGGCGACGCTGGAGCTGGCCAGCCTCGCCATCCTGATCGGCGTCGGGCTGGGCGTGCCGCTCGGCGTGCTGGCGGCGGTCCACCGCGGCACCTGGTTCGACCACCTCACGCGGATCGTCGGGCTGGTGGGGTATTCCAGCCCGACCTTCTGGCTCGGGCTGATGGGGCTGATCGTGCTGTATGCGACGCTCGGCTGGGTCGGCGGCCCCGGGCGGCTGGACGTGGGGTTCCTGGACAGCGTCGAGCCGCACACCGGGCTGCTGCTGGTGGACTTGCTGTGGGACGGCGATTGGGACGTGTTCTGGAACGCGGTCAGCCACATCGTGCTGCCCGCCTCCATCCTGGGCTACGCCTCCATGGCCTACATCAGCCGCATGACCCGGTCCTTCATGCTGGAGCAGTTGGCGCAGGAGTACATCATTGCCGCCCGCGCCAAGGGCATGTCGCGCTGGGCCGTGATCCGCCGCCACGCCTTCCGCAACATCCTGGTGCAGCTTGTGACTGTCATTGCCCTGGCCTACGCCTTCCTGCTGGAGGGCGCGGTGCTGACCGAGACGGTGTTCGCCTGGCCCGGCTTCGGCCGCTACCTGACCGCCGGGCTGCTGGCCGGGGACATGAACGCGGTGCTGGCCTGCGTGCTGATCGTGGGCGTCATCTTCATCGGGCTGAACCTTCTCACCGACCGGCTGTATCGCCTGCTGGACCCGCGCACGCGATGAGCGCCACGCACCCGCCTGCGGGGACGGCGCCGGGCTTGCGGGCCTGGCTGACCGCCGATGTCACCACCTCGCCCCGGCAGGCCCGGCTGCAGCGCATGTATTTCGGCTGGCGCCGGCTGCGGAGCAACCCGACCGCCATGGCCGCGCTGGCCGTGCTGGCCCTGCTGGTCCTCGTGGCGCTGCTGGCCCCCGTGATCGCGCCGGGCGGCTATGACGAGCAGGACCTGGCCGCCCGGCTGCTGCCGCCCAGCCGCGCCCATCCCTTCGGCACGGACGAGCTGGGGCGCGACATCCTGGCCCGGCTGGCCTACGGCGCGCGGATCACGCTGATGATCGCGACCCTTGTCGCCGTGATCGTGGCGCCGGTCGGGCTGCTGGTCGGCACCACCGCCGGCTATTTCGGCGGCTGGGTGGACGCGGTGCTGATGCGGGTCAACGACATCTTCCTGTCCTTCCCCAGCCTGATCCTGGCGCTGGGCTTCGTCGCGGGCCTCGGCCCCGGCATACGCAACGCCATCATCGCCATCGCCCTCACTGCCTGGCCGCCGGTGGCCCGGCTGGCGCGGGCGGAGACGCTGACCATACGCAACGCCGACTACATCGCTGCCGTCCGCATCCAGGGCGGCTCCGCGGCGCGGATCATCCTGCGCCACGTCGTGCCGATGTGCCTGCCGTCGGTGATCGTCCGCATCACGCTCAACATGGCGGGGATCATCCTGACGGCGGCCGGGCTGGGCTTCCTGGGGCTGGGCGCGCAGCCGCCGATGCCGGAGTGGGGCGCGATGCTGTCCGCCGGGCGCAGCCACCTGACCGGGGCGTGGTGGCTGTCCACCGTGCCGGGGCTGGCGATCCTGGCCACCAGCCTGGCGTTCAACCTGCTGGGCGACGGCCTGCGCGACGTGCTGGACCCGCGGTCGGGATGACGCCCCAGCCCTCCGCCTCCGGGCTTCTTGTCGAGGACCTGCGCGTGCAGTTCCGCACGCCGCAGCGCGTGGTGCAGGCGGTCCGCGGCGTGTCGTTCACCATCGGGCGGGAGAAGGTCGGCATCGTCGGTGAGTCCGGATCGGGCAAGTCCATGACCGGGCGGGCCATCATGCGCCTGGCGCCGCCCGCGGCGGAGGTGTCGGCCAAGCAGCTCCGCTTCGGCGGCACCGACCTGCTGGAGTGCAGCGAGCGCGACATGCTGCAGGTGCGCGGGCGCCGCATCGGCATGATCATGCAGGACCCGCGCCATGCGCTCGACCCGGTGATGCGCGTGGGCCGGCAGATCGCCGAGGCCATCCCCGCCGCGCGCCGGGGCAGCCGGGCGGAGGACCGCGGCCGCGTGCTGGCGATGCTGGAGTCCGTCCACATCCGCGATCCCCGCCGGGTGTTCGACCTGTATCCGCACGAGGTCTCGGGCGGCATGGGGCAGCGCATCATGATCGCGATGATGCTGATGCCGGAGCCGTCGCTGCTGATCGCGGACGAACCGACCTCGGCGCTGGACGTGACGGTGCGCCTCGCGGTGCTGGCGATCCTGGACGAGCTGGTGAGCGAGCGGAACCTCGGCCTCATGTTCATCAGCCACGACCTGAACCTGGTCGCCACCTTCTGCGACCGCGTGCTGATCATGTACGCCGGGCGGATCGTGGAGGAGTGCGCGGCCGGCGAACTCGGGCAGGCGCGGCACCCCTACACGCGCGGCCTGCTGGCGTCGCTGCCGCGCATGGGCGACGGCGGCGCCAGGCTGCCGGTGCTGTCGCGCGACCCGGCCTGGCTGGCGCCGTGATCGCCGTCCACGGCCTGCGCGTCCAGTTCGGCGCGGGCGCCCCGGCGGTGGACGGCGTGTCGTTCCAGGTGGCGCCCGGCGAAACCTTCGGCCTCGTGGGTGAGTCCGGGTGCGGCAAGTCCACCGTGCTGCGCGTGCTGTGCGGCTTGAACCGGACGTGGAGCGGGCGCGTCGAGATCGGCGGCGCGGCGATGGCGCCGGTCCGCAGCCGGGCGTTCTTCCGCGACGTGCAGATGGTGTTCCAGGACCCGTACGGGTCGCTGCACCCGCGCCACACCGTCAACGCTGTCTTGCAGGAGCCGCTGGCGATTCACGGCATCGGCGGCGCCGACGCGAAGGTGGCGGCGGTGCTGCACCAGGTCGGCCTCGACCCGGCGTTCCGCTACCGCTACCCGCACCAGTTGTCGGGCGGGCAGCGCCAGCGGCTGGCCATCGCCCGGGCGCTGATCCTGCAGCCCAAGGTGCTGCTGCTGGACGAGCCGACCTCGGCGCTGGACGTGTCGGTGCAGGCCGAAATTCTCAACCTGCTGGCCGACATACGGCAGCAGCAGGGGCTGACCTGCCTGCTGGTGAGCCACGACCTGGCCGTGGTGTCGCACATGTGCAGCCGGATCGCGGTGATGAACCGGGGGCGGGTCGTGGAGGAGCTGTCGGCGGCGCAATTGGACGCCCACACGGCACACGATCCCTATACGTCCGCGCTGCTGGCGGCGAGCCGGGGGTATGACCGCGTGCTGGCGGGAGGAATGGTGGAGAAGTAGGGCTGGATTATCGGACCTGATACCAGCCGCCACTGACTCCGACCCATGGCATCAGGCTGTCATTGCGAGCCGCTTGCGGCGTGGCAATCCAGGACCGCCCGGGCCGCGCTTGCCGCTTCTGGATCGCTGCGTCGCTGCGCTCCTCGCGATGACAGGTCAGAGTCAAAGGCGGTTGGTATCAGTGCCCTGCCAGAGCAGGCCGGGGCATGATCCGGCAATACTACGCCCAGCGGGCGCGTGGCGGGGACAACCCGCTGCGCGTTGGCACGGTCGCCGCGGGCAGCATCTTCTACTTGCAAGACGAAGGGTTTTTCCGTGACCGCTACGGCGGCACGGCAGTCTGCCGCACGCCCTGGCAGGTGCTGGGCTTCCTGAACGGCACGATGGGCGCCGCGC
>JAABUM010004309.1_pt1 | contig 16251 bp, 11 predicted proteins | sample 5559161 | NCBI WGS metagenome assembly JAABUM01 (sample SAMN10711868, study PRJNA513369) | rock metagenome | isolation source: Antarctica rocks | place: Antarctica: Victoria Land, Siegfried Peak nord
CCTGGTACAACCGTAAACGCCTACATTCTGCACTGGGATATATGTCCCCCGAGGAATTTGGAAGAAACTTAAACAAACAAATTATTGCAGCTTAACTAAATGTCCATTTTATTGTTGCAAGTCCAAAGTTGTGATATTACCGTATAAAGAAAAGTAAACAATGTGTTCTATATATACCAAATCATAATCTAATTGTATACTACAACACAAAAAGTATCAATCCAAATAAACAAAGTGTATAGTCGATAACCTATTAATTCAAGTTACCAAATAAGGGCAATAAAGTAAGCATCAAAAAAGAGGAATTTGGTTTAATACAATTAAAGATAAAGAGTTCATGATAATGCTACCACATCAAAGATAGCTTTCCATCCTTTTTTACAATGCTAAATTAAAAGGGGGAAATTTAATTGGCCTGTTAGTGCCTTTATAAATAGCAATAAGTAAATCGTAAAATGTTTCCGGTAACGATTGCATAATTTTAATTGATCATATCCTTTTTTTATTAGTAAGTAGTAGTTAACCTTGTCTGCATGATAAAGAATTATCATTGTAGAAAGATTTAGAGCCTGTTTAAATTTCTATCATAAAAGTTTATACTACTTCTTTTATCCCTATAAATTCTGTATTGATATATTAAAACGATACAAGAAGTACAAGGGTTTTTGGTTTTTAGGTGATAAAAGAAGCATTGGAAATTTTTGAATAAAATTAAATAGGCTCTTAGTCAAACGGTTACACCGGGACAATGAGAAAAGCTAATATCATTGATAGGCCTAATAACTAATTATGAAAAAAATATTTCTGCAATCATTGTTCATGGTGCTTTACTTCAGTGCGTTTTCACAAGGAACCATTACAAAGTACCTGTCAGGAACAGATAAGGACCATACTGTACAATGGGATTTTTATTGTACCGGGGGAAGGAACAGCGGTAAGTGGACAAAAATAGCCGTGCCCTCCAATTGGGAACAGCAAGGGTTTGGCACTTATAACTATGGCCATGATAAAGTAAAAGCGAACGAGCAGGGGCTTTATAAACACGGGTTTTTTGCCGAAAATTGGAAAGGCAAAAGGGTCTATATCGTTTTTGAAGGGTCGATGACTGATACCAAAGTCATGATCAACGGCAAACAAGCAGGTCCCGTACATCAAGGGGGCTTTTACCGCTTTAAATACGATATAACAGATCTGCTTAAACCTAACGCCCAAAACCTGCTGGAAGTTACGGTAGATAAAACATCAGCAAATGCATCTGTAAATAATGCCGAGCGTAGGAATAGCGATTTTTGGGTATTTGGCGGTATATTCAGGCCGGTTTACCTGGAGATTGTTCCCGAAACTTTTATTGACCGTATAGCGGTCAATGCAAAAGCCGATGGTTCCTTTCAAGTGGATGTGTATCCTCAAAATTTAAAGGATGGTGAAACTATCGAAGTTCAGGTACAAAAACTAAACGGAGAAAATGTAGGTAAACCTTTTTCTGTCGCCGCTAATACCACAGCAGACCATTTGGAATTAAAAAGCAACTTTAACAAACCTTTGTTATGGAGTTCGGAGTTTCCTAATTTGTATCAGGTTGTTGTTTCTATAAAAAACAAACAAGGTATTATCCACCAGGTCAAACAAAAATTTGGTTTCCGTACGGTAGAGCTGCGAAACAACGATGGTTTCTATGTAAACGGAGCAAAAACGGTAATGAAGGGAACCTGCCGCCACAGTTTCTGGCCAGAAACCGGGCGTACGCTAAGCCATTCTGTACAATTAATGGACGTAAAGCTGATGAAGGAAATGAACAACAACGCAGTTCGCATGTCTCATTACCCTCCGGATCAGGATTTTTTAGATGTATGTGATTCGTTAGGCTTATATGTACTGGATGAGCTGACCGGCTGGCAAGCGAAATATGATACCATAGTAGGCCGTAAATTAGTTAAGGAATTGGTGGTGCGTGATGTTAACCATCCATCCATTGTTTTTTGGGACAATGGCAATGAGGGCGGCTGGAATAGGGCATTAGATAATGATTATGCTCTATACGACCCGCAAAAGCGCACAGTGTTGCATCCTTGGGAAAAGTTTAACGGCGCCGATAACCATCATTACCCTGATTATAATTATATACTAAAAACAGTAGCTACGGGAACAGATGTTTTCTTCCCTACGGAGTTTATGCATGGCCTGTATGATGGCGGTGCAGGGGCAGGACTGGAAGACTTTTGGAGCCAGATGATGAAATATCCGCATAATGCAGGCGGCTTCATCTGGGCGTTCTTGGATGAATCGGTTATCCGTACTGATAAAGATAACACTTATGATGGTGATGGCAATCATGCACCAGATGGCATTTTAGGCCCGCACCGCGAAAAGGAAGCCAGCTTTTATACCATAAAAGAGATCTGGTCGCCAGTATATATAGACCCGCAACCGATTGATAAAACATTTAATGGGAAAATTTCTGTTGAGAACAGATATGCCTTTACCAACCTTAACCAATGCACATTTAAATGGAAGCTGGTTAAATTTCCATCGGCACAAGATAAAACTACAGCAGCTATTGTAAAAGCAACAGGTTCACCGGCAGTGCTTAATCTGAAACCGGGCGAAAAAGGTATGCTGAACTTAGTTTTACCATCGTCATGGTCAAAAAACGACGCATTATACCTTACAGCATACGAACCTGATAAAAAAGAAATATTTATCTGGAGCTGGGCAATCCATGCTCCGGCAGCTATCGCAAAAACTACGGTTTCAGCGTCAGCTAAATCAGTAATAAAAGCGGAAGAAACAGAGAAGTTGCTTCGTATAAAATGTGATGGTATAAATTATGAGTTTGATAAAACCACCGGCTATATCCAAAAAGTGGTTAAACCTACAGGTACCATCTCCCTATCGGGCGGGCCGGTTTTAGCAGGAGTAAATACTGAGCTAAAGCAATTCACGCATAAAGCAGTTAAAGGGCAATACATTATAGAAGCCGATTATCAGGGAGCGGGCTCGTTACATGTAAAATGGACTTTCATGCCAGGGCAGCCTGTTAAGTTGGAATATCAACATGCCCAACAGGGGGATGCTGATTTTATGGGGATCACCTTTAATTATCCCGAAGAAAAAATTACCGGTATGAAGTGGCTTGGCCAGGGCCCGTACCGGGTTTGGAAAAACAGGCTGAAAGGGCAGCAGTTTGGTGTTTGGCACAAGGCTTATAACAATACGATTACAGGCGAAACCTGGGGATACCCTGAATTTAAAGGCTACCATGCCGAGGTTAACTGGGTAGTGATCGAGAATAAAGAATCGCCGTTTACCGTTTATACTGCCGATAAAAACATGTACTTTCAAATGCTGCATCCGGGCAGGGAAAAGGATGCGCTCACTAATAATAATGTTGAACCGGCTTTTCCGGAAGGAAGTATCGGTTTTTTAAATGCAATCAGTGCTATCGGTACCAAGTTTCAGGCAGCAAAAGCGATGGGGCCTCAAAGTCAATTAAATCATGCCAATGGCGAACAGATCAGTGGGACGCTTTGGTTTGATTTTATCCATTAACTGTAAATTAAGAGCTTGTTTAAATTTTGTTCAATTTATTTCCGATGCTTCTTTTATCCTATAAAAAACGTTAATCTTATTTTAATAAAATGGATCAAGCTTTTCTTTTTAAAGTTGTTCTTAGTATGATTATTGGTGGGATTTGGGTGGTTGCCAGCACAGTAGTAGTAGATAAATTTGGTACGAAATTAGGCGGGCTAATCGCGGGTTTGCCCAGTACGGTAGTAGTCGCCTTATATTTTATAGGTTTAAGCCAAGGTGCCCAAACCGCTATACAATCTACCATAGTTATTCCTTTGGCTTTTGCGGTAAACGGACCATTTATGTTGGTTTATGCTTTTTTGTCGAAACGCGGTTTGTGGCAATCAATGCTCACAGCTTTAGGAGTTTGGTTTGTTCTCTCTTATTTAATAATCGTTTTTCCCCTGCATAATTTTATAATCGGTCTGGTCATTTGTATTTTGGTGCTGATCTCCAGTATCTATATTTTTGAAAGTAGATTTAACGCTGTATCCTCCTTAGGACAGAAAACAGTTTATAAAAAGGCGCAACTGTTTTTTAGGGCTTTATTTGCAGGATTAATTATTGGAGCTGCGGTTTTTGCTTCTCGTTTTTTTAGTCCGATAGTAGGAGGGATCTTGGCTTCTTTTCCAGCGGTGTTTGTTTCTACCCTTTTGATTTTACACTACAACCGAGGTGCAGAAGTTGCCGTTGGCCTTGCAAAATCATTGCTTGTAAGTGGTTTTATAAATGTTATAACATATGTAATTGCCGTTCATTATTTTTACAATAGTCTTGGCATTAACCAAGGTACTTTAATGGCATTGATAATTTCAATAATTACCGCTTTTTTAACACATCGTTTTATATTGAAAAAGTTAAAATAACTTCTTTAAAAATCAATCAAAAAGATGAGGAGCCTAATATTTAGAGCTTGTTTAAATCTTGTTCAACTTATTTTCTATGCTTCTTTTATCAAATAAAAAATAGTAAAGCTTTCTATAATTGATAGTTCATACCTGATAGCTCATCAAATACAAACACCAACTTTATGGGCATAAAAGAAGCATGGTTGTCAATACTAAACACGTCGAAGGAGTTGATCTAAATTTAAACAGTCCCTAATACTAAATTAAATTTACCCCGATGAAAATCATTATGAAAAAATTTCCTCTAAAACCTTTATCAATTTGCGGCTCCTTTCTTATCCTGTTGGGTTTAAACATCACTGCTTGCCTGTTTCCTTCTTATGTTGTCTGTCAGACAAAACCGGTTAAAACAAATGAGGATCTATCAGCTATAACATTACCTCCTATAACATTAAAAGTACAACAGGTTGCTGATAATTTTGAAGCACTTACAGCAATGGCCTTTCCGGGTAATGGTGATATTTGGGTGCTGGAACAAAAAGGCAAAATACGTGTAATTAAAAATGGGAAATTAAATGATTCGCCCTTACTTGATTTAAAAAGCAAGCTTATAAAAGTAAACAATGGTTATGAGGAGCGGGGTTTGTTAGGGATCGCACTGCATCCCCGCTTTAAATCTAATAGAAAATTCTATGTGTTTTACAGTGCTCCTTCAACTCAAAAATCAGATCATAAGGAAGTAGTGGCCGAATATACATTTCCGGCTAATTCCAGTCAAATCGATCCGAACAGCGGACGTATTATACTTACCCTTGAAGATCTTGAGGGAAATCACAATGGCGGTTGTCTTGAGTTTGGCCCTGATGGCTATTTATATGTTTCATTTGGTGATGGTGGCGGACAAGGCGACAAGCATGGCAAGTTTGGTAACGGACAAAAAATGGATACCTGGTTTGGTAAAATCTTGCGTATTGATATCAATACCAAGTCTGGTTACACTGTACCTAAAGACAATCCTTTCGTTGGCAAGACGGATGTAAAACCGGAGATCTGGGCGTATGGCTTTCGTAACCCTTACAGATTCTCTTTTGATAAAGTTTCTAAACAAATGTTTACCGGTGATGTTGGCCAGGATACCTGGGAAGAAGTTGATATTGTTAAAAAAGGAGCTAATTACGGTTGGAGATTAATGGAAGGAACGCATTGCTATAACCCTGCTACCGGCTGCGGGATTAAAGGACTTACAATGCCAATAACCGAATACCACCATAGAGAAGGCGTATCTGTTATAGGCGGTTATATTTATAACGGAAAACAATTGCCTGTTTTAAAAAGTAAATACCTGTTTGCCGACTGGACAGGGCGGGTGTATTATTTACAGAAAGCAGGTGCTAAGTGGCAAAGGGGTAAGGTTACATTACAGGATTTCGCCCAAAACTTTAAAATAACAGCATTTGGTGAAGATCCGGCAGGCGAACTATACGTACTGACCAATCCGGACACCGGACCGGGAAACACAAAGGGAATTCTTTATAAGATCGTTAAAAACTAAACTAAAAACAATCTACTATTAAAAGCCTTGGACTTGCAACCATTTCTCTGACAGCTTGGAAATTATGGAAAGCAGTTCGGTTACTTTAGCATCCACGTCCTTATACAAACCAAACACTTTCAGGACATAAAAAGCCTTTACTTTCATTATGTGTGCTGTTAAAGCTTTCAGTAAGCTGATTGATGTTAGGCCCTGTTAAATTTCTATCATAAAAATTTACAGTGCTTCTTTTAGGCATATAAAGTAGGTGTCTGTCTTCTGTATTGATCTAAAAAGCATTGGGGGTTCTATGTTTTGATGTGGTAAAAGAAGCATTGAAAACAGTTGAATGAAATTTAACCAAGCTCTATAAGTAATTGAATGAAACAAGCTGTTTATTTTACCTATTCTAATTGGCAGAACATCTGTACACTTTATATATTGGTTCAAAAACCTGCACAAGCCGGAGACTATACTTTGAAAATTCAAAACTACAATTCTATACTTTAAACTTAGGGGAAGCTACAGAAAATTGATTATTCAAACAATAGTGTGTAAAAGCAGCAGGTTTTAAAACCCTTCTCAACTGGTTAAGTTTGGCATAACGTAACTTCAACTTAAAACATTTAAAAATTTCATCGTGCCAACAAAAAAGCCTCAAATCTTTCGGCTTGAGGCTTTCTTTATGTAGGTAGCCCCAACAGGACTAAAATCGAACCATTTCTTGGAAGATTTACGCATTTTTGCCTCTATGTAATTTGGGGTTCGAACCCATTCTGGGGAACTTCCTTGTAATTTATACCTTATTTCTACTTTCTATCCCAAGAATTCACCATTCGTCACATTTTTAAAAAGTATAAATTCCCAACTTATATCATTGTGTTAAAATATAGAGACAATGAAAGTCAAAATAAGAAAATACGAACGATTGCTTATTTCCCTATTGGCGTTAACAGCAATCATTAATTACATTTTACAGCGTCTAAATCTCACGCCAGTCTACATTGCCGGATTTCGCCAGTATATTAGTACACACCCCAATACTCATTTAAATTATGCTGCTAATCTTTTATTGCCACGCATCGGAGTAGTATTATTATTGATGTTTGTTTATTTCTGGATCAATCTTTTTACCATCCCGCAAATATGGCGAACAAGCTACAGGTCGTTCTTTATTTATCCTTGGGTTTTGTTTCAATTACTTTTGTTAAGCTACCTGTTAGCAATTGGCGTGAACGTTGCTTCCTATTACGCACATCCAGCCTGGAATAATTACGGAGGATTTTCTTTGTTCGCCCCATTTGGTTACAACGAAAACCCCTTATCTGATCTCTGGGCAGGCTTTGACAGGGCACTGATCTTTTTATCCATTTACGGTATTTATGCCGGAATCCGGGAATATGTGGTATACCGAATAGAAAATTCCGGCGCTAAAAGCAATTATCGTGTCCTCATTGCGAATCAAATCTCGGCTTCCTTATGTATCTTCCTGCTACTTCCTGCCCTTGTATCGTCTTTTAATCTTATTAAAGACGATGCCTTTTACGGTGCTTATTTTGTCTTTATACCGTCGGTTATAATAGTCTACATAAGTAATGTTTATTGGCTTTTCCCTCGCTTTTCAAGCATTGCGGGCATTTCCATTAAGCTCATCTTGATACTTGCAATTTCTACCTTGTTCTGCTCATTTCCTTTTATGGGGTTTCTAATTCGTTTTGGAATAGGTATAGGCATGTGGCCAATTAACTGGCTAATTCAACTTTTGATTGTTACACCGATTACATGGGTGCTATACCTACAGCGAAAGGATAATATAAGGGAGTTAAGAGGTGCCGAAATTGCATTGTCGAAATCAACAGCTAATTTGCAGTTCCTCCGTTCACAAATCAATCCACACTTTTTATTTAATGCATTCAACACCTTATATGGTACAGCCCTGGTAGATGGTTCCAAAAGAACGGCAAACGGCATACAAATGTTGGGCGATATGATGCGGTTTATGCTGGATGACAATCATCTTGACTTCATTCCTTTGAGCAACGAGATTAGCTATCTTCAAAATTATATAGCCTTACAAAAATTGCGTATCCAGGATTCAGACGAAATTGATATCAGCGAAAAATTTACGGTTGATAACTGCACCCATGAAATCATTCCGATGTTGCTAATCCCTTTTGTGGAAAATGCTTTTAAACACGGGATTGATATCAATGAAAAGTCTTGGATAAATATAGCCTTGTCTTGTGATGATAAAAGCATTCGCCTCAGTGTAAGGAACAGCTTGCATACAGCAAACGCGAACGATCCGGAAAGAAAACATTCCGGCATCGGTCTTAAAAACGTTAAAGAACGGCTGATGATCTTTTATGAAGGCCGGCACGAGCTTAGTTATGCAGCAACAGAAAAAGAATTTATTGTTGAATTGATCATTGAACCAGAAACCAATCAGTCATGAAAACACTGCAAGCCATAGCTATCGACGACGAACCTATTGCACTGGAGGTTGTCAAAAACTTACTGGAAGAAATCCCCTTCATACAACTTATGGGCTGTTTCACCAAAGCAATTGAAGCAATTAGTTTCCTTCAGGACAACAGCATTCAATTAATTTTTTTAGACATCAAGATGCCTGGCCTTTCTGGTATAGAATTTATCATATCGCTACAAAATCCGCCAATGGTCATCTTTACCACAGCTTACAGTGAACACGCAGTACAAAGCTTCGAACTGGATGCCATTGATTACCTGTTAAAGCCATTTTCATTTTCGCGCCTGTTAAAAGCATGCAATAAAGCTTTTGAGTTGCATCAAATGAAAGGCAATAACAAACAGGTAGCTTCGGAACCCTTGCCTGTTATATTTATAAAAAGTGGCTTCGAGCAGATTAGAATAGATCTTGCTGATTTGCGTTATGCCGAAAGCATTGGGAATTATATGAAGTTGCATTTAAATGAGCAACCACCTATAATGTCACGCCTTACTACGTCCGAGGCTGAAGCTTTGCTGCCGGTAAATGTCTTCATCCGGGTGCACCGTTCGTTTATTGTTGCGAAAGAAAAAATAACTAAGGTGGATAAAAGAAGCGTATGGCTGAATGAGACAGAGATTCCTATTGGTCCATCCTATATAACTGAAATTGAAAACCTGCTAAAATCAACGCCTAAATAAAGGTATCACAGTAAAATAAATCACCCATGAGCCTCGAAAAATTAATGACAATAATATTGTCAATCGGATTCGCTTTGCCTGTTTTTTCCCAACAAATAAAGCCAAAAACGCAGACTTACAACTATGCAGTCAATGGTGTAGTAATTGATACCAGCGCTAATCTAAAGCTAAAAGATGCTGCTGTTATCATTTTGAATAGTCAGGATTCCATCATAAGACAATTTACACGCACTCAACAGGACGGTAGTTTTTTGATGAATGGGCTGCAAGGCGGTAATTATATACTTTATATCTCTTACCCCGGTTACGCAGGCTACACGGAAAAATTCACGTTGGATTCAAACCATACTGCCAAAGATTTTAACACAATCGGAATAACGCTGAAAATCAACTTGTTAAAAGAGGTTATTATAAAGGGGACGCTATCCACCATTCGAATAAAAGGAGATACCACGGAGTATAATGCCAAAGCGTATAGGTTAAGTCCTAACGCTAAAGTAGAGGACTTGCTAAAAAGGCTACCCGGCATACAGATAGATAAGGATGGCAAGATTTCTGCCCAGGGGCAAACGATAAGCAAGGTGCTGGTTGACGGAGAAGAATTTTTTGGGGACGATCCTACCTTAGTTACACGGAACCTTCGTGCAGATATGGTGGATAAGGTGCAGCTCTTTGACAAGAAAAGTGACCAGGCGACCTTGACAGGCGTGAATGATGGCAAAACTGATAAGACGCTGAATATTAAATTGAAGGAAGATAAAAAAAGCGGCTATTTCGGAAAAGCCGATGCGGGAATTGGAACTGATGGTTACTATAGGGGACAGTTGATGTTTAATTCCTTTAAGGCAAAGCAAAGGTTTTCGGTTTACGGCATTACGGGGAATGACGGAAAAATAGGCCTCGACTGGCAGGATAATTCTAAATACGCTTCTTCAAATATTGATATTTCTTCGCCGGGAATGATGATTGACCTTGGCGGTTATGATGAGCTGGAATCGCACAGCGGCCGATATGATGGCAAGGGTGTACCCGTCGCTCGTACCGGCGGAGTTCATTATGACAATAAATGGAAAAGTGATACGCTTAGCGTCAATGCAAACTACAAGATCGGCGCATTGACCGTAGATGGTACGAACAATATGCAAACTCAAAACAACATCCCAACAGGCCGTCTGAACAGTAACTCCAATCAAACTTTTCACAGCCGTGTTTTTCGTCAAAAAATTGATGGGGTTTTCCAGGTCAAACCTGATAGTACTTCCAGCCTCAAGGTTACATTCAATGGCGGCATCAAAAACACAGAACAAATTAACCATGCTTTTACCACTACTGATAATGAAACAGGTTCCCTATTGAATGACAATTTATTGAACAGTTCATCCAATACTGATCAGCAGAACCTGACGGCTGGAGTGCTTTACACTAAAAAATTAAAAAAACTAGGCAGAACCTTTTCTTTAAATCTTATTGGGTCAATCAATAAAATCAACACCACCGGGTTATTAAACTCAAAGATCAACTTTTATTCAAATGGTTTACCAGATAGCGCACAATCATTTAACCAGTTTAAAACCAACACCACTTCTAACAATGCAGTCAATACCATCCTGAATTACTCAGAGCCCTTATCAAAAGCAATGTTAATGATAGTGAGTTATGGTTTCGCCGCTGGCGGTAGCGCGTCGGATCAAAGAACATTCAATCAGGCAACTGTTGGTAGCTATAGTTCCTTGGACAGTCTGTACAGCAATAATTTTGAAGTAAAGCAATTGACCAATCAGTTTGGACTCAACTTCAATCTGGTTAAAAACAAAACAATACTGGCCATTGGCAGTAAAATAAGTACGGTTGATTTCCGCCAGCTGGACGTTTACTCAAAAAACAGGCTAAACCGAAACTTTACACTTTGGAACCCACAAGTCACTTTACAATACAAGATTTCACAGCAATCCTCTGTAAGGCTAAACTATGAAGGTAATTCTGTGGAGCCGACGGTCGCACAGTTACAGCCGGTACTTATCAATAACGATCCCTTAAATATTACTCAAGGTAATCCTAATTTGAAGCCGTCCTTTACCCAACGGGTCTTTGTCGGCTACCAGGCATATAATCCCCTAAATAGCCAGTTGGTCGGCATATTTGCCGGTTACCAGCTGACCGCCAACCCCGTGGTAAGTAACCTGATGACCGATTCCTCGGGCAGAACGATCAACAGATATATCAATCTGGATAATAAAAACACTGATAACCTTAATTTTGCTGCCTTTTTTGACCGCAAAATTAAACCGCTCGACCTAAATGCTGGAATCAACTTAAATATTAACGGGAACACCTATTATAACCTATCCAATAATGAACTGAACCGGACAAATTATATAGTCTATACCTTACAGGCAAGGTTTTCAAAGGCTAAAGCGAACATTTACGAATTCAACGCCAGTTTGGGACCTACGTATACTGTCAGCGGATCGTCCTTACAGCAAAATATCAATAATAACGGGAGGGGGTTCACCGGCAACGGAGATTTTACATTATACCTGCCGGGAAAATTTCAACTTTCCACCAACGCCAATTATCAATATAATAGTAAAACAGAAACTTTCGACCAAAATTTTTCGAGGGGGATTATCAATGCCTCGTTAAATAAGTTATTCCTCAAGGAACAAACACTAAAGCTTTCTCTTTCCGGTAATGATTTGCTGAACCAGAATACAGGTTTCAATCGGAATGTATCCGGCAATCTAATCACCCAAAGCAATTACACCACAATAAGAAGATATTTTATGCTCTCGCTATCTTATGAATTTAATAAGGTCGGGGCTGACAAAACAACAAATAAATAATACTATGAAAAAAATGATTTTAACCTTTAACGTCCTGGCAATTATAAGCGGTTCATCGTTTGCACAAAACGTAAGATTTACCCGCTTAGGATTAATCGAATACCAAAAAACGGTTAACATGTATGCAATCATACAGCGCGGTCTTAACAAGGAAAATGAAACCCTTCTAAAACCGGCTTTTGAAGCTTATAAGCAACAACATCCCCAGTTTAAGGAATTGAAAAGCACTTTGATGTTTGCCGGGAATAAAACTTTGTTTACACCAGTTGGCGTGAATACTTCAATCACAAGCTTTTTCAATGATCCTCAAATAGCGATGCAAAATAATGTCGTTTATTCCGACCTGAACACTAAACAGCTAATAAGCAAAAGAAAAGTATTTGATGATACTTATTTACTAAAGGATAGCCTAAAAATTATCAAATGGAAATTTACAGATGAAGTTCGCGATATAGCTGGTTACCCCTGTTACCGGGCGAATGGTCTTACACTTGATTCTGTTTACGTGGTTGCATTTTATACAGATAAAATTCCCGTTTCGGGTGGGCCGGAATCTTTCGGAGGTCTACCGGGAATGATTCTACAACTGGCCTTGCCTCACGAGAATGTAAGCTGGATTGCTACTAAAGTGGAGGACATTGATTTACCAGTCAATTCAGTTCTGCCGCCAACGGGCGGTACAATAATTAATCTCAAAGAACTGATTAACAAACTTAGGGACGTTTTTAAAAGTAATCCAAAAAGTGGATCGACAGATTTAATAGCATTTTTATTATAGGAAAAATAATAATTCTATATAACAACGAAGCGGCACATTTATTTTCCTGATCAAGAGCAAGCTGATTACAAAAAAAATCGGACTAAACTTGATTTTCCAAGCTTAGTCCGATTCGGTAGCGGGAGCAGAACTATCCGAGGCGCAGGAATTAATAAACGATAGCTCATCGGCCGCGCACCATCTTCATATTGAAACGTTAGAGTTTTTAACTTTATTTAGGGCCCTGGCGGACTTTAATAGCTTTAATGACAGCATACTATTTTTTCTCCAGCAAGCCACAGATAGGTACATTAAAAGTAATCCTGCTGCGGCGGGGGATGCTTTGGATTATTACTCTATGTTGATGCGGCTACTCCATGTTATTGCTTTTGAGCGGAGTTTCATAGACAAAAAGCTTCAGCAATTTGACATTCTTTCGGATGAAACAGAAATATTTGAAGGGCTTAAAGCGGATGAAATCGCAGCAGCATAACCGGTAAGCCGCCTTTTTTGAAAAACCCTGGTAATTGCACTACCGGGGTTATTTTCAAAATTAATGGTTTGGTTCAATCTGATTTTTAAATACGACAGATGCCGCCAAAGTGGCCAAAACCTTATAAAACCTAATATTTTTAAGGAAAATAGTATGCTGCCAGTTAATAAATATTAATGTTTGAGACTAATTATCACGTGCCCGCCTGTTAACAAATGTTAACCTTCAGGAATACTTGTCTTACCGGCATCAACAGCGCTTAAGTGAAGAACTTTATTGTAAATGGTAACTTGAAAAAGTAGAGTTTTTTAGAGTTATAAATTGAGAACCTGTCAAAACTTGTCATTGCACTTTTTTTTAAATATTTTTTCTCATGGAAACAGATTTCAACATGGCCAGGATGAAAGCATCCTTAGAAATAGCCGATCTGGTAAGGTTAACGGTAAAAGCGGTATTTATAGAACAAGGCAAGGAAAAAACGAAGCTCAACCAGAACCAAGCCTGGGAAAAATACACCCAGGTAGAAGTAGAACGTTGGGTTAGGCTCGGCCTGATCGTCGGGAACAAAACCGGGCTTGCCAAAAATAGCCCGGTAAAATACGATGCGCTGGACTTAGAGGCTTTGGACATGGCCAGCAACCGGCGGACCTACGTGGCCCAGGTGAGGGAACAGGAGCAACAAACTAAAACACCATAAAAAAAGCCAGCTTGCAGGTTTTAATTAACAGAGGAATTAACAGAGGAATGAATGGCAAATCCTAACGCAAAACCGCCAATAGGGAAGACCTTTTAGGCGTAGAAAAAAGACTTCGTTTTGAGTGGTCATTTAAGCAAAAATGTATGATTATGTTGAAAATACAAACAATTTTCCGAGACCATAAAAAGACCATATTGAGTTTTCTGTAGCCCTAAAAAAAGAGGCGGAAACAGGTGCGCCAGACTTCACTTTAACTTCACTTTTTTAATAAAATGGAAGCGTTCTCGCACACAATTTCTTATCGAAAACTTGTCAAAACTTGACATTCAAGAATGTTTTGGGCACTTATTGGCCTTCATACAACTTTTTTAAGCGAAAAACGAGAATAAGGTACGAACATCATCTTTCTGGATTGGAATTGAAAGGTAAATAAGATAATACGCCTACAACGCCGGGTTTTTAATTAATAGCGAAGGAACAGCGGAGAATAACAGTGAATTATCAGTAAATGGCTACCTAATTAACAGGGAAAGAACAGGGAAAGTGTTATATCAAACTGACCAGAAAAATCATCAATATCTTACTTTTCTGACACTATAAAGCATGGCCTAATTTCGCCAAAGATTTATATGGACAGGGAAATTTACTTTTTTGACGACGGCACCTAAAAAAAGGCGGATGTTAAGGACTGTGCGCAGTGGTATTTTATTAAAACCAAAGAAAAAACCACCGGCAAGCGGTTAAAAAAAGAACCGAACGGCTGATTAAAATTACAGAAAGGAATGGTGAGCATGTGTGTTCAGCCAGAGGATTGTATAAATTTTTGGAAAGCAAGCAAGAGTTTGCTAACTGGATTAAAAACAGGATTGAAAAGTATAGTTTTGTGGAAAATCAGGACTATGAGCGTTTTGATAAAACTATCAAAACGATAGGTGGTAAGTCAATTGAATATGCCATTACCACAAATATGGCCAAAGAGATTGCAATGGTTGAAGGCAACGAAAAAGGTAAGCAAGCCCGACAGTACTTTATCCAAAAAAAAGGGGCTTTTAGTAAAAAACAGGGGCTTTCCAGAAAAGAACTTTTTCGCATTAGGCCGACTTTAAATGTTTTTATGTCGTTTTCCTAATTAAGCAAAAAACCTCTATAAATCAATGAGTTATAAAGAACACAGATTTTAAATTAAGCAAACTATCCCCAATAGGGGATGTATTCAACATATTTTGTTGAAGCGTTTAAAGGGTCTTTAGGCTTAATTCTTCCCTGATTTAAGGCATTTTTAATTACAATTGAAACTTGTGGCCGTTGTCGTTCACTCATTTTAAAACGCTCTCTCAGGCTTGTATTATTCATACTACCACTGCTTAAATATCTTATAATGCTATGCTGGTAGCATGCTTCTATTCGTTCGTATTCTGTTAATTGAGCAAATGTCTTTGGAGTAAACATCGTTATCCTAAAGGCATTCTCCAATTCTTCAAATTTAAGTGGTGGTAAACCATAAAATTCTATTGCTGCAATGGTCTTAGTGAAACCAGATCCCCTTTCTTCACAGATTTTAAACCTTCGAAAAGAAGATGCTAATACCTCGTTTCTAGATTCCGGTGTAGTTCCGATTAGCCTTTCTATCTTTTTAGTTGGCAATAACCTTCCTGGGTTAGTAATACTAATACGATCATCAAAAATTTCAATTACAGGGTCCGCTCCTTTTATAGTAAAATCTTGATGGATCAATGCATTTGCAAAAAGCTCTCTTAACGCAATCTCTGGATATACTGCTAATTCTGTTCTGAAAGCAGATTTTATAATTTCACTTGACGGGAGTAGTTGCTTTACAAAATCTATTAGCCCTTCAAAACCGATTGCGTAACCTTTTGATCCAGGAAATTCCTTAATAGTTTCATTTTTATTTAAACCTTTATACCTTATTAGTCTAATTCTTTTTCGTGCTAAATGATCAAAATCATTAAGGTTATTAGCTGCTGATAGTGCACCAAAATTTGTTATATAATAACCCACTCCATCTACCTTTTCAATCATCCCCTCCTGCTCCATTAAGTATAAAATTCCTTCAATTTCAGAAGGTACAGGTTTGTCAAGCAGTTTAAATATTGTTTTATAATCAAGTATTGTTAATACCTCAAATTCTGTCTTTACATTTGAAGCATGGAGTTCTTCAAATTGAGGTGTTCTACTATTTAACATTAAACCTCCTAACTCTGGACTTGCAACAATAAAATGGACATTTAGTTAAGCTGCAATAATTTGTTTGTTTAAGTTTCTTCCAAATTCCTCGGGGGACATATATCCCAGTGCAGAATGTAGGCGTTTACGGTTGTACCAG
>JAABUM010004310.1_pt1 | contig 16247 bp, 19 predicted proteins | sample 5559161 | NCBI WGS metagenome assembly JAABUM01 (sample SAMN10711868, study PRJNA513369) | rock metagenome | isolation source: Antarctica rocks | place: Antarctica: Victoria Land, Siegfried Peak nord
GCCAATATACCGCGGTTCGTTTCACGGACCGGCTCTTGGAGGCAGGAATCGAGGCATCGATCGGGACAGTCGGAGACGCCCACGACAATGCCCTCGCTGAGTCGATCAATGGGTTGTACAAGACTGAGTTGATCAATCCGGGTAAGCCTTGGCGGAATGCCGCCCATGTCGAGGTAGAGACTGCTGCTTATCTGCGGTGGTTCAACTACGAACGGCTCTTCGAGTTCTGTGGGGATATCCCACCGGTTGAATTGGAGAGGAACTTCTATTGTCAGGCGTCGGCTGATGAGGTAGCGTAGCAACTATAAAACTAAGTCTCCGGACTTGCCGGGGTGATTCACAATGGCATCATCTTAGGGGGTGCGGCCGGCACAGTAGAGCTGCTCATGAAGACCGCCCTCACCACGACCTTTAACTTTAACAAGGTGAGTTACGAGCTTGAGCTGACGCAACCCAACGGCGAAGATATTCCGTTCATCATTGGTAGTGCATATCTAAGACGCGAGTTCATCGACCCATGAGTGATGTCATTACCGTTACCGAGCCTAATATGATAGTTGTGAACGGCGACCATGGCCCGCAAGGGCCGGGAGGACCATCTGCAGACAAGTACTTCAGCCAACCGTTCACCAGCCAGAGTATCGTCACGGTGACGCATAATCTCGGCAAGTACCCAGCTGTCACCGTGTTGGACAGCGCCGGGGACGAGTGCGAAGGAACCGTGATTCACACGTCAATCAACGCTTTGACAGTTTCTTATAGTGCTTCCTTTAGTGACGTGATAACATGTAACTAAAGGAACAAATATTGAATGTCCAGAAAATTTCTTACGGCCCTAGACCTAGCAAAGAACGAACTCCAGAACGCAACCATTCAGAATCTTGCCTCTGGTCCCAGTAGTCCTGTCAAGGGCCAAGAATACTTCGACACCACGCTGAACCAGTTCGGCGTCTGGAACGGTACCGCCTGGGTCTACCTAGGTGCTGGTGGTGGAACAGTCACGAGTGTCTCCGTAGCGTCCGCCAATGGGTTCGCCGGAACGGTCGCGAATCCTACGACCACTCCTGCCATCAGCGTTTCGACTTCGATAACCGGTGTGCTCAAGGGCAACGGGACTGCGATCTCAGCAGCTACGGCCGGCACCGACTATCAAGCTGCCATCACTGCCAGCGGCTTGCTCAAGGGCGCAGGTGCTGGCTCCGTCAGTGCCGCGACAGCCGGAACCGACTACTCAGCCGGTACCTCAGCCTTAACCACTGGCATCGTCAAGTCCACAACGTCTACCGGGGCATTGACCATCGCCGTCTCCGGCACCGACTATGCACCCGCCACCGCAACGACGAGCTCGCTCAAGGGCAACGGCTCCGGAGGGTTCTCAGCTGCAACGCTGAATGACAGCGGTGCTCCGACCACCGACTTCTCTATGGCCAGCCACAAGCTGATCAACGTTCTCGATCCAACCGCCGCTCAAGACGCGGCCACCAAGAACTACGTCGACACGACGGCCCAGGGGCTCGCTGCCAAGGCGAGCGTCGTCGCCACCTCCACCACGAACATCACGCTCTCAGGTGCTCAGACGATTGACGGCATCTCGGTAGTCGCCACCAACCGCGTGTTACTTACGGGCCAAACCACAGCGTCTCAGAACGGTATCTGGCTGGCCAACGCTGCCGCCTGGACACGACCTGCCGACTTTGCCACTGGCTCAAGCCAGCTCGGCACCTACGTCTTCGTCGAGGGCGGCACTACGAACGCGTCGTCTGGCTGGGTGCTGACGGGCACCACGGCTGTCACCGTCGACACCACCTCGCAGACCTGGACGCAGTTCTCGGGAGCAGGTGAGATCATCGCGGGAACGGGTCTCTCGAAGGCCGGCAACACCATCTCGCTTACCAACCCCGTGACCATCGCACTCGGCGGTACTGGCGTTGCCTCGCTGCCGACCGGGCTGCTCAAGGGCGCAGGCACGGGTGCGATAACCGCAGCCGTTTCCAGCACTGACTACGCACCTGCGACATCTGGAACGAATGTACTCAAGGGCAACGGCTCCGGTGGATTCAGCTCGGCCAAGTTTGCAGCAACCGTCGGTGATGGCACCACGACCGCCATAGCAGTCACCCACAACCTCGGGACGCAAGACGTTATCGCCCAGGTACGCGACACTTCCACCAACGCAGTGGTTGAGTGCGACATCGCGCAGACATCTACTACCGTCACCACGTTTACGTTCGGGGTCGCCCCAGCCTTGAACGCTTACAGAGTTGTTATCATTGGATAGCCTATGAAGTATCTGACGCCCGTAAGCAACTTTCAAGATAAGGGCTCACAAGTATTCAACGTTAAGGCTTATGGCGCAAAAGTAGACGGGGTTACCGACGACACGGCAGCAGTACTGGCAGCCATCACGGCCGCCAACGCTGCTGGTGGTGGGACGGTACTACTACCTGGATGGTGTGCAACAACATCGTCTGTACATCTGCTCAGCAACGTGGTTCTTGCGGGCATTGGTATGGGCTTCTCTGGTCTCATTGGTGCAGACATCGACTATCCCGTACTAGATACGGTCAAGAGTGGTACTTCAAAAACAGTCTATTCAAACATCGGTATCCGAGACCTTTCGATCATATCGAAACGCGGTCTTGCCGTACGGATAGATAATACTTCAGTTACCTGGTCCCGTAACGTTGAGGTGACATTTAGTTCTACGCCTTTGCTTCGCGAGTCATTTATGTACGAACACTGTCAGTACGTGCAGCTCGACTCTCCGCTTGTTCACAACACCGCAGGGAATGGGCTTCAGATTAACTCATCTGATTACGTGACGATCAATGGTCCAATCGTCCACGACAGCGTAGATGACGGCATCGATATTGACAAAGATTTTCTTGACACGGGTCTCATTAGTTCTAGGTGGGTTACCGTAAACGGTGGAACCGTAAACGGTGTTGTCGGCGGTAACGGTATCCGTGTGGGTAGCTCTCAACACGTCACAATAAATGGCACTACAGTTAATGGCATTAGTTTCGGTGGAGCTGCTGCTGGTATCACTGTCAATTCATACGTCGATGTCAACGATCCAGGTGCTTCGGATGTAAAGATTAACGCCATCGTTAACTACTGTGCATACGCTGGCATTTTAGTCAGTGATGCTGGTGGTGGCGTAAACGACGTAGATATGAGCGGCAGTATCATACGAAACTGTGGCTCGAATTCTAGTGCAGGGGCTCTGGGAGCTGGGGTTCTCCTCTCGGCAAACAACGTAACCGTGCACGGTGTAACGTTTGACACCTGCGGTAAGGCAGGCGGCGACGGCGGCGCGATCATTTTCTACAAAACGAACGGCCACCACATCACCAATAATACGATCCGAAATTCCCCTACTGGTGTAACGGCCTGGAACGGTAGTGGAACAGTGGTCTATTCGGGCGTTTCGATCTTTGATAATAAGGTGTCAGGTAATGCTGTCGACTACTCATCTGACGTACTCAGTCAGACTGGTATAGCTTTACGAAGCGTGGGGACAACGGGGTTCAAAATGCCCCTGTCAGCCGGTCTAGGCAAGGTTCTTATTTCTGACGCCGTTGGTAATGGTAGTTGGACGGGATATGCCACGGTTGGCATACAGACTGGCGGTGACCTTGGAGGTACTAGCCTCATTCCAACAGTTACGGCAACCCATCTGGCCGCTGCTTTACCAGTTGCGCAGGGAGGGACAGGAACTTCTTCATCCTTCACAGCTGGTTCAGTTATATTCGCTGGCCTCGGCGGCGCATATGCGCAGAATAACGCGCAACTATTTTGGGATAACACCAATAATCGTTTAGGTATCGGTGGCGCGCCAAGCTTCCCCCTCGACGTTTACGGTAGTATCGTGGTACGGGGTGCGAATGCTTATAACTTTATTCGTACATCTGATACTGGTCAAATAGCAGGGTTAAGCTATAACAATAATAGTGTGTTGACTCTCGGTGGAAATAACCTTGGTGCGGTTAACATTGCCACTACCTCTCAGAACGTCATTACAGTTGCGAACTCTGGTGGTGGCCAGGTCGGCATCGGCACATCTGCCCCCAACTCCATCCTACAAGTCTCTGGCCCCATAGCCACCGCCCTAACATCCGTAACCGCCTCCTACACCGTTCTAGCCACAGATAGCGTCATTCTAGCTACCCCTACGGCTGTTGCAACAATCACCCTACCCACACCAGTTGGAATTACTGGCCGCGTTTATACGGTTAAGAGCTTATCGGCCTTTACGATCACAGTGGCTGCCGCTGCCGGAACGATAGATGGAGCTGCTACCCAAGCTCTTACAACCCAGTACCAGAGCCAGCAGTATGTTAGTGATGGGGTTAACTGGTACGTCATTTAGTCAAACCCCACATACCTATTCTCCACGACACTCGTCAAGGCGTAGTAGTTGTTCGTCTTTTTTTAAAAGTTTGACCTTATTGGACGTCGGCCCGTAATAATATTCAGGTAGCGTATATAATTTGAGAGAGCTAATTTAATAACCGTAAGTAGGCTATATTTATGGTAGAGACACACATATGGCAAAATTTGGCAGCTTCTATAGCGAATGGATCGGTCGTCGAATTGGTGATCGGCTAGCGTGAGGCATAACCAGTTCTTTCAGTAAGTGCTATAGTGCGCATGTGTAGGGAAATAATAACGCTTGTCACGCCTCCAGAGAAAGCTGGATGCGGTCTTGCAGATGCACGATGGCTAGCAACAACTTTCTACCGCCCGCTCCAAGTGCGACAGCGTGCAGGTGCAGGCGTTTGAGCTCTGCTATGGCGATCTGTCGGTTAGCTCGAGATAGCGAGTGCCAACTTTTAAATATCCGATAAAAGGCTTCGTCGATCTCGGCCTCTGTCACGGTCCACATCCAATCTACATTGTCCAAACCTCGTTTCAGCTCTTGCTCCTGTGCAGTAAGGATACCCTAACGCAACAACTGCCAGCCAGAACCAAATATCCATCCGCTTTAACACTTAGCGTGATACGATTGCAATATAAACTAAACACTGCAGGGCTCAGCAGCGCCCACAGTTCGCCGCCGCCGCCGACTGCTTCTGCTCACTCACCGGGTGGGCCGCGTGGAGCCGGGCGGCGCCTCGTCGCTGCTCTGCACGAGCCGGCCGGATGCGGCTAGATTGGCCTAGTCCACATGACCGCTCCCTTGTCAGGGACGATTCCGGAGGTGCTTCATGGGCGGTCCGTTCGGTCACCCCTTCGATGATCCGTACCAGGTGCCTCGGGACTACGGAGGACCGCTCGGCAATCCAGGCTGGGTCGACCCGGCGGTCTACGTGGGTCCGAACCAGGGACAGAATTTTGATGACTACCACTACGACGCATCGAGGCGCGAGCAGGAGTCATACGACATCGCCCGAAGGGGCGGGCAGCGGAGTGGAACTTCGCTGAGTCCGGCGTCCATTGCTGCCAACCAGCTGCGTGCTCAGCAGGCGGCCAGCAGAGCAGCAGAGGAAGAGGCTATTCGAGCGAAACACCAGGCTCAAGTCAACCGAATTGTATCTAAGTATGGTTCCGATTCTGGTCGCCGCAGCGAGTTGTCGAGGAACGAACGTTGGATAAATACAAACGGGAGCAATTGGCACCTTGACGAAGGGGGTGGCGCAGTCACGGGCGCCATCGTCTGGGGCGTGATTTCCGTACTTGTGGGACTTTTTCTTAGCGATGTTGGAGCGCTAGGCGTAACGATAATCGTGCTGGGTGCTGCAATGCTCGCATTTGCACTTTTCCACGGCTTGGCCCGTTTCCGCGTTGTCCGGATAGTGAACAACCTCCGTGCGGAGAACGAAGTGTTGGTATCGCAAATCGGCTGTGGCCGGAGGGGCTGTATGGAGTGCCAGCTGTCTCAGACGCGAACATGACTTGACTTGAGAAGTTTTCCGGCTCCTTCGTGGTAAAGTAAGAGCATAAACACAATACCGCATGGCAAGAGCACCACTAACACAACGATTTAAGCAAGCTGGCCTCATCCTTCGGGGGAAGAGCTTTATTCCGCCCCTGCCGTTAGACGATGGATTCGGTGGTCTGAGTGGGTCTAGCCGGCTGAACAGCTATGCCAACAAGCAAGACCAGCTCGCCGCTAACCTGGGCTGGTGCTTTGCAGCGAACAACGCAATCGTCGATCCCACTGCAGCCGTCGAGCTGAAGCTATACAAGATTCAGAAGGACGGCGACAGGGTTGAGATCAAGCAGCATGAGATCCTCGACCTTCTGGATGCGCCCAATCTGGCTCACACGGGCGAGCAGATGCGCCACTTGCACTTCACCTATATGAACTACGTCGGTGAGAGCTACATCCACATGCTCGGTATCGGCGCGACGGACTTCGAGCCTGGCAAAGGAAAGCTTCCACTCGCGATGGAGATCTTCCCGGCTCACCTGGTCGACTTCAAGCTCGAAGGCAGGTACATGAGCAGCGTCGTCAAGTACCAGAACCACGAATACCCGCTGACTTCGTTCATCCGCGACCTCAACCCTGACCCGGAGCGGCCCTACTACGGTCGGTCGATCGTAAGGGCCGGTGCGCTAGCCATCGGCACCGACAACGAGATGAAAAAATGGAACGAAAACCTCTTCGGCCAGGGCGCGCACCCGAGCCTGATCTTTAATACCAACGAGCCGCTCAGCGATGCGGCCTACGAACGATGGAAGCAGCAGTTCGCCGATGAGCACACTGGCACGGAGAACGCCCACAAGCCGCTGCTGATTGAAGGTGGCGACGCCAAGCCCTACATGATGAGTCCCACCGACCTGGACTTCCTGGCAAGCCGCGAGTTCAGCATGAAAGAGATCCTGTCCATGTGGCGGGTCTCGCCAGACTTGCTCGGTCAGCTGCAGAGCGCCATCCGCTCCAACCTTGACGGAGCGTTCTACATGAACGGCATGATCAACGTTGTGCCTCGTATCCGACAGTTCGTCAAGCAGTTGAACGCCACCCTTATCAAGCCATATGACCCGACCCTAGAACTCGACTTCGTCAACCCGGTCCCTGAGGACGTCGCCGCCAAGTTGGAAGAGGCTGTCCAGAGCGCCAATAAGTTCCGCACGATCGATGAGGTGCGCGACATGTACGGCGAGCAGCCGCTTCCTGACAAGCTCGGTGAGCAGATCTACATGGCCAACTTGAACGCGCCACTGTCCTCAATCGCTGACGGCACTGCCAAACCGACCGCTTCACCTGCGGCTGCAGCAGCGGCCGACGACCCGCCAGCTGACGGCACCACCGACCCGGCAGATGCTGCCAAGTCCCACAATGGGGTAAAAAAAAACAGCTGACACCTGAGGAGCTAGAGGCGGCGCGAGAGTCCCAAGGAAACGCCAAGAAGATCAAGTACGACCAGGCGGCTGACATGTTCGAGCAACAGATGATCACCGCCATCGCTGCCCAGTTCAACGCGCAACGAGCCGAGATCCTTGCCCATCTCGATACGGCGGGGATCGGCAGCAAGAGCTACACCCGCAAGGACTGGCTCCAAGACCTGCTGGACTGGGCTCAAGCCGCCATGAACTTCAAGGCCGCTATCCAGCCCATCGTCCACGCCACCATCCTGCAGGCCGGCCAGTCAGCGTCTCAGGCGGTGGGCCTTGAGTCGAGCCAGTTCGATCCGTTCACGCCGGCCATCGTGGAGTACTTCCAGAACCGCTCCATGAAGGTCGCCAAGGACGTCAACGATGAGACCGAGAAGCAGCTCCGAGCGGCTCTCAGCCAGGGCGTCCAGGACGGCATGAGCTCCTGGGACCTCACGGCGGTCGTTGAGGATGTCATGGGTAGCGCAAGCACGATCAGAGCCTCTCGAATCGCCAGCTACGAGGTCACTCACGCCCAGACGTACGGAGACATCCAGGCTTGGACGCAGAGCGGTGTCGTCAGCGGCAAGGAATGGCGCACGGCAGAGGACGAAAAAGTCTGTCCTAGCTGCCGGTCCATGAATGGCAGGATCACCGGTCTTGGTGACAATTACTACAACCAAGGCGATGAGATTGTCATCGACCGGCCTGGGAAAGACACTCCATACCGACTCAAACTTGACTATGAGGATATACAGGGACCAAGTTTACATGCCCACTGCCGGTGTGTCCTATTGCCAGTAATGGCATAATGCCCTATTGTAAAGCTATAAGAATTTAAACAAGGATCACCATGCAGAAACCAGGAACACCCACTACATCAATCGTTAAGGGCTCTGCCGGTGCGGTCACTGCCACGCAGACTTCAGGCAAAATCAACGCCGGTGGCTACGGAGCTTCCGTCAAAGCCTTCCTGAACATATCAGCTGTCAGCGGCACAAGCCCAACGTTGCTTATTGCCTTCCAAGACAGCCCAGACAACGCGAACTGGTATCCAATCACCGGCGGTGCATTCTCTAGCCAGACCGCCACGGGCCAAAACACTCTTACCTTAACTAACGTCGGACCATATCTTCGCGCAGTCCAAACACTTGGTGGTGCAACTCCAAGCTTTACCTTCGACCTGAGCGTCTCAGGGACTAACTAGGAACGTCCGATGTCCAAGAAGCTGATCCACAAACTGTTCAACACTAAGGCTACCTCGGTCAACGAGGCAACTAAGAGCGTGACGTTCGTGATCAGCACCAACCAAGAGGACCGGTACGGCGAGATCGTCGACCAGAAGTCCTGGAACTTCAAGAGTTACAAAGCTAATCCACTAGTCCTCTGGGGCCACGATCCCTCAGAGCCTGAGAACGTACTTGGAACCGCGAGCAGCCTGAAGGTCGCTGCTGACGGTAGTGAGACCACCGCGGTACTGACCTTCGATGACGACATCAACCCGAAGGCCGGCCTGGTCTTCAACCAGATCAAGAAGGGCACGCTCCGCACCGTGTCCGTCGGATTTATTAATCATTCCTTCGGTGTCGAAGAAGATACCCCGATCCTCAGTGACAACGAACTACTCGAAATAAGCGTAGTACCTATCCCGGCCAACTCTGGCGCAGTAGCCCTTGAGCTGAAAGCCGGCGAGATCAACCGCAAGGACGCGAAATGGCTCATGGAAAGCATGCGCAAAGAGGCTGACCTCATGGAAGTTCAGTTCAAGTCCACCCAACCAACTAGAACGGAGAAATCTATGACAGACGAACAGGCCCAAGCGGTAATCGACGGCATGGCCAAGTTAACCGAGAAGGTTGAGACCCTCACCACCGAAAACCAAGCACTCAAGGATGAAGTCACGGCACTCAAGCCACCCGAAGAGACACCTGAAGCGAAGACCGCTCGTGAAGCACAAGAGGTAGCCGACAAAGCTGAGGCCGACAAGAAGGCCGCAGATGACGAAGCAGCGCGTGTAGCAGAAGAGGCGAAGAAGGCAGAAGACTTAGCTAAGTCCGGCGAAAACGACCAGGACGGTGCCAAGAAAACTGACGACGACCTCGACGACGACACCGAGCTCACTCCCGAACAGGAAGCCAAGCTTGAAGCTGAACTCGAAACTGCTCTGTCCTAACAACAACACCGAGCCAATCATGGTCTCGTAACTACCACCTTAGGAGGTGATATGACCGCTGCAGAATATGCAAAGTCGTTTGCTGAACGCAAACAGAAAGAACTTGACAAGTTCGACGCCAAGAACCACGTCGTTGCCGACAAAGAGAAGCAGTCTACCGAGGAAAAGGCGCTAGTCGCCAAATTCTGGCTAGCCGTAGCTCACCAAGACAAGGCCGAGCTGAAAGCTGTCGATGAACTAGTGCGCAAAGATTACAAAGCAAAGGCTCAGGCCGTTGGTACTCCAGGTACCGGCACAACTGGTGGCATCTTGGTACCTACTACGGTCGCTGACAGCATCGTAGCCAAGATGAACTACATCTCACCCGTCCGCCAGATCGCTACCGTGATCAGCAACATGCCAGCATCGTTGCAACTCCCAAGTGAGAACAGCATGGCTGTCGCTTACTGGGTCGGTGAAGGTGCGCCAATCACTGAGAGCGGTGAAATCATCGATCCGAACCTGTTGACTCCATGGAAACTCGCCGGCCTCGACAGCTTCACGTCTGAAGTCATCGCTGATGCGGCAACCAACCCAAGCATCCAGGCCTTCGTCGAAAGCCGCTTCGCTATCGCGATGGCACTCCTCGAGAACGCAGCCTTCGTCAACGGGGATGGCTCGAACAAGCCATACGGCTTCCGCTCAAGCGTCATCACACCAAACTCGATTGCCCAGCTTGGCGATACGATCGGCTACACCGACGTTACTGCCCTCAAGTACTCCCTCAAGACTGCCTACCGTAACCAATCGGTCTTCGTGACAAGCAGCGTGGGCATGCAAGCCCTTGAGAACGTTCGTGACAACTATGGTCGTCCGATCTTCCGCCAGGGTCTTACCGAAGGTACACCAGATAAGTTGTTGAACCGCCCGCTGTACTTGGTTGATGAGATTCCTCAGAACCTTGGTACGTCTGGCACGGCCAGTGAGTTGTGGTACGGCTACTTCCCTAACTACTTCGTCGGTGACCGTGGTGCTATGCGCATCGACTACGGAACGAATGCCAGCGACTTTGCGAACGACAAGATCAGCCTACGCATGATCAAGCGCGTTGCCGGCCGACCTGTTATCGGTGAGAGCTTCACCAAGCTTACCAACGTACAGTGAAATTGACCGTTTGATTAATATTAGCAGGGGCCCCGAAACGGGTAATTTGAGATAAAGGAGAATCATGAGTAAAACAGTAACTTTCACAGCAGACGTCTATCCATATTGCGTGGGGGATGTCGTCGTCCTCAGTGATGATGAACTTAAGCAAGTCGACAAGGTCGCAAAGTCACGCAACATCAAGAGCGTTTACGACCTCGGAGCCAGTGGCCAAGTGACGAGCTCTGCAGAAGCAGATCGACAAGCCGCCGACCTTAAAGCAGCGGAACTATCGAAAGCTGACGCTGCTGCAGCAATGGCACAGCTCAAGCTCGAAAAGGAAGAGGCAGCGAAAGCTGATGCCGCTGCCCACAATAGTGCTTCCGGTCAGACCACACCTGGCTCAGCCGGCGGTAACAAAGTAGCAACAGCCAAATAGTGCAGACTAAATGACGGAAACAGCCCGCGCTAGAAAAGGCGCGGGCTTTGCTTTAGAATGAACTTATATATGAGCCAGATTATCACCATAGACGACCTCTCCACCTACATGACCAAGACGACCATCGATCCGGGACTCGGGCAACAGGTCGTTGACGCAATCAATACCTTCATAGAGAGCCGCACAGGCCGCGTGTGGGGCGAAACAAAGCAGATAGTCGAGCGTTACAACTGGAAGCGAAACCTCTGGCTCAGGCATCCTGACGTCGTCACAGTAGACAAGCTCGCCCTCGGCTGGCCTGGTCATGTCCAGTCCATACTTGATCCCAATGGTTATTTCGTGAACAGTCTGGGCCGCCTAAGCATCATCTGGCAGTTCCAGAGCAACATGTCGGGTGGCAGTTCCCCTCTATACAACGACTACATGGAAGTGACCTACACCTACGGCGTTCCGGTAGTCCCTGACGATCTCACCCTGGCCGTGCTCGGCATAGCTGGTGCTTTTTACAACTACTCGATCAATGGCCAGCAGGACGTCGTCGCCTCCAGCGTCGGCTCGTACCGTGTCCAGTTTGCGGGATCTGTCCGAGCGGCAGCCGGCGTCCCCGACCCTGCCAAAAGCACGGCTGACGCCAACTGGCAAGTAGTCGACAGCTACAGGATGCGACGCGTCTGATGTTCGCTCTGCTCGATGCCTGTGACATCTCCCGGAACACCGCGGTCGGCACGAACGGTCGCCGTTCGCTCCAGGCTCTCTACTCGGCTATCCCGTGCTTGGCGATCCCGATGAACGCCGCCACTACGATCCAGAACAGCTTCGAGATGGGTCGTGGCTACGACTTCTACTTCAGCGACGGCCAGGACCTGAAGGTCGGCGACAAGCTGTCATGGTCGGGCGACACATACGTCGTGAGCGCCGTCCAAAGATATTCCGTGCCGGTCGTTGCCCACGTCCATGCCATGGTGAAACAGGAAGTCAACTGATGGCTCCTACGAACAACCAGCCCACGATGCAGGTCGTTGTCGACAGCGCCGCTGTTCAGGCCATGCTCGCCAGCGCCCCGGCGAAGGTGAAAGACACAATCCGCATGCAGATCGAGGGTGCTGCGATCGCCGTACAGCGGGAGATGCGCATCGAGGCCAACGTCGGTGCTACCGGTGATCTACGCCGCTCCATTCGCTACACCTACACGCCTAGTCTCCTTCAAGCTGAGATCAGCCCGAACGTGCCATATTCAGCTGACCTGGAGTACGGCGGTCCACCCCGCTGGGTCTCCGTGGCACCCGGAACGCCACTCCGCGCATGGGCAGACATCAAAGGACTCAATCCCTACGCCATCCGTGCCTCAATCGCCAAGAAGGGTACGAAGGCGCATCCGTTCGTACAACCAACTTTCGAGAAGATGAAGCCGATTGTCGAAGAGAAGATCGCTGCCGGTATCGCAGCGATGGTTGAGGGGCTCCGGTCATGAGCGCCTACGCCAGCATGAACAAGCGGATCAAGAACGCGCTTGTCGTTATCGCCTCCTCCATTCAGTACGACGTCGGGCAGGGTCTAGAGCCGGCCTTTACCCAGGTGCTCGACAACAACCGCCAGGTCTTTGATGGCTGGCCGAACGTATCAGTCCTCCCGGGCAAGCTTCTGGTTCAGCGAGACACCACTCATCAGGCCGACAAGATTCCCTCCTATATCTTGCGCATCAGAATCCCGATGGAGGACAGCAACATCAGTCAATCTGCCGCCTACAACTACATGTACGACCTGACCGACCTGTTGATCGACGCCTTCCTCTTGGCGGACAATCAGCAATCACTGACCGACAGCCAGGGCTCGATCGCCATCACCATGATGGATACATCTCTGGGCGACTGGCTTGAAGTTCCTTCTGGCAGGGTTCAATTCTCATCTGCGACGTGAATATCGCTATAACCTATTCCAGAAATTTATATTGAGTGTTATTGTTTAAGCATGAACGATGAACCATCTGCGGACGAAAAGCCAAAGCGCCGGATAGCTCGAGAGGTTATTGCTGAGAAGCGGCAATACTTTGTGCCTATGCATGGTGTCTCGGTCGAAGCAACTGATCCGCAAGATGCAGTGAAGCAAGCCAAGAAGTTAATCAAGTCAAAGAACACAGAAAAGGGCGGTGATGTCTAGAGTATTTCCAGGACGATTAGAGTCTGTAGGTATCGGTAAAGAGGCTACTGCTGGAACCGCAGTTGCACCAACTAACTGGCAGCCGCACTTAGCACTGACCATCAACCCCAAAACCACGGTAGCCCAAAACTCTAGCGCCCTAGGACGCCTGGAGGACATCAACGATAGTGCAGTCACTGGTCAATGGGTTGAGGGATCACTTCAGGGTAAGCTGCTAGATACCACGATCGGCCTGCTCCTACTGAATCTGTTCGGTACGGAGGTAGTGACGGTTAAGGAAACCACCGCTAGCAATCACACTTTCACTGTAAATAACTCAGCCCTGGCTCCATCACTGACCTTCACTCGCGTGAACCCGAACGCAACGCGACGGTTCGCTCTCGGTGAGATCACCGACTTCGAGCTCGACGTCAAGCAAGGTGACTGGGCAACCTTCACTGCCAGCATTGTTGCCAAGACCGGTGTGACATCTAGCGACGTCGCTGCCTACGCAGTTGAAAACGAATTCACCTCGAAGCATCTGGTCGTCAAGCTCGCCGCCAACGTCGCAGGCCTTTCTGGTGCGACAGCCCTCGATGTCAAGAGCATCAAACTGAAGTTCGTGAGCAAGGTCGACAACTACATACCCGTCGGCAGCATCGACGTTACCTCGTTCGACCCGCATGAGTTCAGCGTCACTGGTGAGCTAGTACTGCGGTACTCCGATACGACCATGGAAGTTCTCGGCAACGCAAACACCCGCCAGGCCTTGAGCATCGCTCTCACCAACACAGATACGACTATCGGCGCTACCAGCAACCCAGCACTCGTCTTCACTGCACCGAAAGTTCGCCTAACACCAATCGTTCTCGACAACAAACTTAAATCAAGTGCTCAGCCAGACGATCCCATTCACCTGTGAGTTGGACACGGTCGCCGGCGCTATGATCACCGCCGTCTTGACGAACACCCGAGCGGTCGCCTACTAAACAAAATTAAGGAGCCTTATGACTGCAACGAAGCGACGCCCTGCGATAACTAGGAAGGTCGATATGAGTGATTTCTCTGACGACTACCAGGATTGGTTGACCTGCCGACCGGTTCCAAGGTGACGCCGGCCCGCCAAACCCAACAGGCACTCGGTAGTAGCAAATCAGTCAACATCGGGAACTTCAATGTCTACAACCAGATCGACACCGATGTCATCTTGCGCAAGATTGGGATGAAGCTGGCAACGGCATGATCATCACTCTTAACGGCTACACGATCAACGATCCCAACGTGAACCAGGTGTATCTGGACGTGCAAATAGATGGACTCGACCTACCGCCGATCCGTACAAGCAGCGGTAACTATGCCGGCCGGGACGGCGGCTATGTCGGCGGCCAGTTCTACTCCGCTAGACCCATCGGCCTACAGGGAGCTGTTTTCGCATCGGACGTCAGCACGCTTGAGAGCACCAGACAGGCCTTCCAGACCGCGTTGAAGGGCCAAAGCGTCACGATGACCATCTTGACCAACGCGGGCCACTCCTACATCCTCTACGCCAACCTGCTCGACTTTGAGATGCCTATACATCGGGACTTATTCAAAGCGCCGTTCACGATGTCGCTGATCGCACCAGACCCGACCATCTACGACAACACCGCGAGCGGCGCCTTGACGGCGAACATCAGCCCCGTGGTCTCGGGTGGCTACACATACCCCGTGACATACCCAGTCACGTACCCGGTCGGTACCTTGCCGTCAACAGTGTCAAACGGTGGCACCATCCCGGTCTATCCGCTCATTACACTGACTGGCACCATGACCAACCCGGTCGTGTCCAATCTGAGCACCAATCAGTCGTTAAGCCTGACCCCACTGACAACGGGACCAACTGACGTGGTCGTCATCGACATGCGGCAGCATACAGTCACGCTGAACGGCGGCAGCATCTTCGGCCTGATCGGTCCATCCAGCACATGGTGGCCATTGCTCGTGGGTAACAACACCATCTCCCTAACCACCTCCAGTGGCAGTGACACTGTCACGGGCACCCTGTCGTGGAGAAGCGGCTACATGGGCATCTAGGTGGATTTCGGTAACTCTCCCACCTACACGATCGAGCTGTGGACGTCGACCGGCAGCCGTGTCGCTGACATAAGCCGGCAGGCACACAACCGTAGCTTCACCATCGAACGCAACGAGGCTGAGGAAATCACGTTCGACCTGGACCTTTTTGACTGGCAGAACTACTGCGCGGCAGCCGCTATCGACGCGGCAGCTGTTCTTACGCCCTACCAAGCCGATGTCAAGGTGCTGCGCAACGGCGTCTACTTGTTCGGAACGCAGATAGTCGCCCACACGCTCAACGTCGGCAGCGACTACACCATGAGCACGGGTGCATCATCGCGTAGCAGTGGCTCATTCAGCCCAACCATCACGGTCACCTGCACCGGCTACCTGAACCTGTTCAAGGACCGCTACCTCACCAACACCTACAGCGGCGCCGAGCGCTGCTACGTGGCCGGCAACTTGATCACCCTCGCGCAAGGCCAGACCAACGGCAACGTCGGCGTCACACTGGGCACGTTGTACTCGACCAGCACCACAGACGTCACCCGTACCTTAGCCAGAGATAACGTCAAGACCTACCTGCAGAGCCTGACACAACTGGCAGATGGCCGGTTCGACTTCTCGTTCGACTACATGAGACAGTTCCGTACCTGGCAGCAGATCGGCTCCAAGAGAACAGATGTCGCCTTCACCTACGGAGGGCCAGCCAGCAATGTCATCGGGCTGTATCTGGAGCAGAGCGCTACCAGCCTGTACAACCAGATCATCGGCCTGGGCTCCGGATTTGGAGCCGACCAACTGATCAGCGATCCAGCCTTGTCCAGCAACATCGTCAGCCAGCTCAACAATTACCTTCGGCAGGACATCAATGGACCGTTCCCGCTTCGGTGGACACCCAACGAGATTGTCGCAGTTCCTGAGCACAGGAGACTGACGGATGGGTTCGACTCGAAGGAGCTTCACCGATGAGTACAAGCGGGACGCGGTTTCGTTGAT
>JAABUM010004311.1_pt1 | contig 16241 bp, 13 predicted proteins | sample 5559161 | NCBI WGS metagenome assembly JAABUM01 (sample SAMN10711868, study PRJNA513369) | rock metagenome | isolation source: Antarctica rocks | place: Antarctica: Victoria Land, Siegfried Peak nord
ATCCGCTCTGGGCGCTGGAAGTGCTGCGCTACTGGCAGCACCGCAACCTGGTGGCCTACCACGCCCATCGCAAGCGCCGCCTCGCGCGACGCCACGGGTACCATGAACTCTCGCTGTAGTACTAATCTCCCTCCGTCTGCGCCCGAAAGCAAAGCCTCGGCGGAATTTAGGGCGCGACACTGCCCATACGCGACGCTGGTTGCCTTCCGGGCGTCACCCGCCTCAGCACACGCGATAGTCTTGTACGTGTCGCGCCGACGTTGGAGAGGCTTGACACGTCTCTCCCTTTCATTCAGATCATGACATCGCCGCCATTGGGCCCTAATGTCTGACCCGTGTAGTACGTCGCCGCGTCCGAGGCGAGGAACACGGCCGTCGGGGCCACTTCGTCCACCGTGCCGACCCGGCGCAACGGGAGGGGGCTGATGTAATCGGTCTGCGGGCCGGTGGGATCGGCGGGGACGATCCCGGTCGCGATCGGGCCGGGCGCGATGCAATTCACCAGTACGCCACGTGGTCCCACCTCGCGTGCCAGTGATTTGCTGAAGCCAATGATCCCGGCCTTGGCCGCCGCGTAATGCGCGAAGCGCTCGCGCCCGATCTGCCCGATTTGCGACGCCAGGTTGATGATCCGCCCCGAACCGCGCTCCAGCATCCCCGGCAAGACCATGCGGGTCACCAGGAAGGTGCCGCGCAGGTGGATGGCGATGGTCTCATCCCACAGCGCGACCTCCATGGTTTCAACGGGCGCCAAGGTCACGATGCCAGCGTTGTTCACCAGCACATCGATGCGACCGAAGGCCCCGTCGATCTCGGCGACCATCTGACGGACGGCCGCCTCATCGGCGACGTTCGCCTCGACCGCGATCCCCCGCTGGCCGAGCGCCTCGATCTGTGCAACGACCGCGCGTGCGTCATCCATGTTGCGATAATCATTGACCGCCACATCCGCCCCTTCGCGCGCGAAGGCCAGCGCGATCGCCCGCCCGATTCCCCGCCCGCCCCCGGTCACCAACGCCTTGCGTCCTTCCAAGACCCCCATCGCCGTCTCCTCTCGCGTTTGCCACATACCGGTCGGTTCACCATACCTCGAGCACCTATCGCGCGGTCAGGCCCCCATCGATCGGCAATGCCACGCCGGTAATGAAGGAAGCGGCGTCGCTCAACAGGTACCGGATGGTCTGTGCCACCTCCTCGGCCTCACCGACACGCCCGAGCGGGTGCTGGGCGGCGGTCCGCGCAAGGCGTTCGGCGGCGTCGGGGAATGCCGCCAGATTGTTCAACACCATCGGCGTGCGGATCGAGCCGGGGCAGACGCAGTTGACCCGGACTCCGTGCGGGGCGTATTCGGTGGCGAGCGCTCGGGTGAGGGCGATGGCCGCGCCCTTGGTCGCGCAGTAGACGCTCGAGCCACCCCAACCGACCAGGCCAGAAACCGAGGCGAGATTGACGACGCTGCCGCCCCCCTGCACGGCCATCGCGGGCAGGAACGCCCGGCAAAAAGCGAACATGCCTTTCAGATTGACATCGACGACGCGGTCCCAGAGCGCCTCGTCGATGTCGCCGGTAGTCGGCGTCAGCGGGTTGATACCGGCCGCACAGACGAGGAAGTGCGGCGTCCCAATGGTCTCTACTACCTCGCGGGCGAAGCGCTCGACGCTCGCCCAGTCGGTGACGTCGAGCACCGTCGGGCGCATCATAGCGGGGAAGCCCTGGCTGAGCGTTTCCAGGCCGGACGCATCGACATCCACCGCCACGACGGTATGGCCCGCGCGCGCGAGCAGTTCGGCGGTCGCGCGGCCGATCCCGCTCGCCGCACCGGTAACAACGGCGACGGTGCGCTCCACCGACGAATCGGTCGACATGTCGTCTCTCCTTGTCGCGTTTTGCTCCTACGGTCAACCGATTCAAGGGCGATTCTCGGGAGTGCGGGGCAGGCGAACGCACTCCCGGCGGAGATCCCGATCGATCGCGTCCTACACCTGTGCTGTCGGGCCACGCCAGACGAGCTGGCCGCTACCTGGTCGGCCGATGACGGCGTCGTCGCGGAAGACGACCTCACCCCGGCGCAGCGTGAGCACAGGCCAGCCGGTCACCTTCCAGCCCTCGTACACCGAGTAATCGGCGTTCGACTTGAGCATGTCGGCGCTGATGACGCGGGCCAGATCCGGGTCGAAGATGACGACGTCGGCGTCGCTCCCCACCGCGATCGTCCCTTTCCGGGGGTAGAGGCCGAAGAGCTTGGCGGGATTCGTGGCGAGAACCTCCACGAAGCGGCTGAGGGAGATACGCCCCGTGCGCACGCCCTCCGAGTAGAGCATCGGCAGCATCGTTTGCAGGTTCTCTCCGCCCGGGCGCAGGTTCGTGATCGAGAGGGCCGGATCGAGTTTTGCCGCCAGCGACCACGGGGCGTGATCGGTGCAGACCGTATGGACCGTCCCCTGGCGGATACCGGCCCAGAGGGCATCCACGTCGGCCACCTCGCGCAACGGCGGCTGCCCGACATATTTGGCCCCATCTGGCTCGGCGAAACGCTCACCGGTGAGGTGGAGGTAGAAGGGGCGTGTCTCGACGTAGACCGGCACCCCGCGCGCCTGGGCCTCCGCACAGACGGCCAACGCACGCGCCGACGAGAGGTGGACGACGTAGACCGGCGCGCCGGTCGCCTCCGCGAGCGCCACCGCCCGCTGCGTCGCCACGACCTCGGAGATGATCGGCCGACTTGCGGCATAGTGGCGGAGTGCCGTCTGCCCCGCCGCGACCAGTTGTGCCGTCGCGTCCGTCAGCAGGGCATGATCCTCGCAGTGGATCAACGTAATCAGCCTATTGGCCCCGGCGCGCCGCGTCGCTTCCGCGTAACCGGAGACCTGCGGATCGAAAGCCGGTGTCGACATGAAGAACTTGATGCTGTTGCAGCCGGTCTCGATGAGGGCGGGGATATCGTCGAGCACCGCCGTCGTGGTCTCGCCGAGGACCGGGTGTAAGAAGACGTCGGCGATAGCTTGCGCGCGCACGAGCGCCGCTTCGCGCTCCAGCCCGGCACGAGGTGTCTCGCCGGGGCGGAGGAAGGTCATGTTCCCGAGGGTAGTGATCCCGCCCGCCAGCGCCGCCGCCGAACCGCTGGTGAAATCGTCGACCCAGCGTGGTTCTTCCTCGCCGCCGGGTGGCAGCGTGAGGTGGACGTGCGCATCGACCCCGCCGGGCAGGACGAGTTTGCCGATGGCATCGAGCTCCCGCTCCGCCGTCATCTCGCCGCCGATCTGCGCCACGCGCCCATCGACGATACCGAGATCGGCCCGTGCCGTCTCGCCTGCGGTCACGATGGTCCCGCCACGAACGACCAGATCGAAGGCCATGGTGTCCTCCTCTACCAGCGTATGCCGAGCGATTCAGCGCCGAGGTCTCCTGTCGCCAACGTGGCACCACGAACCGCTCGTATGCACAGATGGCCTCACGCTATCTGCCTGTATAGCAGCCGACGATGTGGCGATGCGCGGCGCACAATTGTGTGACTGGGATGGTGCGTCTGATCCCTGCCGTGTCACCGTGCCGGTTCGCGGAGGTGGGTCTGGAACCACGCCAACGTGCGAGCTAGGAAATCCTCGCGATGTTCCGGCGGACCGGTACGGGGGAAGCTGTGGAAGCCACCGGGGTAGCGGGCAAACTCGACCTCGCAACCGACGTTCAAAAGGGACATGAACATCTGCTCCCCCTGCCCGACGGGGCAGCGCTCATCCGCCTCGCCCTGCACGATCAGCGTGGGCGTCACCACTCGCTGCACGAAGTGCGAGGGCGAGCGGGTCTCGTAGAAGGCGCGATTTTCCCACGGCGCCCCGCCCCACTGGCGGGCGTTGCCGCTGTAGCCGATGTCGCTCGTGCCCCATTTCGATTCCATATCGAAAACCGGGGCCCCGCAGACCGCCGCATTGAAGCGCGCGGTCTGCGTGATCAGCCAGGCGACCATGTAGCCGCCGTAGCTGTAACCGAAGATGCCGGTGCGCTCCGGGTCGGCATACGGTTCTCTTGTGTTGTGCTGGGGTGTGCTATCCTCCGTCGTCGTGCGAAGAGCGATGGGGGAGAGCAATGGTTGACCACGGGGTGATCTGTCCGGGATGTAGCGCGGGTTCGGCACACAGAGACGGCCGCGACCGGAAGGGCCGCCAGGTCTACCGCTGTGGCACCTGCCCCCGGCGCTTCACCGCTCTGAGCGCGACCCCCTTCTCGGGCTATCGCTTCCCGCCCGACGTTATCGCCCTCGCCGTGCGCTGGTACCTGCGGTTTCGCCTGAGCTATGCCGACGTCGCCGAACTCCTCGCCGAGCGCGGCGTGCGCGTCGATCCCTCGACAGTCTACGACTGGGTGCGCGAGTTCGCCCCGCTCTACAAAGATGCGGCCCGCGCCTTCCGCCGTGCCGTCGGCACCTGCTGGAGCGTCGATGAGACCTACGGGATGGTCGCTGGCAAGCCGGTCTACATCTACCGCGCCATCGACGGCCACGGCCAGGTGGTCGATGTGTACGTGAGCAAGCGGCGCGCGACGGCGGACGCAGCAGCCTTCTTCCGCCGCGCCATCGAGGCAACGGGCGTGGTCCCGGACGAGGTGACCACCGACGGCGCGGCCGCCTACCCGCCCGCGCTGGCCGCCGTGTTGCCGGGCGTCCTGCACGAGGCGGGGAAGCGGGTCCAGCAACGGATCGAGCGCGACCACCAGCACCTGAAGGGGCGGCTGCGCCCGATGCGCGGGTTCAAGACCCTGGGCGGGGCGCGCGTGCTGTGCGCCGGGCATGCCTTCCTGCGCAACCTGCGCGGCGGTTTCTACGACTTCGGGCGACCGGTCGACGCCGCAGCCGCCCCCGCGAGGCCACCGTTGGTGCAGGCGTGGGACGCGCTGACCGGTGCCCTGCTGGCGCGGTAACGCCTGGAATGACCGGGCTCGTGCGCTTCGGTTGCTGCACAGCACCCCTTCACCTCATCATCCCCGCACAACCCAACAACACCCGATGACGACGTATGCTTGCTATGCCGATCCGGTGACCCGAGGCCATCGGCCCGGTCGGAGAGCGGGGCGGGTGAGGAAGCAGATCGTCTGTGCTCGCGTTCGCGCCTATGGATGGTCAGCGCATGCCGTCGACCTGGGCGAGGATCTGCCGACCGAACTGGCCGAGCAGCACGTCGTAGGGCGCGCGGTTCTCGGGGTGCCACTCGAAGCGCGCCCGCTCGAAGTACTGCACGGTGTACGCCTTGCCGTCGATGGTCTCCATGAAGGGCTCGGTGATGGGGAAGCCGAAGTCGGCCATGTCACCGGTGGCCTGCCAGTAGTCCAGGAAGCGCCCGCCGACATTGTGCCCGGTCTCCTTGAAGTAGGTCTGCCCCGCGATCGGCTGGGCCGCCGGATCGGCCGGGTGGATGCGCCGCCCGAACTGGCCGAGCAGCACGTCGCGGCCGGCCCCATTCTCGGGATGGTACTCCATGCGGCTGCGCTCGAAGTACTGCACCTCGTAGGCCTTGCCGTCCTCCAGGGTCTCCATCCGCGGCGCGGTGAGCGGATAACCCTGGATCGCCAGCCCGCCGTGCGCCTGCCAGTAGGCCAGGAACCGGCCGCTGACCGTCATGCCCGTCTGCGGGAAGGATTGGGAGGCGACGCCGGGCAGCGACGCGCCGGGCGCCACGTCCCGCGCCACCAAGCCGGAGCCGACGGCCCCGCCTGCGCCGTTGGTCGGGAGACCGGCGACGGTCGTGACCAGCGTCAGCCGACCGTCATCCTCGATGCGGAAGCCGTTGATCGTGCCGGCGAGGGCGTTGCGGGCGTAGAGGAAGCGCCCACCCCCGGCGATGGCCAGATCGGCAGCCCCTGGGCCGTTGTCGGCGGCCTGCGGGTCGAGCGAGGTGAGCGCGCCGTCGGCCCCGACCCGGAAGCTCCCGGTGAAGCCCCGGCGGTCCGTGGGCTTCACCCCGACGTTGGCGAAGGGGACCGGCCCGAACTGCTGCATGTAGGCGAAGCGCCCATCGGGGGTGATCACCATCCAGCACGGATCGGTCGAGCCGTTATGCACCACCCCGCCGATCGGGGTGATCCGGCCGTCGCTCCCGACGGTGTACGAGGCCGCCCCGCCCAGGCCCAGTTGCTGCCCGAAGTTCTGGCTCGCCAGCATCCGGCCACCCCGGTCGAAGGTGAAGCCGAACGGCCCGGAGCCGGCGGGATTCTCGGTCGCGCCGGCGGGCTGGTTGACGGTCGGTCCGCTCGGCGTGCCGTCGGCACCGATGGTGAAGGAGTCGATCCGGTTGCCGACCCACTCCGTGACGATCAGCACGTTGCCCGTCGGGTTGAACGACACCTGGGTGCAACCGGCGCTGATGCCGCCGCTCAGTAGCCGGGTCGAGTTGGGGATCGGGGTCAGTTGCCCATCGGCGCTGACGCGGAAGCCGGTGATGGTGGGTGCCCCGGCGTTACAGAGCCCCGCCCCGGTCAGCGTCCCCCCGCTGTTGAGCACGTAGAGGAGCCCGTTGCGGACGGTCAGGCTGATCGGGCGCTCGCCGCCCGACGGCTCCATCTCGACGAGGCGGAGGCCGGTGGCGGTCACCTGAAAGACCGAGATATTGTCGCTGCCGGCGTTGGCCGCGAACAGGAGGTCGGATCCGCCCCCCAGGTCGATCGGCGACGATTGCCCGGCCGCGCTCCCCAGGAGCAGCATCCCCGTCGAGGACTCGAACACGTTCGTCCCGATGCCGCCGGTGTCGACCCGCCCCGCCTCGGTCAGCGCGCCGTTGGCGGCCCGGTCGTAGATGACGACCTCGTTCTTGACGAAGCTATTGGTCAGGGCATAGACGTTGCCCGTTCCCGGATCCTGCCGGGCAGCGACCGTGCCGCCGCCCCACACAAAAAGGGACAGGAGCAGCGCCAGGGCAAGGAAGGCACTGATCGATCGAGAGCTGTTCGCTCGCCATATCATCATACTTCTCCTCTTGAGTCGGCCAGCCAGGCATCGCCGGCTGGGAACACGGGCACACACCGACCGCAGCGATGCCGAACACCGCCGCTTCTCGGCGGCTCGCCGCAGCGTCCTCCCTCCTTGTGGGAAACGAACCGAGGACGTTGTGGGCATCGCCACCGAGGCGCAGCGACTCGAGCAACGCGGGTGCCTGGGGTTAGCGGGCGGCGATCCCCACGGTGCTCGGCGGGAGGCCGCCGACGCTCCCCACCGGCGCGAGGGTGCCGTCCGGCTGCAGGGCGAAGCCGCTGATCGTTCCCTGGCCATTCAGCCCGTAGAGATACTGGCTGCCGAGGGTGAGCGCCAGGTCGAACCCACCGGGGCCGAGGCCGGTGAACGCGGCCGCGGATTGGAGCAGGACGAGCGTGCCGTCGGGGTCGATCGTGTAGCTCGAGATCCGGCTGTCCCCGAAGCTCTGCACATAGGCGTAGCGCCCGTTGTCGGTGATCACAACCCAGCAGGTATCGGTCCCCCCGCTGAACACCGAGGGGCTCACCGTTTGGAGCGTGCCGTCGTCGAGCACCCGGAAGGAGGAGACCGCGCCCACCGCGGGCACGACGAAGTTGCCCTCGGCGACGAAGAGGTTGTTGCGGTTGTCGAAGGCGCAGCCGAACGGCTCGCGGCTGTTCGACTGGTTCACTCGCGGGCCGGTGAGTAGCCCCGTCCGCTTGTCGACGAGGTAGGTGTCGATGATGCCCGTCTCCCGTTCCGTCGCGACGAGGATGGCACCGTCCTTGCTGAACTCCACCTGCGCCGGGTTGGACGCGGCGCCACCAGCCACCGTGCGGGTCGAGCCTGGGATCGGCGTCAGCGCCCCGTGCGCGTCCAGCCGGAAGCCGCTGATCGTGCCGCTGTTCTGGTGGAGCGCGTACAGCAGATCCTGATAGACGGCCAGGCTGAGCAAGCCGATGCCGCCCGAGGAGGTCTTGCTGACCGGCACTAGCGCGTTGGGCTCGACGCGGAAGACGGAGATCTCGTTGCTCTGGTAGTTGCAGACGAAGAGCAGGTGGTTGGCGCCCACGGCGACCCGCGCGCCGGGCTTGTTGCCGCTCAGCACGACCGCGCCCTGACCGAAGAGGTTACCCCGCCCGCTGCCCAGCCCGCCCGTGGGAAACCGACCCGCCTCAGTGAGGGTACCATCGGGTGCCCGGTAGTAGGCGACGACGCGATTGGCCACCTCGTCGGTCATCGTATAGACGGCACCGGTGTGCAGATTCCCTTCGCCCGCCGCCTCAACCCCCTGGGCATCGAAGCGACCGCCGAAGGCCGACAGCGCCAGCGCGCCGGCACCGGCGGCGAGGCTCCTCTTGAGCACGTCGCGCCGCGTGTAGGTCTTGCCCAGGACGCGGACTTTCGCCTGTTCGCGCTCGGTCGTCATGTTCATCTCCTTCGTGTTTGCCCCACGCGGGCCTACGACAGGCGCCGCATGTCTCGCCTTGCGGTGTCGAACCCCCGCTACCGGCCCGCCTCCCGGCGCTCGCGAATCGCGTCGAACAGACGTGGGTGCCCAGTGCGTGCTGTCGAGATGGCCCCGACTACACCGATCGCCGTCGCTGATCGCGTATTACCCGCGCTCGGCCCGCGCGCTCGCCGTGTTGGAGTAGGCGGAGTTGTCGCACGGTGCCGCGCCGCCGGTTCCCTCCTTTCTGCGCTACATCGTCCCGATCGCGGCCAAGTGGGGTTGGCGACGGCGACACCGCCGACCGACCTCCCGTGTCGGCGGTGCATCCCATCGTGTTCAGCCTAGTGGGGCGGGGTGGGCGAGGTGGTAAAAAGTGGTGCCAATATTGGCTGGAATAGGTGGAAATGTGTCGTTCGGCCGCGCGGCGCATCGCGGCGTCAAGCGACGATCGGCGTGGTAGCGTGCGGGGGCACCGTGGCTGTGCCCCGCACGGTGTGCGCGGGGCGCGGGGCGCGGCGATTGGTGGTGGCAGGGTGGCCCCCGACCGCCAGCGCGACCGCCGCAGGATGCGCGGCGGGGCGGGCGCGGGCGGGGCTACCCCTTGGGTTCGGCGGGGGCGACGAAGCGGTAGCCGATGCCCCACTCGGTCTGGATGTAGCGCGGTGCGTCCGAATCGTCGCCGAGCTTCTGGCGCAGGCGGCGCACGATCCCCTTCAGGTAGTGGGCATCGCCCACGTATTCGGGCCCCCAGATCTGGTGGAGGAGGAACTGGTGCGGCAGGGCCGTGCCGACGTGCCGGGCCAGCACTTCCAGCAAACGATACTCGGTGGAGGTCAGGCGCACCACGCCGCCCCGGACGCGCACCTCATGCGTGGCGAAGTCCAGCGAAAAGTCGTTGGCGACAAGGGAGGGGCCGGGGGCGACTTGCGGAGTGTTAGCCCGGCGGGCGAGGGCACGCAGGCGAGCCACGAGTTCCAGTTGGTCGTATGGCTTCGTCAGGTAATCATCGGCCCCGGAGTCGAACGCGCGGACCTTATCGACGATGTCCTCGCGGACGGTGAGCATGAGGATCGGGACCTGGGAGGTCTCCCGGATGTGGCGACAGACCTCGAAGCCGTTGGGGGGCGGCATCGACACATCCAGGATCACGAGGTCGGCCCCCTCCTCGTCGAAGCGTTTGAGCGCCTCTGCGCCATCCCCAGCGATCGTCACGCGGCAGCCGGGGCAGGCCATGCGCGCCCCGAAGGCGACCATCTTGGCGATGTCGGGCGCGTCATCGGCGATCAGTACCTTCATGGGCATGTCACGTCTCCTCCCGTTGGTACGGCAGGGCAATGTGGAAGTGCGCCCCCTGGCCCGGCGCGCTCTCCACCCACAAGCGCCCGCCGTGCAGTTCGATGATGCGCCGCGCGATCGCCAACCCCAGACCGGACCCGTCCCCGATGGCGTCGAGGCGGTGGAAGCGCCGGAAGATCGCCTCCTGCTCCTCGACCGGGATGCCGCCGCCGTCGTCGCTCACCGCGAGGCGCACCTCGCCCCCAGCGACCCGACCCGCCATCAGGATGCGGGTGCCGCCTGGTGTATGCCGATGCGCGTTCGCCAGCAGGTTGACGAGCACCTGCTCCAGCCGCCGCGCGTCGCCCTCGTATGGCAGCGGCGCGGCGAGATCGAGCTCCAGCACCTGCCCCTTTTCCTGCACGAGCGGATACACGACTCGCATCGCCGTCGCGACGACCGCGCGCAGATCGAGGGGTTCGCGCTCGAGGCGCAAGACTCCCGCCTCGAGTTGGTTGAAGGTGAGCAAGTCGCCGATCAGGATATGGAGGTATTCGACGTTGCGTCGGCTGGTGTCCAGCAGTTCCCGGTCGTCGCTCCCCAGCTGTTCAGCCATGCGCATCTCGAGCATGGCGAGGCCAGCGCGGGCGGCGGTGAGCGGAGTGCGGAGGTCGTGGGAGACGGTCGCGATGAAGTCGCCTCGCAACCGATCGAGCACCTCCAGTCGCTCGGCCTCCAGACGATCTACCCGGGCGCTCTCTTGCTCCCGCAAACTGGTGATGAGGAGGTGCTCGTTGACGTCTCGGACCGCGCGCGCCGCTTCCTGCTCCATCGTCAGCCGCCGGGTCAGGATGGCCATACCGACCGTGACCAGGCCGAGCATGGTCAGGCGAACGACCAGGAGGCGGATATCTGCCGCTACCGGCGTCCACATCAGGAGCACCACATCGATGATCACGGCGATGGCCGCCACGGCACCCGTGTAGAGGACGGCGGCGCGCAACGGCAGGCTTACGGCGGCGCAATCGGCGGCCAGGAAGAGGAGCAGGAAGAGCGGCCCGCCGGGTTCGGCACCGAGGCCGTAGAGCAGCCCGGCGATCGGCAGGTCGAGGAGTGCCACGACGGTGTAGGAGCGCAGCCGGGGCACGAGGCTGCGGAGCAGTTCGACGAGCAGATTATAGCCGCCGAATAGCAGAACGAGGACCCAGGTGGCGAGCCCCCCGCGACCGAGCGTGGGCTGCATGAACGTGAGTAACAGGAGCAGCAGAATACTCGCCCAGCGCAACCGGAAGAGCGCCCAGCGCAGGAAGCGATACAGTTCCGGTGGGCTCGGAAGCACGGTGCGGTCGTGCTGGCCCATACTCCATCCCCTCATCTGTCAGCCACCCACCACGCGAAGCATTGTCCGGCGGACCGCGACACGCTCCACAGGGGTGCTGTCGCCGATCGGGCAGCGGGGAACCCTTGTTGCTTTTCTACGCCACCGTTGCGGTATTGCAAAGGTTGTGCCACTATCGGTGGCTGGGGTTGCCTCCGCTACACGGACACCTGAAGATATGGTCCGTCAGGAGGAGGCGACCGATGCCGCGTACTCATCCACCATGACGCGCAACGCAGCCGCAGTAGCCGCAACACTCTTTATTACCACTTTTCTGACAAGTATCGCGCTCGCCGATCTACCGGCTACGCTGCTGAGTTACGCGTGGTTAGGACGACCCTAACCTTGACAGCGAACACTACCGTATGTACACCCCACTTGTATGCAAGTCCACAAAACTATTTGTGGGCATACCCACTCCCGGAAGGAGCCGCACCCTTATGGCTCGCAAGATCGCCATCACGCTCAGGAAGGGTGGCAGCGGCAAGACGACCACCGCCGTCAACCTGGCCACCGCCCTGCATCTCATGGGCAAGCGGGTCCTCCTCGTCGATCTCGACCCGCAGGCCAGTGCCACGCTCGCCGTCGGCATCGACCCGACGACCCTGCCCAAGAACATCAACCACCTCTTCACCACGATCGACACCACGCCCCAGGAAGTGATCATGACGACCGGCTTCGGCCTCCCCCTGCTCCCCTCCCACCCCGACCTCGCCATGACCGAGGGCGGCATGAAGGCTATGACCGAGGGCGGCATGAAGGCCACCCAGGTCGGCGTGCTGCGAGGCATCCTGGAGCCCCTGGAGGACGAGTACGACATCATCGTGCTGGACACCTCGGATGTGTCAGGATTCAGGCGAGGGCTGGTGGGGGAGGTCGTACTCTGATAGCGTAGGGGCGTTGGTCGCGACGCGAAGCAGTACCCGACCGATCTTGTCCTGCTCGTGGTCCTCTGGCGGCTCCGGTACAAGTTGAGCCTTAGAGACCTGGCCGAGATGTTTCTCTCGCGTGGCCTCGTCTTCAGCCACGAGGCGGTGCGCGACTGGGAGGGGCGCTTCGCCCCGCCCCTGGCCGATCGGCTGCGCACCAAGCGGCGCGGGCACAGCGGAATGAAGTGGCACGCCGACGAGACGTACCTCCGCGTCGACGGGCGCTGGTGCTACCTCTATCGCGCGATCGACCGGGCGGGCAACCTCATCGAGGCGCTGCTGAGCGAGCAGCGCGACATGGCGGCGGCCCAGCGGTGCTTCACCCAGGCCCTCGACGTCGCCGGTCACGCCCCGGAGCAGGTGGCGACCGACGGGCACGACGCGTACCCCCGCGCCATCCGCGAAACCCTGGGACCAGAGGTACACCACCGCATGAGCCGCTATAAGAATAATCGAATCGAGCAGGATCATCGGGGTAGCAAGCAACGCTACTATCCGATGCGTGGCTTCGGCTCCTTCGCCTCAGCAGCGCGCTTCTGTCCGGCCTTCGAGGAGCAGCGCCAATACTTCCGCGCCCAGGCCCGGTCGGGCGAGGCCGTCCCCCTAGCGGCGCGCCGGCACCGCTTCCAGGACCGCTGGGAGGCGATGATGACGGAGATGGCCGCCGCATGACCGATGGCTGCGCAGCCGTCGCGCGGCCCTGGCTATCCTTGAACAATACTTCGTGTCCCAATTCTGACGCATCCGAGTGTTGACGCAATCAGTCTGCAGCCCCGCATACACGGCCTACGGCGCGCCGGTGTAGAGCGTGGCAGTGCGGCCCGGGTCGGCGGCCTGGGGCGCGTCGGGTGCCTGGTCCACGAACGCGACGATCGGGCAGTTGACGATGATATTCTCCGGCACGAGCGGCAGGCCGTCGGCGGCGGTCACCAGCCCCCGCGCCGCCAACTGGCGGATCTGATTGGCGTCCTTCTGCGCCACATTCAGGCCCTGTGCCACCGCCTCCGCGCTCCACTTCGCCAGTTGGAGATCCCATAGCGGGGTGTAGAGGGCCGCCAGATTCGGGTCGTTGAGGGTCGTGAAGCTGTCCAGGACATTGTGGGCATCGCCGCCCACGCGCAGCGATTCCAGCAGCGCCGCGTTCTGCAGGCTGGCATCCTCCGACCCGTGCCCGTCGAGGATGACGTGATTCAGTCCCTGGGCCGGCGGGCTGTTGGGTCCGGTCTGCCCGTTGACGAATGCGAAGATGGAGGAGCGTGCACCCTCCTTGACCGTCCGACTATTGCGGAAGGGGATCGCGCCCATACTCGGGATGAAGGTACCGCGCTCGATCGGGGCGGCCAGCGGGTTGGATGCGGAGAAGCTGTGGTAGAAGATGTCCTTACCGAATGCGAAGGCGCGCACCAGCACGAGGTCGGCGGTCAGCTTGCCGGTGTCGATCCCGAGGAGCCGGTCGTGCGTGTCCTTATGGGTGACCACGTCGAAGGGTCCCTTGCCGACCGCGACGATCGGGGCATTATAGACTACGTTCGTCCCCCGGACGCGGACGAGATCGCTGTACTTCGCGTCGCCGAACGCGCCGGGCTGAAACCGTGCGGGCGGGAAGCCCATCGGCCCGGGAGTGACAATGCGCGTCGGGCTGAAATCTGGCTTCCCGGGGAACGTCACCATGTCGCGCCCGAGGACCGGGTTCGCGGACGTGACCTCCTGGACGCCGGGGTGGCCGGCAGGGATATTGGCCAGTCGGGGGGCGAGATTGAGTCCGAGATCCGCCGCGATACGGGCGTCCGAACAGTCGGTGATGACGTACCAGACCGTCTGCCCGTTGCACACCCCCTGGTAGAGCGGGGCCGTGGCGAAGTGCTTCGTCAGGTTGAGGGCAAGGGTGTTCTTGATCGTGAACTTACTCAGTGGCAGGAACTCGTCCGGGGCCTGCGCGGCCACACCGAGCCCGCGAGCGGCGACTTCGGACGTCATAACGCCGCCGAAGGCCGTCGCGGCCAGGGTGCCGACACCCGCCGCGAGGGTTCCCTTGAGGACAGCACGCCGCGTGTAGACGCCGCCGGGGTTTGACATCGCCCGATCGCGTTCTTTCGTCATGTGGACTCTCCTCCGCGCGTCCTCGCCCATGAGATACGCGCAACTCTCGGACGCGGCACGCAACTATGCTGCATCACCCTATCTTTCGCAGTGCACCCCACATTAGTGGGTCTCACATTCACCGGGACCTGCGATGCAGAACATCCGTTAATGAGCCTATCCGGGAATAGGCGATGGATCGGTAATGGTTTGTGCCAGGATGGGTGCAAGATGGTGAAATTTGGTGAATACCGAGCGAGACAACCGCCTTGCTCGTCACCCTCCCGTGGCCTCGAAAGATGGCGTTGCCCCCCGGCCTGGATCACAGGCCGGGGGGCGACGCCCGGGGCGCTTACCGCGCGCGGAAGACGATCGGGCAGTTGACGATGATGCCGGTCGAGCCGAACTTCTTGCCGCCGGGACCGGTGATCGATCCTTGCTGGACGAGTTCCAGGTATTGGAACTCGTCGATGACGCGAGAGCGGTAACCCTTGTCGATCGCCTCCTTCGTCCACTCGCCCAGGTTGAGATCCCACAGCGGGCTGTAATCGAGCGAAACGGTGGGGATGCCGCCGATGACGTGCAGCGGTGGGGCAGGCGTGCCCTTATCGGTCTTGTCAGTCAGCGCACTGAAGAGCCCCTGCCGCTGCGGGTTGTCCTTGCCAGCCGGGCCATTGACGGTGACGAAGAGACGCTCGATGGCGCTGAACGCGCTGTCGTCGCTGCCGACCTTGATGTTGGCCAGCGCCGGTGCGAGGGTGCCCTCGTCGAGTGTCGCCGGGACAGGATCCGACGCGTCGGTGCTGATGTAGAACGCCGGCTTGGCGAAGCTGAAGATCGGGGTCGTCTTGAGCGTCACGGTGCCGCCACCATTGGCTCCCGGACAGATCTTCACGACGCGGTCGTGGACGCGACCGTAGTCGACGTTGCCATCGCAGAAGGTGATGTCCTTGGCCTCCACGCCGAAGGCGACGATCGGCGCGTTGTAGATGTGGTTGCCGGAATTCTCGATGCGCACGATCGGCGTGTAGTCTTTGTCGCCGACCGAGCCCGGCTTGGCCGTCTTCGGCGGGAAAAATGTGGGCGCATCGCCGGGTACCAGCTCACGCACGGGGCTGAAATCGACGGTGCCGCTCTCGAATGTCAGGCTGTTGTCCTTCTGCAGCCGGGCGACGCGCGCCCCGCCATCGACCGCAGCGTAGGTCAGTTTCCCCGAGAAGTTGAGCCCCAGCGCGTCGGCGTTGGCCTTGTCGTCGGTGTCGGTGAGGATGTACCAGACCGGTCGGCCATCCTTCATCTGGCCGCGGTAGAGGGGCAGGGTGACGGTGCCCGCCGCCTGGTCGAACTCGCCCGCCCGCAGGAGCTTGACCGGCCCGACCAGTTCTTTCTGCACCTCAGACGCCATCGGGCCAAGGTACGTGGTCGGGACGTCGGTGCCGACGGATGGCGGCACGGTATCCGGCGGGGCTGCGGTCCCTTTCGCCAGGGCTGGCCCGACCGCGCTGAAGAGCAGCGCGACGACGAGTACAATGTTCAGCGCGCCGAGGAGCCCGATGATGCGGCGACTCGTCAGGGTGAATTGGAATGTCATGTGCGTTCTCCTTTGAATCAGCTTGTTGCTCAGCTTCGCCTTCGGGGTGCCGTGCGGGCATAACGCGCGCACCACCTTCCCTTCGCCCTGCACATCGCAGGCACTTCCCCTCCTCCCCCTGTACGCTCTCGTGGGCGTTGCTATGCTTGGACGGCTGGTGCGGATGCCCCTCCGTCGCAGGCCAGGTACTGTCACCCGACACGGCGAGTGTAGGGGGTGAAAGGGCACGCACCGGTGAAAATCGGTGCCAAAAGTCGGGAGGATTGGTGCGAGTTGGTCAAGAAGGCCATTTCATCCGTGTGCCCTCGACCGGGGATGGCGACGCGAAGAATCGCGTTTGCAGTTAGTCGCCGTTGGTCTTTGCACGCTTACACGCCATCCCGCCCGCATCATCCTGTATCGTGCCTGAAACGCCGACACATGTATCACTGGCGCGCCATCCTCGTTGACATGGCCTGATGATGCATGTAAGCTCGACTTTGGCCATTCGTGATGCCTCACGCCGCATAGCAGAGCGCGTCGGTCAAACGGTCCAGGAAGGCGCGCGGGATTTTCTCCACGTCGGGGTCGCGGGCCGACATGCAAAAAGCCGTCTGCGC
>JAABUM010004312.1_pt1 | contig 16239 bp, 12 predicted proteins | sample 5559161 | NCBI WGS metagenome assembly JAABUM01 (sample SAMN10711868, study PRJNA513369) | rock metagenome | isolation source: Antarctica rocks | place: Antarctica: Victoria Land, Siegfried Peak nord
AATACCGCGCCATTGCCACCCGCTACGATAAGACTAAGCGCAACTTCCTCGCGGCCATCCACCTCGCCGCCTCCATTATCCTCCTAAACTGAGGACACGCCCTAATCATACACAGCAACGCCCCCGCCAAACTACGAGGCGGGGGCGTTACGGCAAGGCCAACTACATCTGCCTCAGCGTCCTTACCCAGTTGTGAAACCGTCTGCTACTGCGGCGGTCGCGTCACGGCGCCCTCCGACGCCGAGGAGACGAGCGCGACGTACTTGGCGAAAACGCCACCCGTGTATTTTGGTGCGGGCGGGGTCCATTCCGCGAGCCGCGCCGCCAACTCGTCGTCCGACACGCCGAAGTTGAGGCCGCGCTTCTCGATATCGATCTCGATCATGTCGCCATCGCGGATCGCCGCGATCGGGCCGCCGAGCGCCGCTTCCGGCGCGACATGGCCGATCATCAGGCCGCGCGTGGCCCCGGAGAAGCGCCCATCGGTGAGGAGCGCGACCGTGTCGCCGAGGCCCGCGCCGACGACGGCGGAGGTGACACCGAGCATCTCGCGCATCCCCGGCCCGCCGCGCGGCCCTTCGTAGCGGATCACCATCGTGTCGCCCGCCCGGATCGCGCCGCCGGTGACCGCCGTCATCGCATCTTCCTCCCGGTCGAAGCAGCGCGCGGGGCCACGGTGGTACGGGCGCTCGTGCCCGGCAACCTTGACGACGCACCCCTCAGGGGCGATGTTCCCCTTCAGGATCACCAGCCCGCCAGTCTCTTTGATCGGGTCCGAGACGGGGGCGATCACGTCCTGGTTGGGGATCGCCAGCGCGCCCGCCGACTCCTCGGCCAAGGTGCGCCCGGTGACGGTGCGCTGCGCGCCATCGGCCAGCCCCGCCGCAACCATTCGCTCCGCGACGACCTGGATGCCGCCGACGCGATCGACATCGGCGGCGGTGTAGCGCCCGCCCGGCTTGAGGTCGGCGATCAGCGGGGTGCGCGCGCTGACGCGGTCGAAATCGTCGATCGTCAGCGGGATGTTCGCCTCGCGCGCCAGCGCCAGGAGATGCAGCACGACGTTGGTCGAGCCACCGGTCGCGGCGGCGGCGGCGATGCCGTTCTCGAACGAGGCGCGGGTGAGGATATCGCTCGGGCGGATCCCCTCGCGCAACATGTCCATGATCAGGTGCCCCACCCGCTCGCCGACCTTGTCCTTGCGCGGATCGACCGCCGGGACCGAGGCGGTGCCGAGCGGCGAGAGGCCCATCATCTCGAAGACGGTCGCCATCGTGTTGGCGGTGTACTGCCCGCCGCACGCGCCCGCGCCGGGGCTGGCGACGGCCTCCAACTCATCGAGATCGGCGTCGGTGGCGCGCCCGGCGGCGACCGCCCCGATCATCTCGAAGATATCGACGATCGTGACGTCCTTGCCCCGGAAGTTGCCCGGCATGATGGTGCCGCCGTAGACGACCATGCTCGGCACGTCGAGGCGGATGATCCCCATCGCCGCGCCGGGCATCGTCTTATCGCAGGCCGCCAGGGCGATCACGGCGTCAAACATGTGGCCGCGCCCGACGAGCTCGATCGAGTCGGCGATGATCTCGCGGCTGACCAGCGAGGACTTCATCCCCTCGGTCCCCATCGTGATCCCGTCGCTGATCGCGATCGTGTTGAACTCCATCGGCGTGCCACCGGCGGCGCGGACTCCCTGCTTGATGAAGCCGGCGAGGCGACGCAGGTTAAGGTTGCACGGCATCGTCTCGGTCCAGGTGTTGGCGATCCCGATGATCGGCTTGGCGAGATCCTCGTTGGTGTAGCCCATCCCTTTCAGGTAGGCGCGCGCCGCCGCGCGATCGCGCCCCTCGAAGAGGGTCCGGCTCTTATGCTTCATGTCGAACGGCTGCTCGGTCATCGCCCCTCCCCCTGGCTCTATAAGCCTTGACGCTCGCACCAGGAGAAGGGTACACGCTTTTCGGCGCTGGTCAAGGGCGAACACGCCGCCCAGGAGCGGTAACGGGACGGGGTGCGTGGCGAGCGATCCATACGCCACGGTGACACACTTCGTAGGCATCGCGCACGGGGCAACCACCCGCACGCGAGAGCGTTGTAGAAACACGTAGCGATGTTGGCTGTTAGCACGAGATAGGACGATTCGATGCCGCGCTATGGACAGGTGACACGGCGACAATTCCTCGGCTGGTCGGCGGCGGCGCTCGCGGCGATGGGCGCGGGGGCCGGGGCGATCGCCTACCGGACCGACACGGTCGGCGCGGCGGATACGCTGCGTGCGGACGTCCTGATCGCGGGGGGCGGGGTCGGCGGGGTGGCGGCGGCGCTCGCGGCGCTGCGGCTCGGGCGCAGCGTTGTCCTGACCGAGGAGACCAACTGGCTCGGCGGGCAGCTGACCGCGCAGTCCGTGCCGCCCGACGAGAACCCCTGGATCGAGACCACCGGTTGCACGGCGAGCTACCGGCAGTTTCGTAACGATGTCCGCAGCTTCTACCGGCAGAACTACGCCCTCCGCAAGGCACCTTTTGGCAACCCGTACCTGAATCCCGGCATGGGGACCGTCAGCGCCCTCTGCCACGAGGCACCGGTGGCGCTGGCGGTGCTGACCGCGACCCTCAAACCCTATCAGGCGAGCGGCCAACTAACGGTGCTGCTGCGCCATGTGCCGAAGAGCGTGACGCTGAACGGCACCGGCGACCTGATTAACGCCGTCACCTTCACCGACCTGAGTGCTGGCAACATCGATCGCACCGTCCAGGCATTCTACGTCCTCGACGCGACGGAGCTCGGCGATCTGCTGCCGCTGGCGAACATCGATTTCGTGACCGGCGCAGAGAGCCAGCAGGACCAACCCGCCGACTCGAAGGAGTTGCACGCGCTGACCGGGGCCGCCCAGCCGCTCGATCAGCAGGCGGTCAGCTGGTGCTTCCCGCTGGAGTACCTCCCCGGCGAGAACTTCACCAGCAATAAGCCCGGTGGCTACACCGAGTTCTGGCGTGATTACAAACCGAGCTTCTGGCCCGGCAAGCTGCTCAGTTGGACTGATTCCCATCCCGAGACGTTGCAACCACGGACGCGCTACCTGTTCGAGGGGCCGACGAGCCAGGACTTGAACGGCGATATGTGGCACTTTCGCCGCATCCTCTGGCACGACCAATGCCTCTCCGGCGTCTACCCGAGCGACGTCACCCTCGTCAACTGGCCGCAGACCGATTACTGGCTGAAGCCGCTGGTCGGGCCGAAGGGCGCTACTGTTGACAAGCAGACGGCGCTCACCGAGGCGAAACAGCTTAGCATGTCGCTCCTGTACTGGATGCAGACCGAGGCACCGCATCCCGACGGCAACGGTATCGGCTACCCTGGCCTTCGCACACGCCCCGACATCACCGGCACCGCCGATGGCTTCGCCAAGTCGGTCTACGTGCGCGAGAGTCGGCGGATCAAGGCGGCGTTCACGATCCGGGAGAAGCATGTAGGCGTGCAGGAACGCCAGCAGCGCGGCCTCCCGGCGAGCGCCGAGTTCTTCCCCGATAGCGTCGGTATCGGGTATTACCGGATCGATCTGCACCCGAGCAACGGCGGCACAGCCGCACCGGGCGGACGCACCTACGTCGATGTGGCGAGCTATCGCTTCCAGATCCCGCTCGGCGCGTTCATCCAGCAGGCAGACAAGGTCAAGAATTTCCTCCCCGCCTGCAAGAATATCGGCACGACCCACATCACCAATGGCTGCTACCGCCTGCATCCGGTGGAGTGGAATATCGGCGAGGCGGCGGGAGCCCTGGCGGCCTATTGCCTCAACAACGGCACGCGCCCGCTCCCGCGAGATGTCTGGTCGAATCCAGCCGTGCTCAGTGATTTCCAAAATACCATCCTGATCGGTAAACTTGGTTTCGCCCTTGTCTGGCCGCAAGTGAACGAGCAGGAAGCGCCGGACGGGCGACGTTATGGGGGTGGCGGCTGATATACGAACCGGATACCTACAACGCCGCGCATACTGGCTGACTCGTTCGCGCCCAATCCGCGCAGGCTGAGCCTCGGGGCTCGCCGGGGCCGTCAGGCACCCGCAGGCGGGGGTTTGCACCCCCTTGCGGGATGTTTTCAACCCCCGGATACTGTGCCACCGAGCGCAGCAGGCCAGCCATGTCGAGCGCTGCTCTGGCATCCGGGAGATACAAGAACGCCGCCGCTCTTGCAGGGAGCGGCGGCGTTTCCTCGCGTTCTCGCGCTCGGTGATGATCGCCCTTACGGCTGTGGTATCGTCGCGCCGCTGGCATCGAACGGAACGAAGAGCGCGGTGATGGTGCCATCGAAGGCCCGTACGCTCCCCTGTCCCGCCTTCTGGAGTTCCAGGACGAAGGCGCGCGCCCCCGCCTCGACCGGGAAGATGTAGGTCGGACCAAGCGTGGTAGCCTGCGAGCCGCTGCCGGTGGCGGTGCTGAGCAGCGGCGATCTGATCCCGATGGCGGCGGTGCTCGCGTCGCGCAGGCGCGCGAAGCCGACCGTGCCGATAGCCGACCCGCCCGTGCTGGATGGCTCGATCGAGATGCCGACGGTGGCGTTGACCACGACGAAGCCAGCGCTCGGCGCGGTGATGATCACGGCGACGAGCGCGTCGCTGGCGGTATCGATGTTATAGACCTTGGTGACCACCATCTCGCTGGTATCGCGCGTGAAGGTGCTCGTCGCCTGGGCCGCACGAATCAGTTCGTTGGCCGCGTAGCTCGGGCTGGTGGCGGTCGGGGCGCTGACCCCCAGGCGTGCCGCACGCGCGACCGGCGGGTTGGTGCCGAGCCCGGCGGTGCGGGCGATAAACGAGGCCATCTGCTCGCGGGTGACGGTGTCCTTGGGGCAGTAGCTCACATTGGGGACGCAGCCGGTGGTGATCCCGGCGTTGTAGATGAGATCGATGTTCGGATCGTGGACACCGCCGGTGAGGTCATTGAAGGGATTGGCGGCGCGGATGGAGAAAGGAACGAGCGCGAGCAACACGGCCAGGACGAGCAATGGCGCGAGCCGCTGCCGTCGCGTTCGCCGCCGACGCAGCGCGGTGATCTCCCCGGCGAGCGCGGCGAGCCTGCGATCGTAGTCGGCCTGGAGGGCGCGCACTTCGGCGCGCGAGACGGTTTCGTTCATCGTATCCTTACCGCTATACCGCTATTGCCCCGGTAACGATCGCTCGTTACTGCTACGCGATCCCACGCATATCTAACGGAGCAATTGACAGGTGGTTGTGCCCTGTACCGGGAAACGTTTGGGCCAGCTTCTCGCGCCGATACCACTGCCCCCACCAGGTACGGCGACAGCGAGACGGCGCAACATGCGATAATCGGGCAAGGTGGCGCAGCCCATGAGGGCGGTGTCCAGGCGCAACCGACCGGGAGCCCGCCCGTTCGTCCTGTGACCCGCGAGATCGGCCCCATGTGGGGGCGGCGGCGCGATCCACGCCAGGAGGGCGACTATGCCGATTACGCGACTCGCGCGCATCCTGACCCTGCTCGGCCTGCTGCTGTCGGGGGCCGCGATCCCGCTCTCCGCCGCCCGCGCCGCCGGTGCGGCCCCAGCGGCGCAGTGCTTCCCGGAGACCGGCTTCTGCGCGCAGGACCGCTTCCTCGCTTACTGGCAGGCGCACGGCGGGCTCGCGATCAACGGCTACCCGCTGACCGCCGAGCGGCGGGAGCGGCTGGAGGACGGCAACACCTACACCGTGCAGTACTTCGAGCGCGTGCGGCTGGAGTACCACTCGGAGAACACGCCACCCCAGGATGTGCAGTTGGGCCAGCTCGGGCGGCGCGTCCACCCCGCCGACCCGCCCGTCGCCCCGGATCGCGACCCCTACTCGACGGTGCGGTACTTCCCCGAGACCGGTCACAATGTGTACGAGCGACTCAATGGCAGCGGCAGCCGACCCGCCGTCTTCGATGTCGGCTTCCTCGCCTACTGGGAGGCCAACGGCGGACTGGACCGGTTCGGCTACCCGATCAGCGAGCTGCGCCGCGAGCAGCTGGAGGACGGTCGGATGTACGGCGTGCAATACTTCGAGCGCGCGCGCTTCGAGAGAATCGGGGACCAGATCTCGCTCGGCCAGCTCGGGCGGCACGTCCTCGCCGAGGTCGATGCCGGGCGCTGATCCAGCGTCGAGCGGTTGTCGTCCGCACCGATTCACCGCGCGACCCGCAACGCGATCTGCTCACCGGCAGCCCTGTCCGACGAGCGGGTGGCGTTGCGGATGAGTATGGCAAGAGCCCATCACATGATGGCGATGCCACCACGGCAGCGCTCGCATCCTACCCGCCAAGCCGTGCGCTATCGTCCCCTTACGACGATGGCGGCGTGAAGCCTGCGGCGGCATCCTCGCGGTCGGCGCGCAGCGCGGCCAGCAGCATCGCGTCGCGCCGGGCGAGCGCGGCGGCCTGGCGCTCGGCGGGCCAGGGGTAGAAGCCCGCGCCGGTCTTCGCGCCAAAATGCCCCGCCGCGATCCGCTCGTCGAGGAACTGCGGCGTCGTCTGGGCGGCGCTCAGTTCCGGCAGCAGATATTCGGCGACGCGCGCCATCGTGTCGATGCCGCCGAGATCGAGCGAGGCGAACGGCCCGGCGATCGCCCAGCGCCGTCCCAACCCCTGCCGCATCGCCAGATCGACCTCCTCCATCGTGGCGACGCCCTGCTCCACAAGCCAGAACGCCTCGCGCGCGAGGGCGAATTGCAGACGATTCCAGAGGAAACCGGGCACCTCGCTGCGGACGACCAGCGGGGTCTTGTGCAGGGAGAGGAGGGCGTCGCGCGCGCGGGCGATCGTCTCCGGGGCGGTCGCCGCGCCGGGGATGACCTCGACCGGGGGCATCAGGTGCGGCGGATTCAGATAGTGCATCCCGACGACGCGCGCCGCGCCGGTCAGCCCCTCCGCGATCCGCGAGATCGGCAGGCCGGAAGTGTTGGAGGCGAGGATTGTCTCCGCCGGGCAGAGGCGATCGAGGGTGGCGAAGAGCTCGCGCTTCAGCGCCAAATCCTCGGGGATGCTCTCCTGCACCAGATCGGCCCCCGCCACCGCCGTCTCCAGCGCGATCGCCGGGCGAATCCGCGCCAGCGCCGTGTCAGCACCGCCCTCGGGGAGCAGCCCCCCCCGCTCCAGCGTCCGCAACGCCGCCGCCGCGCGCTCGCGCCCGATACCTGCGCGCGCGGCATCGCGCCCGTAGATCGTCACCTGCCGCCCGCCTGCGGCCCACTCCGCCGCCAGCCCGGACCCCATGATCCCGACGCCGATGATCGCGACGGCATCGATCGCGCGATCTGTCATCATGCCCTCCATCCACCCCAAAACGTTCCTATCCGACCGATGGCGCGTAGTATACGCCCAACCTTGTGCCACTCGCCCAAAACTCGCCCCTTTTCCTGAGCCTCGCGTCATTTGACAGCGTGCCGCCGTCCGCTATAATTCCGTCACGCACCCGCGTTTCGTTCGTCATTCGTCAGCGATGCACATGCCGGGGGACTGATCCAGTAATCCTCCGGTATAGTCGTCTGATCTACTGCCATATCTGTCGGGCGTTATCCGACACCCGCGACGGGGGAGGTCGCGGGGCGGGCAGGCGATGACAAGGGGCGTTCGCAGGGCGTAGGGGAAATGGGCGTCATCGTGGGAACAGATATCCGGCGATGCGCGTCCTGATCATCACCGGAGAACTCGTTCGGGGTTGGCGAGTGTGTTAAGAGGGGGGATCCGTTGGGCACGTACATCATCCGCCGTTTGCTGACCGCCATCCCCACGCTGATCGTGATCAGCATGATCATCTTCGCGATCCTGAAGCTCGCCCCCGGCGACCCGATGTCGCAGTTCGCGGCGAACCCATCGGTGCCGCCGGAGGTGCGCCTGAACATCCGCAAGCAGCTGGGCCTGGACGATCCGATCCCGGTGCAGTACGCCAAGTGGGCGACCTCCTGGGTGCGCGGCGATTGGGGCTTCTCGTTCGCGTCGCGCACCCAGGTCCGCGATCTCGTCGTGGGCCGCATCGGCACCACCATCTTCGTGATGGGCCTGGCCTTCCTGGTCGGCCTGCTGATCGCCCTCCCGATCGGGGTGTTGGCGGCGGTGAAGCAGTATTCGGCCTTCGATCAGATCGCGACCACGATCGCTTTCTTCGGCTTCTCGATCCCGACCTTCTTCTCCGGCCTGCTGGCGATCCTCCTCTTCTCGATCAAGCTCGGCTGGTTACCGTTCATCTACGAGTCGCAAACGGCCCACGGTGGGCTCATCGGATTGGGGGAACGGCTCCGTTTCGCGGCCCTGCCGGTCCTGATCCTCGGGGTCTTCCAGGCGGCGGCGCTGATGCGCTACACCCGCGCCTCGATGCTCGAGAACATCAAGCTCGATTACGTCCGTACCGCCCGCGCGAAGGGGATCACCGAGCGCACCGTGATCATGCGCCACGTCGTCCGCAACGCCTTCATCCCCGTCGTCACGATCATCGCGCTGCAACTGCCGGGCCTCTTCGGCGGCGCGATCATCACCGAGCAGATCTTCCGCGTGCCGGGGATCGGCTCGCTGCTGATCAGCTCGCTCGGGTCGAGCGACACGCCGGTGGTGATGTCGGTCGTCTTCATTATCTCGATCCTGGTGGTGCTCTCGAACCTCCTGGCCGATGTGATCTACGGGGCGCTCGACCCGCGTATCAAGTTCAGCTAAGCCGCGCAGGGTCGCGGGGTTGACCGCGCGCACGACACAACCGGCACGGTATGGGCGAGCTGCCCGGTGCCACGAGGGAGGAAAGCGATGGCCGAAGTGACCGACACAGCACGGGCAGCGGGCGCAGTACGCCAGCGCGGCGCCCTCGCGGGGGGCGCGAAGGTGCGCAAGCCGCGCACCCTGTGGAGCGATGCCTGGCGGCAGTTCCGCAAGCACAAGATGGCCCTGCTCGGGGTGACGGTCCTGGCGATCATCATCCTGGCCTGCGTCATCGGGCCATTCGTCTACACCAAGAATCCGCAGGCGCTGGATATTCTCAATGCGTCGAAGGCTCCGGCCCTCGATGCCCCGATGGGTTACGACGACCTCGGCCACGACATGTTCGCCCGGATCCTCTCGGGCGGGCGGAAGTCGCTGCTCGTCGGGCTGATGGCGGTGGTGGTGTCGGTCACGATCGGCACGCTCGTCGGCGCGGTCTCCGGCTTCTTCGGGAAGTTTGCCGATTCGCTCCTGATGCGGATCACCGACCTCTTCCTGGCGCTCCCCCAATTGCCGTTGCTGCTGCTGATCAGCTACCTCTACTCCGATAAGCTGAAGAAGGCGTTCGGCGTGGAGAACGGGATCCTGATCCTGATCGTCGCCGTGATCGGCTTCCTGAACTGGATGCCGGTCGCCCGCCTCGTCCGTGCCTCGTTCCTCTCCCTGAAGGAGAAGGAGTTCGTGGAGGCGGCGCGCTGCATCGGCGCGACAGAGTCGAGCCAGATCTTCAAGCACATCCTGCCGAACGTCCTCTCCCCGGTGATCGTGGCGGCGACCCTCGGCGTCGGCGCGGCGATCATCAGCGAGTCGTCCCTCTCCTTCCTCGGCCTCGGCTTCCCGCCGGACGTGCCGACCTGGGGCTCGATGCTCTCGACCGGGAAGGATCAGCTGGAGTTCGCGCCGCACATCGCGCTCTTCCCCGGCCTGATGATCTTCCTGGTCGTCCTCTCGATCAACTACATCGGCGACGGCCTGCGCGACGCGCTGGACCCGCGCTCCCGCATCTAACATACCGCACAATCGCACAGCGAGGAGGGTGGCCCGGAGCGATTCCGGGCCACCCTCCTCGTATTCCTGGCACCACGCGCAAGCAACCCAGCCGTAGCAGCAGCGATTGTGCTATGTTCGCCTGGGAGCACGATAGCGAGCTCGCCAGCGTTGGCGAGGTCATGTGAGTGACAACGAGGAGGAGGGATGGCGACGACGACACAGCTGGGCCATGTGGCTTTCCGTGTGCGCGATCTGGAGCGCAGCAAGCGCTGGTACGGCGAGGCATTCGGCGCGCACGAAGCTTTCCGGGGGAGCGACCCGGACGGCACCGTGCAGCTGATCTACCTGGAGTTCGCCCCCGGCCAATTCATCGAACTCTTCCCCGGCGGCAGCGAACCAGCGCCACCGAACGAGCGGGCGCTCGGCTACGCCCACACCTGCCTGGTCGTGGACGATCTGGCGGCGACGCTCGCCCATCTGGCGACCCTCGGCGTCACCCCGACCGCACCGCCGCGCGTCGGGCGGGCCGCGCAGCAACTCGCCTTCATCGCCGACCCCGATGGCAACCAGATCGAGTTGATGGAGATCCCGCCGACGTCGACCCTCTACCGCGCGCCACGCTAACGCCGCCGCAGGCGCTACGCGGGCCGGGGCGACACCCTGCCCTATTGCGAGACGATGGCAGGATGAACCGTATCGATCGCCTGACCGCGATCCTGCTGCTCCTGCAAGGGAAGAAACGCACGGCGGGGGAGCTGGCCCGGCGCTTCGAGATCTCCCGCCGTACGGTGCTGCGCGACATGCAAGCACTGTCCGAGATCGGCATCCCGATCGTGGCAGAGCAGGGGGTGTCCGGCGGCTACAGCTTGCCGCCGGACTACTCCCTGCCGCCACTCGCCCTGACATTGCACGAGGCGCTCCTGTTGCGTCTGGCACTCGGTGGCCTCGCACGCCTCGCCGAAACGCCGTACAACGATGAGCGCGAATCGCTCCTCGCCAAGATCGAGACCCTCCTCCCGCGCTATGCGCGCGCGCGTCTCGATCAGGACCAGCAAACTCTTTCCATCGACATCCCCTCACGACCCTATCCAACCCCCTTCCTCGACCGGCTCGTGGAGAGTGCGCGCGAGGGACGTTGGGTCGCGGTGCGCTATCGCTCGGAGAATGGCGAGTCGCGGCAGACGCTCCTCCCGGCCCACTTACGGACGACGAACGGCCTCTGGTATTGCGAGGCCTACTCCTACGAGCGTCAGGAGACGCGCATCTACCGCGTCGACCGCATGGTGGAGATGCACGGGGCGCTGCCGCCGCCGGATGCGGCCAGCCCGGCGGGCGGGATCGTCCACGTCGATCCCGCGTTCCTAGAGGTGCGGATCGCGCTGACCACGCGCGGCGTCTTGCGACTGGAACGGGAGCAGCACCTGGCGAAACATGTCGAAGTGCTGGAGACGGGTGAAGGGTGGATCCGGCTGCGCCTACGACCGGCGGAATACGACTGGCTGGTGCGGATACTGCTGAATCTCGGCACCGAGGCGCGGGTGGAGGCGCCCGAAGCCTTGCGCCGCGCGCTCCGACGGGCCGCGCAGACGATTCTCGATCACCATGCAGAAGAGTGACATAGGGGTGTCACCGTTTGCTTGCTACGATCGGTAGAGATCGCCGGTGCCAAGCTGCGGAGATACGCACGATAACGACTATCGCGCGCCGGAGATATCGCCCGCGATCGTGAGAGCAACGTGGAGGTTCCGACCATGACAAAGAGTAATGCCCACGAGATCGTCGATCGGTACTTCGCCGCGATGGCGGGGAAAGACTTTGCCACCATTCGCACCTTGGTCCACGACGACGTGACCTTCAAGGGGGCGATGGGGACGACCAGCGGCGCAGACGAGTATATCGGCGGCTTGCAGCAGACATTGGCGAACATGCGCGAGGTGCGCCGACACGTCATCAGCGCCGATGGCGAGAGCGTCTTCCAGGTCTACGATCTGATCATGAGCGAGCCAGATGTCAGCCTCCCGATCGCCCAATGGCTCCGCGTCCGTGATGGCCGGATCGCCGCGCTCCAGGTCTTCTTCGATCCGCGCCCCCTGCTCGGTCCGGCGAAGTAGCAAACCGCTTCGGCGGTTTGCTACTTCGGATGGCGCGCGGGGCGGGGATTTCTCCTCGCCCCGCGCGCCGTCACCGTGTCCGACCGGCAGACGTCTGGTGGTGACTACGTCGCCGCGTCGCCGCCGAGCGGCGTCGCCTCGGCCCGCAACACCTTCTTGTCGAACTTACCGACCGAAGTCTTGAGCAGGCTCTCGAGCACGCGGATCTCGTCCGGCAGCCACCAGCGTGCCACCCGCTCGCCGAGGAAGGCGCGCAACTCCGCCGCGTCGAACTGACCGCGCGCCTCGGGCGCGAGCACCACGAAGGCGACCGGGCGCTCCTGCCACTTCGGATGGGGCAGTGCGATCACCGCCGCCTCCAACACGCTCGGGTGCGCCATCAGCGTATTTTCCAGTTCCACCGACGAGATCCATTCCCCGCCCGACTTGATCACGTCCTTGGTGCGATCCACGATCGCCATGTAGCCATCGGGGTTGATCGTGGCGACATCGCCGGTGCGGAACCACCCGTCGTCGGTCAGTTTCCCGGTGTCGGCGTCGTGATAGTACCCGACGGCGATCCAGGGGCCGCGCACCTGCACCTCACCGAAAGCCACGCCGTCCCACGGCAGCTCCGCGCCCGTCTCGATGTCCGCGATCCGCAGCTCGACGCCGGGGACCGGCACTCCCTGGGTCAGCGTCATGGCCGCCGCTTCCTCCGCCGTGTGCCAGGCGCGCGCGTGGGCCACAGTGCCGATCGGGGAGGTCTCGGTCATCCCCCAGGCATGGACGACGTGCAGGCCGTGTCGCGCCATCCCGGTGATCAGCGCGGGCGGCGCAGCCGAACCGCCGCAGACGACCGTGCGGACCGAGGGGAGTACTGCTCCCGTCTCCTCGATCTGGCGCAGCAGGGCGAGCCAGACGGTCGGGACACCGGCCAGGAAGGTGGCGCCTTCCTCGGCGATCAGTTTCAGTAGCGCCGCGCCGTCGCCCGCCCAGCGGTCGGGGAAGACCTGCGTCGCCCCCGCCATCCCGGCAGCGAAGGGGAGCCCCCAGCTATTGACGTGGAACATCGGGACGACCGGCAGGACCACATCCCCCTCGTTCAGGCCCAGTCCGCTCGTTTGCAGGCCGGTCATGGCGTGGAGGAATTGCGAGCGGTGGGTGTAGACGACCCCCTTCGGATTGCCGGTGGTGCCGGAGGTGTAGCACATCGCGGCGGCGCTCTGCTCGTCGAGGGTCGGCCACGCGTACTCCGTGGCGGCGGCGGCCAGCAACGTCTCGTAGTCGCGCAATTCGCCAAGGCTGTGCGCGGGTAACGGCCCGCCATCGCTGAGGACGACGATCGTCTCCACGGTCGGGATCTGCCCGGCGATCCGGTCGAGCGTGGGCAGCAACGTCTCATCCACGAAGAGAACGCGGTCGGCGGCGTCGTTGATGATGAAGGCGAGCTGCTCCGGGAAGAGGCGCGGGTTGAGAGTGTGCAACACCGCGCCCATACATGGCGCGGCGTAATACAGTTCCAGGTGGCGATAGTTATTCCAGGCGATCGTGCCGACACGGTCGTCCGCGCCGATGCCGAGCCCGGCCAGCACGTTGGCAAGCCGCTTCACCCGCCCGGCGAAGTCGCCATACGTGTAACGGTGGAGGCCATCGGCGCGCAGGGTGACGATCTCCTTCTTCGGAAAAAGCTTCTCGATACGCCAGAGAATGTGTTGGAGTGTGAGCGGAAAATCCTGCATGGTGCCGTGCATCGCGCTCCCCCTTCAACGGCGCTCACCGGTGTCACCATCCACCACTCGCGCGATCGGCAACGCCGATCGCTGACCATCATTATAGGTCGGCGGGAACGCCCTGTCTTGCCAGCGGTCACACCACCATGCACGGCCTCTAGCGCGGTACCAGGCAGAGGAGTTGATAGGGCGCGAGGAGGAGATTACGCCCGAGATCAAGCCGTCCGCCGCCGACAAGATCGCCGAAGGTATAGGCGAGGCCATGCAGGCGCACGGTGTTCGCCTCGACCCGCTGCGCGCCCTCGGTGAAGTTCGCGAGGATCACGGCACTCGCGTCGTTGTGGCGGCGCAAGAAGCCGAAAACGTGCGGATTGTCCGTCTCGATGATCGCGGTGATCGTCCCCGCGAAGACCGCGTGCCCCTGCCGGGTCGCGATTAGCTGGCGCAGGCCGGCGTAGATGCGCCCGGTCACAGTGGTAGGGTCGTCCCGGCGCGCGGCAACGGCCCAGTCGGTCGCGGGGCGATGGACCCAGCGGCTATCCCCGGCATGATCGGCCTCCTGGCGGTAGCCGTAATCGTTGGTCTGCCCGAGTTCGTCGCCGAGAGAGAGGAGGGGGATCCCGCCGACGAACAGCGCGACCCCGTAGAGGAGGAGGACACGCCGGATCGCCAGATCGAGCGCCGCGCTGTCCCCGGCCACGAGCGCCGCCTCGACCCCGGCGAGGGAGGCGGCGGTGCCGGAGATGCGCGCGTCGCCGGTGCGCGGATTCTCCTGGAAGGGGACGCCGCGCGCGAAGCTGCCCGGAAAGCGCCCGGTGTAGAAGTCGTTGAGGAACCGGCGATGCTCATAGGGGCCGAAGCCGAGGCGGGCCGCGTCGCCATCATCGAAGGTCCACCCGATGTCGTCGTGGCTGCGCACGTAGTTGACCCAGGCACAGCCGTCCGGCAGGCGCAGGCGGTCTCGGAGGGAATCGCTCAGCAGGCGCGTCTCGCGCGTCGCCAGGGAGTTCCAGAGGAGCGCCATCAGCAGCGGGTTATAGGAGAGCTGACACTCGCCGAGGCCGATGAACTCGCGCACCTCGTCCGGGTGGACGATCGCCTCCGACTTGAAGAGGAGGGCCGGGGCGGCGATCCGCGCCAGGGCGTTGAACGCCCGGACGAGGAGGTGCGATTCCGGCAGATTCTCGGAACTCGTCCCCAGTCGTTTCCAGCAGAAGACGACCGCATCGAGGCGCAGGATCTCCACCCCCCGATTCGCCAGAAAAAGCATCTCCTCGGCCATGCTCTCGAAGACGGCGGGGTTGGCGTAGTTGAGATCCCACTGGAAATCGTTGAAGGTCGTCCACACCCAGCGGTCCATGTCGGGCCGGTAGCTGAAACTCCCCCGCCGCCGATCGGGGAAGATCTCCCGCAGCGTGTGATCGTAGGCATCGGGCAGGGTGCGGTCGGGGAAGAGCAGGTAGTAGTCCTGATAGTCGGGGTCGCCCGCCTGCGCGCGCCGTGCCCAGGTGTGCTCATCCGAGGTGTGATTGAAGACGAAATCGAGGACCAGGCTGATCCCCGCCGCGCGCAGTTCGCGGCCCAGCTCCGCCAGCTCCGCCATCGTCCCCAGCGCGGGCGCGACCTCCCGATAGCTGCTCACCGCATAGCCGCCGTCATTATCCCCATCCGGGGCGAGGAATAGCGGCATCAGGTGCAAGTAGGTGAGGCCGAGTTCCTGAAGGTAGGGGAGCTTCTCGCGCAGTCCGGCGAGGGTACCGGCAAAGCGATCGACGTAGCACATGCCGCCGAGCATCCGTGCGCTGGCGAACCACGTGGGGTCGGACAAACGCCGCGCATCCAGCGCGCGCAGATCCTCGGGGCGCTCCAGCCACGAACGGGTCGCCATCCCCAGGATGCTCTCCAGATGGTAGAAAAAGTCGTACTGCTCGCCGTAGAGGCGCACCAGACAATCGAAGAGGGCCGGGAAGTGTTCCACCAACCGCGCACGGAACGTGGACCAAGCGGCAGGCGGGGCAGCCGCTGCGTACCGGGCTTCGAGGCGCGGGAAGAGACGATCCAGGAAGCGAGCGGCGCGCGGGTCCATCGTCGGAGCTCCTCTGCTGAAGCGAGCGCTGCGGCGAACGGGCGCGGGGAAACGCCGCCATCGTGCGGCAGATGATAGCGATCGGCACGGGGCCACGCAAATGCGGCGGCCACAAATGATCGGCAGCCCGACCACACCGGCCCTTTTTTGTCCTGCCGGACGGGTTATCCTCGTCAAGGTCCCTGGCCTGTGCTACTCTGTGTACGGTGTAGAGTCGTCGTTACGAGCGGCGAAGCGGAGGAACAGAGGTAGCGCGAGGATGTTCGGGGTAACCGTCGACCCCCGCTTATGGCTGTTGGTCGGGGTGGCGATCCTGCTGATCTTCACCGTCGAGGCGGTCGAGAGTTATGTCGACGGCTCCTGGCCGCAACTGCGCCACGATGCTCCGGCCTTCCGCTCGCAGGCGATCGGACGCTCACTCTGGGTCTCGGTCGCGTTCCTGCTGCTGCCAGGGATCGTGCTGGCGCTGCTCAATCTGGGCTTGCTCGTCTGGAAAGGTCTTCCGCAGAATAGCACCCAGATTTTTGGGGCGTTCTTCCTCTGCATCGGCTGGCTGATCTTTACGCTGACGAGCATTAATCTCGTGGGGCTCGGCCAATACATGCGTCGTGTCGGGCCAGCGGCGC
>JAABUM010004314.1_pt1 | contig 16224 bp, 26 predicted proteins | sample 5559161 | NCBI WGS metagenome assembly JAABUM01 (sample SAMN10711868, study PRJNA513369) | rock metagenome | isolation source: Antarctica rocks | place: Antarctica: Victoria Land, Siegfried Peak nord
CGAGCCAAAACTTGGCATGCAACAAGTCACGAAGGGTATCACAGGCGAAATCCAGCAGGGCAGCTGCACGAGGCTGTTCTGCATTCGCACCACCGGTCAGCTGGAGATCCCTGATGGCGACCTCGACAAGTGCGGGCCTTACCCGGAGTCGTCAGGGTCGCCAGCGGAGGAGAGCGGCATGTTGGCGACGACGGCCGCGACGCCGTCGCCGACGCCCGGCAGGTCGTCGGCTTCCAGGCGCGTGAGCCGCAGGCTGTACGCCGCCGTCTCCAGACCCGCCGCTGTCAGGTTGTGGCAGCCGCTCACCGCCAGGCTCCTGCAGGTGCTCACACAAACCTCGCTTGGTCGCAACGAGTGGCTCAGAGCAGCGCCTGGGCAGTTGCAGATGACAACGCTGTAGTACAGAGACACAAGGCCCAATTTCGATCCAAGGGGAGGACGTTGCACACGTGAGACGGCGGCAGCGCTTGGCGACGGAGACAAGGCAGCCGCCGCTGATGGCGGTGCGGCTGACGTCCAGCTTTGTCAGCGTCGTCAGCGCGTCCACACACGGCAGGCTCTGCAGTTGACCAACGTCATCGCCTCGAACAGCTGCTTCGAGGCCAACAAGAACCGCCATAAGTGTCAGACGTGCACGCATGGCAGCGCACAACCGCCAGGTACGTGTTTCCCCGCTCTTGCTTCGTGGCTCGGATGACACTGTCATCCCGGCCTGAGATTGCGTGAATTGCACTCGCCAGGCCTTGCACCTTTGAGGTCTGCGCAGCATGCACCTGAATGGCGCGTCAAACAGTTGCCAGATGCAGCCGTGAAACCGCGGCCCACCTGCAGTCGGGGGCAGTCGGCCAGGCACAGGGACCGCAGGCTGTGGATTCGCGCGGCGGCGCCGCCCAGCAGGCCATATGCATGGTGCGTCGCCAGCCAGGCGTTGCGCGAAAGGTCCAGCGCCGCCAGCGCGGGGCCTGCCCACGCCAGCTCCCGCAGCCCGTACTCGTTCTCAATGCTGCAGGGCGGCATGTTTGAACTCTACAGTCAAGAACCGAAGGGTGCGGCCGACTGCTGCAGCGGGGCATCGTCCAAACTGCAGCGCTGGCTTGTTCGCGGGTCGTACTTGTAAAGACCTTTTTCCAAGACAAGAAACTTTGAGCACGGCGCTGAGCGGAGGACACCGCACTGCAGGGAGTCACGAGGTGGTTTTACCCGATGTTTGACAGCACCAGGCGGTTGAGGCCCTGCGCTGACACCGCCTCGCCGTGGAAGCCGCCACCACCGTGACCGCCGCCACCGCCGCCGGTTTCGCCGTCCCGCGATTTGTTCTGCTTCGCGGGCGCCAGCGCCGCCGCCAGCAAGTCGATCTGGACGCCGGTGTTGGACAGGTCCACATCGCATAGCGTGCCGCGCTTCGCCAGCGCCGCCAGCAGGTCATAGCCCTGCAGAGCGCGGTGCAGTGCTGGGACCATGCCGTGCGCCAAGAGGCAGGTTGTCTCTGAGAGCGGAGAGCCTGTCAGCAGGTTTGCATGATAGGCAAGCATGGTAGGCAAGCATGATAGGCAAGCATGATAGGAAGCCGACATGAGCCAACCACAATGATCACTTAGTCCTGCCTTGCACCGCAGCAGCCTACCTCGAAGTTCCAGCAGCAGGCCAGCGACAGGCTCTCCAGCGGCAGCGCGGCCAGCGGCGCAAGCTCCTCCTCCGACAGCGCGGCGCAGTCGGCGACGCATGCCTGCAGATGATGCAGGGGCTGAAGCTTGATCTGAGAAATGGACTATGGTCGCAATTGGGCCTTTCAACGCAGCATACTGGAGCAGAGGTGAGACAGCCCGCGCTCCACCTCCGTCAGGTTCCTGCAGCGCCGCGCTGTCCAGTCGATTGCCGCCGGCGTGCCGTCGCCGTAGTTGCGCAGCTCCAGGCGCCGCGCTCGTGGCCACACGCCAGAGCGCACTGTGTCGCGCCAGCTCACAGCGACGCCGGCGCAGCGCGCCAGGTCAGCCACATCCGGCAGGTGGTCCATCACCAGCGCCTGTGCAACATAGCAGTGCTCAATCACGGCAGCCCCATCAGCCTGACACGCTGTACTGATGCAACATACATGGCCAACCGCTGCACCTCATATCAGTTTTGTGGATATTATAGATATCGGCTGCAGATACGTACAGGCATGCACGGCGTTGTTTGGCTCCTTGTCGCGCACCAGCAGATGTGGTGGCAAGTCGTTGAGTTCAGTCGCGCACTCGGATGATCCGCCTGTGAAGGCCTCGCTGGTCGCCATGTTGCAAAATGTTCCCTGACGCCTTGCGAATTCGAATGAATGCGCCGGGCGTGCTTACAAAGCCGCTGATGGTTGGATAACAAAAGTTGGTGAGCATGGGAGATTGTTCATGGCGGAGTGCCGGTTAGGGGGATGCAACAGCAGACAGATAGAAGGAGCAGAAAGCTCTTGACTTTTGCGAAGATTCTCTATTGCAAACAAATTGCAAATTGCAGAGTGAGGCGAGTCTGCGCCAACTTGGAACGATGGGGTGATGCTCGATCGGAGGCGTGGCTGATTGGCAGGATTGGCGGCAGCGCCTTCGTATGGTCAGTGGCATGGTCGATTGAAAGGGCGTATCTCTCCTTTCGACCTTTCTCAGTTTGGTTCACATCGTATATGCACGCAGCTTGTGACATTCCGAACGCGTGCAGCGCCGGATATCGCAGCTATCAGCGACCAGATTGTGCTGCAGCGGCTTGGACCCCGACATTTTCAGCAGTGGGCAAATTCTTTTGGCATCATGAGCACAAACATACACGGTTCCGTGGACCTTGTGCGTGAGGAACCGTGAGTGTCTTTCACAACGGCCTGATATATATGTTAGTCCCTGCACACGGCCACCTGTTTGCAAGATGCGCGCCACCAGCGGTGCCGCACATGCGGTCCAGACATGTGCCATGCGCTGTGCAAGCACAGTGCCCTGCACAACAGCCGAATACTCAGGTCACTTCACTGTAAATGCATCATCTTGCAAGTGGTCGTGACCTTGTCCCCGTACAAATCCGACCATGCAATCTGCAGCATTGCACGCACATGCGCAAGCGATGACCAGGACGTCGCCATCACGCAGGAAGGAGCGGCTGTATGACAGGGAGGCCGTGGAGGCCGTGCTGGGGCGCGACACTTCGAGTGTTTTCCCGACGGAGATCGCAAGGCTCGCTGCAGAGGAGCGGAAGTCTGCCGCGGACTCACTTGGCGGCCGGAATTTCATCACCGAAAAGGAGCTGGAGGAGCTGCGAGCGGAGCAGGCCGGTCCCGCGGGAGAGGCCATTGTGCCGGAGAAGCCACTGGCGGAGGTCCTGGCGCAGGCGAAGCAGGCGAAGGAGGACGCCTTCCAAGCGCAATGGAAGCAGATGAAGACGGGTGTGCCTCGTGCGCTCCACTCCAATTTCAAACTGCGTCTGCGATGCTGCTGGTATGACTCCAGGACCTGTGCGGTACTTGGCCGAGGGTTACTACTGCATGGAGCGGCCGGAGAGGTTCTCATCTCGGTGACGAGCCTGGCTGTGACGCTGTGCATGAACGGCGGTGAAACCCCTGTAGACAAAACTTGCATGTCCCGAACTGCAGGAAAGAACCGGCCGCTGGACGAGGAGGAGCTGCAGTTCCTGGGTGTGCTTCAGCAGCAGGCGGAGCAGGCGGACTCGGAATGGCACGCCGAGCAGGCGCGCGAGCTGGACGCTTATCAGCAGGTGACGCTCTGCCCTGGGGCGGAGTGGCAACACTCACACTGTGCAGCTGTGTTCCGAGCGTCGAATTGAGCGAGGCTGGCAGACGCAGCTGCCTCGCTGCTCGGTGTTGAAGACGTGGCAGAAGCCGGACATCTGCCAAGTCAAGTCCAGCCAACAAGCTCGTTGGTCGTTGCGCAGGCGGTGCGGGCGCGGGCTGAGGCAGCAGAGGCGGCTCGGGACGCCGCCGCTGCCGCTGCCTCAGCGCCGCAGAAGCAGCAGCCCAAGAAGGTGGGTGGAAGCACATAAACCCTCCCTAAACCCTAAACCCTAAATAGCGGCACTGGTAGGATGTACAGCACTGAAATGCTCCAGTGACTTGCTTGTGGCACTGGCTGGACTGATGTACAAAGTTCACTGGACTGATGTACAAATTTCACGAACGGCTTATTGTACACTGCAGGCAGAAGAGCAACAGAAGGTGGCGCCTCGGCGGCCCATGGTGAACATCGTGCGGAAGAAGCCGGTGGGAGGCGCGGCAGCGGCGACGGCAGCAGAACCGGCAGCAAAGCGGCAACACAGAGACAGCGGCAGTGGCAGTGCATCAGCGGGCGGCCAGACCTCAGCAGCAAAGCAGACGTTGCAACAACCTGGAGACCGTACAGCGGGTGCGGGTGGCGGTGGCGCCGACAGCGATGCTGACGGCGGGGGCCTAGCTGGGCTGTTGGGGGGATACGGCAGCGACAGCGACTGAGAACTCAGATCTGTCCCAAGTGGTTTGAATTGCATTCACATCCTACTTTCTGGAACAATAACTGATTTCCCAAGAGCGCATCCTGACAAGAGGCTGCCTGTCTGTCTGTAATTGCCGATGAGCAATCTAATCCCTGCCTACGACCTGCAGACATGCGCCGTACACACGTGTGCACAAAGCAGCATCACCTCTTGTATATGCGGGACTCATAAGCCTCCTGTATGTACGAGCATCGTAAGTCTCGTTTTTGCAAGCTTCACCAGGCGCCACCCGATGCACATCATGGCTCCCTGTGCTTCAGACTCAGCTGCAAGCTTCTGAGCAAACTAAATCAGTCTGATTTGACCCCTAGGGAGAGTGAAAGCAGCACTTCAGTGCACTTGGGAACGTGGTTTGCTCAGCCAGCCAGATTGACTCTTGAGGTAAAATTGGCAAGCCACAAGTACACTTTTCCTCGCGTCGGTACCGCTAGACAGAAGTGTATAGATCTCAGAAGAGCAACATGGAGGCTTCTGCGCCCGCAGAAGCTCAAATCAGCGGCGCAGAGCTTGCAAAGGGTGTGTTGTCCGCAGGCTCCGCAGAGCGAGGCAGCCGATCAAAATGTCTGCAAAATGATTCTGTCCGAGCTGCGGCGCAAACAGCGTGCAGAGTTGCTGTGGAAGTTTGAATCCTAAGACTCTCATCACATTTTAATCCTGTTCTCAAACTTCAATGTGGGGCTACGATGTTTGTGGTCTCGCGAGGGATGGGCAGCCTGTGCCCTTAGCGAGTGTCAGACTTGTCTATTAGCAACTAGGAGATTTGGGGATCGTGTCGCTTTATTCACGCCTGACGCCCTTCTAGGCGCAGACGGCGTCAGACATACAACTTTCCAATAACCGTCTGCAATGCCGCACTTGCACATTTTCCAGCTCGCAGCGTGATTATCGTGCTGTTCGTTGTGCTCTCTCCGCGGCTTCTCACCCAGCAGAACTGGCTGTGACTTGAGTGATCTGAGACCTGATGGCGTGCTGCTCCCCACATATGTGCGCTCAGCGCTCATCGCTGTCAGCAACAGCACACCATAGGTCATCATGCAGCCGTTTTCAGAACATCAGGCACAGCTGCCCCGGCAGCGCTGTTCGCAGAATGCCGATCGGCAGTCTGCACCCGCGCATTGAATGCAGATCCTTCCGCCACCTCAGCTCGCGACCTGCGGTGAGCACGCTGGCTGGACCTGCAAGGATCTGTGATATCACGTTGGAGGCCAGCTTGATGGCTGCATCCAGCCATGCGCCATGTTGCCCTCTTGACACAGTTGCTGTTCTGTGCAGGCTGGCAGACAGCAGCCTCGCACGGCTGTAGCAGCCGCAGTAAACGGTTTAGCCGACGCTGAGAAGGCGTGCGAGCGGTGCGGGGCGAGCTATCCACTGTTCTACTTCCCGCGCACGGCGTCGCAGCCGGACGGCCACTGGGTGCACTGCTTCGGCTGCCGCTACGCGCTGAAGCTCATCGCCAAGCCCTACCGCCAGTGCGCCGTTTTGCATCATGCTTTCATGGACCGCCTCCAGACTCGTATGCCCGCTCTGCTCCACCCACTGCCAGCGCCTCGGACCCTGATTGCGAATCAGCACCCTGATTGCGGACCAGCATGCGCTCTGCACGTGTATGGTCACCGCTTGGATCGCTGAGCTGTCGCCTCCGACTGCAGGCTGGAAGACAGCGAGCATGCGCCGGCGAACGAACCGAGGCGCTGCAAGCGCTGCGGGGAGCGGCTGCCTGCAGTGTTCTTCAACTTTAATCCTACGGTGCTTGGCGGCAGGAGTCGTCAGTGCTCAGCGTGCGAGTCGGAGCGCCAGCGAGGCTACGGCACGAGGGAGGTCACGGTCCCGGATGAGAAGCAGTGCAGCATCTGTCAGCAGACGTTGCCGGCTGCGCAGTTCTCGCGGCGCCGCCACTCCTGCGATGGCCTGAAGTCGAGCTGCAAGCAGTGCATCAGCGCCCTCATCCAGGCGCCGGCCATCGCCGTGCCTGTGGTCTCGAAGAAGTGTGGGTCGTGTGGGCTCGCCCTACCAGCTGCCGCATTTAGTCGGAATTCTAGGTGAGACCTGACAAAGAGCAGCTGACGATGCAGGCTTGTACCAGATCTTTCAGCAGATGTTTCCATGTTGTGTGCCCAATACTTGCCACATGATGTGTCCGATACTTGGCACGGCGCAGATGTGTGGCTCCTTGCATGATGCAGGTTGGTGGACGGCCTCAGCACGTTGTGCAAACAGTGCGGCAATGCAAGAAAGAGGAGCAAACGTCAGGAGATGGCAGAGCCTTGAGGCAGGCGCTGGCCGTGCGGAAGTAGTTGTTCTCGTGCCTGGAGCATGAAGGGCTCTGAGATTTGACACAGCAAGATCTGTAATCAGCGCACGGTGTTGCCACAGCTAACTTAGTAATCTTTTCGACCACATCATTCGCAGATTCCCAATCGGCGATCTGCACCACCGGAAGGAGTGCAGGTCCCTCCACCACCTCAGCTTGCGGCCTGCGGTGAGCGCGCTGGCTGCTGGATCCGCCAGGCTCTCTGGCAGCACGTCGGACGCTATCATGTTGGTACATCCGTCGGACACCACGCCACTCTCTTGACGCCCTTCCGCGCAGTCATGTCGACAGCGGCCGCCCATGGCCCAGCCAGCTGGCCATGGTATAGCAGAGCCTTTCTTCCCAGTCTGCCCTTCATCATGCCGACAGCGGCGGCCCATGGTCAGCTGGCTGGACCATGGGCCAGCTGACCATGGTAGCAGAGCCCTTCTTCCTAGTCTGCCCTTCATCATATCGACACCTGCGCCGTCTGTTCTACATCATGTCGACAGCGGCCGGCCCATAGCCAAGCCAGCTGACCATGGTTTAGCAGAGCCTTTGCACCCAGCCTACTGCACATACCATGGAAATGGACGTTCTTCCACACTGGATCGGCGATCGGTTGGACCGCTGCCTGAGGTGCCGCATTTTCTGACTTCTGCGTCTTCACAGTGTTTTTTTTTTGGCTGGAACGATATAATCTTGCAAAGACCACTGTCGCTTAGAGCTGCGGCTCATATGGGTGCATGCTGGTCCCGTTAAATCGTGAGGGTCCGACTTTATTAAGACCACGCTGTTCGTCCTTGTCGGAAGCCTTTGATCCTGTCTAGTTCTGGCGGAGTGTCTTGTGCTTTACGGTGGGCTGCTGCGGAAGCACGGCGGCAAGCTCTGCATCACTCAGCCGCACTGTCTCAGCAGCCCAATGCCAGAGCCACTCCACCAGGGTGCCGTCTGCCGCCTCTGCTGCTGACGGCACTGGAAGGCAGCCTGACGAGACGTAGCAGCCGCCTGCAGCCGCAGCGTGCTGCTGCAGCACGTCTGCGCTGCCGGCGCAGTGCAGAGAGCTTCGCGCTCCTGTGCAAGAGGGAATCAGCAGATCAGTTACGTTGGCTTTACATTGGCCTGGCCATGGGCCACACCGCCATGACGGGATGGCGAGTCGCTCAGAATGAGCAGCACATGAAGATGGCACCCTGAACGCCCTTGACTGCAGCTTACAGGACACGAAAGGACTTGCGCATCACACGGCTGGTGTCCCAAACTGGTGTCCCAAACCCAGCGATGGTGAGAAGAGCAGACCACTTCATATGAGAACGACTGGGAAGAGAGGCTGGCCGGGATCCAGCCCAGAAGCAGAAACACCCACCCTGGGCAGGGGTGAAGAGGATGCGCGGCAGCAGGCGCCTGTACATGGCATACATGGGCCCCGGCAGCGTGCGGGTTATGTCCGTCAGCACCTCCCCCGGGTCCGCCGCAAAGCAATGCACACTGGCGCCGCCCGCGTCCAGCCGACGCTGCAGCTCCGTCGTCAGCGCCACCTGTAGAGATGAATGAAGGCGCAGACGGTCATTGAGAGGCGCACTGAAGATGCACGAGGTCAAGGAGGGTTTAGGGTTTGGGGGGCCATGAGCTCAGGTCTCGACTCGGGATGTCTATCAGATTTCAATGCATCATGCAATACGACTCAGCCAAGGCGCCGCCGACTTTCGCATCCTCGAATGTAGTTTTGACATGGCAACCCAGTCAATTTCTTCGAAAACGCGGGTTCGAAAACGCGGGTTCGAAGGAAAACGCGGGTTCGAAGAAAGAAGCGGGTTCGAAGACGCGGGTCGAAAACCCCTATTGAGGGCTCAGCCTCCGCACCTGCGCCAGCTTGCTGGAGGCGTAGGCGCCCAGCGAGGAGTAGTGGCGGCGCCGCAGCTGCGGGTCGTCCTGCGTGACGCGCCCCAGCTGGTGCAGCCGCGATGTCACGTTCACCACCCGCGCTGGGTCCGCACCAGGCGCCTGAACGGCGAACATAATGTTACATAATCCTGAATTTGCAGCAGGAGTCTCTGCAAACACTGCACCGACAGGCCTGTCAAGAAAAGGACCACCCTCATCGAGTACACTCGGAGCGAGTGACTCCTGACAGTGACGGCGTGTGACTCGTTTTGTGGAATATATAGGACCTGGTGGCCCTTTGTATCAACTGAATTCTGATTTGACCTGCTGAAAGCTGAAAACCTGAAAAACTGACAAGCTTCAGTTGACACATAGGGCCACTGGGTCCTATACATACCACATTCGAGTCACATGCCGTCACTGTCAGGAGTCACTCGCTCCGAGTGTACTCGATGCGGGTGGTCCCTTTCTACCCTAGAATACATCCCACATTCTGCGTGTTCTAAACCCTAGAATACATACCACATTCTGCGGCGCACCTCTGCAGAGGCGCGCAGGCATGGCAGCAGCAGCAGCGTCAGCAGGTGCGGGCCAAGACAGTTTGTCGCCATGTGCACTTCCGTGCCATCCACTGACTCCTTCCGCTTCTCTGCACATAACAGCAGCTGCCCTTGTCCCCGTATAGACGAGATATGCATCAAGGTGTCAAATTGGCGCTGCCGCCGCCGCGACTGTACTGTACTGTACGCTTGCTCCTGGCTGACATTTGCAAAATCACACAGTGCATCCAGGGCAGGGTTGTGATGTTGACGGCTGGGCTAACAATGCAGCCTGAGAAGGAAGCACTGCTGCAACAACATGTGAGGTTTTGCAAGTCAACAAACCGCTGAAGGAGAAAATTCCAGCGTTGTTGATCAGCACGTGCAGCGGCCGCCGAGCGGCCGTCCACTGTGCAGCAAAGCTGCGCACTGACGCCTGGCTGGCCACATCCAGCAGCGCCACCTGCATCATGTCTTCAGCGTCAGCGCCTGCCGCACGCTCGTGCTGGCGTCTGACACGAGATGCGCCTCCGCTGCGGACGACCGAAAGCTGCCGAGAGCAACGTTGCATGGACTGAGATGACCCTGGCTGCAATACTGACGCTGCTGGCGGTGCGAGTCTTTCCTGCAGATATCAGCTCACCTCCAGCTGTGGCGAAGCCACGCCTGCTGCCTGCGCCTCTGTTGTCAGCGCGACGAGCAGCTTTGCACCACGCTCCGCACTGCGGCACGCCAGCACCACTGCATTGCAGTGGATGTCAGTTTGGTTGACCGTGCGGCTCTGCGAGATCTTCAAGTTGACAAGCCACGTCACACAACACCCAGTGCCGCAGCAAGCTTGTGTGGCTGTGCTGTCAAAGATCTCCTCCTCCTTACCTATGGCGTTACGTTTCGCCAGAGCTGCCGCCGTTTGTCGTCCAATGCCACTGCAGCTCAAAAGCGTCAGCTCGGACGAGGTGCTGCAAATGCATGTCGTGCCATCGCGTTCCTGCACACGCTCATGGCAGACCTGAACAGGTGAAATCGCGTACTGCAGGGGCGCACAACAGCATGAGCTCCCTGGAGGCGATCTCACAGGAAGTGTTGAACCTGGTGGGGCCGGTCACGATACAGGTGCGCCCGGCAACATCTGCCTCCATGCTATCCAGCGATGGCAGGTGCCGAGTGCGCCATTTCTGCGCCAAACCGACTGCAGAGCCGTCACAAGACAGCAGCATGCATGTGGCGCTCTGGCACAACGGCTTTGACGGCTGCTGCTGTGCAGATCAGATGGTGCCCTCAGGTGAGCGTGTTGTCCTGCATCATTCGGGCTAGCGCACCTGCAGTAACACGTCCAGAGCCACGTCGATCAGGCCGCCAGTCCAGCGCAGCCAGTCCATGGCGCCGCTGCCCGCTGCTGGAGCTGCTCAGTTGCAGGTCACGCTAGAATGATCAAAAGGCGGACTGCTGTCTACTTACGAAAGATATGAGATTTTCAGTTCAGATCACGCAGTGATGTCTTAAAGCCGAACTGTTGCAAAGCAACCGTGATCTGATGCTTTTCACGACCAATGGGCCACAGGCCCCTCAAAGTGGGTCCCAACTTTCACGCTCAGACTATATACTTGTCGCCACCGAGGGTGGCGCAAGCCGAGAATGAACAGCGCCGCAGGGGCGCGCTCGATCACTGGACACGTCACGCCACGGTGTGCACGATACGAACTGCCGAGAAGCGATATCGCCAAACTCCATACAAAATCGAGCTGTTCATGTCGAAAACGCCTTGCCAATGAAACTGGGAAGTCCTACATGTCAGCGCTCTCGCTCGTGCGGTGCAGCTTGTGAGATCTTGAGACACACAACCGAGGTGCCCGCCCTGGTCGACCGATGCTGGCCCGCCAGAGCATGCTGCATGGCTTTCGTGCAGCTTGTGGAGCCGTCCCAGCTGCACCAGTCTTGCGACCGAGATCTCATACCCGGCTTTTGATTCCAGCATGGCTGCACCACCTACAGCCAGCTGTGAAGGGAGGGGGCACAGCTGGTGCATGCAGATCGTTCGTCAGAGCCGAATGCAAACATGAGACTGCAACAGGGCTGCCTGCTTCGAGGCTGGCATGGGCGCCCGAGCTCGGGCTGCATGCCACGGCGACACGGCATGCAAAGGGAACGAAGCTGAGGAGCTTCAGCCTGCCTGCCCTGCTGCTGCTCCTGCCAGGCGGCCTCATTGCACTGGCCCTGCTGGCAGCCGTGGCGGCGCCAGCAGCTTTAGCGACAGACTTTGGCACCGCAGCTGCACTGAAGCTCCTCAACGCCAACGTCCCAGGTCCGTGCTTCGACTGGACGGACTTTGCAGGCTTGCAGTTATTTTGTGAGCGCTCACTTTGTACACGATCCATCTGACGCATGGATTCCTGTCGGGATCCCTACAGTGACCGTAAGCGCGGACCGCCTGCGCCTCAGCTGGACCGGTCCTTCGGTGGCAGAGGGCCTCCGCGTGGCGTCCCGCGACACGCCAGACAGTCCAGCCATCACTGTGCGGCGCGTCAGCACCGACAGCGGCCTGCTCGGCCTGTTGCTGCAAGGTGGGGTAGCCTGCATCCTGTTCCTCGAGCGTCTGCCAGCTGCCCAAGGCACGCAGCGCTTCGCAGCGCTGTGAGGATTCACTCCACGCGGCTGCTGTGCTGTTACTCGATACTTCGGTTGCGCAGGGCGCTTGGCAAAGGTGGCAGTCGAGGGCATGTCGGTCGACGCGCTGCTGGATGACGCTGGCGAATTCAGGATCGTGCAGCTTGTGCCGCCGCCGCCAGACCGGCCAGGTGCCGCTCGCCAAGTTTTCTGTGATTGCTCACGCGGTTCAGTATGGGGGACCCGCAGAGCAAATGTCGCTTCTCGACTGCGCGTATGGCAGGGTGTTTGACGCTCCCGAGAATGTGACATCTGAACATCGGGAGGGCATTGCAGCCCGCGACTTGCAGCGCAGATCCTGACGACCGTCCTGTAAACTTGCTTTTGGAGCATTCACGACAGCATATTCATATTGCATTCTTTCCTACAGTAAAGCGGCGGCGCCCGCTGCCGGCGGGCAGCAGCCTCAAGCGTTCTGTGAAAGTCCCATTCACAGCTGACGCAAAGCTGTCGGGCTTCGAGGTGACCGTCACTGACAGCACCATCACCATGCCCGACCCCTACAGGTACCACACCAGGACGCTTTGCTTCAGTGATCCAGTCCAACACATTGCGCACAGCGCAGCCCGTGGCTGCTTGGCTCTGTTGGGTCCACACATTGTCTGATGCGGAATGTATCTGATTCGGTATCTCCTCTTGCAATGATGAAGCGCGATACTGACATTGCCGCAGAGACTCGCACGTCTGCTGCGCGCAGGGAGATTGCTGGCGGAGCAGTGCACGCCAGTGGCTGGCTGGGCGCCGAACATGCAGATGCCGACTGGGCCGTGCGGCCGCCTTCTGGTGCAGCAGGTGGGTGTGGGTGCGCAGCCACAACACGGGGTTTGCCGGTGCTGCACGATCCGGGTGCACATTACACCTAGCGCTGTTTCTCGAGCAAAGCAATGTCTTAGCAGTCCACAACTTGCAGCAATTGGAACATCTGGTGTCCAGTCTCAACGGTGAACCTGTCTGCCAGACTACATCCGTAAGCATGGCAGGCAGCAGAGAGGTGGTTGATGACAGCGTCCGACCATGTGTGACACGTCAGACACATGTCCGCTGCAGAGCCTTTCGAGCTGAAGGTGACGGCGCCGAATGTGGAAGGGACGGCAAGCGGCTGGCGGACCGCTGGCGGCGGGCTGCGGCTGCGGGAGCCAGCGGCAGCCAGCGTCGCCTATTCGCCTGCCCTCGCAGAGTACGCCGCCATTGGCTGCCATCCATGACTGCTGTAGGACGTTTGGCGACGCTGCAGGGACACCCACGCCAATGCAATTAGCACACTGCTCTCCCCTCAGCAACAAAGGCACGGCGCAATTGCACGCGGACTTGGCTAATGTGGCCGCAGGATGCGTGTTGCTCCAGATCACGCAGTGCTGCAGCACCGCTTCTAACCGCAGGTATGGGCTGAGCCTGCTGAACCCGCTGCTGGGCGACGCAGTGTCGCTGCAGCAGGGCGGGCGTGTCCACCTCACCTTTGCGCCGGACGGCATGGCATACCCCACCACCAGCACGACCGTGCAGATGCAGCCGCTGCGGCTGACGGTCGCCCGCTCGCCGTTGCTGCGGCAGCTGCTGGCGACGCTGTCGTTGGCGGACAGGTGGGCTCCGCGTGCCACTGCCTTGCGCTAGAGCTGTGCAGTGCACGATGCCTGGTATTTGCTTCTGACCGCCATGCCAATCAGAACCACGCTGTAAGGCAGCGGTGGCGGCAGCAATCTGACATCCACTCTCTGTATCGGACATCTACATGGCGGCTCCAGGGCTGCGTCAAAGCTGGCAGGGCTCTGCACAGAGCGATTCCTCCCTCAACGATCCGTCTCGTGCCTGTGGCACCCGTCTTGTACAGCAGATCGAGCAGTCCTGGGAGCTATCAATCCAGCTGCATGACGCGCCTCTGAATGGATGCGGCAGGTCGATCGGGAAGATTGACACGCTCAACATATGGACGGCGCCGCTACAGGCGGAGATCAGCGAAGCAGGGCCAGTGCGCACGCGCCGCACAGATCTGCTGCTGAACGGCAAGAGCGGCCAAGGTGGGGCTCTAGCTCTGGGACCGGATTCATCAAAACCCCTTTCCACAACCAGCTGTGCATCACTAGGTTCCGTCTCCTGTTGTGTCAAGCTGCACCGTCAGCCGCTCAGCAGCCGCTCAGCCGTCAGCAGCACTATTCAGTGGCGCTCAGCACCCATGCGCCCCACACGGCCATAGCCTCTTCTGCCCGAAACCGGCAAACACACTCAAATCACACGATGCTGCTTGCAGGGGGCGTGCACCTGGTGGTCTGGGGCACGGTCGACTCGCAAGTTGACGGCCCTGTGGACATCACCTTGGGCATTCCCAGCGACATGCTAAAGCGCTTCGGACTGGACGTGCCTGCGGACCACGTGCTGCCAATCTCCATTGGCGGCACGTCCGACGCCTACCGCGTGGACTGGACAAGGTTTTATTTTAGAATTAATTCTTTGGGAAGAAAAACCTTTATTTCTTTTCTTATGTACCGCCAAGCTATTTCATTGACATCTTGCAGCGCGTCGATGTACATCAAGCATCACAGCGTGGCACTTTTTTTAGATTCGAGAGCGCCACAACTGACCACCATGCAACCAGCCGTTGGCGCACACTACCTCTGTTGTGCTGACCGCTGTCTGCACAACCGCTGTTGTTGCAGTGCATCCTCGAAGCTGGCGACGCTGATAGCGCGGCAGAGGTCCGGCAATGATGACAGCCCAGCAGACCTTACATCTGCCGGAGGATGGGCGAAGGTGCTGCTTCGGTGCTCCTGCATTTCGTTGCAATTCTGGAGCCGTCGCGCACTGTAGACATCGTCACCATCTGTTAGTCGCGCATCATGCTCCTTGCCGCAATCTTTGGCGGCTAGTACTCTGCAACGTGTGTGTGGCTGACACGGCAGCCTCACTCTCAGCCTTATCTGGCCTGCAGGAGCTCTTCAAACGCACCTTGAAGGAGGCAGACAGGGCGACGGTCATCACGCAGCCGGCGCCGGAGCTGAGGGAACCGTTGCCATGGCAGCAGTAGTCGCCCTCCAGCTAAAAGCTGACAGCGCCGGGCGCGCCGATGTGCCGGCGTCTCTATCTAGCGGAGCGTGTGGCCGCAGCCAGCGTGCAGCCGTGCATGCAGCTGCTGCTGCCTGGGGGACTGGTGAATGCAGAGGCGGTGACGGAAGGCGGCCTGACAGCGGCATGGTGGAGCAAGCCTCGGCCAGTGACGGAGAATGCCAGCAGGGAACCCTGAGACCCTATCGTCTTTGGGACAAGGGAGTACATGCAAGAAGATATACATATGTATCCTGCAGATTAATGACGTTAAAAAGGTTCATGGGCACCGCCGCCACCACTGCCGCGGCATGAAACTTGCTTGTGAGGTGTGGGTTGGGATTCCGACGTTTCCACTGACGTTCCGTGAGGTGTCCATCGTAAGCCGGCCAGTTTTTCTATTCACTTGCAAACTGCATTTGTGCACATCATCGCTAGCTGCCTACAAGTCTGAAGCCCTCGCCGCCGGACAAACTGCCGTCGGAAGTGTCAGCAGCACATCACGACACTTTCCGTGGGAGCCTCAGCTAGTGTTCGATTGTAATTGAGGCACAGCTTCAGAGCTTTCAGCCTTTTACACCCACTGGTTTGACTCGGCTCTGACGTCTACAGATTATCGCTCAGCATAACGCAACGATTGACGACAACACTTGACGGATACTGTTAGAACTCGAATTGAGCACGCATTACTGCCCATGCCATGTGGCAGCGGTTTTCTTCTGATACCTACTCCTCCACCTTGCACTTCTGCACTCTTTGCACTCATATGTGAGGCCATCTCTCCGCCTGCATCATGCAAAAAGATTGAACCTTAGCGCATTTTGGTTTGCAGTGCTACCACTTCGCAATGCAGCATTGAGACGCGCGGATGATCGGGCACGAGACACAGCAACACCTGCTGCAAGACCTGACTCAAACAAGCAATGCGTCTCCAACATGCTCACAAGCAGATGACAGTTGCACAGCCTTCCCTTCTTCAATTCCCACCTTGAGTGCGGAGCAAAGGCGGCAGCCGGCAGGGCAAGCCCACACAGCCCACACTTCTTCGAGGCCACAGGGACGGCGACAAGCGGCGCTCGGATGCGGGCGCTGCTGCACTGCTTGCAGCGCCAGGCCAGGCCGTTGGGGGAGTGAGCGCTCTGCCAGAACTGCGCAGCCGGCAGCGTCTCCTGACACCTGCTGCACTGCTTCTCAATTGGCACCGTGACCTCCTTCGTGCCGTAGCCTCGCTGGCGGTCCGACTCGCACGCCAAGCACTCTCGCCTCCTACTGCCAAGCACCAAAGGATGTAACTTGAAAAAATCTGCAGGCAGC
>JAABUM010004315.1_pt1 | contig 16219 bp, 12 predicted proteins | sample 5559161 | NCBI WGS metagenome assembly JAABUM01 (sample SAMN10711868, study PRJNA513369) | rock metagenome | isolation source: Antarctica rocks | place: Antarctica: Victoria Land, Siegfried Peak nord
TCGCGCAGGTCCGCCGAATACGCCCCAGCCATCACACGCCATCCTAAAAACCAGGCATATGGGATCGAGGTGGCGGACCCGCACGCAAACCGCTCTAGGGCGATGGACCGTTGACGCGGCGCCAAGGGGGACGGCTCAGCCCTTCTCTTTCATCTCCAGCGCGATCACGTCGAACTTGGCCAGCCAGTTCGGCCCGAAGCTGGTGACGAGCGCCACGTCCGTCGCGTCCCGGCCAGTCGCCATCAGCACGCGGGCGGAGCGCTGCCGGTTGTGCCGGGCGTCGAAGGTATACCAGCGCGGCCCCTCCGGACCCTCAAGGAACGCCTCGAACCAGCCGGAGAAGTCCATCGGCGCGTCCACTGCGGGGATGCCGATGTCGCCCATGTAGCCGGTGCAGTAGCGCGCGGGGATGTTCATGCAGCGGCACAGCGTCAGCGCCAGGTGCGCGAAGTCGCGGCAGACGCCCTGGCGCTCGTCATAGGCGTTGCGCGCGGTCTTGTCGGGCCGGGCATATTCGTAGCCGAAGGTGATGCGGTCATAGGTGAAATCGCAGATCGCCTGGACCCGGCCCCATCCCGGCTCGATGCCGCCGAACAGCGACCAGGCGGTGTCGCGCAACAGGTCGGTGTCGGCGTAGCGGCTGCCCAGCAGATAGACTAGGACAGCGGACGGCAGGTCGTCCACCGGCATCTGCTTCGCCTCCGGCACGACGGGGTCCAAGAGGCCGCTGTCCTGTATCTCGAACAGGGCGGAGACCGTCAGCGGCCCCTGCGGCGCGACGATGCGGTGGCACACGTTGCCGAAGCCGTCCAGGTAGCGCCGCGCCTGGGTCTCCGGCTCAAACTTGATGACATGCGGCGTCAGCAGGTCCTTCTCGCGCGAGGGATGGATGCTGAGCATCAGCAGCATCGGCACGGGCTGCGGGCAGTCGTACGAGATCGTGAAGCCCTGTTGGATGCGTATCATGGGAACCTTCCGGGCAGAGGTTGGGCAAAAGAGAACAGGGTAGCCTTCCAGGTGTCAAAGGCCCAGGCGGTCGCGCATTAGGCAAGCAGAGCATCAGGCAGGCAGGGCATCGGGCAGTAGGAGCATTGGGCAGTAACGGCGTCAGGCAGTCAGGGGCGGCCGGGCGCGGATGGCGTCGTCGTTCGAAGTGACGCGGATCACCACGTCCATGCCAAGGCAGTCCCCGGCGGCACCCATCCAGCTTCCGGATAGCGGCACAGCCTGGCGGGGGTCGCGCACGGCCGCGACGCGGATCAGGTCCCGGGTGCCGACGATGGCGTTGGTCGGGTCGAACTCCACCCAGCCGGCGCCGGGCAGATAGACCTGCATCCAGGCATGGGTGTTGCCGCCGCCGCGGTTCTCGGTCCCGGGGCGGTCCCGGCTGGGAACGTAGATGTAGCCGCTGACGAAGCGCGCGGCCATGCCGAGGCAACGCGCGGCCTCCATCATCAGCACCGCGAAGTCCCGGCAGGTGCCGGTGCCGAGGTGCAGCGTGGTCGCGGGCGGCTGGATGCCAGGCTCGTGCCGGGCGCGATAGGTGAACTGCCGGCGGATGCGCGCCGTCATGGCCGCGAGGATGCCCAGCGTGCCCGCGGCGCCGTCGGCGCGCAGGTGGGAGCGCACCCACTCGTCCAGCGCGCGGGCGGGGTCATGGTGCTGCCGTTCGATTGAGCGCAGCAGGTCTGGCATGTCGTCCGGGTCGTAGCTGAAGGGGTAGGTGCGGGCGTGGTCGGCCATTGCCGCCTCGATCCCCTCCGCGTCCTGCGCCTGGTGGTCCACCTGTAAGGTGCTGCTGAACGTCAGCTCCCTCGCGCGCCCGGCGAAATGGGCGACCGCGACGTTGTTGCCGAACACGTCATGCATCCAGCGCACGGATGACACCGCGGGAGTGATGTCGAGCTGCGCGCCAAGCTGCCGCTGGTCGTTGCTGTCGCGCGGACGCAGCATCATCCTGTGATCCCCGAATCCGACGGGCCGGCGGTAGCGGTAGGTGGTGCGGTGATGGACGGTCAGGATCGGCACGGCACGGCCCGGCACGGCGGCAACGACGTCATCATCTCGTCAGCCTTATCATTGAGGGTCGGAACGGCAAACGTCCGCGCCCGCCTTTCGGTCCCGGTCAGCAAGCCATTCGCAAGGCCCATGCCAGGATTGTGACATCCCGCCCCCGCTGCTGCGGTGATTGCTTGCTGCGATGCACAAATAAGTCTAGGCAGGATGCAGCGGATGGCAAATTGCCACGCAACCCCCCCTGAGCACGGTCCGCGTCGCGCTCCGTAGTCCACACCGGCGCCAGGAGGCGCTTCCTTTTCCATGACAACTTTTGCCGACCTGAAGCTTGCCGACCCGTTGCTGCGCGCCTTGGCCGAGGAAGGCTACACGGTGCCCACCCCGATCCAGGCCGGCGCCATACCGCACCTGCTGACCGGCCGCGACCTGCTGGGCCTGGCGCAGACCGGCACCGGCAAGACCGCCGCCTTCGCGCTGCCGATCCTGCACCGCCTGGCGCTGCACCGGCAGCAGCCGAAGCCGAAGGGCGCCCGCGTCGTGGTGCTGGCGCCGACGCGCGAGTTGGTGTCGCAGATTGACGAGAGCTTTGCCACCTATGCCCGGCACATGCGCCTGACGCACACCGTCATCTTCGGCGGCGTCGGCCAGGGCCGCCAGGTGGACGCGATGCGCCGCGGCGTGGACGTGCTGGTGGCGGCACCGGGCCGGCTGCTGGACCTGATGGGCCAGGGCCACGTCGAGCTGTCCGGCACCGAGGTGCTGGTGCTGGACGAGGCAGACCGGATGCTGGACATGGGCTTCGTTCGCGACATCAAGCGCATCGTCGCCACCCTGCCGCGGGACCGGCAGACCCTGCTGTTCTCGGCCACCATGCCCGCCAGCATCGCCGAACTCGCCGGCACCATGCTGCGGAACCCCGTTCGGGTCGAGGTGGCGCCGCCCAGCACCACCGTGGACCGCGTGCGGCAGATGGTGATGTTCGTGAACGAGGCGGACAAGAAGGCCGCCATCGGCACCTTGGTGAAGTCACCCAGCGTCGTGCGTGCCATCGTGTTCACGCTGATGAAGCACGAGGCCAACAAGGTCGCCGAGTACCTGACGGCGCAGGGCATGGCCGCCGAGGCGATCCACGGCAACAAGTCGCAGGGCGCGCGCGAGCGTGCGCTGGCCGGCTTCCGGTCGGGCGCCGTGAAGGTACTGGTGGCGACCGACATCGCCGCCCGCGGCATTGACGTGGACGACGTGAGCCACGTGTTCAACTACGACCTGCCGAACGTCGCCGAGACCTATGTCCACCGCATCGGCCGCACCGCGCGCGCGGGCCGGGAGGGCTGGGCCATCTCGCTGTGCGACGCCGAGCAGCGGCAGTGGCTGCGCGATGTCGAGAAGGAGATCGGCCAGGCCGTGCCGGTGTTCCGCGACCATCCGCTGCACAGCGAGGCCGCGAGCGCGTCCACGATGAAGGCGCCGGTGCTGGGCGGCGGCGGCGGGCGCGGGCGCAGCTTCGGCGGCGGCGGGCGCAGCCAGGGTCGCCCGTCCCAGGGCGGGCGGCAGTCGGGGCCGCGCCGGGCGGCTTAGCGGTTCTCAGCGTGGGCCTTGAACTGCCCGCAGTCTAAGGGTGCTTGGGCGGCTTGTGTCGAAGCCAGGACACAAACCGCCTCCGCTGTTCCACATGCAGGCAGATGCCTGCAGTTTCAGGTCCGGCCGCTTCGCGCCGGGCCTGATTGCAACCTGGCCCAGGGTCCAGGGACAGACCTTCCCGGGTAGCCACGCAACGGGCTTGCTCCGTGGCCACATGCGCGGTTGTCTGCCTGGACTTCAGCATGTGGCTGATCGAACGCTGGGAGCAACGGGATGCAGACTGGATACCTCGACGCATGCACGCAGTTCCATTGCGCCGGGTGGGCGGTTGACGGCGATCCACCGGCCGCCCTGGAGCTGTTCATCAACGACCAGAAAGTCACGGACATAGGCTGCGATGGGGACCGTCCCGACTTGGTTCCGCATGGGCTTCCGCGCATGGCGGGGTTTTCGTTCGTATTCCGCCCTCCGCTGCACATCTCCGACGTAGTAGATCTTCGCTTTCAAAGCGGCAGCTCGCTGCTGAACTCACCCTCTATCGGGCATAGGCCGCGTCTGGAACTCTTGCTCGAAGGCATTGCAGCCGGCGGGAAAGGTCTGGAGCTTGGCCCACTCTACCGGCCGATCCTTGGGAAACGCGACTATCGGGTCTTCTACGTCGATCATGCCAGCAAAGCCGGTCTTATCGAGAAATACTCCCTGTCTGAAGCGCTGTCCGCCGTGCCCGCCGAAGATTTAGCTGATGTGGATTTCGTCTGGAACGATCGCTTGAGAGCCGTTGCCGGGTCCGGTTACGCTTATTGTCTGGCGTCTCACGTCATTGAGCACGTCGCCGATCCTATTGGATGGATGGGCGAGATCGCCGAAGTCCTCACGCCTGGCGGACGACTCAATCTGGCAATTCCTGAAAAGATGCTCACGTTCGACCGCCACCGCAGCCCTTCCACCCCCGCCGCCATGTTGGAGGCGCATGAACGCAAGCTGCGCCGGCCGTCATTCGGGCAGATCTTCGACCATGTCTCGGGAGTTGCCTTGATCGGGCAACCCGAGCTCGACAAGCTGGTTGCGGCGCGGAATGCTTATGACGTGGCAAGCGCGGCGGAGCTTACCGGCGAGTACCTTGACGTTCACTGCAATGTTTGGACGCACGAAAGCTTTCTTGAGTGCTGGTCAGTCATCCGCGCTCTCGATTTAGTGCCTTTCTCGTTGGCGCGCTTGACGCCGCCGCTCAGCGGCAGCAACGAGTTCACTGTGTCGTTCGTGCGTGATGACAGCACCCCGTAGGAGCGGTGGAGTCTAGAGATCGAAGTATGCAGGACGGCGGAAGCAGGCGTTGACGAAGCGGCGCGGCCGGTCGAGGCCGCGCAGGTGCATGTGCGGCTCATACCGCAGTCCCGTCAGCACACGTTGCCACAGCTCGTCTCAGACGACATGCCTATCCAAGTTCAGGTTCCCATACGATGCTCGCGGCACCATGGCGACCTGGATAGGCCAGGCAGCGAAACCGCCTCGTGGCCACACCCGCGAAGATCTGTTTCTGGACGCTAGGGCAACACCCGTGCAGCCCGTAGCCGCTTGTCAACGCCGGGCGAAGTCGTGCCGCGTCTGGGAAAGGTTCGGGTTGTAATAAGGGTCGTTTTCGACCACGCCGTTCCATCGGCTCCGGAACAGGGCGACCTCCTCCGGGTCCTGCGTGGTCCGTTTCGCGGACGCGCTCTCGAAGTGGCAGGCCCTGGAATACGGGGTATATACGATCCGGTAGCCGATCTGCCTCATGCGCAGGCAAAGGTCCATGTCGTTGTAGTCAATGGCCAGCCTGCGGTCGAACCCGCCGATCTCCGCGATGACGCTCCGGCGGGTCGCAAGACATGCGGCGGTCAAGGCCGAGTAGTTGCGGATGACGTGGGTAAAGGCGTTGTAGCCGACGAAGTCACCGGGAAAGCCGTGGTAGATGTGGCTGGCCCCGCCATGCGGCCCGAGCACCACGCCTGCGTGCTGGATGGTGCCGTCCGCATGAAGCAGCTTGCCGCCGCAGGCGCCGACCTCCGGGTTCTGCGAGAATTCCAGCAGGGACGAAAGCCACTCCTCATCGAACACCTCCATATCGTCGTTCATCAGGACGACATGCTCCGTTTCGATCCGGCTCAAGCCAAAATTCATCTTTTCGGAGTAGTTGAACGGCTTCGTCGGCCCATCGTAGTGGCCCAGGACAACGCCTAGCCGCTTGTACAGCGCCAGTTGCTCGGCCGAGGAGTTGCGGTGGTCCATGACCACGGTGCGGTAGTTGCGGTAGCTGGTGTGCTCCGCGATGGACGTGACGAGGTTGTCCACCATCGTGAAAGGCTTACGGCCCGGCAGCTCGATCCGGCCGTTGTTCGTCGGAATCAGGATCGTAACCGCCGGGTCCCCCGCGATCCGGTGCCGAACCCGGTGCAGCCCCGGCAGCAAGCCGGGTTCGGCGGTCGCACGGTCCGGCCCGTACTTGATCGCGATATGGTCCTGCAACGCCCGGCGCCCGGCGTCGAGCGCCGCCGGCTTCGCGTCCACCTCGGCAGAGGCGCTGCCCGCGATCATGCGCCAGTGATACAGGATGCGGGGTATGTGGTGGATGCGGTCGGTCCGCCGCGACAGGCGGAGCATCAGGTCATAGTCCTGTGACCCCGTGTACTCCGGACGGAACCCGCCCACTTCCAGGAAAAGGCTGGTCCGCACGGTGAGCGGATGCAGCGTGTACATCACGGACTCAAGGTGCTCGGGCGACCAGTCGGGCTTGAAGTAGTGGTCCACGGCCCGCCCCTTGGCGTCGAGCTTGTCCTCGTCGGAGTAGATCACGTCAATGCCCGGATCGTTCACGACGGCCATGGCGACATGGTGCAAGGCGTCGCTCGTCAGCTCGTCATCGTTGTCGAGCATGAGCAGGTGGGTGCCGGTCGCCATCAGCACGGCTGCGTTCGAGGCGGCAGCGATGCCGCTGTTCCGCGGCAGCCGCATGATCCGGATGCGGGGATCAAGCCCCTGGTAGCCGCGCAAGGCACCTATGGTTGCGGGATCGGTCGAGCTGTCGTCGCACAGGCACAGCTCCCAGCGCTGGTAGGTCTGCGACCTGACGGACTCGATGCAGCGCACGAGCCATTCGGGCGCGACGTCATAGACGGGAACCACGACGCTTATGGTGGGCTGGGCCTCTTGCTGCCTCGGGTCGGAAATCTCCATCGTCGCCGGCGGCGGCGGCATGGCAAGCCCGGCCGAACCGCCCAGCAAGGTCACGAAGGGCGGCACGTCCTGGCGCAGTCCCAGCTCGTCCAGCCGGGCCAGCATCCGCTGGCCGACCGCCTCCGGTGACAGCCTGTCCCGCACGGTGGCCTCGGCCGCCTGTCCGACCTGTCGCGCCTGGTCCGGCTGCTCCGTGACCTGCCGCATGAGCCGGGCCAGGTCGGCCTGGTCCGGCTCCGCCCAAAGGTAGCCCGGGAAGTAGGGTCCGGACGCGGAGGCGACGGGGCGGATGCCGTATCCGATCAGGTAGCTGTTCGCATCGGTCGTGAAGTCCATGTTGCCGCCGTAGCCGGTCGCGATCACTGGCTTGCCCATGCCCATGAACTCCGCGATGTTCAGGCCGAACCCCTCGCTGCGATGGGCGGACACCAGGCAATCCGAGCATCCCTGCAGGCCCAGCATCTCCTCGCCGCTCAGCTTTTCGGACCGGACGATCACGTTCGGCCAGCCGCGGACGTGCTGCATCAGCCGCCTGACGCCGGCGGGGTCGCTGCGGCCGGAATGGAACTTCAGCACCAGGCTCACGTCGCCGCGCTCGCCGAAGCTGCTGCGGAAGGCGTCCACCACGCCGTAGGGGTTCTTGCGGTCCATGGAGCTGCCGACGTCGAAGACGGTGAGGAACTGGAACCCTTGCGGCAGCCCGAAGTAAGTCCGGTCAAAAGGACCTTTTGGCTGACACGGAACGATCGCGCAGTTCATGGTATGCACCGGAACGGGCGCCACGGCCGCGACGGCGGCCGTGTTGAAGTCGCTGAGCGTCCAGACCTCGTCCAGCATCGAGAAGGACTCGAACCAGTCCGGGCGCAGGATGTTCATCTCCCACGCCCAGATGCCGATGGTGTAGGCGTCGTCGAACTGCTCCAGCCGGAAGTGGGAGACGATCCGCTGGAGCGTGTCGGCATTGGCCTGGATCAAGTTGACCCGGTAGCGGGGAACCCGGTCGTAGTCCCTGGCCGCAAGGAACGACGGATGCCGGTCGTAGTTGAGGTTGCAAAGCTGGACGGGCACCCTCATGGCGCGCAGTGCGCGCAGGTATCCGCGGGCCGCCGTCCCAAGCCCGCTCCGGGCTGAGAACGGCGCGTAGAAGTTGACGCCGAACGGCCGGGCCATCATGTCGCGCAGCCGGGTTCTCCGGTGCGCGGCGCGGCTGCCGAGAAAGAACGGGCGCCCCTCGAACCTGCCGTGGCGCATCCAGTGGTCAACGGCGTCATGCTCAGGCGCGGCGGCTTGAACGTCGGGGCTGTTCGCGAGGTACCACTCGGGGTCGAAGGCGGCCAGTTCCGCTTTGCTGGGCGGGCGGTCCTGCATGTTATCGTGCGTGTAGTGCTCATCGCCATCAACGGTCGGACGCCGGCCGGCCTCCTCATCGGCCCACCCCTGCGCCAGCCAATGCGCGGCTGCGTTCTCGACCGTCCCTGCCTCGACCAGGGCCGCCACGTCAGGGTTCATCAGGAGGTAAAGGTCCGGGTCCCACTCTGCGGGAAGGCCGGCCGGACGGGGCCTGCCCCTGGATGACCCTGCAGCCTCGGACTGCCGGCCGATACCCGCGCCGCTCACCGTCATAGCTCAACCTACCTGCAACTCAGCACGGGCCAGGTACCAGGGCACCCGCGTCTCGGCAAGCCCATGCGGAGCCGCGGTTTTGCCTTCTCCGGGGTCCTCGGGTAGCGTCCGCCGCGCGTCATCAGGACTTTACAGCCATGCGTTACTCGTTCCTCGACCTGCTCGCCTGCCCCTGCACGCACGAGCCGCTTGTCCTTGTCGCCATAGAGGAGCGCGAGGCCGCCATCCCAGCGCCCTACGTTGACGCCGCCACCCGCGTCAGCTTGCCCGGCTCCGTCGTCGGTTGCCTGCCAGATGGCTTCCAGCCGTCCAGCGATCTAGCCCGCAAGCTGGCCTCGCTTGCCTCAGCCCCTGCCGCGCCCGTCCGGAACGAACAGGTGGTCGTCTGGAACGCCCTCCTGGTCGCGCCAGGTTCCGGGCGGTGGTATCCGGTCATCGAGGGCATTCCGGAAATCCTGCCGGACTCCCTGCGGGATTGGGCGAAGGACGAGGCGTTCTTCGAGAAGGTGGCCGCCAGCCTGCCCCACGAGATCGCAGCGCCCCTTCTCGCATCCGCTGCAGCCGCCGACAGGACGGCAAAGCCCGGCGACAACTTCAAGTCGTCTGAAATCAACCTGCTCCAGAAGGTTGACAACCGTGCCGACTTCCTGGGGCCTGGCCTGTATTCGCCATTCAACCCCTACACCTTCGGGCACTCGTCGGACCTGATCCGGGGCTTCTCGGTCTGCGTTCCCTTTCTGAAGCTGGGGCAAGGGGGTTATGTGCTCGACTCCGGGTCCGGATACTCGTGGACGACCGAGTGGTTCATGAAAATGGGCATCCGCGGCGTCGGGGTGGAGATCAACCGCGACTACCTTGAGGTCGGCCGGCAGCGGATGGGGCCGAAGCAGCCGCACCTGGTCGTGGCCGATGCGGAGAACCTGCCCTTCGCCGCCGGGACATTCGACGCCGTGCTTGGTTTTGACGCCTTCCACCACATACCCGACCGGCCGGCCGCGATGCGGCAGTATGCCCGGGTGCTCAGGGAGCGGGGCCGCGTCGTCCTTGTCGAGCCTGGCGGCGCCCATGAGGCCCATGAGGTTTCGCAGGCTGTCATGAACAAGTATGGGATACGCGAGGTCGGCATGGAGCTGGCCGACGTGCAGGGCTACATTGACGGCATCACGTCGTTCGAGCCTGCCAAGGAAACCTTCCTCTACCCGGTGTCGAGTGCGGATGCCCGGTCTGCGCTGCCCATGGATGCCGCCCGCGACCGGTCCTTCGTCGGATGGTGCCTGTACTCCATCGAGAAGGACGCATCGCGTCATGCCGCCCTTGCCGCGCCGTTGGCGGTTAGAGTCGGGGAGGCCGGGCCATGAGGCTGTTCAGCAAGCGCAAGCGCATCACGCGGCAACTGCGGGCCAAGGCCGACGCGGCACGCGACGCGCGCCAGTGGCCCGTCGCTGCGGCATTGTACGAGGCATACCTATCAGATTGCCAGAACGACGCGCCGATCTGGATCCAGTTGGGTCATGCCCACAAGGAGGCCGGAAGCGACGCCGAAGCCATGAGGGCTTATCAGACGTCCCTCGCCCTGGCCCCCAACGTGGCCGACACCCACTTGCAGATGGGCCACCTGCTCAAGAAGATGGGGCGCTACGGCGACGCCGCGGCGAGTTACGAAGCCTCGTCACGGCTTGGTGCCAGACTCCAAACCAGCTCCGGAGGCGGCAGCCAAGCAGGCGAAGGCTTTGAAGCGGTGGACGGGCGGGATGCCGAGGAGTCCCCGGACTTCCTGCTGCCGCTGGCCAACGCGGCCCGGGACGACAAACGCTGGGCCGACGCCGCCAAGCATTACGCTCTGTATCTCGAACGGCAGGGCGGGACCGGGGAAGTCTGGCCCATTTGGGTCCAGCTCGGCCACGCCCGCAAGGAGGCCGGCGATGCCGACGAGGCCGTCGCAGCCTATGAGCGTGCGGTCGAGCTGCACCCGGAGGCCGACACCTACCTCCACCTGGGCCACCTGCACAAGACGATGGGCGCCATCGAGGCGGCGGCGGCGGCCTTCGCCGCCGCGCTCCGCCTTGATCCTGACTTAGAGGAGGCGGCCCGGGAGAAGGAGGCGCTGACGTCCTATACCGCCGGCACTTCATCGAGGCAAATGGACAGCGATCGCGCCGGTCCCGTGCGATTGGCCTTTCCTTTTCCGCTCTCGCCGGACCAGGTCACGTTCACGCAGGCGTTCCCGGCCATCTACACCGGACTGTCCCGCCGCTTCAGCCACGAACCAGGCACCGCCTGACGGCCAACATTCGCCGTGAGCGCTGGCAATGGCTGGAATGGGTCGGCAGCCGCGCCATGACTCCCGTTGGCTGACTTGCCGCCCGTCAGCCGGCACCCACCCCCGCATTCCGTGCCGCCTGGGGAATGCTCTCCCGCTTTGCACCACGGCAACTGCGCTGGCCTTGAAGTTATAGATGCGAGGACCGGGCACAACCATGACCAGGCAGAGGAATAGCGGACGTCTTGGCCGGGTCAGCCGCGCGCCGGACAGCAGCACAAGATGGGACCTCGGCGGGTGTTGCGCCGGTCGGATCAAGACGCATCGGACGGGTCTTCAGAGCTGTTCCGTATCGAGCGCATACCCCGCCGCGCGCACCGTCCGCACGATGTCAAGCTCGCCGTCGCCGTTGATGCTCTTCCGCAGCCGGCGGATATGAACGTCAACCGTGCGCGGCTCGACGTGGATATCCGGACCCCAGACCGAATTCAGCAGCTCCTCCCGCGAGAACACCCGCCGGGGATGCTGCATCAGGAACTCCAGCAGGCGGAACTCGGTCGGGCCAAGATGGATGGAACGGCCGTTGCGCTGCACGCGATGCGCCGTCAGGTCCATCATGATGTCGTGGAACACATGCTGCCCCCGCACCGGCACCGCCCCTGCCCGGCGCAGCAGGGCGCGCATCCGGGCCAGCAGCGCGTCCATGTTGAACGGCTTGGTAATGTAGTCGTCGGCGCCGGTGTTCAGGCCGCGCACGGCGTCCTGGTCCTCGGTCCGGGCCGTCACCATGATGACCGGCAGGTCGCGCGTGGCCGGGCGGCGGCGTATCTGCCGGCACACCTCGATGCCCGACATCACCGGCAGCATCCAGTCCAGCAGCACGATGTCCGGCACCGCCTCGGCGATGCGGGTCAGGGCCTCCTGGCCGTCCACCGCCTCCTCGACGCGGAAGCCCTGCTTCTCCAGGTTGTAGCGCAGCATGGTGGCGAGCGCCGCCTCGTCCTCCACGACGAGAACAAGCGGCTTTTGCAGCAGGCCCGCCATGGCCGACCTCATGCGGCGTCCCCTGCCGACGCGGGCAATGCGTCGGGCGGGCGCACCACGGCGTAGGAGGTCCCGGCGCCCTTGGGCCGCTCGTCGGCCAGCTCCTGGCCGGTGATGGCGTAGTGGACGTGCTCGGCGATGTTGGTCGCGTGGTCGCCCATCCGCTCCAGGTTCTTGGCGATGAACAGCAGGTGCGTGCAGGGCGTGATGTTGCGCGGGTCCTCCATCATGTAGGTGACCAGCTCGCGGAAGATCGAGTTGTACAGGTCGTCAATCGCCTCGTCCGACCGCCATACCTCGACTGCCTTGGCCGCATCCTGCTCGCCGATGGCGTCTATCACCAGCTTGAGGTTCTGCTGCACCAGGCGGGACATCGTGGTAATGGCCGTCAGCTTGAACGGCAACTGGAACTGGCCCAGCACGATGCTGCGCTTGGCGACGTTCTTGGCATAGTCGCCGATCCGCTCCAGGGCCGCCGTGACCTTCAGCGACGCCACGATCTCCCGCAGGTCGCCCGCCATCGGCTGGCGCAGGGCCAGCATCCGGATGACGAGCTGCTCCGTCTGGCGTTCGAGCGCGTCCACGGCCGGGTCCTGCTCGACGGCGAGGGACGCGACGGCAGGGTCGCCCTCGGCCACCCCCCTGGTGGCCAGCGCGACCTGGTTCTCGACCAGGCCGCCCATCTCGGTCATCAGGCCGCGCAGGCGCAGCAGCTCCTGGCCGTAGCTTTTGACGATGTGCTGGGTCTCGGACATTGCGGTGCCTCCTATCCGAACCGGCCGGTGATGTATTCCTGGGTGCGCTTCTGCTTGGGCGCCGTGAACATCTGCGCCGCCGGGCCGACCTCGACCAGCTCGCCCAGGTAGAAGAACGCAACCTGGTCGGCGCAGCGCGCCGCCTGCTGCATGTTGTGGGTCACGATGGTGATGGTGAAGTCGCGTTTCAGCTCGTCGATCAGCTCCTCGATCTTGAGGGTGCTGATGGGGTCGAGCGCGCTGGTCGGCTCGTCGAGCAGGATGACCTCTGGCCGCACCGCAATGGTGCGGGCGATGCACAGCCGCTGCTGCTGCCCGCCGGAGAGGCCGGTGGCGGAGGTGGCCAGCCGGTCCTTCGCCTCGCCCCACAGGGCCGCGCGGGTCAGCGACCACTCCACGCGCTCATCCATGTCGGCGCGGGACAGCTTCTCGTGCAGGCGGACGCCGAAGGCGATGTTGTCATAGATGGACATCGGGAACGGCGTCGGTTTCTGGAACACCATGCCGACCCGGCTGCGGAGGTCGTTCAGGTCAACGTCCGGGGCGATGATGTTCTGGCCGTCCATCATCACTTCCCCCTCCGCGCGCTGGCCGGGATACAGGTCATACATGCGGTTCAGCACGCGCAGCAGGGTGGACTTGCCGCAGCCGCTCGGGCCGATCATGCCCGTCACCTGCTTGGCCGGTAGGTCCAGCGCGATGGACTTCAGCGCCTTGTTGTTCCCGTAGAAGAAGCTGAGGTCGCGCATGGCGATCCGGGCCGGGTTCAGCTCTGCCGCAGATGCGGCGCGCATCATCCCCATGTTGTGCCCGGCACCCGGCTCCGCCCTGGACTCCATGGCCCGGCTGGCCTGCTCTGACGCCATATCCTAGCTCCTCTTCCGCAGCACGACCCGCGCCACGATGTTGATGGCCAACACGCCCATGGTGATCAGCAGCGCCCCGACCCAGGCAAGCTGCACCTGGTCGGCATAGGCCGACGCCGCGAAGTTGTAGATCGTCACCGGCAGGCTGCTGACGGGCTGGCTCATGTCCAGCGACCAGTTCAGGTTGCCCAGCGAGGTGAACAGCAGTGGCGCCGTCTCCCCGGCGACGCGGGCGATGGCCAGCAGGATGCCGGTCAGGATGCCATCCAGCGCCGCCCGGTAGCAGACGAAGACGATGGCCTTCCACTTCGGCGCTCCCAGCGCCACCGCGGCCTCACGCAGCGCCGTCGGGATCAGCCGCAGCATGTCCTCCGTCGTGCGGACCACGATGGGGATCACGATGATCGCCAGCGCGATGCACCCGGCCCAGCCGGAGTAGCCGCCGAACGGCTGCACCGCGAACTGATAGACGAATAGGCCGATCAGGATGCTGGGCGCGGACAGCAGCACGTCGGACACGAACCGGACGGCATCGCCGAGGCGCGACCCGGCCGCGTATTCGGACAGGTAGGTGCCGACCATCAATCCAATGGGCGTGCCGATCAGCGTCCCGATGAACGCCTGTATCAGGCTGCCGACGATGGCGTTCAGCAGCCCGCCGTTCGACCCGGCAGGCTTCGTCACCTCGGTCAGCACGGACAGGTGCAGGCCGCCGAAGCCGCGCAGGAACAGGGTGAACAGGATCGAGGCCAGGAACAGCAGCGCGATCACCGTGGCGGACCAGCACAGCACCTTTACCACCCGGTCCGACCGGCGGCGGCGGCGGCCGAGCGCCAGCGCGATGTCCGCGTTGCGCGGCGGCTGGCCCGTGAGGCCCGGGGATCGCTCCTGCAGGCCGCCCGCAACCGCGCTCATGCCCGCAGCCTCGACCGCAGCAGCGTCCGCGAGATCGTCAGGACGACGAACGAGATCACGAACAGCACGAACCCCAGCGCGAGCAGCGACGCCAGCTTCAGGCTGCCGCCTGTCGCCTCGCCGAACTCGAGCGCCACGATCGAGGCGATGGTGTTGCCCGGCCCGAACAGGCTCTGGCTGATCCGGTTGGTGTTGCCGATCACGAAGGTGACGGCCATCGTCTCGCCGAGCGCGCGGCCCAGGCCGAGCATGATGCCGCCCACCACCGACGCCCGCGTGTAAGGCAGCACGATGGAGCGCATGACTTCCCAGGTCGTGCAGCCCACTCCATAGGCCGACTCCTTGAACACCGCCGGCACCGTCAGGAACACGTCGCGCATGGTGGCGGCGATGAACGGGATGATCATGATCGCCAGGATCAGCGACGCGGTGAAGATGCCGGTGCCGAAGGCCGGGCCGCCGAACAGCCGGCCGATGCCGGGCAGTTCTCCAAGTGTGTCAATCGCCCAGGGCTGCACGTATTCCGCCATGACCGGGACGATGACGAAGAAGCCCCACATCCCGTAGATGATGGACGGCACCGCCGCCAGCAGCTCGACCGCGGTGCCCACGGGGCGCCGTACCCATTGCGGCGCGAGTTCCGTCAGGAAGAACGCAACGCCGAAGGCCAGCGGCACGGCGATGACGAGGGCTATGATGGACGTGACGATGGTGCCGTAGATGGGAACGGCGCCGCCGAAGGTGTCCTGCACTGGGTCCCAGTCCGCGTTCGCCAGGAAGTAGGCGCCGAACTGCTGGAACGCGGGCAGGCCGCCCAGGAACAGCGTGACGATGATTGCGCCAAGCAGGACGAGCACGAGCATTCCGGAGGCGCGGGCAACGCCGGCGAAGACCGCATCGCCGACATTCCGCCTCGGGACGGTGCGCGGCGATACGGAGGGGGCAGCGGCGGCTTGGGACAAGAGCGGCATCCTGATGGGACATGGCTGGCAGGCTGGGCCGGGCGCCCGGGACATGCCCAGGCGCCCCGATGGGCAGCGTCCTACTTATAGACCGCCGCGCCGGCAGCCATGATCGAGTTGCGCCAGGCGCCGCGCACGCTGTCCTGCACGGCCTTGGGCAATGGGATGTACTCAAGCTGCGTCGCGATGGCGCCGCCGTTGTTGTAGGCCCAGTCAACCCACTTCAGCACGTTCGCCGCGCGCGCCGGGTCCTTCGGGTCCTTGGGAACCAGCAGGAACGTGGCGGAGACGATGGGCCAGCTCGTGCCGCCGGCCTGGTCAATCAGGTCCACTGCGAAGTTCTGCGCCCCGCCCCAGTTGCCCGACGCCGCCGCCGCCTGGAACGCCGCCGCCGTCGGTTCCACGAACGCGCCCGACTTGTTGCGGAGCTGAGTCGTCGTCAGGTTGTTCTGCGTCGCATAGGCGTTCTCGACATAGCCGATGGCGCCGCGGGTGTTCTTCACGGTGCCGGCCACGCCGTCGTTGCCGCGGGCGCCCGCGCCCGCCGGCCACTTGACGCTGGTATTGGCGCCGACCTGGCTCTTCCAGTCAGGGTTGGTGGCCGACAGGTAGGACGTGAACACGAACGACGTGCCGCTGCCGTCGGCGCGATACACCGGGGCAATGGCCAGGTTCGGCATCGCCACGCCGGTGTTCAGCGCCACAAGCTTGGGGTCGTTCCACTTGGTGATCTTGCCGAGGTAGATCTCAGCCAGTGCCTCGCCGGTCAGCTTGACTTGGTTGGCGGCGATGCCGGGCAGGTTCACGATCGGCACCACGGCGCCCATCACCATCGGAAATTGCAGCAGGTTGGCCGCTTGCAGCTTGGCCGCGTCCATCGGCGCGTCGGAGGCGCCGAAGTCCACGGTGCGGTTGGTGATCTGGTTCTGCCCGCCGCCGGAGCCGATGGCCTGGTAGTTCAGCTCGACGCCGATGGCGGCCTTC
>JAABUM010004316.1_pt1 | contig 16217 bp, 7 predicted proteins | sample 5559161 | NCBI WGS metagenome assembly JAABUM01 (sample SAMN10711868, study PRJNA513369) | rock metagenome | isolation source: Antarctica rocks | place: Antarctica: Victoria Land, Siegfried Peak nord
GCAGCGACGCGCGGCGATCGTCGCGGCCTACCTCGCTTCGCTGCGCGAAGGCAACGGCACATAAAGCCTCACGAGGTCTCGGCCTCAATCTCCGTGGCCACGCAGTAAGCCCACAAACCGGCCCACCCAATCACCCGCGCTAGCCTGAACCAACACGAAGTGGCTGGCCTGCTTGCCTGGTGGTCATTGATCCACATCCCTGACGAGAATGTGCCCACGGTTCTCGGGCACTTCTTTCGGGTCTTGCGTTCCGGTGGGCCGCTGATGCTCGGCTTTCACGTCGGCGACCAGACACGGTTGAAGACAGAGGGCTATGGCGGCCACCCGATGAAGGTCTACGTCCACCGCCGCCAACCGGAGCAAGTAGCAGCCTGGCTGCGTGACGCAGGATTCGACATCGAGGCCACTCTCACGATCGAGCGAGACAAAAATGTCCCAGGGAGACATTCCGGGAGCCATACTCTTCGCGCGACGCCGTTCCTGACTTCGACGTCTCACCTGCGATGCAAGCCCTCGCCCGCACCGCAAACCTGCCGGCGCGCATGATTGAGCACGCGTTGGCTAAGCGTTTCCCCGTAGTCGATTGCTGATCGGGCCTCAGTTGCGTGGTGTCGTGGGAGGGTGAATGCGTGTCACGTGCGCGCATACTGCAGAGCCAGCGGTTGGCGGTCACGTCCTGGCTTGCCAGCGACGTCGACGACCTGTTCGTCGTCCACTCGGACGCGGAGACCATGAGGTTCCTACGTCAGGGTCAACCCGAGACGCGCGCAGAGACTGCGGGTCTGGTCGACCAGTACATGGCCGAGCACGCTGCCAACAGTTTCACGAAGTGGCGATTAGCCGACCTCGATGATCGTCTCGTCGGTCGGGCCGGGTTCCGGTCGCATCAGGACGGCCGGGAGCTGGGCTACATGATTCGGCGTGACCTGTGGGGGCAGGGGATGGCGACCGAGATCGCGGCCGCTTTGGTGACGTGGCATCGGGTCCATACCGCGGATTGCGCGCTGTATGCATACGTCGCCATGGACAACCCCGCTAGTCGACGTGTCTTGCAGAAAATCGGGTTCGACTACATAGGGCGGGAAGATCACTCTGGCGTGCCGTGCGAACTCTTTCGCATGCTTCCGGGCTCCTGATCGAGATCGGGGACCGACTCGCCAACCGGTGGATACGGTTGCGACGTGACCTACTCGTGGACGTTCTTGGCCGTGGCGATCGTGCTTGTCCTGACCCCAGGTGTCGACTTCGCTGTGATCGTTCGGAACACCGTCACCGGAGGCCGTCACGTCGGCACTGCAACGACCCCGGCGCGGACAGTTTCGCCCGCGAGCTCATCGGCGAATATTCGGTCGCGCTCCAGCAGGTTGGCCAGGGCCCGGTCGGGATCGCTGGTGCGAAGCCAGAACGCATCCGCCGCACCGCGCCTCGGGAACGCGGCCTGGCGGAATTCCCGCGTCGGCAGTAGCCACACCGCGTGCCGCGGATCAGACAGGTGCGGCCGGATCAGTTGTGGGAGCAGTCGGAAGCCCTCGACGAGGACCAGGTGGTCATCCGGCAGTTGCCGTAGGTCATCTAGTACCAGGTCGAAGCCCCCACCGTGAAACCACGGGAAGGTCCGGTGCATCGTCATGGGATCGCGCCACTCCCACCGCTCGTGCATGTCCATGCGTCGAAGCACTCGAGCAACGGTGCCTCGGCAGGCTCAAGCCGGTCGCTGTGCACACCGATCGTCGCGTCGGTGCTGTAGAGGCGAGCACCAACGCGCCCGGCCAGCAGTCGCGTCACAGTGGTCTTCCCGGCGCCACTGCCACCGCCTACCCACCGGACATGCTCGAGCGAGCGCACTCGATCAGTATCCCGGGCCGGACCTTCGCACCCCGCCGGCGGCCCGCGACCACGCCGCCCGCGCTACGCCCCAGGCACGTGCACTGTGGCGCTGCTGGAACCCCGATCTATCCCAATGGATTCACGGCGAACCACGCAGGGCGTCCCCGCAAGCCGAACCTAACCGGTCAGGGAACCTTGGGTGCGCTGTTGTCCCCTCGACCGGAGGCCGTCTGGGTGGTAGCGGACGGGCCGTGTCAGTTGCACACGTTTGCGATGTCGGGGATGCGCCGGCGCAGGTGGTCGAGGGACTGCTGGGATCTGTCGAGTTGGCCCTGTGCCATCAGGTTCGCCAGTCCTGGATCGCCAGCGGCAGCCCCGGCGGGGATCCAGTCGAGCATCCGCTGGATGCGCAGCGGGACCGCGCTCAGAATGGCCTGCGCGGAGACACCCGCGTAGGTCGAAGTGATGAGCTCGAGCCGGTCCGCGGCCGCGTCGGTGCCGATGTCGCGCCACAACGGGACGCAGTTCCAGGCGAGGAACGCCAGTTCCAGCACAGGAGTGGATGGCCCCGCCATGTCCCAGTCGAAGACGCCAACGAGCCGGTCGCCGTCAAAGCACACGTTATAGGGGGCGATGTCGTTGTGCCCGATGATCGTCGGGTTCGGCAGCTGGGCGTACCGCCAGGGGCCGGGGTGGATGAAATCGACGACGGTCTCGTGGAATATCCGCGTCCAGGTGACGACCGACTCGATCTGCCCATTCGTGAGCAGCTCCGTGTCCACGTCGACGACCCGTCCAGGAAGGTAGGTGAGCACCTCACGCCCTTGGTCGTCGAATCCGAGTACCCGCGGAACGTGATCGACACGGGACGCGAGGAACGTCAGCAGCTCGTGAACGGCGGGAGTCCATGGTCCGACCGCGCGATGCACGGCCGTCCCGATCCGCCAGGCGCCCCCCACGTTGCTGACCAGAAGCTCGGGAACGTCATTACCGACGCACCCGTTCTGAGCCATATCCAGTCCCCTCTCAGCTCGTCGAAGCGAGCTATACGTGAAGAAAATTACGGCGCCCATCAAGCGTACCGTCGTCGGATCGTCTTACCAGAAGCTGATCAAGGCGCTGAGAATCGAGGACAGCACCCAGACGTCGCCGGTAGCCGTTCGGCATACGAGGCGGCTGCGGCTGGGAAGCGACCGGACATGCCGAGACCCGGTCGTCGCTTTCGATGTTGTACAGAGCGTGGTGCCACCGAGAGGACCGCGTCGCTAGTTCGACAGCGCTCGCAGCGTGCATCGGTCAGAGCAGCCGGTCCCGGTGACTACCCCGCTGGCGAATGTAGCGCGGCGAGTGCGGCCTGGGCATCGAGCAGGGCCTTCAGTGTCGCGTCAGGCTGGCACTCAACGGAGACCGGCGCATCCTCACGGTTGAGCCACAAGCCTCGCCATCCTGCCCGTTGCGCTCCGGCGACGTCGTTGGCGATCGAGTCCCCGATCATCGCAAGACGAGCGGCGCGAACCCCCACCTCGGCAGCAGCGATGTCGAAGAGTCGACGATCCGGCTTCTCGCAGCGGTGGTCCTCGGAGAAGACGCAGTAGCAGGCTCGCCTGCGTCGGCGACGTGAGCCGGTAGACCCGGTGCGCAGCCGGGTCTACCGGGGGCGCTGATGGCTGAAGGTGCGCGTTCGTCCGGGCGCGATGCCCATAGGTTTATTCCGGAAGGCAAAGAAGATAGGTTACCAATGTGACAACACGTATACGTAGGCCGAGAACCGGCGGTACTGGACGGCCACCGTACGGGTACCAGTTGGCGAAGGTGAAGGGCGGCGCGGCTTCCGATACCCGCCTCGCGGCCGACGAGGTGACGGCCCCCGTGGTGCGCCGAATCTTTACAGAGTATGCAGCCGGGCAGGGGCTACAAGCCATTGCAGAGTCGCTGACCGCTGACGACGTGTTATGCCCGTCTGCCTATGACCGGGAACGCAACCCGCACTTTGGTTGGGCTGGCTGGTCCAAGGGCACTGTCCGAGCAATACTCGTCAACGAGCGGTACGCCGGTGGCGTGTACTACGAGCCGCTGATTGATGCGGAACTCTTCGCCCGAGTGCAGGCGACCTTCGCGCGCAAACGTACCCAACGCAGCGAGCTGCCCCAGAGCGGCGAGCGCGTGTACAGATTCCGCGGTGTGCTTCGGTGCGGCTATTGCACCCGAAGCATGCAGGGGAGTTGGAACAACGGCGAGGCCTACTACCGGTGCCGGTTCCCGGAGAAGTACTCCGACGTCAACAGCATCGCCCATCCGCGAAATGTGTACCTTCGGGAGCGTCGCCTCCTCATGCCGCTGCACCACTGGCTCGCTGCTAACTGCCCTCCCCATTATCTCGCGGGTCGGCCGGCGCAGCGGAACGTCTCCGTTACAAACGGTTCAGAGCCTGCAGCGCAAGACAGCGACCGTTTGCAGCCGCTGATTCGACTGGTCGATGACGAAGCTCCCTCGGAGCAGGCGCGGCTCTACCAGCGGCTCTACCTGAGGCTCACGTACATATCGGGAGAGACGTCGGTCCGGGCCAAGATCGTGGTTGCCCCGACGAACACCGTGATCCGTGGAAACATCTCACTCTGATCCAAGTTATCCGTCCTGACGGGTTGACGGCGGTCACGAGACGGTATGGAGTGACCGCTCGGGTCTGAGTGCGGCTGCGCGTCAGGGGCCCCCTTTACGGAATTGGCGGGTTGCCGGGCAGGGGCGCCTACTCGGCGTATCCGACATATGTGCACGTCTGAGAACACCGATGTCCGGCTGGTTGCTGAGATCGCCAAACGGCCGAGCTACGTCGCAATCAGCCTGACCTGCAGCGGTACGTCTGAATGGTCGTCGGCTCGAGGACGATAGCGGGAGGCGATCACGACTGTCTGGGCGCAGGCAGTCGTGTGCGGCGTGCGTCATTCATCTGATCCGCCCCTCAGCGGCCAAGCTGGTCTCCGCATCGCGGCGGATGGCGGGCAGCAGGAAACGTACCGCGACGCGGTGGGTGCCCGAGCCGATGACGATCGCCCGGTAGGCGGCGCCGTGCAGCCGGGAACGCCACGTACGTACGCGCGCTGACGGTCGTGCCAGCGGCCTCCTTGGCCAGGGTGAGGGCCAGGGGGTGCCGCGAGAAGCGGTGCCGACCGACGAGACGCAGGAGGCGACGGGCACAACTTCGGCGACGTGTAAGCCGGGCAGCGTCGCCCCCCGCTCCAGCGGGGTACCCGACGATTACGCGGGCTCGGCCGCCAGCAGCGGGCGAATGCTTCGGAGGCGGCGAAGCGAGGTCCAGCGACCTGCTTGGACAGCGCGGGCCACACGATGCGTGGTGGTGCCGTGACCGGCAATCGAAGCTCGTCGACGAACGGGATCTCGCCCGAGGAATCCGGGGTCGTGTGCGGCGCGCTCACGGCGTGACGTGCTCGGCGACGGCGCCGGCTCAGCGGCGGTAGCCGAAGGCCGACGGATGGAAGTGGTCGCGGGCGAATAATTCCGGGCCGACGGGCAACAGAGCGGGCGCGCCGATCCAGGTTGCCCGCGGCTGCGCCTCGCAGATCCGCCGGGACACTTCATCCAGGGCGGCAGCCCGCTCGGTGAGGTAGCGGCCGAGCACGCTAGGCATCGCCAGGAAGGCGTCGAACGGCGGGATACCCGTGACCCCGACACGCTCGGCGCAGCCGGTCACCTCCTCGACGATGGCGGTGAGATCGTCACCCCACTCCTGCGGCGTGCGACGGGTCAGCACGTCGTTGACACCGGCGAGGAACCACCGCAACGGTGAGGTCCTTGCCGAGCCGAGGAAGGAGGCTGTAGCGAATGCGCCGTGCAGTGGCGGCGGGCTGCCCCACCACAGACCATTCGACCGGGCGGCCGGTCCGTCGCGCGAGCTCGCGGGCCAGCGCGCCGGGAAAACCTTCGTCATGGGTCTCGACGCCGCAACCGGCCGCGGTGGACTCGCCGAGAACCGCAACGCGAAGCGGCGGAGCTGCCGCCTCGAGGTGTTCCGGGGGCGGGGCTGCGTCGCCGGTGGCCGGGCCTTCGGCCGGCGGGACCATTTCCGTTGTGGCGCGTACCCAGATCGCCTCGGCCACTGCGACTGGCATCAGCAGTCGGTTCACAACACCACCCCCTTCTCGACCGCGCTGACAGCCGGTTGGCTGCGGGTTCGGCGGCCCGGGCGACCTTCTCGCCCGACCACGGACCCCCCATGCTGCCCTCGATCAAGCCGAGGTCTAGGACGGCCAGTTGCTCCGCTGGGGGAGGCGCAGGTGTTAGGAGCACTGCCTGCATACCCCGTGGTGGCGGCGCAGTTTGGCAGTGTGTAGCAGGGCTTCGCACTGTTGGGCTCCCCTGCCAGGTCCCCGTGGCACCCCGCCGCGGCGTGCGAGCAGAGAGGGTGGTGCGGGGTCGATCATCTGCCCTCGCGTGGTGGCGGTGCTGAGAGGCATGGGGCGACGAGCGGGGACCAGCGCCCACGCGTCGAAGAAAGTGCCGTCCCGGCGGCACATGACGCAGTCACGTATTGCCCTTTGTTCTCCTTGTTGTCTTCGTGGTGTACAACCGTCGTCAAATCGTTGCAGTCTCGGGGTAGGTCGCAGGCGGACGGTCGGGGGAACTGCTGCGACCGCACGCTGCACCCATCGGTGCTGCGCGTCGAACATTTGCCTCCAAGAGGTTGTCCTGCTGGGCAGAGCGAAACATCTCAGCGAACAACGACTGTCCGCTACGGCCATGGCAGGGCTGAACCCCCATGCGACAGCCTGAGATGTCAGACATGGTGTCTACGCTCTGGAATATCACATTCGCGGACGGGGCGATTCCGTCGTGGGAAGCGCATTGCCCCACGTGCCGCACCACCGTGAGAGGAACGTCGTTGCCGGTCTCAGATAAGTGGCCAACGACACCGCGGTCCAAGCAGCGTTGGGGGGATGGCATGGCGGGCTCGTTTCGGCAGCCGATCGCGATCGTGGGGATCGCGTCTCGCACGCCGGCCTCGGAAGGCCCGGACGAGTTCTGGCGGGTGCTGCGCAGCGGCGTCGACACGATCCGGGACCGTGACAGCGATCGGCCGTTCGGCCCGGAGCGAGGAGGCTTCGTCGACGGCATCGACGAGTTCGACGCCGACTTTTTCCGGATGTCGCCCCGCGAGGCCGCCGAGGCCGCAGTCCTGGGCCGCCCTACGGGCGGCGCGCGCCGCGGGAGGCCCCGCTCATCGTCGGCTCCGTCAAGACCAACATCGGCCATCTGGAGAGTGCAGCTCGACCACCCGACGCCGGTTGCGGTAGCGCGCTTGCTGCTGTCCGAGGTCGGCGGTGTTGAGGAGGCGGCGCCGTCGGTGACGGGCGCCATCCTCCGGACGGTGCCGCTGCCGACCGAAGCGTCGCGCTTCCGGCCCAGTTTCGCGTCGTCCGAGGATCTCGGCAAGGACACCGAGTTCGTGGTCCAGCTCGCCTCGGGAGGTGTCGCAGGGGCGGCGCTGCCCAATCTCGTCTGCGTTCCGTCCTTCGTCGTCGGCTCCGGCCCACACCAATTCATGCGGTTCGCTGACCGCTTCGACGGCCGGCGCGACGTCTACGTCTGCTCGCTGCCGGGCTTCCGCGGCAACGAGTCTGCGCCCGGGTCCTGGGGCGCCGCCGTCGATGTGCTGGCGGACTCGATCCGCCGGGCCGTCGGCGACGCGCCGTTCGTATTGGTCGGCTACTCGATCGGCGGGGTCATCGCACACTCACTGGCCGCACGGTTCGAGGCGGCGGGAACCCCACCCGCTGGCGTCGTCATGATCGACACCCCGACGCCGGAGGGCGAAGACGAGAGCAATCGCGTCTTCTCGATGGTCATGACGGAGATCCTCGAACGCGGGAACGAGGCCATATCCATCGATGACGAGAACTGGCTGGCCATGGGGACCTACATGTGCCTGCTCTCCGAGCGGCCATCTGACCGGGTCACCGTCCCCAGCCTGCTCATCCGGGCCGGCAAGCCGCTTCCGACGAGTGACTCGGACAAGGGATGGCCGGCGTGGGAGGTCACCGACGAGCAGGTCGACGTGCCCGCCGACCACTTCGCCCTGATCGAGGCCGCGATCGACGGGACCGTGGCCGCGACGGAGAAGTGGCTGCCGGCATGAGCCAAACCATGATGAGCCGAGCCGCTACCGAGCGGCGCGGACTGTCCATTGCCGTCGTGCTCGTGGGCGTCTTCGCCTCCTCGCTCGACTTGTTCATCGTCAACATCGCCTTTCCGGACCTCGAGCGCTCGTTTCCGTCCGCCAGCCTCGGGGGCCTGTCCTGGGTGCTCAGCGCGTACGCCATCACCTTCGCCGCGGTGCTGATGCCGGCCGGCCGGTGGGCGGACCGGTCCGGGCGCAAGCGGGCGTTTCTGGCCGGCCTCACGCTCTTCACCGTCGCGTCGGCGGCCTGCGCCGCCGCCCCGTCACTCGACATTCTGTTTGCGGCCCGCGTCCTGCAAGCCGTCGGCGGGGGGCTCATGCTGCCCAGCTCGCTCGGTCTGATGCTGCCACTGTTCCCGCCGGACAAGCGCGGCGCAGCCGTCGGGCTGTGGTCGGCGATGGGCGGTGCCGCGGCGGCGTTCGGACCGCCGATCGGGGGCCTGCTCGTTCAGGTCGACTGGCGCTGGGTCTTCCTCGTCAACCTGCCGATCGGCGTCGTCGCGGTTCTCGTCGGACTGCGCACGCTGCGGGAGGTCCGTGATGAGGCGTGCAAGGCGCCCGACGTGTTCGGCGCCCTGGTGCTCGCGGCGACAGTCGCCACCGCCGTCGCCGCAATCGTGCAGGGCCAGGCGTGGGGCTGGGACAGCCCCCGGGTCCTCGGCCTGCTCGCGATGGGTGCCCTCGGCGTTGTCTTCAGCGGCTGGCGGTCGTTGCGGCACCCGGCACCCGTCATCGAGCCGGCCATCCTGCGCATCCGGGCGGTGGCTCTGGGCGACCTGGCGACGATGTTCTTCTTCGCCGGCTTCGGCGCCATGATCCTCGCGTCGACGCTCTTCCTCACGGCGATCTGGCGCCACACGGTGCTGCGGGCCGGTATGGAGATCGCCCCCGGGCCGATCATGGCCGCGGTGTTCGCGGTCCCCGGTGGCCTGCTTGCCGCACGCCGTGGGCCCCGGCTGGTGGGCTTCGCCGGCAGCATCCTCTTTGCGGCCGGAGGCATCTGGTGGGCGGTGGGCACCCAGGCTGGCCCGCACTACGCCGCGACGTTCCTGCCAGCTGGAATCCTCGCAGGCATCGGCTCGGGCCTGGTGCTGCCCAGCCTTTCCGCGGCGGCCACACTCCCGTTGCCCCCGGGGCGCTTCGCCACCGGCACCGCCATGATGACCATGTGCCGGCAGATCGGCCTGGCCCTCGGCGTGGCCGTCGTCGCGGCCATGCTCGCCCTGCGACCCGACGTCGACGCCTTCCACGCGACCTGGCTGTTCATGGCGGCCTGCGGCGTCGCCGGTGGCCTCACGTTCCTCGCGATCGGCAACGAGCGTGCCGCTGAGAAAAGTGGCTCTTTGGAGTTGGAGGGTGGGTTCGTGGCGACGCGCCGGAGGGTGAGTAAGTCGGGGAGTCATGTGCAGTAAATGCGAGAATTATGAGCTGTGCGTCGTAAGGCCTGAAGGAGAAAGTAAGTAAATTCATCTTGGAATGACTGTGTCTGCTTGACTTGATTAAATAGCGGAGGGAATGTCATGAAGGGTGCGGAGCGCCTGCGGGTCGCCATCGTGGGGATCGCGGCCCGGACGCCGGGCGCGGCCGGGACCGAGGAGTTCTGGGGTCTGCTCCGCGGGGGCGTTGACGCCACCCGGGACCGTGACCAGGGCCGACCCAACGGACCGGACCGCGGCGGGTTCGTCGATGGCGTCGAGGAGTTCGACGCCGGCTTCTTCGGCATGTCGCCGCGGGAAGCCGCCGGGGCGGACCCGCAGCAGCGTCTCGTGCTCGAGTTGGCGTGGCAGGGGCTCGAGGACGCGGGCATCGTCGCCGCCGAGACGGCGCGCGCGAAGGTCGGTGTCTTCCTCGGTGTCATGGCCGCCGACTACGCCGACCTCGTTGCGATCGCGGGCACTCGCGGCGTCACGCGGCACACGCTGACCGGTGTCGGCCGGGCGATGATCGCCAACCGCATCTCCCACACCCTGCGCTTCCGCGGTCCCAGCATGACGGTCGACACCGGACAGTCCTCTTCGCTGGTCGCGGTCCACCTCGCGTGCGAGAGCCTGCGCAGCGGCGAGGCAGAGATCGCGCTGGCGGGCGGCATCCACCTCAACCTGTCCCCGCTGAGCAGCGCCGTCGTCGAGGCGGCGGGCGCGCTTTCGCCGGAGGGCAACGGTTACGTCTTCGACGAGCGGGCCAACGGCTACGTGCGCGGCGAGGGCGGCGGCATGGTCGTGCTTAAGCCGCTCACACGGGCGATCGCCGACGGCGATCATGTCTACGCGGTCATCGAGAGCAGCGCGGTCGGCACGGGCTCCGATGAGAGCGGCCTGACCGTCCCGAGTGCGACCGCGCAGGCGCGCATCATCGCCGAGGCCCTGGACCAGGCCGGCATGGACCCGGCGGCCGTGCAGTACGTCGAACTTCACGGAACCGGCACCCGGGTCGGCGACCCGATCGAGGCCGCCGCGCTGGGCGAGGCCTACGGGCGAGCCCGTTCCGGCGGCGGCCGGCTGATGGTGGGCTCGGTCAAGACGAACATCGGGCACCTCGAGGGCGCCGCCGGGATCGCCGGGCTCATCAAGACAGTTCTCTGCATCGACCGGCGCGAACTGGTACCGAGCCTGAACTTCGAGCGGCCGAACCCGAAAATCGACCTGGACGAACTGGGCCTGCGGGTCGCCGTGGGCACCGAGCCCTGGCCCGCCGGCGGACAGCCCATCGCGGCCGGCGTGACGTCGCTCGGGATCGGCGGGACGTGCTGCCACATGGTGCTTACCGCCGCCCCAGCTCCCGCCGAACCCGAGGCGGCATGCTCGCTTCCGACAGCTGTGCCGGTGTTGGTGTCCGGCAAGGGCGACGCGGCGGTGCGGGCGCAGGCGGCCCGGTTGCGCGCGCATCTGTTGGCACGCCCCGAGTTCGACGTGGTCGACGTCGCGTTCTCAGCGGCCGTCACCCGGGCGCGGTTCGATCAGCGTGCCGCCGTCGTCGCCTCGGACCGCGACGGTCTGCTGGCGGGATTGGCCGCGCTCGCCAAGGGCGGCCCTGGTGTGTCGCAGGTATCGGCAGGCAAGACGGCTTTCTTGTTCACGGGTCAGGGGGCGCAGCGCGCCGGGATGGGCGTGGACCTGGCGGCGGCGTTCCCGCGTTTCGCCGAGGCGCTCGACGAGGTGTGCGCGGAGCTGGATCCCAAGCTGGGCCGGTCGTTGCGGAACCTGCTGTCGGCTGAGGAGGGCTCGCCTGAGGCGGCCCTGCTGGATGCCACGGAGTTCACCCAGGCCGCGTTGTTCGCCGTCGAGGTGGCGTTGTTCCGCCTGGTCGAGTCGCTCGGTCTGCGTGCCGACTTCCTGATCGGGCACTCGGTAGGCGAGTTGGCGGCGGCCCACGTCGCCGGCGTGCTGTCCCTTCCGGACGCCTGTGCCTTGGTGGCGGCGCGGGGCCGGTTGATGGGTGCGCTTCCCGCCGGTGGTGGGATGGCCGCGGTTCAAGCCACGGAGGATGAGGTCGCCGCGTCGCTGGCCGAGTTCGCCGGTCGATTATCGGTCGCCGCGGTCAACGGACCGAGCTCCGTTGTGGTGTCAGGAGATCTAGCCGCGCTGGACGACTGGCTGCCCCTCTGGGAGCACCGCAAGACCACCCGCCTGCGAGTGAGCCACGCCTTCCACTCGCATCTGATGGAACCGATGCTGGCGGAGTTCCGCCAAGTCGCCGAGGCGCTCACCTTCCACGAACCGCGCATCCCCATCGTGTCCAACGTGACGGGTGGTGTCGGGTCCGCCGAGCTGACCGACCCCGGCTACTGGGTCGGCCACGTGCGCGGCGCGGTTCGATTCACGGACGGAATCCGCACCCTCCACGGCGAAGGTGTGACCCGGTTCCTCGAACTCGGCCCGGACGGCGTGCTGACCGCGATGGCGCGGCAGTTTCTCGACGAGGACGACGCCGTGTTCGCGTCGGCGCTGCGCGCCCGGCACGCCGAACCGGAGACGTTCGTGGGATTCCTGGCCCAGGCCCACCTTTCCGGTGCCGAGGTCGACTGGCCCGCCTTCTACGCTGGTTCGGGTGCCCGGCGGGTGGCATTGCCGACCTACGCGTTCCAGCGGAATCGCTACCCGCTTCCGTCCGGTGTCGGGGCGGGCGACCCCTGTGCGGCCGGGCTGAACCGGTTGGACCACCCGCTGTTGGCCGCCGCGGTGCCGGTGGGCGACCGGGATGAGTGGGTGTTGACCGGGCGTCTGTCGCAGGACGCCGTGCCCTGGGTGCGCGACCACGTCGTGCTGGGCTCGGTGGTTCTGCCGGGCACGGCCTTGATCGAACTCGCGGCCGCGGCGGGCAGGCACGTCGGCAGCCCGGTCGTCGAGGAGCTGCTGGCGGAAGCGCCGCTGGTGCTCGCGGACGACGCGGCGCGGCAGGTGCAGGTCGTGATCGGAGAACCGGGCGAGGACGGCCGTCGTAGGGTCGCGATCTACTCGCGCCCGGAGACTCCGGAGGCGCGCGAGGAAACCTGTCATGCGCGCGGGACGCTGGCCGCGGACGAGAAGGCGCCCACTTGGTCGCCCGTAGAGTGGCCGCCGGCGGATGCCGAGCCCGTCGCGATGGGAGCGTTGTACGCGCGGCTGTCCGAGATCGGCCTCGACTATGGACCCGTCGGCTACGGCTTGCGGGCCGCCTGGCGCGACGGCGAGCACCTCTACGCGGAGGTCTCGCTGCCGGACGAGCACGCGGAGACCGCGCGGGATTACGGCATCCACCCCGCGCTGTTCGACGCCGCGCTCCACGGCGAACTCGCCGGCCCGACCGCCACCCTGCCCGCGTCCTGGTCGGGCGTCCGCCTGGGACAAAGCGGCCTGTCCCGCCTGCGCGCGCGGATCAGCCGGGTAGGGGAGTCCGCCCTGCGTGTCGACCTCGCCGGTGAGCACGGCGAGCCGGTCGCGTCCGTGGCGAAGGTCGCGTTCCGCCCGGTCGACCATGCCCGGCTCGAAGCGCACCAAGGCGGTCCGCTGTACACCGTGGCCTGGAACCCGGTCACCGCGACACCGCGCGCCAGCACGGACCAGGCCCGCGTCGCGGTCCTCGGTTCCCTTGCGGAGCAAGGACAGTACGAGAACCTCGACGCGCTTGAGCACGCGCTCGCCGAGGGCGCCCCGACCCCCGACCTGGTCGTCGCCGCCATCGAGCACGCGGGCGGCACGGCCCGGGACGCTCTTGGGCTGCTGCAGCGGTGGCTGTCCAGTGAGCCACTGGCCGAGGCACGGCTTGTCGTCGTGACGCGGCGGGGGATCGCGGTGGGCGATGAGGCCCCCGATCTCGCGCAGGCACCCGTGTCCGGCCTGCTGCGCAGTGCCCAGTCCGAACATCCCGGACGGTTCGTGCTCGCGGACATCGACACCGACGGCGCCGACCTCGACTGGGGATCGCTGATCGATCTCGACGAGCCGGTGCTTGCCGTGCGGTCGGGCCGGGTGCTCGCACCGAGGCTCGCGCGGGCCGGTGGACCGAGCGAGCCACCGCGCCCGTTCGATCCGGACGGCACCGTCCTGGTGACCGGTGGGACCGGCGGCCTCGGGGCGCTGGTCGCGCGCAGGCTCGCCGAGACCCGTGGCGCTCGGCGGATGGTCCTTGTCAGCAGGCGCGGTCCGGCGGCGGATGGCGCGGACGCGCTGGTCGCGGATCTCGCGACGCTCGGCTGCGAAGCCAGGGTCGTGGCGTGCGACGTCGCGGATCGCGGCCGGCTCGCCGAGCTGATCGGCTCGCTGGAGCACCCGCTGACGGCCGTGGTGCACGCGGCGGGCGTGCTGGACGACGGCATGATCGAGTCGCTCACCGGTGACCAGCTCGACCGGGTGCTGCGGCCGAAGCTCACCGGCGCGCTCCACCTGCACGAGTTGACCGTGGGCATGGACCTGTCGGCATTCCTGCTGTTCTCCTCGGTTTCCGGGCTCCTCGGTACCCCTGGCCAGGCCAACTACGCGGCCGCCAACGCTTTCCTCGACGCTCTAGCCGCCGTGCGCCGGGCAGCGGGCCTGCCGGCGACCGCGCTCGCCTGGGGGCTGTGGGACCAGGGCATGGCGGGAACCCTCGACGAGAGCGGTGCCGCACGCTGGGCGCGAATGGGCGTCCAGCCGCTTCCCGCCGAACTCGGCTTGACCCTGTTCGACGCCGCCCAGCGACTGGACACGGCACTGCTCGCGCCGGTGCGACTCGACCTCGGCGCCCTGCAGGCGCAGGCGAAAGCCGGCACTCTGCCCGCGTTGCTGCGCGGGCTCGTGCGGGTTCCGCCGCGCCGCGCCGGTGCAGGCGGCTCACTGGCGCGGTGGTTGGCCGAGGTGCCCGAGGGCGACCGGCAGCGCGTGGTGCTGGACCTCGTGCGGACGCAGGTCGCGGCCGTGCTGGGACACACCTCGGTCGGCGCGGTCGACCCCGACCGGGCGTTCAAGGAACTCGGCTTCGACTCGCTCGCGGGCGTCGAGTTGCGCACTCGCCTGATCGACGCCAGTGGCGTGCGGCTGTCGCCGACCCTGGTTTTCGACCACCCGACCTCCACGGCGATCGCGCGGTTCCTCCTGTCCGAGGTGGGTGGCGCCGAGGAGGCCGTCCGGCCGGTCACGCGTTCGCGGAGCGCGAAGGCGGACGAGCCGTTGGCGATCGTCGGCATGAGCTGCCGGTACCCCGGCGGTGTGGCAACGCCGGCCGAGCTGTGGCAACTCGTGGCCGAGGGCCGCGACGCGATCTCCGGCCTGCCGGACAACCGCGGCTGGGACCTCGAGAAGTTGTACGACCCGGACCCCGACAAGCCCGGCACGGTGTACACGCGTGGCGGCGGATTCCTGTCTGACGCGGGTGATTTCGACGCCGGCTTCTTCGGGATCAGCCCGCGTGAGGCGCTGGCCACCGACCCGCAGCAGCGCCTTATGTTGGAGGCTGTCTGGGAGGCGTTGGAGGACGCGGGGATCGACCCGACGTCGCTGCGCGGCACGGACACCGGGGTCTTCTGCGGTGTCATGTCCCAGCACGACTACGGCACGTCGACGTCGCCGGAACTCGAGGGCTTCCGCCTGGCGGGCACGACGACCAGCGTGGTCTCCGGCCGGGTCGCGTACAGCTTCGGGCTGGAGGGCCCGGCCGTCACGGTGGACACGGCGTGTTCGTCGTCGCTCGTCGCGCTGCACCTAGCGTCGCAGTCGCTGCGTTCCGGTGAGTGCTCGCTGGTCCTCGTGGGTGGCGTGACCGTGCTCGCGGGACCGTTCCTGTTGGTGGAGTTCAGCAGGCAGCGGGGACTGGCGCCGGACGGGCGCTGCAAGTCCTACGCCGCCGGGGCGGATGGCACCGGGTTCTCCGACGGTCTGGGTTTGGTCGTGTTGGAGCGGTTGTCGGACGCGCGGCGCAACGGTCACCGGATTCTGGGTGTGGTTCGCGGCAGCGCGGTCAACCAGGACGGGGCCAGCAACGGTTTGACCGCGCCGAACGGTCCGTCGCAGGAGCGGGTGATTCGGCAGGCATTGGCGAACGCCGGCGTGAGTGCCGCCGAGGTCGATGCAGTGGAGGGCCATGGCACGGGAACCCGGCTGGGTGACCCGATCGAGGCGCAGGCGCTGCTGGCGACCTATGGGCGCGAGCGGGAGAACGGTCCGCTGCGGCTCGGGTCGATCAAGTCGAACATCGGGCACACGTCCGCCGGGGCGGGTGTGGCAGGTGTGATCAAGATGGTGATGGCGATGCGCCATGGCGTGCTGCCGAGCACGTTGCACGTGGACGCGCCCTCACCGCACGTCGACTGGGAATCGGGGCAGGTCAGGCTGCTCACCGAGGCCGAGGAGTGGCCCGCAGGGAAGCGGCTTCGCCGGGCCGGTGTGTCGTCGTTCGGGATCAGCGGCACCAACGCGCACGTCATCCTGGAAGAGGCGCCGCACGAAGAGCCCGTCGAGGAGCCCCTTCCGGTCATCGACGCGCGCCCGATGCCCGCCGTGCCGGTTCTGATCTCCGGCAAGGGGAAAGCGGCGGTGCACGCGCAGGCAGCCCGCCTGCACGCGCACCTGATGGCCCAAGCGGATCTCGGGTTGCTGGATGTCGGTTTCTCGTCGGTGACCACTCGCGCGCACCTGCCGCACGGCGCGGCGATCGTGGCGTCGGACCGTGAAACTCTGTTGGCCGGGTTGGCGGCGTTGGCGGGCAATCAGCCGGGGACGGGTGTCTTCCAGGGTCAGGTGTCGAG